>Ga0209804_1000677_pt1 | contig 25591 bp, 38 predicted proteins | sample GraSoiAngelo_139_FD_185896 | JGI IMG/M metagenome (GOLD analysis project Ga0209804, IMG submission 185896) | Grasslands soil microbial communities from the Angelo Coastal Reserve, California, USA - 14_0929_12_20cm (SPAdes) (version 2) | ecosystem: Environmental > Terrestrial > Soil > Grasslands ... | reverse complement strand
TGGTGTGCAAGCCAGGGTCCATCACGCCGCACACCAAGTTCAAGGCCGAGGCGTACGTTCTCACCAAGGAAGAGGGCGGGCGACACACGCCGTTCTTCACCGGGTACCGGCCGCAGTTCTACTTTCGGACCACGGACGTGACCGGAGACGTGAAGCTGCCGTCGGGGGTGGAGATGGTGATGCCGGGAGACAACGTGTCGGCAGAGATTCAGTTGATCACGCCCGTGGCGCTGGAGAAGGGGCTGCGGTTTGCCATCCGCGAAGGTGGCCACACCGTCGGTGCCGGCGCCGTTACCGACATTCTGGAGTAGCCATGCCAGCCGGAGAAAAAATTCGCATCCGCCTGAAGGCTTACGACCACCGCATCCTCGACCAGTCCACGCGAGAGATCGTCGAGACGGCCAAGCGCACCGGCGCCGAAGTGGCCGGGCCGATTCCCCTGCCCACCACGATCAACCGGTGGACCGTGCTCCGCTCGCCGCACGTGGACAAGAAATCGCGCGAGCAGTTCGAGATGCGCACGCACAAGCGCCTGATCGACATCCTCGAACCCACGCCGGATACCGTGGACGCGCTGATGAAGCTTGACCTGCCACCCGGCGTGGATGTGGAGATCAAGGCCTTCGGGCGCGAGCACGCGGCCAAGTAGTCCAGCGAGGAGCTGAGCGAGCCAATGGCTGTCAACGGGATACTCGGAATCAAGCTGGGGATGGCGCAGGTGTTTGCCGACGATGGCACCGCGGTGCCCTGCACGGTGCTGCAGGCTGGCCCGTGTGTGGTGGTGCAGCGCCGCACCGCGCAGAAGGATGGCTACGAAGCGGTGCAGTTGGGCCTGGTGGAGTTCATCAAGCCGCAGCGCATTACCAAGCCCATGGCCGGCCACTTCAAGAAAGCGGATGCGGCTCCGATGCGCCTGCTGGGTGAGGTGCGGTTGGAAGATTCAGCCGAAGAAACGAAAGTCGGCGACCGCGTTTTGGTTGACCGCTTCGAGCCCGGTGAATATGTGGACATCACTGGCGTAAGCAAGGGCAAAGGTTTTCAAGGCGGAGTCAAGCGGTGGCACTACCGCGGCGGCGACTCCACGCATGGTTCCATGTTTCACCGCGCGCCGGGCGGTATCGGCGCGAGCTCGTTCCCTTCGCGCGTCTGGCCGGGGCAGCATTTCCCCGGGCACATGGGCAATCAGCGCGTCACGGTGAAAAACTTGCGCGTGGTTAAAGTGGATACGGAAGAGAATCTTTTGTTGGTGCGGGGCGCGGTGCCGGGGCCCAATGGCAGCTACATCCTGATCCGCAAGGCGCAGAAAGCCAAATAACCGGCGAAGGATGCCAAAACCATGGCCGTCGTGGACGTGATGAATTTGGAAGGCAAGAAGGTGGGCGAGGTGGCGCTCGCTGACGCGGTGTTTGCCGCGAAGGTGAATCCGCACCTGCTGCATGAGACCGTGCGGTGGTACTTGGCCAGCCAGCGCGCCGGCACGCACAAGACCAAGGGCCGCGGCGAGGTGTCGGGCTCAGGCCGCAAGCTCTGGAGGCAGAAGGGCACCGGCCGGGCACGCGTGGGCTCGATCCGCTCATCGATTTGGCGCAAAGGCGGCACGGTGCACGGCCCACAACCGCGCAGCTACGCCTATCGGCTGCCGCGCAAGGTGTTATTGGGGGCTCTGCGCTCAGCGCTCTCAGCCAAGCTGGCCGAGCAGAAGTTGACCGTGGTGGATGCCTGGAAACTCGAATCGCACAAGGCCAAGGCATTCCGTGAGGCACTCGATCGTCTGGATGGTCAGACCCGCACGATTCTGCTGGTGGAGCAGGAGGTCAACCTTAACCTCGAGCTCGCCAGCCGCAACCTCGCAGGCGTCAAGCTGGTCCGGCCGGCCGCGCTGCAACCTTATGACCTGCTGCGTCATGACCGGCTGATGATTTCCAAAGACGCTGCGGTCAAGCTCGGTACGGCACTTGCCCCCAAGAAAGAGGCCGCGGCTGTCGCGGACACGCAAGACGCTCCGGTAACCATTCAACTGGCCGCGGTCGCCGCCGGGCCGGAGGCAGCAGCCACGACCACGGCTTCGAGGGCGATCGGACCGAAGACGCGGAAACCTGCCCCGAAGGGCAAAGGGAAGAGATAGGCCATGGCCGCCACCGTCTATCACATCATTCGCCGGCCGATCATCACCGAGAAAGGTCTCGGGGTAAAAGAAACGCAGCACACCGTGGTGTTTGAAGTCGCTGCGGCGGCCACCAAGACGCAGATCAAGGAAGCCGTGCAGAAGATTTTCAAGGTGAAGGTCGCCGATGTGCGCACAGCGAATTTTCACGGCAAGTTTCGCCGCCGCGGTCGCGCCGAAGGGTACCGGCGTGACTGGAAAAAGGCTTACGTCAAGCTGGCGGCGGGCGAGAAGATGATCGAGTACGCGGAGAATCTGTAGCCCGGGCGATCGGCGCAAGAGGCAACTATGGCACTGAAAAGTTTCAACTCGTACACGGCGTCGCGGCGCTTCATCACCATGCTCGACAAGAGCGAGCTGACCAAGGACCGCCCAGAAAAGTCGCTGACTGAACCCAAGAAACGCTCCGGCGGGCGCAACGCCCATGGTGAAATCACCGTATGGCATCGCGGTGGCGGTCACAAGCGCAAGTACCGCGTCGTCGATTTCCGCCGCGATAAAACCGGCATCCCCGCGCGCGTGGTGGCCATCGAATATGACCCGAACCGCTCGGCGCGGCTGGCTCTGCTGCACTACGCCGACGGGGAGAAGCGCTACATCCTGCACCCTGTCGGCCTGGAAGTCGGCATGACGGTGCAAACCGGCGGCAGCGCCGATATCCTCCCTGGCAATGCTTTGCCCATACGGCACATCCCGCCCGGTACTCAGGTACACAACCTGGAGATGCTTCCCGGCAAGGGTGGCCAGGTTGTGCGGTCTGCGGGCGGCGCCGCGCAATTGCTGAGCAAGGAAGGCGATATCGCGCTGGTGAAGCTGCCCTCGGGCGAGGTGCGCAAGTTCCCGCTCGATTGCATGGCTACGATCGGGCAGGTCGGCAACCTCGATCACGAGAACGTCACTTACGGTAAGGCGGGCCGCACGCGCTGGCACGGTCGCCGTCCGACGGTCCGCGGCGTGGCAATGAACCCGGTCGACCACCCTCACGGTGGTGGCGAGGGCCGCGTCAAGGGCAATCACCCGCAGACACCGTGGGGTTTCCCGACCCTGGGCGCCAAGACGCGCAGGAATCGGCGCACGGGCAAGATGATTGTGGAGCGGCGCAAGCCCTGACGCATGAATTTGTAGCACGTCCCTGCAACTGTCTTTGTCAGAGTGGACGTGAAGGTTTCAGAAGGGTAGCAAAAATGAACCCGGCGCGGCGGGTATTTGAGAGCACACCCATGAGAGCATCGAGATCAACACGAGCAACGGCTCGGCGCGCAAGTCGTTCGCGCAAGTCCGCCGCGGCCGCGCGATTGGCGAAGGCCGTCAAGCCGGCGCCGAAGACTCCGCCGGCACCGCCGCGACTGGTTCTCTACCGGCTGTGCAAGCCCGGCTGGGTAGTGACCGTCGAGAAGATGCCCAACATGCAAGGGACGCGCTTCGTCTGCCCGTTCTGCCCGCTGTCGCATCGCGTGCCGGGGCCCGTGCGGGGCTTCCGCAAGATGCGCCGCGCGCAATGGATCAAGCTCCGCCGGGTCGAGGAGTAGAGAAGCCGATGGCACGGTCGCTCAAGAAGGGTCCCTTCATCGATAGCCACCTACGCGAGAAGGTGGAAGCGCTCAACGCGCGGAACGAGAAAAGGGTCATCAAGACCTGGTCGCGCCGCTCAACCATCCTGCCGGAGATGGTGGGACACACCATTGCCGTGCACAACGGCAAAAAGTTTATTCCGGTGTACGTCACTGAGCAGATGGTGGGACACAAACTGGGTGAGTTCGCGCCCACTCGCACGTTCAAGGGTCACGCGGTCAAAGCCGCGCTGGAGAGGGCAGCGGGCGCCGCCGGCGCTCCAGCAACTCCCGGGGCAGGGCCCGCAGCGCCTGCCGCAGGCGGCGCTCCGCTGACAGGGCCGAAGGCATAAACCATGGCCACGCAAACCGCTATTGCGCCAACAATCGAGGCCCACGCCATGGCGCGGTACATTCGCATGTCGCCGCAGAAGGCGAGGCTGGTGATTGACCTGATCCGAGGCCTGCGTGCCGAGAAGGCGCTGCAGGTCCTGCGGTACACCCCAAAGCGCGCGGCGCGCGACATCGAAAAAGTGCTGCGCAGCGCGATCGCCAATGCCGAGCGTAAGGCGGAGGACGCTGGGGCGTCGCTGGATGTCGATCAACTGTTCATCTCGCGTTGCTTTGTGAACGAAGGGCCGCGGTGGAAGCGGCTGCGCCCGGCGCCGATGGGCCGTGCGTTCCGATATCAAAAGCGCACCAGCCACATTGTCGTGGCCGTGGCCGAGCACCACGTTGCCGCCAAGGAGCGCGTCGCGGCGGCTGCCGCGGAGGCCGAAGCGCACAAGGGAGTCAAGGGCGCAGTGAAGAAGGCTCGCAAGGCTCTGGCAGGGCAGAAGCGCCCAGCCGGCAAGCCAAAGAAAACGTAGGAGGAGCACTTGGGCCAGAAAACGCATCCATACGGGTTCCGGCTGGGCTACAACAAGGTCTGGAGGTCGCGCTGGTTCGCCCACCGCGACTACGCCGACCTGCTGCACGAAGACGTCGAGCTACGGCGGCAATTGAAAGACCGACTGCGTTCGGCCGGGGTCAGCGCGATCGACATCGAGCGTGCCGCGAACAAGCTGGTGATCCGCATTTACACGGCCCGGCCGGGGATCATCATTGGGCGCAAGGGAGCTGAGATCGACAAGCTGAAGAACGAAGTGCAGAAGCGCACCCACCGCGAGGTGCACATCGATATCCAGGAAGTTCACCGGCCGGAGCTCGACGCGCAACTGGTGGGTGAATCGATTGCTCTGCAACTCGAAAAGCGCGTGGCCTTCCGCCGCGCGATGCGCAAGGCGGTGGACTCAGCGCTGCGCTTCGGCTGCAAGGGAATCAAGGTGCGCGTCGCGGGCCGGCTGAACGGCGCGGAAATCGCGCGCAAGGAGTGGTACCTGCAAGGGCGGCTGCCGCTGCAGACGCTTCGCGCCGACATCGATTTCGGTTTCGCGCAGGCTTACACCACCTACGGCGTGATCGGCGTCAAATGCTGGATCTATCAAGGCGAAAAGATTCCCGAACGCGGCCTGGCGGTCACGAAACAGCCTGGGTTAGGCGCCGAGTAAGCAATCATGTTGATGCCGAAAAAAGTGAAATACCGCAAGCAGCAGCGCGGCCGGCGCCGCGGCAAGGCCTGGCGCGGCGGCGAGCTCTCCTTCGGCGAGTACGGGCTGAAGGCACTGGAGCCCGCCTGGATCACTGACCGCCAGATCGAGGCGTCGCGCGTGGCGATCACGCGGTTTATCAAACGCGGCGGTAAGCTATGGATCCGTATCTTTCCCGACAAACCGTTTACAAAGAAACCTGCCGAGACGCGCATGGGCAAAGGTAAGGGCGCGCCGGAACGCTGGGTGGCGGTGGTCAAGCCTGGCCGGGTGCTATTTGAAATGGCCGGCGTAGATGCGGCTACGGCGAAGGAGGCCATGGAGCTGGCGGCTCACAAACTGCCGATCCACACCAAATTCGTCAGCCGGGCAGAGAGCTTCTGATGCCGCGCCGAATCCAAAAGCTCCGCGAGGTGGATACTAAAGAACTTGAAGTCCAGCAGCGGGAACTGAGCGAGCAAATTTTCCGGTTGCGCTTTCAGCTCTCAACCGGTCAGGCCGAGGCGCTTAAGCGCCTGCGCGAGGCGCGCAAGGACCTGGCGCGCGTCAAGACGCTGCTGCGCGAGCGTACGGTGAGGAAGGACCATGGCAACTGAAGCCGAAAAGACGCAGGCGGAAACGGCCGTACGGCGACCGCGCCAGGAGAAAGTGGGCGTGGTCACCAGCGCCAAGATGCAGAAGACGATCGTAGTGAAGGTGACGCGGATGGTGCAGCACCGGCGATACCAGCGCGTCGTGCGCGTCAGCAAGAAGTTCTACGCGCACGACGAGCAGGGCGAAGCGCGCCCGGGCGATACGGTGCGTATCGTCGAATCCCGGCCCGTCTCGAAACTCAAGCGCTGGCGCCTGGCCGAAGTAGTTTCGCGCCGCACCAGCCTGCATTAGCACGCGACAGGGGCGCGGACGGGAAGCCCCACGGATATTCTGGAGCACGGAGCACTGCGATGATTATGATGCGGACCTGGCTGACGGTGGCTGATAACTCTGGCGCCCGTCGGCTGATGTGCATCCTGCCACTGGGCGGCGATGCCGGGCTGAAGGCTGGACTGGGCGACGTCATCACCGCATCAGTAAAAGAAGCGGCCCCGGATAGCCAGATCAAACAAGGCAAAGTGGTGCGCGCGGTGGTAGTGCGCACGCGCAAGGAGCACCGGCGCAAAGACGGCACCTATATCCGGTTTGACGATAACGCCGCGGTGCTGATCAACGAGGCCAACGAACCGGTGGGCACGCGCGTGTTTGGACCGGTGGCGCGCGAGCTGCGCGAGAAGAAATTCGCCAAAATCATCTCGCTCGCGCCGGAAGTGTGGTAGCGATGAAAACTAACCCAGAAGATTCGATTCGGCACAACGTGAGCATTCGCAAGGGCGACCAGGTCCGGGTGATGACGGGGCGCGACAAAGGCAAAGAGGGTCGCGTGCTCTCGGTGGACGCCTATAAGCGCACGGTCACGGTCGAGCATGCGGCCATGATCAAGCGCCACACCCGCCCCAACCCGTCGAAGAACATCAAGGGTGGAATCGTCGAGCGGGAGGGCGCGCTGGCGATCTCGAACGTGCTGGTGATCTGCCCGGGATGCGGCAAGCCCACGCGTGTGGGCCACAAGCCGCTACCGGAAGGCAGCAAGCCCAAGCGGATACGCACTTGCACCCGCTGCGGCGCGTCGCTGGAGAAATAGTTCGGGGAACGAAATACATGATCAGCCGACTACGCGAACGTTACCGCAACGATGTCGTCCCGGCGCTGATGAAGCGCTTCGGATACAAGAATCCGATGGCCGTACCCAAGCTTGCCAAGGTCGTCGTCAACATCGGACTCGGCGAAGCCAGCCAAAACGTCAAACTGCTCGACGTGGCGGCGGCAGAGCTGGCGCAGATCACCGGGCAGAAGCCGATCATCACCCGCGCGAAGAAGTCGATTGCGAACTTCAAGATCCGCAAGGGGATGCCGATTGGCTGCTGCGTGACCCTGCGTGCCGACCGTATGTACGAGTTCATGGACCGGCTCTGCAACGTGGTGCTGCCGCGCGTGCGCGACTTCAAGGGTCTGCCGACCAACGCCTTCGACGGTCGCGGCAACTATACTCTGGGCCTGCGCGACCAACTCGTCTTCCCGGAAATTGACTACACGCGGGTGGACAAGATCAAGGGCATGAATATCACCCTGACCACCACGGCGCGCAACGACGAGGAAGGACGCGAGTTGCTCAAGCTGCTGGGCGTGCCGCTCCGCGTATAACGGGAGAGAAGGCCGAGAGGAGAAGCGATGGCGCGAACCTGTCAATTCGCCAAGATGCGCAGGAAGCCGAAGTACAAGATCCGCGTGCGCAACCGCTGCCGCATATGCGGCCGGCCGCGCGGGTACCTGCGCAAGTTCCAGATGTGCCGCATCTGCTTCCGCGGCTTGGCGCTGCGGGGCGAAATCCCGGGCGTGCTGAAGGCTAGCTGGTAAAGGACGAGAAAGAAAATGCAGACAGATCCCATTTCGGACTTGCTGACGCGCATCCGCAACGCCGCCCGCGCCAAGCACGCGCGCGTGGACGTGCCGGCGTCGAAGCTCAAGACCGAGATCGCCCGCATCCTTAAGGAGGAAGGCTACATCTCCACCTTTAAGCTGGTGGATGAGAGCAAGGTGCGCAAGACCCTTCGTGTCTTCTTGAAGTACACCCCGGACAAGCGCAGCGCGATCACCGGCCTGCGCCGCGTCTCGAAGCCCGGCAGCCGGCGCTACGTCGCTGTCTTGGAGATCCGGCCGATTATGGGCGGCCTCGGCATCAACATCCTGACCACGCCGCGAGGCGTGATGACCGGGCGCTCGGCGCGCAAGGCCCGCGTCGGCGGCGAAGTGCTCTGCGAAGTCTGGTAAGCCGGCAGAGCCGGAGAGAGGTACGAAAGATAAATATGTCGCGAATTGGACGGAAACCGATCCTGGTACCGCCGGGCGTGAAAGTGCAAATCACCGCTGGCTCGGTCGAGGTGCAGGGGCCAAAGGTTAAGCTGAGTGTGCAGCTGCCGCCGGGCATCCACTTCGAGCAGAACGATGGCGTGTTGATCGCTGTCCGCCAGAGCGAAGAGTATCGCGCGATGCACGGCCTGGCGCGCGCGCTGGTAGCCAACGCCGTCCAAGGCATCACGCAGGGTTTCAAGAAGGAACTCGACATCGTCGGTGTTGGGTATCGTGCCGAAGTCAAAGGCAAGACCCTCAACTGCAGCCTGGGCTATTCACACCCGATCGTGTTCCCCATTCCCGACGGAATCCAAATCACCGTCGAGAAGCAGACCCACCTGACCGTCACCGGTGCCGACAAGGCCCTGGTGGGCCAGGTGGCTGCCGACCTCCGCAGCCTGCGCCCGCCGGACCCCTATAAGCAGAAGGGCATTCGCCTGACCGGCGAGCGACTGAAGAAGAAGGCTGGGAAGGCCGGCGCAGCCAAGACCGCGGGGTAAGGAGAAACATCGTGGCAACCGTACCGGTACGGAAGCTAGCGCGCAACGCGCACCGCCAGCGGGTTCACTTGCGGGTGCGGACGAAGGTCGCAGGGACACCTGAACGCCCGCGGCTGTGCGTCTTTCGTTCACTGAACCACATCTACGCGCAGGTGATCGACGATCACAGCGGCCGCACCCTGGTCGCGGCCAGTTCACTGGACAAAACCACGCACGCGCAGATCAAGGGCGGTAGCAATGTCGCGGCCGCCAAATTGATCGGTAAGGCGATTGCCGAGCGAGCCAAGGCCGCAGGCATCGAGCGAGTAGTGTTCGACCGCGGGGGGTACAAGTACCATGGCCGCGTCCAGGCGCTGGCCGAAGCAGCCCGCGAAGCAGGATTGAAGTTCTGACACCCATGTCCAAACACATTCTCAGAGAGACTCTTGCAGTGCGCCGGCCGGTGGAGGTCAGCGCGAACAGTTTGAAGGACCAGGTGGTGGCCATCAACCGGGTCACCAAGGTGGTGAAGGGAGGCAAGAACCTGAGTTTTTCGGCGCTCGTGGTCGTCGGCGACCAGCAAGGCCACGCAGGGTTCGGCATGGGCAAGGCTCGCGAAGTGCCCATGGCCATCCGCAAGGCCATCGAGCAGGCGAAGAAGAATCTGGTGAAGCTGAATCTGAAAGGCAGCACGATTCCACATCAGGTCATTGGTCACTACGGCTCGGGCCAGGTGCTGCTCAAGCCCGCGCCGGAAGGCACCGGCATCATCGCTGGCGGGCCGGTCCGCGCGGTAATGGAGGTGGCGGGGATTCACAATGTGCTGACGAAATCAATCGGCACCTCGAATCCTCACAACGTCGTCAAGGCCACGTTTGATGCGCTGCTGCGCCTCAAGGACATCGCTAAGGTAGCCGAAATGCGCTCGAAACCGGTGGAAGAACTCACCAGGTAAGAATGGCATGGGGCGGGAATGACGACCAAAAATAAATCAGGTACGCTGCGAATCAAGTGGGTGCGCAGCTTCATCGGCTGCCCGCAGGATATGCGGCAGACCATCCGCGGCCTGGGTTTCCGTCGCATGCAGCAGGTGGTCGAGCGGCCCGATACACCCGCGATTCGCGGGATGATCGACAAGGTGCGTCACCTGGTCGAAGTGCAAGAGAGTAGAGGGGATTGAGGCGAACATGGCTGTGAATCTATCCAATCTGCGGCCTCCGCGTGGCTCGCGGCACCGCAAGGTGCGCGTCGGTCGCGGCATAGGGTCGAAGCTGGGAAAGACCGCGGGCAAAGGCAACAAGGGACAGAAATCGCGCAAGGGCTATTCGCGCCGCGCCGGCTTCGAGGGCGGCCAGATGCCGCTGCACCGCCGCATTCCCAAGCGCGGCTTTCACAACCCGTTTGACCGCAACTTCACGGTGGTCAACGTGGAGATGTTGAACGGCTTTGCGGCAGGCGAAACCGTCACACCCGACGCACTCGTCGCGCGCGGGCTGATGCGCCGCGAGCGCGATGCCGTGAAGATCCTGGGGGACGGCAACTTGAAGGTGGCGCTGACCGTGTGCGCGCACGCCTTCAGCAAATCGGCGCAGGAGAAGATCACCGGCGCCGGAGGGAAAGTCGAGCTCTTGTCATGAACCGCTTCTTTCAGGCCCTGGCCAACCTGTTCCGGATTCCGGATCTGCGCAAGCGGGTTCTGTTCACCCTGGCGATGCTGGCGGTGTACCGCATTGGCGCGCACATCCCCACGCCGGGCATCAATGCCGACCTGCTTCAGCAGCTCTTTGAGCAGGGTCGGGGCTCGGTTCTAGGCATCCTGGATCTGTTCAGCGGAGGCAACTTCCGCCGCTTGACCATTTTTGCCCTGGGCATCATGCCGTACATCACTGCCTCGATCATTCTGCAGTTAATGACCGTGGTATGGCCCTACCTCGAGCGGCTGCAAAAGGAAGGAGAGCTCGGGCGGCGCAAGATCACGCAGTACACTCGCTATCTCACCGTCGTGCTGAGCGCGTTCCAGTCGTTCTCGATTGCCATCACGCTGCAGCGCTCGGGCCAGGGAGGCGAGTCGCTGGTCTATAACCCCGGTGCCGGGTTCATCCTGATGACCATGCTGACCCTCACCACCGGCACGGCCTTCATCATGTGGTTGGGCGAGCAGATCAGTGACCGGGGCATCGGCAACGGAATGTCGCTCATTATTTTTACAGGCATCGTCGTCGGCCTGCCGCGCGCCATCATCGACCTCTGGGAAAAAGCCCGCACCAACCAGTGGGGCCCGTTCACCGGTCTGGCTCTGATTTTACTCGTCGTTCTGATGGTGGCAGTGGTCGGCTTTATCGTTCTGGTTGAGGGAGGCCAGCGGCGCATCCCGGTGCAATACGCCAAGCGCGTGGTTGGCCGCCGCGTCATGGGCGGGCAGATGACCTATCTGCCTCTACGGGTGAACTCCGGCGGGGTGATCCCGCCGATTTTCGCCAGTTCCCTGCTCACGTTCCCGGGAACGCTGGCCCTGTTCTTCCAAAGGAAGTTCAAGTTTCTCGACGAATTCGCCAAGGCGCTCTCTTGGGGCGAGCCGCTGTACACGCTGATCTACGTCACGCTGATCATTCTGTTCGCGTTCTTCTACGTAGGCATCGTGTTCAATCCGACGGAGCTCGCTGACAACATGCGCAAGTACGGCGGGTTCATTCCCGGCATCCGACCTGGGCGGAACACGTCCGAACACATCAACAAGATTCTCCGGCGGCTGACTTTCGTTGGCGGCGTTTATCTCGCCCTGGTCTGCCTGATCCCGGAATGGATGATTGCCGGCATCAAACTGCATCACTTGCCCGGCGCCCTGGGGGCTTGGTTTGATGCCCACGCGTGGCGCTTCGTCCTGGAAGGTCTTGGCGTGACGTTCTATTTCGGCGGCACTTCACTGTTGATTGTAGTCGGCGTGGCGATGGACACCGTGCAGCAGCTCGAGGCGCAACTGGTGATGCGCCACTACGAAGGGTTTGTGAGGAAAGGAAGGCTGCGCAGCCGCCGTGGCTAGTTTGGGTCCCACGCCGGCGGCCGGCCTGAAGCGAGCGGTGATTTTTCTGGGGCCGCCGGGCGCCGGAAAGGGCACACAGGCGCAGGAGGTTGCGCGCCTGTACCGGATCCCGCACCTCTCGACCGGCGACATGTTGCGCGACCACGTCGCCCGTGGCACCCCGTTGGGCCTGCTGGCCAAGCCGATCATGGAGCGGGGCGAGTTGGTGCCAGACGAAATTGTGCTGGGCATGGTCGAGGAGCGCATTTCACAGCCCGACTGCGCCAATGGGTTCGTCTTTGATGGCTTCCCGCGCACCTTGCCGCAGGCCGAGAAGTTGAACGAAATGCTCCGCCGACTGGGTTTCAACCGCCCGTTGGTGCTGTACATTGTGGTTGATTACGATCAGGTGCTGAAGCGGCTGACCGGGCGGCGCATGTGCAAAGTCGGGGGCGAAATCTACAACATCTACGACCGCCCGCCGAAGGTGCCTGGCCGATGCGATAACGACGGTGGCGAGCTGATCCAGCGGCCCGACGACCGCGAGGAGGTGATCCAGGAGCGGTTGGTGGCATACGAGCGGCAAACCAAGCCGCTGGTGGATTACTACCGCAGCCAGGGCGTGCTCGAAACCGTGGACGGCAGACCGGATGTGGATGCCGTGACCCATTCGATTATGGGAATCCTGAGGCGAGTTCAGTGAGACTCCTGGAAAACGATGGGGATCATTCTGAGGTCGCAAGCGGAACTGGAAAAAATTCACCGCGCCGGGTTGATTGTCTGGGACGTGCTCACCGCACTGCGAGATATGATCCGGCCGGGTATGACGACCATGGACCTGGAACGGTTCGCTGAGCGGCGCACTGCCGAACATAGTGCCCGGCCGGCGTTTAAGGGCTACCGGGGTTACCCCTGCGTGCTATGCACCTCGATCAATCAGGAGGTGATTCACGGCATCCCGTCGGCCACGCGGAAGCTGCGCGAAGGCGACATTATTTCGCTCGATTTCGGTGTCGAGGCCGAAGGTTACTACGCCGACGCGGCCGTGACGGTCCCGGTAGGAGCGATTCGGCCGGAGCTGGAGAAGCTGCTGCGCGTGACGCGCGAATCACTCGATCATGCGATTGAGAAGATGCGCCAGGGCAATCGGCTGAGCGACGTCTCGGCCGCGGTACAAACCTGGGTGGAGCAGCACGGCTTTTCGGTGGTGCGTGAGTTTGTGGGTCATGCGATTGGCACCAAGATGCATGAGGATCTGCAACTACCGAACTACGGCAGCCCTGGTCACGGGCCGCGCCTACTGGAAGGCTTGGTGCTGGCCATCGAGCCAATGGTGAATGCCGGCCGGCCCGAGGTGAAGATGCTCGACGACAAGTGGACGGCGGTGACCGCCGACAGCAGCTATTCCGCCCACTTCGAGCATACCGTCGCCGTAACCGCCAACGGGCCCCGGGTGTTGACCCGGCCGCGCGAGATCACCGGGCCGTCCTGGTGAGGGAACTGCGAGCGTATGGCGAAGAAGCCGGATCGAGAGAAAAAGAGGGCCGACCCAGGCAATCCCAAAGAGGATGCTATCGAGGTCATGGCCACGGTGATTGAGCCGCTGCCCAACGCCATGTTTCGTGTCGAGCTGGAGAACAAGCACCAGGTGCTCGCACACATTTCCGGAAAGATGCGCAAGAACTTCATCCGCATTCTGGCTGGAGACAAGGTCGCCGTCGAGCTTTCGCCGTATGATCTGACCCGGGGACGCATCGTCTACCGGTATAAGTAGCAGCGCGGCGGTCGCCGGCAGCGGGAAGCCCCAGGGCTGGGGAAGCGAGGACAGGGAGATGAAAGTCCGGTCGTCCGTCAAGAAGATTTGCGACAAGTGCAAGATAATCCATCGGCGAGGCGTGGTGCGAGTGATCTGCATCAACCCGAAGCACAAGCAGCGCCAGGGTTAGGACCCACGGAGGAGAAGCACACATGGCACGCATTGCTGGTGTAGATCTGCCGCCGCAGAAGCGCCTGTGGGTCGGCCTGACCTCGATTTACGGGATCGGGCAGGCGCGCGCGCGTTCGCTCTGCGAAAAGGCCCAGGTCGATTGCACAAAGAAGGTCAAGGATCTCACGGAGGAGGAGATTAACCGCCTGCGCCAGGCGATTGAGTCTGAGGGCCGCGTCGAGGGCGATCTTCGCAAAGAGATGCAGATGAACATTCGCCGGCTGATTGAAATTCAGTGTTATCGCGGGCTGCGCCACCGGCGGAACCTCCCGGTGCGCGGCCAGCGGACGCACACCAATGCGCGCACCCGCAAGGGCCCGCGCAAGGGCGCAGTTGCGGCCAAGAAGAAAGTGATGGCCCGCAAGTAGTAAGCTGAACTCCGAGAGACCACCCCCTTGGGGTTGCGCTCTCGAAATGGAGCAGAACTTGGCAAAAGAACCGCAGGAAGCCGCAGGGGCACCGGCTGCGGCCAAGCCTAGCAAGCGCAAGAAAGAGTTCAAGAAAAAGCGCGAGCGGCGCATTGTGCCGCACGGAGTGGTGTGCATTCAGGCCACCTTCAACAACACTATGGTCACCATCACTGACCCCGACGGCCGCGCGGTCTGCTGGTCGTCGGCTGGCTCGATCGGCTTTAAGGGCTCGCGCAAAGGCACGCCCTACGCCGCGCAGCAAGCTTCGATGGCTGCCGCCGGCGCGGCGCGCGACCAATTCGGCATGAAATCGGTGGAGGTACGCGTTAAGGGGCCTGGCTCAGGGCGCGAATCGGCAATCCGCGCGCTGGCCTCGTCCGGGCTGCATATTGTTCAGATCAAAGACGTGACCCCCATTCCGCATAACGGTTGTCGGCCGCCGAAGCGCCGCCGCGTCTGACGGCTGCTGCGGCTGCCTTGCAGCAAAGGAGAAGAGCAATTGGCAAGACATCGTGAAGCAGTATGCCGGCTGTGCCGTCGGGAAGGCCAGAAGCTCTTCCTGAAAGGCCTGCGGTGTTTTACTGAGAAGTGTGCCATCGAAAAGCGCAACTTCGTGCCCGGCCAGCACGGCCAGTCGCGCCGCGCCAAGAAGCTCGCTGGCTACGGTTTGCAATTACGCGAGAAGCAGAAGGTGAAACGCACTTACGGGTTGCTCGAGCGGCAATTCCGCACCTATGTTGAGAAGGCCGAGCGGGCCAAGGGCCCCACGGGCGAAAACCTGATCGTGATGCTCGAGCGGCGCCTGGATAGCGTGGTCTGCCGCATGGGCCTGGCGTCGTCGCGGGCGCAAGCGCGGCAGTTCATCCTGCATGGCCACATCCGCGTCCGCGGGCGTAAGGTGAATATCCCGTCCTACCTGGTGGACGTGGGCGAAGAGATCAACCTGAAGGAAAATATGCACCAGAACCCGATGGTACTCGAAGCGCGCAATGTCGCCCAGAGCCAGAACACGGTGCCGTGGCTGGAGATCGACCGCGAGCACTTCAAGGCCCGTGTCGTTGCGCTGCCCAAGCGCGTTGACGTGCAGACGCCGCCCATCACCGAACAGCTCATCGTCGAGTTGTACTCGAAGTAGGCGCGCAAGGAGATTCGAATTGTCCCCGGCCAGGCCGGGGAGGAGGGAACACGAAGATGTGGAAAGGTTTTCAGAAGCCGAAGCGGTTGGCGGCCGAGCTGGAGACGCTAACCGATAAATACGGGGCCTTCTCCGCGCAGCCGTTTGAGCGCGGCTGGGCCACCACCGTTGGCAACGCACTGCGGCGGGCGCTCCTCAGCTCGATCGAGGGCGCGGCCATCACCGCCGTAAAGATCGAGGGCGTGCTGCACGAATTCTCGTCCATCCCCGGCGTGGTCGAGGATGCCACCGATATCATCCTTAACCTGAAACAGGTGCCGCTCAAACTCAATAGCGACCAGCCGAAGACGATCTATCTTAACGTTGAAAACCCCGGCGTGGTTACCTCCGCGATGATCGAGGAGGATGCCGACTTCGCCGTGCTCGACAAGACCGTCTATATCGCCACCGTGAGTGAGGGCGGGAAGCTGCCACTGGAGATGCGGGTGAAGAACGGCCGCGGGTACGTCTCTGCCGACCGCAACTTCGACGAGGACCTGCCCCTCGGTTACATCCCCGTGGACTCGGTGCACTCGCCGGTGCGCAAGGTGAACTACTCAGTCGAAGCGGCTCGGCTGGGCCAGATGACCGACTATGAGAAGTTGGCGCTCGAGGTGTGGACCAACGGAGCCATCACCCCGCAGGACGCCATCGGCCTGGCCTCGAAGCTCATCAAGGACCACATGAGCATCTTCATTAACTTTGAAGAGCAGCCCGAGTTGCCTGAGGAGCCGTCCGAGGCTTACAACGACCCGCGGCTGGAACACCTGGACCGCTCGGTCGAAGAGCTCGAACTTTCTGTCCGCTCCTACAATTGCCTGAAAAACGCGAATATTCAGAGTATCCGCGAGCTCGTGCAGAAGAGTGAAAACGAGATGCTGAAGACCAAAAACTTCGGCCGGAAATCGCTCAATGAGATCAAGGAGATCCTGCACAAGATGGGCCTCAGCCTGGGTATGAAGTTCGACGAGCGCGGCCACATCATTTGGCCGCCGCTGCCCAGCCAGACTGCGCCGCCTACCCCGGAGGAAACTGCGGGCTTGTAAGCCCGGGGAGAAGCCATGCGACACCTCAATGCAGGATTCAAACTCGGACGCAAACCCGCTCATCGCCGGGCCACCCTGCGCAATCTGGTCACCAACCTCATCGAGCGGGAGCGCATCACTACCACGCTCACCCGCGCGAAGGCTGCGCGGCCGCTTGCCGAGCACATGATCACGCTCGGCAAGCGCGACACGCTCCATTCGCGCCGCCAGGCAGCCGCATTCCTGATGACTGCACTGGCCACACAGAAACTATTCAACGATGTCGCTCCGCGCTTTGCCGAGCGCGCGGGCGGCTATACGCGAATTGTCCAGGCTGGCCGGCGGATTGGCGACGGAGCCAGGCTCGCCATCCTGGAGCTGATCGGTTCCGAGCTCAAAAAGAAAGAAAAGAAGGATAAGGCCGCCAGGAAGGAAGCGCCCGCAGAGCCTGAGGAAAAAAAGGCCGGCGGCTAGCTGGCCCGCGCCAAAACGCGAACCTGTCTGACCGAGCCCGTTCCAACAACAACTTTCCATGTGGAACGGCGGGTGACGCCACCAGTACAATCATTACAATCATTCTCGCTGTGGACGCCCGCGGGACTGTGTTTAGGGTTTCGCCGGCACTCGGTTCGCCGCGCTGTGCCCCAGCCGCCGTGACCACCACCGCACGTAGGCCCACGCGAAGAGCTGTGCGGCTACGGCACCCGAAGTGTCGAGCAGGGAATCGAGTGGCGAGGCAGTGCGTTGCGGCACGAACGCCTGGTGAACCTCGTCGAGCACGGCATAGCAAGCCGCGATTGCCACCGTCGCGAGCGCCCACCGAAGCTCCCAGGCCTTGCGCTCGCCGCGGATGCCGCGCAGCACCAGAAAACTGAAGATGAAGTATTCGACGAAGTGGCCGGACTTGCGCAGCGCGAAGTGCAGCCACGCCAGCGTCTCCAGGGACGCTTGGGGAAACAGCCAGTGGAGCAACGGAATGATGATGCGCCCGGTGGCCTGCGCGGAGAGGGCCTGCGTGGAAAGGGCAAAGATCACCACCGCCCAGGCCATTGCCGGACCCCATTGGCGCAGCCAGCGCATGTTAGCGGAGCGGCCTCATGCGCGCGGTTGGGAGCTGCATCTGGTGTTGCATTGTGCTTGGGCGCCAGAGGTTGTTTCTGTCCCCCGGATTCGACGCGCTGCTCGGTCCACCGAGGGATTATTCCGCACGATAGTTCGGCGCCTCGCGCGTGATGACCACGTCGTGTACGTGGCTTTCACGGAGTCCGGCCGAGGTGATGCGCACAAAGCGGCCGCGTTCCTGCAGCTCTTTCAGATTACAGACACCGCAGTAGCCCATGCCGCTGCGCAGCCCACCCACCAGTTGCTCCACCAGCGCCGCCAGCAGCCCTTTGTACGGCACGCGACCTTCTACGCCCTCCGGGATGGACTTCCCGCTGTCGGCGGCCTCCTGGGCATAGCGGTCGGCTGAACCGGCCTCCATCGCGCCGAGTGAGCCCATCCCCCGGTAGGCTTTAAAGGTGCGGCCCTGGTAGAGAATCGTTTCGCCGGGAGATTCCTCGGTGCCGGCAAACAGTCCTCCAACCATCACCACCGACGCGCCGGCGGCGATGGCTTTGGTGATGTCGCCTGAGTACTTGATCCCGCCATCGGCAATCACTGGCACGCCGGCGTCCTTGGCGGCGCGCGCCGCTTCGGCGATAGCGGTGAGCTGCGGCACGCCCGCACCCGTGACGATGCGCGTCGTGCAGATGGAGCCCGGCCCGATGCCCACCTTAAGGCCATCGATGCCCAACGCGATCAAGTCCCTCGCGCCCTCGTAGGTGCCCACGTTGCCGGCGATCAATTGCATCTCCGGCAGCTGATGCTTGACGGCGCGGATCGCTTCCATCACCCGGGTCGAGTGACCGTGTGCAGTATCAATCGCGAGCAGATCCACCTTGGCCCGCGCCAGCTCCTCCGCGCGTTCCAGGAAATCGCCGGTGGCGCCGATGGCAGCGCCCACACGAAGCCGGCCGTGTTCGTCCTTTGCGGAGTTGGGAAACTCTAGCTTTTTCTGGATGTCTTTGACAGTGATCAAACCCTTGAGGTGGAAATCCTTGTCCACCACCAGCAGCTTTTCGATCCGGTGTTTCTGCAGGATGCGCTCAGCCTCCTCGAGCGTAGTGCCAACGGAAACCGTGACCAGGTTTTCCTTGGTCATTACCTCGCTAACAGGTTGGTCTAGATGCTTTTCAAAACGCAGATCGCGGTTGGTCAAGATGCCCACCAGGCGGGTGCCGCACGTCACCGGGAGCCCGGAGACGCGGTACTTGGTCATGATCTCGAGTGCCTGGCGCACCGAAAGGTCCGGGGGAATCGTGACCGGGTCCACGATCATACCGCTCTCCGAGCGCTTCACCTTATCCACTTCCTCGGCCTGCCGATCCACCGGCATGTTTCGGTGGATCAGCCCGACCCCGCCCTGCCGCGCCATAGCGATGGCCAGGCGCGATTCAGTCACTGTGTCCATGGCCGCAGAAACCATCGGCACGTTGATCGCGATCTTGCGCGTCAGGCAGGTGCGCGTATCCACCTCGCTCGGCAGTACCGAAGACTTCCCCGGCAACAGCAACACATCGTCAAACGTCAGCCCCTCAGGGATGGCCCCGTCAATCATCGTGTCCTCGCGGGATGACAAAAGATTGCTTCTAAAACGTCGCAGGGCCGACTCATCGTCGGCCCGCGGTCATCGAATGTCCAGTTGAGCTGTAGCACTTTAGAATAAATCAAATCCCATTCTAGGCGCTCTGCCCAACCAAGGTCAAGCGCCCGTATCGAGCCATCTAAAATGTTCTATTAAAGAGGGTGTCATCGCGCCATTCAAGATGCAAATGAAGTTTTGAGGATGGGGAGAGGGGGCCATCAGGCGAAATGGGAATACTTCCGTGCGATCTATGAGCGCTACCGCAAAGCTGGCCAGGTTGAAGCAGGTGATCCTGGACGAATTCTGCCTGAACGCCGCTTGGCGGTCTTCACGTTTGCCGGGTCTGACCTTGTTTCGCCTCAGGTAATGTTTGCTCGGAAGCTCTAATGGCAACCACGCAGCGGATGTACAGCGCGCGAATTCCTCAGAAGGATAACCCCATATGCCGCGCGATTCAGATTGAACTCACTATTCCTGGTATGGGTGTTGCTGCTTTGGACACAGCCGCCGAATAAGCCTTTGACAATTATGGCCAATTGAAGGCCAAATGCTATTGGGCGAGGGGGAGGCTTATCTCTCTGAATTCACGCGAGTTAGGAGGAATCCATCACGCACGACTGCAAGAGGGGCCGGGCGGAACGGAAGCGGTCGCAATCGGTTTGCGGCATCAGAAGCAGAACACCTAATCCACACGTGTAGCTCCTGCTGGCGTGAGTAATGGAAGGGAGTCCTCAGGTTCGAAGCCTATGAGGTTTCCAACTCAACCTTTCACAAGATCGCCGCTCGTGCGGCAGCCTGAAGCTGACAGGCCCTTTCCCTCAGTAGGTGTGACCGAACCCGCCCCTAGCCGGTCCCGCTGAAGAAGAACAGCGGAGTGGCAGGCAGTATGCGCAGGCAAGGGGAGAAGAAACCATGGATTACACGATCAGGGTCATAGCAACGAATCTGATCAGTGGAACTGTCACCGTTAGCGCCCAGTCGCAAGGAGAAGCTCTAGCCAAGGTGGAACAGCGGATCAACCCCAGGCTGAAGCAAGAGGGCTACGAATTTCAGCTTGAGTTTCTGGAAACCGCGGAACGAGCCCAATCGGCCGCCGCCTGAACCGAGGCGGAGGGCTCGCTGTGCGCCGGGAGTATGTGGAAAGGATTGGGTGACCGAGCCAATTTCTGGCGGAGAATAGCAGCACGAGTGAAGGCGGAAGGGAGTACGTCTTATGACGCGAGCCCGAGAAACAACCGAAAAGACTAAACCCCGTGTCGGCTTGACTTCAGGAGTCGTTGATGACACTCGAATCCTGATCGTGTGTGACGACGACCCTATCACGGAATGCCTGAAGACCGTCTTCCGAGAAGCCGGGTTTAGCTGGAAAACCGCAAAAAATATGACGGAGGGTTGCGAGTCCGCGAAATCCGGTCGGTTTCAGCTAGTTGTCTGCCCACCCCTATTGAGCGACGGATCGTGGAGGCGCTTGATCGAGGTTGCGGACCACTATGATTTAAGCTTTGAGGTCGTTCTTTTAGCGCGCAACTTTGACCTCAACGAGTGGGCAGAGGCACTGAAGGACGGGGCATTTGACGTCCTCGATGTCATTTCTGAGCTGCCGAAAGCTGCCGAGGTCGCCACTGGCGCTTTTCGGGCGGCCCTGCTGAAGCGCTCTCAGCCGCTTAAGCAAGCAGCCTATTCCGGAAGAGTGGCGTAATCCTTGTCCGCTTTCCTCATTGCTCGAATTTCCTCTTAGCCTGCCTCACTCCAGGCGAACGATGCCACGTTTCAAAGCTACCGCCGTGGCTTCCGTCCGCCCACTCACGCCTAGTTTTTCCAGAACCCGATTAACGTGGGCCTTTATGGTGCCCTCGCTGACGCCGAGGGCGGTTCCGATCTCCTTGTTACTGTTTCCCGCGACCATAAGGTTGAGTACTTCCAACTCGCGAGAAGTCAAATCAGGGCCGCCTATCCGGATTGCCAACTTAGCGGCCACCGCGGGTGGAATCCAGGTTCTTCCGTCATACACTGCTCGAATACATTCGAGCAGCTCTTCTCGGCAAGCGTCTTTCAGCAGGTAGCCCTTTGCGCCAGCCCGCAAACCCCGGTAGATGTCCTCATCACCGTCAAACGTAGTGAGTACGATGATTCGAGCTGCCGGCACTTGCTCGCGAATGGCTAGGATGGCGTCAACTCCGTCCAGCTCGGGCATGCGGAGATCCATTAAAGCGATATCGGGACGGTGAATCAGAAACTGTTCAAAGGCCTCGCGCCCGTTGCTCACCTCTGCAATTACTTCCATGTCCGTCGGCCGGCCGATCAACGCCGCCAACCCTTCACGCACGACCGGGTGATCGTCGGCTATCAATACACGAATCACTTTAGACCAGGCCCTGGGAAACCAGCTCGGAATGTTGAGGAGCAAGCGGGACTGCCACCAGCACCTGAGTTCCTCCGCCGGCTCGACTCAATAGGGTCAGTTCTCCACCGATGGCGCGGGCTCGCTCACGCATGCTGACCAATCCGAACCCGCGTCCGGTGGTCTTGACCTCTGGATCGAAGCCCTGACCGTCGTCGAGGATGCTGAGTTGCACGCTTTCTTCCTCGAATGCCAGTTCAACCCCAACCATACTCGCCTGAGCGTGTTTCAAGACGTTGGTTAGCGCTTCCTGTCCGATACGCAGGAGATTATTCTCTGTTTCGGGTGGCAGCCGGCGAGCCGCACCCCACGCGGAGAACTTTACTTGCATCCGCGTGCCTTTGATGAGTTCGTTGGCGAGATGTCTTAGCGCCCCGGCAAGGTCGCTGGCTTCCAATACTCTGGGACGTAAGGCCCACACGGAGCGCCGCGCTTCGGCGAGGCTTTCACGCGCCAGGCTTTTGGCGCGCAGTATATGTGCAGACGCCCCGTCGGCGTTCTCGCGAAAAATATCCTCAGCCGCCTCCAATTGCACAATGATACCGGTAAAACCCTGCGCAAGGGTATCGTGAATATCCCGTGCCATCCGATTGCGCTCCTCGAGTACAGCCGATTGTTTTCCTTGTTCGGCGAGACGCGTTAGTTGGATCGCCAGGCTCAACTGCCGGGCCAGTGCTTGGACCAGTTCGAGCTCCTGAGGCTGGTAGTCCCTGCGCTGGGTGTTGCTGAGGGCGATGCAGCCGATGATGTCGTCTGACGTCCTGAGCGGCACACACAGCATCGTCTTAACGTCCAGGCCCACCAAACAATCCCGGATCGGCGCGAGAATCCGATTCGTTTCGATATCGTGGACAACGACGGGACGCTGCCCTCGCACAAATTCCTCCCACCCTAAGAATTCCTCAACTGTGTATTCTCGCTTGAGCTGCGGGAACTCTGCGGCAGGCTTGAACCGTTCTCTTTCATACAGCACGTGGGCCCAAAGGACGTGCCGAGATCTGTCGCAAAACCAAAGGGAAGCCGAATGAGCGCCAAGTTGCTCCGCGATCGCCATCAATACCTGCTTGGAAAAGATGTCCAATGTTGGTTCGGCGGCCAAAGCATTCAGCGTTTTCACCAATGTTTCCGTCTGCCCATGGGATACCTGCTCTGCTCGCTGGCGCTCGGTGACCTCTCGGCTGAGGAAATTGAAAACCATTATCAGAAGAGCGAAGCTAACGGCATGGCCGACGAACAGACTGATAAAGGTCTTTTGAGTGCTCGCTCTTGCCGCTTCATCCCGCTGGCTGAGCAGCCACTTTTCTTCTTTGTCCATTTCTGACATCAACCTGCGGATCTCAAGCAGGTCCTCCTTGCGCTGATCGGCAAGGGCAATCTCTCTTGCGATGTCGGATGGCGCACCACCATACGACTCAATTAATCGCTGCATCCGAGTCAGCTGGGCCTTCACTTTTGGCTCGAGAGCATCGAGCCATCTCTGCTGCTCGGGATTGTCCGCGGTCAATTTGCGGAGGTTCTCCATCTTGCGGTGGGTCTCAGCTATGTCGCCAGTCAAGTCTCCGAGCACATCTTCGAGTCTGTGAAGAACCTCCTGCGAGTGACGCACCTGATCGGACGCCGCAATCAACCTGGTAGTATTCCGGTAGGATAACGCACCGATCATCAGTTGAATTCCCAACGCCAGTCCGAATCCGAGGACCAATATTGTTCTTTTGGGGAAACTCTTCATCTCAGCCAAGAATCCTCATCGGGGCGGCTCGCAGGACGAATACAACAACCCCCTGCGATTTTCTACCTTGAAAATGGCATGGAGTCGCCAGTTAGTAATCGATCGAATACAAAAGGACTTCCTAGCCTGTTTCACAATGGGACCGTTATCGGGTCTGCCCTATATCGAAAGTTATAGGGCATTGGTGGCCTCTTTATCTATGGAAACTCCTATCTCATGCAGAATAGCAGGCGCTCGGCCTCACTAGATACTCTTTGGCGGACTCTAGTAGTCGGTGTGTCGTTGCTGCGCTGAGGTGAATCGTGAAGCTCTACTTCCTGTTGGCGCGTCGCGTGCCGCCGGTCCCGAGCCAAATCGTGCTGGAAGTCTCTGAGATCCTGAGGTGTCGCGGCTTCCGGGTTGAGAGCGGCATCGCCGAGGAGATGCTGGTGTCCCCCGACCGACTGGCTTCGACACATGATCTCTACCTGCTCAAGTCCTACACCGCGTTATCGCTCAGCCTCGCGGGCGTGTTGCACGCCGAGGGCGCGCGATTGCTCAATCCCTATCCGGGGTGCCTGGCTTCGCGAGATAAGATTCTTGCTTCCAAACTTCTCCACACCGCCGGGATTCCGGCGCCCCGCTGCTGGGTCACGGCGGACCTGAAGCTGTTGGACCCGATCGTCGAGGAAACTCCGCTCATCGTTAAGCCTCACATGGGCTGGCGCGGTGAGGGAATTCACATCGTGCGTAACCGGCGGGAACTCGCCGCCATTCCGCAACCTCAGACACCCCTGTTAATCCAGGAATGTCTCCAGGGCGCCGGTGAGGACTTGCGGATGTATATCGCCGGCGATCAAGTCTTCGCCGCGCGCAAGCGTTTCTCCTCCGCCAGCTTTGCAGAGCCTGGGCGGCCGTGTGCGGTCAGTTCGGAACTCCGCGACATCGCCTTGCGCTGCGGCCGGGCGTTTGGCCTGGGCCTGTACAGCATAGATGTGATTGGAACTCCCGACGGCCCCAAGGTGCTGGATGTGAACGATTTCCCCGGCTACAAAGGCGTGCCCGACGCCGCGGTTGCGGTGGCTGATTACATCGAGCGCTTCGCCACCCGGTGGTGCTCCCTCCAGCCGCCGGAAATGGTTGTGCCGAATGGCACAGCGACCCACACTGCCGACCAGCAAGCGTGTTCATCCGATCCGGCAAGAGTGCTGACTGAGCACCGGCTCCACAAGCCCGCGACACCCACGATATAGATGAAGCGCCAACTCAAGTTTCCGCTGCTGGCGATGGTTGGCGAGGGTTTGCTCTGCCGCCTTAGCTTCGACATCATCAGTTTCGCTCTACTGAGACCTGGCCTGGAGGACAGATGCATCTGAGGCGGCATCCCCTCTTTCAGTTCTCTTGGTGTGTCCTCAACGTCTTGCTCGTCGCCTCCGCCGTTCTCTTGGTGTACGGAATCGGCTGGGAGATTTCGACCGAGAGGTATCTGAAGGGGTTTGCCGATTCAGTTGTGCCGCTCTCCACTGCCCCCGAGCAGAAAGTGGAAGCAATTCTGACCTGGATGAACCAAGCGCCGGCGCGCCGGAACGCGGTGGACGTAGAGTCCCTGGACATACGGGATCCCCAGACTACCCTCAATTATCAGCGGCTGTTGCAGATCTGCGGGTCGGCCACCAACGCCTTCGTGAACCTGGCCTCCAGCAGCGGTCTGGAAGCCCGGCGGCTGCTCCTGCTCAACCAAAACAACAGAACCCTGCACGTCGTGGCGGAGGTCCGCCTGGCCCATCGCTGGGTGGTGATCGACCCGGCTTTCCGCGCTGTCTTCCGTGATGCGCAAGGCCAGCCCCTCACCCGTTCGCAACTCCGCGACCCGCACGTGTTCCGAGAAGCGACGCAGAAGCTGAAAGGCTATCCTCCGGCATGCACGTTTGATCGGACCGCGCAGGTCCGGCTGGAACGCATTCCATTTCTCGGCGGGCTGTTGCGAAAAATCCTGAACGCCCTGCTCTTCGGTTGGGAAGAGTGGAACTGGTCCGGAATTACTGAGCGCACATCGATGGCGCTCACATTTGCGGCGGCGTTGCTCATGGGTGTCTTCCTGGCGGGCCGCTTCGCCCTAAGCTGGTATGGCAAGCGCCGGTTGGGAGTGATCCGCGTGCGGCTGCGGGAACAGCTGATGCGCGCGGCACACGCGCTGTTCAGCATTCCAAGCTAATCAAGAAATGGCCGGGTGTGGGTTCTTCCGTTCCGCCGCATTTGAATAGCTAGGGGTTAGGTGCGGAAGGGTAGTTCGTTCACCGCAAGAGAAACCGAACGGCTATGCCCTTGCGGCCATCACCCAGCCGTTCCACACGTACCACCTCGCCGATTTCTTCCATCTTGACCGGGTCAGCCGGCGAATAGGGAAAAGTCACCGCCGTCAACATCCCAACACGATAGTGTTCCAGCGAGGT
>Ga0209804_1000672_pt1 | contig 25680 bp, 24 predicted proteins | sample GraSoiAngelo_139_FD_185896 | JGI IMG/M metagenome (GOLD analysis project Ga0209804, IMG submission 185896) | Grasslands soil microbial communities from the Angelo Coastal Reserve, California, USA - 14_0929_12_20cm (SPAdes) (version 2) | ecosystem: Environmental > Terrestrial > Soil > Grasslands ... | reverse complement strand
GATGCGACGGCTTTACGACCCGAACCAGTACACCTTCTTGCAGCCCTACCAGCCTATCAGGGTGTTCATCTCGATCAGCGCGTTCCTGCTGTTCGCGACGCAGATCATCTTCTTCGTGAATTTCTGGTGGAGCCTCAAGAAGGGGAAACCGGCGGGCCTGAATCCGTGGCAGGACAACGGGCTCGAGTGGACGCTGCCGAGTCCCGCGCCGCACGGCAACTGGGACCGGGTGCCGACGGTGTACCGCGGGCCGTACGAGTTCAGCTCACCGCAGGTGCCGGAGGACTACCTGCCGCAGACCCGCAAGCTCCCGGGTGACCGCGAGCCGGCCGCCGCGTCGGCCGCCCACTGACGACAGGAGAGGGACGAGCGATGACGCACGCAGCCGCCACCGTCGACCAGATGCGGCCCCCGTACCCGGCCGAGCGCGGGCTCGACGTCTACAACACGAAGCTGGGGATGTGGGTGTTCCTCGCGTCGGAAGTGATGTTCTTCGCGGCGCTGATCGGCACCTACATCATCCTGCGGTTCGGCGCCCCGGGCGAATGGGCCAAGCCGGGGATCGTCCTGAACATCAAGATCACCGCCTTCAACACGTTCTTGCTCATCTGCTCGAGTGTGTCGATGGTGAAGGCCTACGCGGCCATCCAGGACGGCGACCCCAAGAAAATGCGCTTCTGGCTGCTGCTGACCATCCTGGGCGGTGCGACCTTCGTGGGGATTCAGGTCTACGAGTACATCCACCTCATCGAGCACGGCTTCGTGCCAAGCGGCGTGCGCGAGGGCAGCGAGTTGGCGGAGCGGGTCGCGAAGGGACAGCTGCCCGCCGCGACGATGGGCCTGTACGGCTCCACATTCTACACCATGACCGGCTTCCACGGCTTCCACGTCACGTGCGGCGTGATCTCGATGACCTACTTGTACCTGACGAAAGCGCTGCCGGGCAAGTACACCAAGCAGAGTTACGGGGGGATCGAGACGGTCGGCCTGTACTGGCACTTCGTCGACCTGGTGTGGATCATCCTGTTCACGATCGTCTACCTCATTTGAGGCGGGGGGCTATGGAGACCGCGCACAAGCGTCCCAACTACATCCTGATCTGGGTGTACCTGGCGGTCCTCACGGCCGCCGAGCTGGCGCTCGCCTTCGAGCTGCCCATCTCGCGCAACTGGAAGCTGATCCTGCTTCTGTTCCTCGCGGTGTGGAAGGCCGCGCTGGTGGGCCTGTTCTTCATGCATCTCAAGTTCGAGCGCTGGAACCTGCGGATCATGGCGGTGATCCCGTTGCCGCTCGCCGTGATCTTCATCCTCGCCGGCATGTCGGAGCACATCTGGTAGCGTTTCTCGAGCTGACGAAGCCACGCATCACGCAGCTAGTGGTGCTCACCGCCGCGGCCGGGTTCTACCTCGGCTCGGGGGCCGGCGTGGATGTCCGGCTGCTGCTGCAGACGCTCATCGGCGTGGCTCTCGTCGCGGCGGGGACCAACGCGTTCAACCAGTGGCGCGAGCGCGACGTCGACGCGCGCATGCGACGTACCCAGGGCCGCCCGCTGCCATCGGGGCGTGTCACCCCGCGGGCTGCCGCCACGTTCGCCGCGCTCATCTCGGTGACGGGCGTGGGCTACCTCGCCCTGCGGGTGAACCTGCTCACCGCGGGACTCGCGGCGCTCACGCTCGCGAGCTACGTGCTGCTCTACACGCCGCTCAAGCGCACCACGACGCTCAATACGCTCATCGGCGCGGTGCCGGGCGCGCTGCCCATCGTGGGGGGATGGACCGCCGCCGGCGGCGCCTTGGGGCCGGCCGTGGCGGCGTTGTTCTGGATCCTGTTCCTGTGGCAGCTGCCCCACTTCCTCGCGCTCGCCTGGATCTACCGCGAGGACTACCGGCGCGGCGGCTTGGTGATGCTGTCGGTCGCGGACGCGGACGGGCGGCACACCGGTCGCATGGTGCTGCTGTACGCGACGGCGCTCCTTCCCGTGAGCCTGTTGCCCACGCTGCTGGGCGTCACCGGGGCGGTGTATTTCTTCGGGGCGCTGGCGCTGGGGCTCGCCTACGCGGGGGCGTCGGTCGCGATGACACGCGCCGCCACCACGGCGCGCGCGTGGCGCCTGTTTTTCGTGTCGATCGCCTACCTGCCGGCGTTGCTCACGCTCATGGTGGTGGACAAGGTCGCCGCGTAGGTCCGCGCCATGATCCCCTTCCACCGCCTGCTCATCTCCACCGCGGTCGTGTTCTGCGCGGGGTTCGCGCTGTGGGCGGGCTGGAGCTACCGGGAATCGGGGGACGGCGTCACGCTCGTCATGGCCGTCGCCTCCGCGGCCGCGGCCGCGGCGCTCAGCTACTACCTGCGCCACTTGAAGCGCTTTCTCGGCCGATGACGCTTGCCGCCCTGCTGCTGCAGCACGGGGGAGACGACCAGCGGATGGAGCTGGTCTACTTCTGGGCGGCCGTGATGCTCGCCCTCACACCGGTACTCATCTTCGGTGGGCTGGGCGTGTGGATCGTGCGCAAGTTCTGGCAGGAGCAACGCGGAGCGCGGAACGCGGAACGCGGAACAGAGGGTCCAGCCTGACGTTCCGCGTTCCGACTTCCGCGTTCCGCGTTAGATTGGTTCTATGAGTTCCAAGCCCTCCGAGAAACGCCAGGTCGTCCGCTTCGCCTTCTACAAGCTCGACAGCGCGTGGCGCCGGCTCCCGGCCGAGCGACAGGCGAGCGCCAAGCTCGAGTTCGGCGAGACGATCGAGAGCTTCGCGGGCCGGCTGCTGCTGCGCCCGTACGGGCTCGTCGGCATCCGCGGCGACTGCGATTTCCTGCTGTGGCAGGTGGCGGAGGATCTGGATTCGCTGGTGGCGCTACAGACCGCCCTCAACCGCACCGACCTGGGCGCCTACCTCGCGGTTCCCTACAGCTACCTCGCGATGACGCGCCGCTCGATTTACGAGTTCCCCGAGGCTCCCGGCGCGGGACAGCCCTCTCGGCTCGTGATCCGGCCGAGCGATGCCCGTTACCTCTTCGTGTACCCGTTCATCAAGACGCGCGCGTGGTACATGCTGCCCAAGGCGGAGCGCCAGGGCATGATGGACGAGCACGTGCGCGTCGGGCGGCAGTATCCGTCGATCCGGCTCAACACGACGTATTCCTACGGCCTCGACGACCAGGAATTCATCGTCGCCTTCGAGGGCGACATTCCGGCCGACTTCCTCGACCTGGTGATGGAGCTGCGCGAGAGCAAGGCGTCGTCCTACACGCTGCGCGACACCCCGACGTTCACCTGCGTCCAGATGTCGCTGTGGGACATGCTGGACACGCTCGGGGGCGCCGGTGCGGCGCAGGCGGTATCGCGCCGGCCCACGCGGGCGGACGGCTATACGCCGGTGGCCACGCTCGCCGATCTGCCCACCGGCACGAGCCGCCGGGTGTACGTTGGCGGCGATGCCGTCGCGCTCTTCAACGTGAACGGCACCGTGCACGCCATCGCCAACCGCTGCACTCACGCGCGCGCCAGCCTCTCCGAAGGGACCGTCGACCCGGCCCGCTGCGCGGTGACGTGCCCCTGGCACGAAGGCGTCTTTTCGCTCGAGACGGGGCAGGTGCTGAGCGGGCCGCCGTCGCTTCCGGTCGCCACTTATCGCGTGAAGGTCGAGGGCGACACGGTCCTCGTCGCTCCCCCGGGTTTGATCGACGCGGGCGAGCCGACTGTTGCCCGCCGCTCCTGACGACAGCCGCTTCCTCAAGGCGTGCCGCTCGGAGCCCACCGATGTGACGCCGGTGTGGTTCATGCGGCAGGCGGGGCGCTACCTGCCGGAATACCGCGCGCTGCGGCAGAAGCACTCGCTGCTCGAGCTGTGCCACAAGCCGGAGCTCGCGGCCCAGGTGACCCTGCAGCCGATCGAGCGCCTGGGGGTGGACGCGGCGATCCTGTTCGCCGACATCCTGCTGCCGTTCGAGCCGCTGGGGCTGGGACTCACGTTTTCCGCGGGCGAGGGCCCGCAGATCACCCGCCCGGTGCGCGAGGCGGGCCAGGTGCTGGAGCTGCCGCCGGTAGACCCCGCGACCGACCTCGCCTATGTGCTGGAAGCGGCGCGGCTCGCGGCGCGGGCCCTGCCCCCCCACGTCCCCCTCATCGGCTTCGCCGGCGCACCGTTCACCCTCGCGAGCTACGCGATCGAGGGCGGGGCGACGCGCAGCTTCGCCCTCACCAAGCGGTTCATGTACTCGGAGCCGCGCGCGTGGCACCAGTTGCTCGAGCGGCTGGCGGAACTGGTGGGGGCGTACCTGGCGGCCCAGGCGCGCGCCGGAGCCCGCGCGCTGCAGCTGTTCGACAGCTGGGTGGGGTGTCTCTCACCCGCCGATTACGCCACCTACGTGTTTCCCCACAGCCAGCGGACGCTCGAGCTGGCGGCTGCGTCGGGTGTGCCGGTGATCCACTTCGGAACCGACACCGCCGGACTGCTCGCGGACTTCGCCCGGGCGGGCGGCGACGTGATCGGCGTCGACTGGCGCATCCCGCTGGACGCCGCGTGGCAGCGAGTCGCTCCCGCCGCCATTCAGGGAAACCTCGATCCCGTGGCGCTGCTCGCCCCCCGGGCGGAGCTCGAGCGCCAGACGCGCGAGATCCTGGCGCGCGCGGGCTCGCGGCCCGGACACATCTTCAACCTGGGTCACGGCGTGCTTCCCGAAACGCCGATCGAGGCGCTGCAGGCCGTGGTGGAGTGGGTGCATGGCGGCTGACTCGGGCGCAATCGCCGTCCTCCTCATGGCGTACGGCGGCCCCGACAGCCTGGACGACGTCGAGCCCTATTTGCTCGACGTGCGCGGTGGTCGTCCGGTGAGCCCGGAATTCACCGCGGAGATCAAGGCACGCTACGCGCGGATCGGCGGTCGCTCGCCGATTCGGGCGCACACCGAAGCGCAGGCGGCGGGCGTGCAGCGGCTGCTGGGCGACGGCTTCGTCGTGTCCGTGGGAATGCGTCACTGGCATCCGTACATCGCCGACACGGTGGAGCGGATCGTCGCGGCCGGCCGGCGGCGCTTGGTGGGCATCGCGCTGGCACCGCACTACTCCGCGATGTCGGTGGGCGCGTACCAGAAGAAGCTGCTCGCCGCCACCGCCGGGCGCCTCGACGTCGCGCTGGTGCGGAGCTGGGGCGAGCACCAGAAACTCCTCACCGGCGTCGCCGATCGGGTGACGCAAGCGCTGGCGCGGTTCCCTTCACCCGCCAAAGTGCAGGTGCTGTTCACCGCGCACAGCCTCCCCGAGCGGATTCTGGCAGCCGGTGATCCTTATCCCTCCGAGCTGCGAGCCAGCGCCGCGGCGGTGGCGCAGCTGGTGGGACTCACGGCGTGGCACTTCGCCTACCAGAGCGCCGGCGCCACCGCGGAGCCCTGGCTCGGGCCGGAAGCGGGTGCCCTGATGACGGATCTCGCCGGCAAGGGCCACCGGGAATTCCTGATCGTTCCCATCGGATTCGTGTCCGACCACGTCGAGGTGCTGTACGACGTGGACATCGTGTACCAGGAGCTCGCCGGGCGGCTGGGCGTGCGCCTCGAACGCACAGCGTCGCTCAACGACGATCCGCTGCTCGTGGCGGCGATCGCGGAGATTGCCCACGACACGGCCGCCGGCCGGGGATGGCTGTGACCGCCACCGTTGCTGTAGCAGGAGCGGGCCTGGCGGGCCTGTCGGCGGCATGGGAGTTGTCACGGGCAGGGGCCACCGTCGTGGTACTGGACGCCGCGCGGCGGCCGGGCGGAGTGGTCGTGACGGAGCGGCCCGGTGCGCCCGGTGCGCCCGGTGCGCCCGGTGCGAAAGACGGCTTCGTGATCGAAGGCGGGCCCGACGGATTCCTCGCATCCGAGGCCGACATCCAGGATCTGGCGCGGGAGACCGGCATCGGCGGCCGGCTGGTCGATCAGCTCGCCAGCGGGTCCTCGCTCTGGACGGGCCGGCGGCTCGAGCCGTTGGCCGAGGGGCAGGCGGCCGCGTTGCTGGGCATCCAGATCTCCTCGGACGTAGAGGCGCAGCCTGCTGCGCCCCTGCAATGCGGGTTCCGCAGCTTCGCCACCGGGATGGCGGACCTCGTGGAGGCGCTCGTCGCCCGGGTGGGTCCGGCGATCCGACCGGCTCAGGGTGTCACCGGCCTCGCACCCGCGACCCGTGGTTGGCGGCTCTCGCTCACCGGCGGCTCCACGCTCGAAGCGGAGGGGGTCATCCTCGCCCTCCCGGCGTGGATCGCGGCGCGACTGGTGACCGCCGCCGGCGTCCCCGCCGCCCGGCGCCTGGATGAGGTGATCTATTACCCGACCACCACCGTCTCGCTCGCCTATCGCGAGGATCAGCCCGCGACGCCGCTCGCCGGGACGGGGTTCGTATCGGCGCCAGAGCTGGCGGAGGGTGGTGCCGCGGTGCGCGCCTGCTCGTACTCATGGCTCAAGTATCCGGGTCGCGCGCCGCCCGGTCACGCGCTGCTGCGGGCGTTCGTCGGACCGGTGGATGGCGATCCCGCCGTGGCCGCTCACGCGGAGCTGGCTCGCATCCTGGGGATCAGCGGGAGCCCGCTGTGGAGTCGTGCGTTCACCTGGACGCGGGGGTTACCGCGCTACCAATCGGGGCACGCCGGGCACGTGGCCGCGGTGCGGGAGCGCCTGGCCAGGCTTCCGCCGCTGGCGATCGCGGGCGCCGGGTTCGATGGGGCGGGAGTGTCGGCGTGTGTGAAGTCGGGGAGAGAAGCGGCGAGACAGGTCCTGAGACGGGTCGGGGCGTAGGGGCGCAGCATGCTGCGCCCCTACATCTTGCGTCAAGCCTCCAGGAGTTCTTTCGCCCGCCGCACCACGTTCTCGACAGTCAGCCCGAACTCCTGATAGATCCGCTGATATGGCGCGGAGGCCCCGAACCGCTCGATGCCGAGCACGACGCCGCGGTCGCCCACCCAGCGATACCACGGCTGCGGGCTCGCGGCCTCGACGGCGACGCGCGCGCCCACGCCCGGTGGGATCACGGCGTCGCGGTACTCCCGCGGCTGTCGCGCGAACAGCTCCATCGACGGCATGCTCACGGCGCGCGTGGCGATTCCCGCCGCGCTGAGGCGCTCGTAAGCCCCCAGCACCAGCTCCACTTCCGACCCGCTGCTGATGAGCACCACCGCCGGCTTGCCGGCGGGTGCGTCGGCCAGCACGTACGCGCCCAGTCTCAGTCCGTTGGCGGGAGCGTAGCGGGTGCGGTCGATGACCCCGACCTTTTGGCGCGAGAACACGAGCGCCACCGGACCGCTCTGGTGAAGGATGACGGCACGCCACGCTTCGACGGTCTCGGTCGCGTCCGCCGGCCGCAGCACCACCAAGTCGGGGATGGCGCGCAACGCGGCGAGCTGCTCGATCGGCTGGTGGGTCGGGCCGTCCTCGCCGAGCCCGATCGAGTCGTGGCTGAAGACGTAGATCACCGGGAGCCGGCACAGCGCCGCGAGGCGGATCGGCGGGCGCATGTAGTCGGAGAAGATCAGGAAGGTCGATCCCACGGGCCGCACGCCGCCGTGCAGCGCCAGCCCGTTCAGGATCGCGCCCATGGCGTGCTCGCGGATGCCGAAATGCACGTTGCGCGCGCCCCAGCTGCCCGCGGCCACGTCGCCGCCGTTCTTGAATACGACATTGGTCGAGGCCGCGAGATCAGCCGACCCGCCCAGCAGCTCGGGGAGCTTCGCCGCCAGGGCGTTCAGGCTCTTGCCCGACGCGGCGCGCGTGGCCTGCGCCTCCTTGGGGGTGAACTCGGGGAGTCCGTCGTCCCAGGCGTCGGGCAGCCGACCCGCGAGGCGTCGCTCGAGCTCCGCGGCGAGCTCGGCGTGCGCCCTGTGGTAGGCGTCGTACTTCGCCTGCCACTCGGCTTCGAGCCCGGCCCCCCGCTCCCCGGCGCGGCGCCACTGCGCCAGCGCCGCGTCCGGGACGTGGAACGGCTCGAGGCTGGGCCAGCCCAGATTCTGCTTGGTGAGCCGGACTTCTTCTTCGCCGAGCGGAGCGCCGTGCGCCTCCGCGGTGTCCTGCTTGTGCGGGCTGCCGTAGGCGATGTGAGTGCGCACAATCACGAGCGACGGCCGGTCGGTGACGCGCCGCGCGGCGGCGAGCGCCGCGTCAAGCGCGCCGAGATCGTTGCCGTCCGCCACGCGATCCACGTGCCAGCCGTAGCTCTCGAACCGCTTGGCGGTGTCGTCCGAGAACGTAAGATCGGTCTTCCCGTCGATGGTGATGCGATTGTCGTCGTAGATCCCGATCAGCCGGCCGAGCTTGAGGTGGCCGGCGAGCGAGCAGGCCTCGTGCGAGACGCCCTCCATCAGGTCGCCGTCGGATGCCAGGAAGTACGTACCGTGATCCACGATCGCGTGGCCCGGCCGGTTGAACTCCTGCGCCAGGTGGGCCTCCGCGAGGGCCATGCCCACCGCGTTGCCGATGCCCTGACCCAGGGGGCCGGTGGTGGCCTCGACGCCCGGCGTGAGCCCGTGCTCGGGGTGGCCCGGCGCGCGGCTGCCCCACTGGCGGAACTGCTTGATGTCGTCGAGCGACAGGTCGTACCCGGTGAGGTACAGCACCGCGTAGAGCAGCATGCAGGCGTGCCCCGCCGACAGCACGAAACGATCGCGCCCGACCCAGTCGGGATGGGCGGGATGATAGCGCAGGTGGCGTTGCCACAGCACATAGGCGAGCGGCGCCAGCGCCATGGCGGTGCCGGCGTGGCCGGAGTCCGCCTTTTGTACCGCATCCATGGCGAGGGTGCGGATGGTGTTGATGCACAACTGGTCGAGGGAGGTACTGCGCGCGGCGGGCGGCGGAGCGGCGCCGCTCATGGATTCGGTCACAACAGGCCCGATTTCGCGGCTTGCCAGAGACTCATGAGTCGATCGAAGCCGTTCACCAGCAGGTCCACCTGCTGCGGGCTGGGGCTCGCTTTAGCGGCGGTCTTGAGCTCCGCGCAGATGCGCGGCATCTCCCGGCGCCCCTGCTTGGTGCCTTCGGCGGCGATCTGGTCCAGGATCGCGACGACCTGCTCCCGCGCCGCCTCGTCCTTAGGGACCTGCCAGAGGTACTCCGCGAGCTGTTTGCCCTCGTTGCACAGCTTGCCGAGGGCGTCGAGCAGGGGCGGCGCGCGACGCGGCGCGTTGGCATCGCTCATGGGAGTTCAATTATACCAAGAAACCGCCGGAACGTGCGGTTGCCCGAACTTCGAGCTGCCTCTAGCTTGCGGTCTCGATGAACCGATTGCGCGAGCTGTGGCGGGCCTTCCACACGTGGGCCAAGGGGTGGGACACATCGGTCGTGGTGGCGGTGCTCATCTGGATCGTGCTGCGCTCCTACCTGATCGAGGCGTTCCGCATTCCCTCGGCGAGCATGGAGAACACGTTGCTGGTGGGCGACTTCCTGTTCGTGAACAAGGCGATCTACGGCGGTGAGCTCGAGATTCCCGGCACGGGGCTCCGGTTCGTGCGCCTGCCGGGCTACGCCGAGCCCCAGCGCGGCGGCATCGTCGTGTTCCGCTCGGTGGAAGATTCGACGCCCAACCTGAACATCGTGAAACGGGTGATCGGCGCCGGCGGGGATACGCTCCGCATGGTGCACGACTCGGTGTACCGCAACGGCAAGCGACTGGACGAGCCCTACGCGCTGCATCTTGCCGGCGGCAGCGAAGTCGATCCGGATTTCCGGTTGCAGCAGATGCGGGCGTGGCAGCTGCGCTATTACATCGGCCGCGATACCGCGCACTACCACCCCACGACGCACGATTGGGGGCCGGTGGTCGTGACGCCGGGGCATTTCTTCGTGATGGGGGACAACCGCGACGAGTCCTACGACAGCCGCTTCTGGGGATTCCTGCCGCGGGCCCACATCGTCGGCAAGCCGCTCATCCTCTATTTGAGCATCGCGACCGACCCGCTGCGGATCCGCTGGAACCGCATGCTTCGCCAGCTGAGGTGAGTACGCGAGTCGCGGCCCTGGTCGTTCTGTCGGTCACATGGGCCTTCGCGGCAGCCGCCCAGCAGCGCGACACGACCGCCCGGCCGCCGCAGCCGACGGACAGCCTGAAGGTGTACACGCTGCCGCCGGCCGTGGTCTCCGTGACCCGGGCCAACCCGCCGATCAATCGCATCCCGCAGGCCGTGCAGCTCGTCGAGAAGGCCGCCATCAGCCAGGCCCGACCCACGTGGGGGCTCGATGAGGCGCTGGTGTCGGTGCCCGGCGTGTACGCGGCGAACCGCTACAACTTTTCGGTCGATCAACGCATTTCGATCCGCGGCTTTGGGGCGCGCGCGCAATTCGCGGTGCGGGGCATCAAGGTGCTGGTGGACGGGATCCCGCAAACGCTTCCCGACGGAACCGGGCAGCTCACGAACCTGGAGCTGGGGGAGACCGACCGGATCGAGGTGCTGCGCGGCTCGTCGTCGGCGTTGTTCGGTAACGCGACGGGCGGGGTGATCAGTATCTGGACCGATCCGACCCCGCCCCGGGGCGTGCGGGAGGACACGCGCGTGCTGTTCGGCACGTTCGATCGGGAGCTCGCCCGCAACTGGAGCAAGTGGCAGTCGAGCACGGCATTCCGGCTCGGCGCGGGAAGCGGGATGGTGACGGCGTCGCGACTGGACTACGCGGGCCAGCGCCAGCACTCGAGCGCCGACCTGCGGAACCTGAACACGCGCTGGCGCTTTCCGCTCGCCGCCGGCTGGTCGCTCGCGGCCACGGCGAACGTGGGCTGGGATCCGCGCGCCGACAACCCCGGCGCGCTCACCGCGGCGGAAACGGCGAGGAATCCCGACTCCGCGGCCGCCATCAACCTCACAAGGGTGGCGGGCAAGGACGTCATCCAGTGGCAGAGTGGCCTTACGATTCAACACCAGCTGCCGGGCGGCGGCGATGCCGCATTCACGCTGTTCGGCATGGTCCGGAATCTGAAAAATCCCCAGACCTTCGCCTACATCGACCTGGACCGCGTCGACTACGGTGCCCGCTTCACGATCAGCCGTCCCGTACCGCTCGGCTCGCTGCAACACCGCCTGACCGCTGGGCTCGACTTCCAGCGTCAGCGCGACGACCGCAAGAACTTCGGCAACAGTGGCGGCCAGCCGACCAGCGCGCCCCTGCTCGACCAGCTCGAGCACGTCACCGAAGTGGGCCCGTTCGTGCAGAGCGCCCTGCAGGTCGCCCCCCACGTGTCGGTCACGGTCGGGCTGCGCTACGACTGGGTGAACTTTCAGGCCGACGATCGGCTGATCACGCCCACCAACCCGAACGACTCCGGGCGCCGCTTGATGAGCGCGCTGTCCGGCACGCTCGGCGTCGCGGTCACCCCCTCCGACGGGCTCACGCTGTACGGCAACGTCGGCACGTCGTTCGAGACGCCCACCACGACGGAGCTGACCAACCGGCCCGATTCGGCGGGCGGCTTCAACCCCACGCTCCAGCCGCAGCAGGCCACCAACTACGAAGTGGGCGTGCGCGGCGACGTGGCGGGACGAGTGAACTACGCCGTGGCACTGTTCGACGCCCTCGTGCGCGAGGAGCTCATCTCGTTCCCGGTGCCGGCGGACACCACCGGGCGGGTCTATTATCAGAACGCCGGCCGCTCCCGCCACCGCGGCGTCGAGCTGAGCGCCGACTTGGAGCTCGCGCCCGGGGTCAACCTCCTCACGGCCTGGACCTACTCCGATTTTCGCTACACCGATTATACGCTGGGAGCGCGCGTGCTCGACGGGCGCGCCATTCCCGGCATCCCGCAGCACTGGCTGCACTTCGTGCTGAAGGCGCACCCGGTGTCGGGCGGCGGCCCGTGGGCGGAGCTCGAGGAGACACATTCCTCCGGCTACCTGGTGAGCGACGCGGCCAACACCGCCACCAGCCCGTGGTGGACAACCAACGTGCGGCTGGGATGGAGCGGGAGGTCGGGCGGCGCGCGGCTCAACCCCTTTGTGGGCTTCAACAATATGTTTAACCGGGCCTATGTCGGCTCGGTGGTTATCAACGCGACCGCGGGGCGCTATTATGAGCCGGCCCCCGGCCGGAACATGTACGTGGGATTCGCGCTTGGCGCCGGGGAATAGTCGTAGCGTCCTTCAACGGAGGTGGGTATGAGGTATCGGGCTCGATGGTCCGCGATGCCACTGGTCGCGGCGCTCGTCGCGGCACCGCTGTGCGGGCAGGGGTCGGGAGGAGTCTCGAATCCGGGGTCCTCTTCCTCGGCCACCGCGATCGTGACGAACGACATGCTGGTGAACGCCGCGGCGAGCGGCGACTGGCTGATGTATGGGCACAACTACTGGAACAACCGCTACTCGCCGCTCAAGACGATCAATACGACGAACGTCAAGCGCCTGGTCGCGCGGGCCGTGTACACGCACGGCTCGACCACGCTGGGCAGCTTCGAGACCACCCCGATCGTGGTGAACGGCACCATGTACATCACGTCGCCGGCGACGCCCAACAACATCGTGCGCGCCTTCGACCTGCGCACGCAGAAAATGTTGTGGGAGTACACGCACAAGAACGGTCCCGTGTCCACCGCCTGCTGCGGCCCCAACAACCGCGGCGTAGCGGTCTCCGGCGGGTCGGTGTTCGTGGGCACGCTCGACGACGAGCTCGTGGCGCTCGACGCGGCCAGCGGCAAGGAGAAATGGGCCGTGAAGGTGGGCGACGGGCCCGAGGCCGGCTACACCGAGACCATGGCGCCGCTCGTGATCGGCGACAACGTGATCATCGGGACCTCCGGCGCCGAGTACGGGATCCGCGGCTACGTGAAGGCCTTCAACGCCGCGAGCGGCGCGCCGGTGTGGACGTGGTACACGCTCCCCTCGCCTGAAGAGGGCGGCTGGTGGGGCCCGTTCTCCAAGACGACGCCCGAGGGCGACGACCTCAAGCGCGACATCGCGAAGGAGCGGGCCGATTCCGCCAAGTACGCCGACGCCTGGAAGACGGGCGGCGGCTCGGTGTGGATGACGCCCGCGTATGACGAAGCGACGAAGACGCTGTTCGTCGCGATCGGGAACCCGTCGCCCGATCTGGACGGCTCGATCCGCCCCGGTGACAATCGCTGGACCGAATCGGTCGTCGCGATCGACGCGACCAACGGCAAGTTCAAGTGGGGATACCAGGAAGTGCCGCACGACGTGTGGGACCTGGACGCGGTGAGCCCCCCGGTGATCGCGATGGTGGGCGGCAAGAAAGCGGTGGTCGAAGCGGGGAAGACCGGCTTCGTGTACGTGCTCGACGCCGCCACCGGCAAGCTGATCCGTCGCTCCGCCGCGTTCGTACCGCAGCAGAACATGTACAGCCAGCCCACGGCCGACGGCGTGTTCATGCTGCCGGGCGCGAACGGCGGCGAGGAGTGGTCTCCCATCGCGGTGCATCCCGATTTGGGCTACGCGTACACGGTGGGCCTGCACCAGCCGATGCACTACAAGGTCCATTACGCGCCCTGGGAGAAGGGTCGGTTGTGGCTCGGCAGCGCGTTTGTCCGTGTCCCGGACGACAAGGGCGGCTACTCGGGTGAGTACGGCAACGTGAACGCGATCGACCTGAACACCGGCAAGATCGCGTGGACCGTGAAAACCGAGCTGCCGATGATGGGCGGCGCCACCGCCACAGCGGGCGGGCTCGTGTTCACGGGCGAGGGTAACGGCTGGTTCAAGGCATACGACGCCAAGACCGGCGCGGTGCTGTGGCAGTTCAACTGCGGCGCCGGCGCCAACGCCGCGCCCGCCGTGTTCGAGGTGGGTGGCGAGGAGTTCGTGGCCGTTGCAGCGGGTGGCAACTTCCAGATCAGCTATCCGCTCGGCAACTCGCTGTTCGTGTTCGGGCTGCCGAAGCCGTAGCAAGCCCGGGTCTCCCAGCGGGATCTCCCTTCGCGACAAAAAGACGCAGTCGCTTCGGGAGACCCCGCTGGGAGCCCCGCGTGTCCCTTCTGGTGCGTCTCCGACGCAGTCGCTCCGGGAGCCCCCGTCAGGGGCCCTTGGACGCCCCATCCCCTTCACACAGGGCCAGTTGCGGCCGGTTGTGCCGGCGCGCCCACGGCGCGCAGGGGCCCGAAAACCAGCCCGCTATTGCATTTAGGGGGGGGTCATACCCAATATTTTGCGGGATTCTGGGCCAGGGGCGGCCGCACGGTGGGCTCGCCTTGGGGTCTCGGGAGCACTCCGGACGCCGTCCCCGGCGGCCACTCGCTCTCAAGAGGAGGTTGGCTCCGCTTTTCCTAATCAGTCAGCACACGACAGGCGTAGGTGAGAAGCCAGACGAGCAGGCACTATGCAGGCTAACTCCCAAGGAGGGGTTCTCGTATGAAGCGTCTCACGTTGCTGTTGTTGGGTCTCGCGCTCGGCGTCACCGCGACGGCCAGGGCGCAAGGCCTGACGATGCAGATGTCGAACGGCTGGTCGTTCTCGTTCGCGGGGAACGTCAACGTGTTCTGGAGCTTTACGAAGGAGAACACGACCGCGGGAAGCGCGGCCAATTCGAGTATCCGCACTGGACTGCTCCCCACCTTCGCCACGTTCGATGCGAAGGGCAAAGAGGCCGGGATGAACCTCGGCATCCACTTCGGGTTCGCGCCGCAAATCCAAAACGGCGGCAACTCCCATGATGCGTTCGTACCGACGTCGGTACAGGCGGGCGCCCAGATCGACATGCGTCAGGTGTATCTGACCCTTGGCTTGAAGGACGGATCGCAAATCCTGGCCGGCCGGGAGCTCGGCCTGTTCGGGCGCCAGAACATCCTCAATGACATGACGCTGTTCGGCGTCGGCGCCATTAGCCTCGGCGGCGGGCAGGGCGGCGGAACGACCCTGGGTCGCATCGGATTCGGCTACATCTATCCGAACTTCAATGCCCAGGTGACGTACAGCACGAAGCCGGGGCGGTCGCAGGTGAGCCTCGGCATTTTCCAGCCGAGTGTGTTGCCCGGCAGCTTTGAGATCACGTCGATCCCGAGGGTCGAGGGAGAGTTCACGTACAATCAGAGGTCCGGCCAGAACAACTACATGTTCTGGGTGGGTGCTCTATGGCAGACGGCCAAGGATCTCCCGACCGGTGGCACGTCGGTCAGCTCGCTCGGCGGCACCGCCGGCATCAAGGCGGGGCTGTCCGATCTCACGGTGACGGTGAGTGCGTACCTGGGGAAGGCTCTGGGCACCGCCTTGATGTTCTCGGGTGACGAGGTCGGCACGACCGACCCCACCAAGGGCAAGAAGTCGGACGGCGGCTACGCTCAGCTCATGTACAAGGTCAGCCCGAAGACTAACGTCGGCGTTAGCTGGGGATTCAGCCGCCTCAAGAACACCACGGCTGGCGATGGTAACGAGAACGTGGTGTCGAACAACTACGCGTACACCGTCGGTATCTACCACCAGTGGACGAAGTCGTTGAAGCTTGTCGTGGAAGGCACCGAGGAGGGCACGACCGGTAACTCGGCCGGTCCAATCAACACCCCTCGGCCGGACGGGGCCAGGCAGACGGACGTGGCCGCCGGGTTCATGCTGTTCTTCTAGAGACGTAGAGGCGAAAAGGCGTCGCGTAAACGACGTCACGGAGAAACCTCACGCAAGAGACGTCGAGAGGCCGGGAGCGATCCCGGCCTCTTACGTTTCTCCGTGACGTCTTTTCGTGACGCCTCTTCGTGACGTCGTCTATTTATAGCGGTAAGTGATTCTTCCGCGCGTCAGATCGTAAGGGGACAAATCGACCGCCACGCGGTCGCCCTGCAGTATCCGGATGTAATTCTTGCGCATTTTCCCGCTGACGTACGCCAGCACCTCATGGCCGTTCTCGAGCTTCACCCGGAAGGTCGTGTTGGGAAGCACCTCGGTGATAGTGCCCATCATCTGGATCGCGTCGCCCGCCACGTCCCGGTCGCCTCCTCGTCCTACGCCCGCGCCGCGTGCGGATCCATAGTCTCGTCGCGCGGGGGCTCCCGGCCCCGCTCGATGTACGACGCATGACGGCCGCAGCTCTGGCAGGTGAGCGTCACGCGCTCCGGCGCGAGCGGCCCGAGCTTGATCCCCCCACGACGCCGGGGCGCGCGCACGATCGACCGCGTCTCGCACGAGGGGCAGACCAGGGGCACATGCTCGCGGTCCGCCGCAATCAGCGCCAGCGCTTCCGGCGCCCGGTATTCCTTTATGCCACGTCGTCCCACGGCTGTATTTGGGCCTCCAACCTCGGAATCTAGCCACCCCAGGAAGGGCCTCCAACGGAGCGGTTCTGGGCCTGCTTGACAGCCCTTTCGGGGGGCGTATCTCTCCATCAGCCCGGAGGTTCCGCCAGAATGGACCGACCCAAATACGAGCCCGTCGCCGCGATCGAAGTGGACGCGGCTCGACCCGACCCTCAGGGCTTTACGCTCACCGGCCAGGGCGCCGATCACGCCGAGTACCAGCTCGACCTGCACTTCGGCATGCCGCTCGACGCCAAGACCCGCAGCGTCTTGGGCGAGCTGCTGTCGCACTCCGATCTGACGATCTCGCGACGGGCCCCGGGCGGGCTCATCCAGGCACTGCGCCAGCGTCGTAACCGCGCGTCACAGCCGTAGTTCCGACGAAAATCCTTGACGCTCCAGAAGGGTCGATGTAGCTTGGCGCGACCTTCAGCGCCGGAGCAGCGTGTTCCATGCCCCCCCCAGCTGAGCTCGGCGGGTCGCAGATTTCTTCGCTGCTCGAAGCCCTCCCCGGCATCGCGAGTGTGCTGCGCAGCCCCGTGGCGGACGCCCTCGTCAAGGCGATCCGCGGGGCGGCCGGGTTGGGCGAGTTCACCGTCGACGATGCCGAAGAGCTGATCCGCTACGCGGTCCGGCGCGGCTTGATCGGACCGGAGGAAGGCGACCGCGTCCTCTCCGATATCCAGGGCGCGCTCAAGCGCAGGCCCCCCAAGAGCGCCCCCCGGCCCAAACCGGCCCCGAAAAAGAAACCCGCCACCAAGAAGAAGTCGCGCCGGTGAATCGGCGGCAGCTCGCGCGTCTGATATGCGTGGTCGTGGTCGGCGCGTGCGCGCGGACGCCCCGGTCGGGGTCGATCACGCCCCCTACTCCAAGGGATCGCTTCCACCTCGCCGCCACGCTCGCCGCGGCGGGGCGGTGCGATACGGCCGTAGTCGTAGCGACGGCCGCGCAAGCGCTCGCACCCGGCGATGTGCGTGGACCGCTCGTGCTCGGTGGGTGCCAGGAGCAGGCGGGTCGCTTCGACGACGCCATCGCGACCTATAACGCCTTCGCCGCGGCGCATCCCGGCGCGCGGGGCGTGGCGGCGCTCCGGGCCAAGGCGCAGCTCGCGCTGCGCAACGCCGCCGAGCAGACCGCGCGGCAGGCGCTGGCGCGCGAAGCGGAGCTGGCGCAGCAACCCCCCCAGGCCGCCACCGTGGCGGTGCTGCCGCTCGTGATCGCCGGGGACTCGAGCGTGCAGCCGCTCTCGCGCGGGCTCGCCGACCTCATCACCACCGATCTCGCACATATTCGGACGCTGCGGCTCGTCGAGCGCTTGCAGATCGGTATGCTGCTCGACGAGCTCAAGGCCGGTCAGAGCGAGCGGACCGATCCGGCTACCGCGGCGCGCGTGGGCCGGCTGCTGCAGGCGGAGCGGATGGTGCAGGGGACCGCGACCATCCCGCCCATCCCTCCCAACGGGGCCGCCACGATCCAGCTCTCCGCGACGGTCGTGACGACTGTAGGCGTGGTACGACCCGTGGGTCAGGTGACCGGCCTGTTCCGGCAACTGCTCGCGCTCGAAAAGCAGGTGGTGTTCGATCTCGCCGGCCAGCTCGGGATCGCGCTCACCGAGGCCGAGCGGCAGCAGATTTTGCGACAGGGGCCAAAGAGCCTCGCGGCGTTTCTGGCCTACAGCCGGGCGCTCGACGACCTGGATCGGGGCGATTACGACGGGGCGGCGCGTAACTTCGGGGCGGCTACCCGAGCCGACCCGAGCTTCCAGGCGGCGCGGCAGGGGCAGGAGACCGCCGCGGCCACCGCGGCCGTGCAGCAGTCGGGCGCCGGTGGGATCGTGACCCTCGTCGAGGTCGTCGAGCAAGTCACACCGCCGTCCGCGGGGCCGGCCGCGGCGGCGGGTGGGTTGCTCACCACCACGACGCTGGACGTCGTGCCGGCCACGGGCGACGTGATCGCCCAGGCGGGAGGGCCCCCGTCGGGCACGCCGACCATCGACCGTCATCTCACACCGGAAGCGCTCGGGCTGCCGTCGATCGTATCCGTCACGAGCGGCATCGTCATCATCTTCAGGCGCCCGTAGTGAAACGCGTGCTGCTCTTGAGCTGCGTGGCGGCGCAGCTCGTGGCGCAGGAGCCCGCCGCCATCCCCGGCACTACTGCGCGCAGCGGTGTCGTACTCGACAGTTATCACTTCGGGTCCGGCTTCGCCTTCGACCACATCGTCGAGTGGTCGGTTCCGGTGACGCTGTCCCACCGGTTTGGCCCGCGCTTCACGCTCGACCTGTCGAGCGCGTATGCGCACGCCTCGGCCGCGACCACCAGCGGGACGCTCCAGGTCGGGGGCGCGACCGACACCGATGTCCGCATGAGTTGGGGGGCGGTGGCGGGCCATCTGATCGTGTCGCTTGTCGGCACGCTCCCCACTGGAAAGAGAGCCGTCGACAGCGCGGACGTCCCGGTGCTGAGCGCTCTCGGCACCGAGCTGCTCAGTTTCACCACGCCCACCTTCGGCACAGGAGGCGGCATCACCGGGGGCTTTGCCACGGCGTTCAAGCTCGGCGAGCGCTGGGCGGGCGGCGTCGGTGGGAGCTATCGCTGGCATGCGAGCTATACGCCGGTGGTGGCGAGCGGCGAGCTCGAGCCGGGCGGCGAAGGGCGTGTCCGCCTGGGCGTGGAAGGGCCGCTGGGCGGTGGGGGGAGCGGGGGCGGAGCGGGCGCGTATTTCCGCGGCGCCGTGGTGTACGCGGCGAGCGGCGCGGACACGGTGATCGCCGGCTCGCGCAGCGTCACCGGTGGCCGTTTGCTGCTGTATTCGGCGCTGAGCTTGCCCGCGGGGCGTGGCAGCCTGTCGCTCTATGCATACGACCGGTACCGCTTTCGCCCCGGCGGCTACGACTCGACCGTCGTCCAGGTGCCGCGCGGCAACGTGCTCGGGCTGGGCGCCCGGCTCGACCGGCCACTCTCGCCGGCGCTGAACCTCGCGCCGACTGTAGACATTCGTCACGAGCTGGTCGGACCCGCGACCGGAAGTCTCGCGTTGCTGGGCTGGCTGGTGCGTCCCGGCTTGGACCTTCGGTACCGCCCCGGCGGCGCGGTCGCCGTGCTGGTCCAAGGCCAGGTGGCGATCGGGCGTCTGGCGGACAACGGCAGCTCGGTACCGCTCGTGGGGCCGCGGGCCGTCGTGCTGCTGGAGTGGGCGCGGTGAGCCGGCTCCGGCGGGTCGCCGTTGTGCTACTCGGCGGCACGCTGGCGTGTGCCGAGTGGGCCGGTCCGGGTCTCGGGGGTTCCAGGCTCTCGATTGCGCCGCTCGTCAGCGTACCCGTTCTCGGCAGCGGGACCGTGCTGGTCGACGACCTCGACGCCCTGCGAGTCGTGGTGCGCTCGTCGTCCCAAGGGCGTGCGCCCGGAGTCGTCGCCGACACGACTGTCCCGGTGGATGAAGGTGGGAACGCGGGCGTAACGGTCCCCGTGCTGGTCAAAGGTGCGGCGCAGACGTTTCTGGTTGACCTTCAAGGTATCCGCACGCGCGATGGCACGGTTCTCTACACGGGGAGCGACACCGTGACCGTCCGCCCCGGTCTCCCCACGCGCGTCGACTCGGTGCCCGTCGCCTACATCGGACCGTGCGGCCTCGGCGCGGGGTGTCGGGTGAGCGTCACGCCGCAGGACACGACGCTCGCCCCGGGCGGCTCGTTTGTGATGGGCCTCGGCATCGATTCGGCGGGGACTGCCGTTGCGGGCGTGCCCGTGGTGCTCACCAACCTCACGCCCGACTTGATCCTGGTCGGTCCGGATCGCGGCATCACCGCCCTGCTGTCGCCGACCGGTGGCGCGGCGCGTGTCGCGGCCGCGATCCGCGGCGCGGCCGATACGCTTCGGCTCACAGTATCGCCGCTCACCGCCCCGGCGACGGTTCTGGTGAGTCCAGGATACGCGACGCTCACGACGCTCGCGCCGGGGAACGCGGTACAGCTCGCGGCAACCGTCACGGACAGCGCCGGGAAGACCCTGTCTTCCTCGCTCGCGACCTGGACCAGCCGCGCGCCGACCGTGGCTGGCGTCTCGAGCGCTGGCCTGGTGACGGCCGTTGCGCCAGGTAGCGCGATCGTGGTCGCCAGTGCGGGGCCGGGGATCGCCGACTCGCTGGCGATCGTGGTCGGCGACAACACTCTGCCGCCAGGCAATCCCATCGCCCTCGCCCTCAACGGCGGCCGCAGCTTTGCTGGCGGGAAGGTCGGACAGCCGATCGCGATCGACGTCATCATGGATCTCTCCGCGGTGCCGGCGACCGAGCTGCTCGGCAGCTACGACGCCCGGTTCACCTGGAGCGCGGCCGTGCTGCGGTATGACAGCGCACAGGCGGGCAGCTTCGGGATTCCGACAGTCATCCCCGACACGGCGGCGGGCGGCATTCTGCGCTTCAACGCCACCGACGCGCTCGGGAAGGGCGGATCGCCGACGCTAGCCCGGCTCTGGTTTACCGCGGCGGGTCCCGGGCCGTCCAATCACCAGGTGACGTTCACCACCCTCTCAACAGCGGTCACGCTGATCGATCTGTTGCCCGGCCTCCTCGTCGCGCCCGGCGGCGTGACCGTCGGTCCTTGACCCGGGCGCGTCCACTGGCCCCGGGCGCAAGCCCGGGGTGGGCGGAGTGCCTAGACCCGGAATCCCTGCACCAGCTGGTGCAGCTTCTCGGCCGCCTGCAGCAGGCTCCCGGCGGCGGCCGCCATCTGCTCGGTCGACGCGCCCTGCTGCTCCGCGGCGGCCGTCACCTGCTCCGCTCCACTGGCGTGCGCCGTGGCCCGGCCCGACACCTGTTGGGCTTGCTGCACTAGGCGGGCGGTCGTCGCGCGGCTCGATTGGGCCGCCATGCGGACCCGCGCGGCCGTCTGCTCCACCAGCTCCACGGCGGTGGCGATCTCGGCGAGGGCGTGCGCCGCCCGCTCCGCGACGGATTCGATCCCGCGCACCTTCGCCTGGCCGGCGGCCATGGTGGCGGTGACGTCCTCCATCTGCTCGCGAATCAGGCCCGTGGTGCGGGTCACCTCTTCGGCCGCGCGCGCCGATTCATCGGCCAGTTGGCGGACTTCTTCGGCTACCACCGCGAAGCCGCGGCCGTGCTCACCGGCACGTGCCGCCTCGATCGCGGCGTTCAAGGCGAGCAGGTTCGTCTGCGACGAGATGCGCTTGATGAGATCGACGAAGTCGTCGATCGAGGTGGAGAGCTCGGTGAGCTGCGCGATCTGCCGGGAGCTGGTCTGGACCACCTCGCGCACGTCGAGCAGCACGCCGCCGGCGGCGGCCACGTCGCCGCGGTGCCGTTCGGCCACGCTGCGGATTTCCTCGCCGAGCTTGCCGGCGCGCTCCGCCGCGTCCGCCATGTCCCCCGTCGCCTTGCCCAGCTCGTCGAGTCCCGTGCCCATGGAGCCGAGCGCGGTCCGTTGCTGCTCCGCCCCGCTCGAGATCTCGACCATCGCGCTCGACACCTCGCTCGAGGACGCGGCGAGCTGTTCGCTCACGGCGGACAGATCGCCGGCCGAGCCGGCGATCCGGTCCGCCTCGGTGATCACCTCGCCCACGATGCGGCGCAGCCGGTCTCCCATGTGCTGCATCGCGTCGGCGAGCACGCGGAATTCGTGGGGCATGTCACCGGTCGTGACGGGCCGCAGGTCGCCCGCCCCGAACCGCTCCGCGGCCGTCACGAGCCGCGCGAGTGGGCCCTGCACCGACTGGAGGGTGTAGCGCGACAAAAACACGCCGGCGACCACGAGGGCGACGACGAACGCCCACAGCTTCCGCTCCCGCTCGACCGCGTCCGCCGTCAGGCGTTCGGCGGCTCGCGCCGCCTTCTGGGCCTGGCGCTGAGACAGATCACGCACCAGCCGCGTCAGCTCGGTCGCCTGGGATCGTACCGCGTCGGCCCGCGCCACCGCGTCCTGATCGCGCCCCAGGTCCTTCAACGCGTGGGCGATCGAGTATTCGGTCTGGATCGTGGCGTGCAGCTGCTTCAAGCGGTTGACCGTGAGGCGGTCTTCGGCGGTGAGGCCGGTCAAGGCGTCCAGCCGCCGCTCGTACTGGAAGGCGTCGTCGGCGGTCGTCTGAAACAACCGTCGCGCATCGGCACCCGGAGACGCGAGGTATTGCTCGGCCGCGCGGATCTCCTCGAGCACGCTCGTGACGAGGCCGCTTCCCACGTCCATGGACGACCGGAGCCCGGCCAGCTCGTCCGCCACGGCGTAGCGCATGTGGCGGAGCGTCGCCGCCCCGGCGATCGCCGTGACCACCAGGCCCAGCATGAGCAGCACCAGCCCCACGAGAATCCGGTTCCGGATCGTGGCGAGCGGACTTCGCATCACCGCTCCGCCTGGGTCACCAGCGCGCCGTCGTGCACCACGCCGATGACCACCGACTTCCCGCGGACGTCGCCGTTGGCGTCGAACGCGATCGGGCCGGTGACGCCATCGAATTGCTCCCGGCCCCGGCCGACCTGTGCGAGATAGTCGCGCACGGCCTGGCGATCGGCGCCGGCGCGCTCGACCGCGTGCGCGAGCAGCAGCATGGCGTCATAGGCTCCGGCCCCGCGGTGGTCGGGGCGCAACCCCGGGTAGGCTCGGGCGTAGTCGGCCACGAACGCCGCGTTGCGCTCGTCGCGCCGATCGGGGAGATAGGCCGACGAGATCCGCATTCCCTCCGCGAGCGCCCCATCGGCCTCGATGCCGGTGAGCGCATCGCCCCCGAGCACCGGCCAGCGCACGCCCAGCGCGGCCATCTCCCGGAGTGCGAGCTCCGCCCCAGGCCGCTCACCGGCTACGAGCAGCACGTCGATCCCGGCCCGCCGCATGCGGGACAGGTACGGCTCGAGCGACGGCGTTGCCGCGACGTACGGATCCGCTTCCACGACGGCTCCACCCAGGCGGGTGAACTCGGCCGCGAACGTGCCGCGGACGCCGCGCCCGTAGTCATTATTGATGTAGATGATGCCCGCCCGCCGCGCACCCAGGGTCTGCCAGGCGAAGTGCGCCAGCTCGGGTCCGTGCTGCAGGTCGCTGGGGCACACGCGGAACACCCACGGGCTCAACGCCGACAGATCCGGGCTCGACGCCGACGGCGAAATCATCGCGACGGGACTGGGCCCGGTACCGTACACCCGCGCGGCGGCGATGCTAGGACCGGACGAGAGGTGCCCCACAACGGCCACAACGCTCGGATCAGCGTACAGCCGCTCCGCCACCCGGACGGCTGTGTCTTCGCTCCCGGAGTCGTCGGCGACCCGCAGCTCCAGGGGCCGGCCACGCACGCCGTGCCGGGCGTTGATCTGGTTCACCGCCAGCTGGGCGGCCCGTAGCATCGACGCGCCGCGCGCCTGGGAGAAGGGGCCCGCCAGCCCGATCGCGACCGAGCGCGCGGGGTGTGAGGAGCACGCCGCCAGCGCGACAGCGATGACGAGAGCTGGGGTTCGCAGAGGGCCCTCCAAGTGGCCTCACCCCCTGATCCCCTCTCCGCACGGCGGAGAGGGGGAACGGCGGACGGTCATCCGTTCCCCCTCTCCACGTTGTGGAGAGGGGGCCAAGGGGTGAGGTAGATGCGGGGCAAGGTTAAGCGCGGCCGGGGTGAAGCGCAACATTCCCCCACGGTTTCCACGTGGTTTTCCAGATCGATGTGGACAAAACGCCGTTTGCCAGCGCGCCGCCGGAGGATAGCTTGATGCAAATGGAACCATCGCGCGCGCTCTATCGGTTTGCCGGAGCCTTGGAACCGCTCCTGGCCGCTCCCGATGCGGCCGCCTTCGAGCGGGCGTGGGATGCGGCGCACCTCGACCGCCTCGCGTGGGAGGCACTCGCGCTCGCCCGCCGGGAGAACGGTGCCGCGCTCGAACCGGCCCTGCACGCCGTGGATCGCCGGCTCCTCGCCGTGCTGGAGCGCTGCCGCTCATTGCTCGATCCGCACCTCGTGACGTTCCGCATTCCGGAGCTGGAGCGCTGGCAGCACGCCGCTGCCGCGGCGCTCGCCGGGGCCCGCTGGGGCGTGGCAGGGCTGCGCACCGTCATCGCCGATACCGCCGCGCCGCTCGGGCGACGCTACTTCGCGTTCCTCGCGCTCGCGGAGCGCCATCCGGCGGGCGCTTGGCCGCTGTTCGAGCGCTATCTCGTGACACCGGGAGCGCACCACGCCTTCGTCGCGGCTGCGGTGGAAGCGGCGCGGTTCTACGCCGGGCACGCCGACGTGCTGGAGCGCCTGTTTCAGCGCATCCGCGGCGACCAACTGTTGCGTCGCTTCCTCGGTCCCAAGATCCTCGAGTCGCTGTACATCCTCGCCGAGGAGCGCACGCTGCCGCTGTTCGAGGAGCTCCTCGTCACGGGCCACACGGACCCCGATGTGGATCGCTGCGAGGTGACCCGGGCCCTCGTGGCCGTCCGCCGGCTCACGGGACGGGTCGCCCAGAGCTCCAAGTTCGTGGACGGCGACGATCCGGCGGTGCTGCGCACGCTCGACGACGCGGAGCGTCACTTCGACGGGCAGCGGGACCGGATCGTGCCGGTGGTGGTGATCTGAGGCGGTAGAAGACGGTAGGGGGCGGTAGAGGACGGTAGAGGTCATCCCGCGAAACCTCTACGCCCTCTGCCGCCTTCTACCGTCCTCTACCGCCGTGTCCCGCCACGAACTCCCAGAGCTTGTCCCGATACTGGCGACCACCCCGATCGTACGTCTCGTTGTGCCCAGCGCCATGGATCAGGACCAGCTCGACCGGCCCCGCCGCGGCCGCCGCGACGTCCTTCCCCATCGCCGTCGGCACGAGACGGTCGGCGTCGCCGTGCAGCACCAGCACCGGGCAGCGGATCTGCCGCATGCGACCGAGGTTGTCGAGTGACAGGCGGACGATAAAGCGCGGCAGCAGGGCATACAGTTGGCGCGTCATCGCGGCCGCGCTGGTGAACGGGGATTCGAGGATCAGGCCGGCCACGGGATGACGCGCGGCCACCCAGGTCGCGGCTGCGGTGCCGAGCGAGCGGCCGTAGACGTAGATGCGCCCTGGATCGATGCCGGGCCGCCCGACCAGCGCCGCATAGGCGGCGTCCGCCGCGCCGTACAGTCTCGCCTCGGTCGCCCGGCCCGCGCTCCCGCCGTAGCCCGGATAGTCGACGACGAGCACGGCCGTCCCGGGCGGCTGAAACTCGCGCACGATGGGCCAGATCGCGGCGATGGTCTCGCCGTTGCCGTAAAACCAGAGGAGGCCTGCGGCAGGTTGTGAAGGTTGTGGAGGTTGGTGGAGGATGGTGGAGGCTAAGTACCACCCCACCAGTCTCGTCCCGTCCTCCATCGTCACCTCGACCTTTTCGCCGTTCGCGACGCCGACGCGTTGCGGGTCCGGGAGCGGAGCGCGCGGGGCCGGGAAGGCGAGCCGCTCTTGGAACCGCCACGCGAGAATCACGAGCACGACATAGGCCAGGACCAGTCCGACGAAGATGCGGAGGATCAGCATGGATCAACGTAATGTAGGGGCGCA
>Ga0209804_1000671_pt1 | contig 25728 bp, 21 predicted proteins | sample GraSoiAngelo_139_FD_185896 | JGI IMG/M metagenome (GOLD analysis project Ga0209804, IMG submission 185896) | Grasslands soil microbial communities from the Angelo Coastal Reserve, California, USA - 14_0929_12_20cm (SPAdes) (version 2) | ecosystem: Environmental > Terrestrial > Soil > Grasslands ... | reverse complement strand
CGGATCGGCCACTCTCGCACCCCTCCGAGCGGACTCAATTATAGCATAGGGCCTAGCGGACGAACTCGGCGTTCACGTCGACGCTCCCGCCGTTGTTGCCGATGGCAAACCCGACCTTGAGGGGATTGTCGGTCGGGAGGTTGGGCACGTTCGCCCCCTTGATGCTGAAGAAGTACCCGTTGTCGCCGGTCGGCGCCAGGTTCGCTTCGAGCGCGACGCCCTTGACAGTCCCCACGAACGCGTACATCCCCTGCCCGGTCTGCGCGAAGGATCCGGCCGGGATCGTGGCCAGGAACGCGCCCAGTTCAATCGTCACGGGTTGCGCGTCGGGTGAGAGCATCCCTCCCGGGCCCGCGGTGAACGTGCCGTTCACCTCGAACGCCTTGGAGGCCGAGTTGATCCCCAGCGTGACCGCGAAGGCGGTGAAAATGGTGACCTCGCCTGGAAAGGTGAACTGGGAAGACCGCCCGGGCGACGTGGTCCCTGAGTAGGACTGAGTGATCCGGTTCCCGCGCGCGTCGGAGGTTTTCACGTAGACGGTGAAGTCTCCGCTGTCCGTACCGACGACCTCGAGCGTATATTGACCTCCCAATTGATTCGCAACGTCCAAGGCCTTCAGGGGCGGCGGATCGGGAGCCGAAGGATTGTGCTCGGCCCTCAGTGTGGTCTTGGAGTAATTGGACACCGGGATCTCCTGGAGCGAGGTGTTGTGGACCGGGTCGTAGCCGGTCCGGCGTCCCTGAGGATCCGTCAGGATGAGCTCTACCGGGCCATTCGTATAGATCCCCAGGGCTCTTGGAGCGCTGCGGACTTGGGGCGCCACGGCGTTGGCGGCGGGGCGGACGGGGGCAGGTTTCACATCCACGTATTGCGCCCAGAGGAACGCATGCGGCCGATCCGACCCCCGCGGCCGAGCATCGCCAACGATGATCCCGCTCGGATCGACCCCGAACGCGTTGGATTCCTCAAAGCCCGGGGGAAGAAACGCGTGCAGGTCCACAGCGCTGCCGGCGCTGCCGCGCCACACAAGCGCGTGGTGATGGTATCCGGTGGCCGCCCCGGCACCCCACCCCGCTTGACGGCTGCCGGAGATGCCGAGAGCCTGAGAAGAGTCGAAGCCGGAGGGGTGGAGGTCCACCACACTCGCGGCGCTGCCGCGCCACAACAACGCGTGAATCTGTCCCTTGGTGGCCGGGCCGGACCCCCACCCCGCCTGCTGATCGCCGGAGATGCCAAGGGCCTCAGACGAGGTAAACCCGCTGGGGTGGAGGTCTGCGACGCTTGCCGGGCTGCCCTTCCATGCCAATGCGTGGTGGTTTCCCCCGGTGGCCGGACCAGAACCCCACCCTACCTGCTGATCACCGGAGATGCCAAGGGCCTCGGTGGAGTCAAATCCGCCGGGGTGGAGGTCTACCACGCTCGCCGCGCTCGCTTTCCATAATAGTGCGTGGTGGTGTCCTCCGGTGGCCGGACCGGAACCCCAGCCTACCTGCTGTCCGCCGAAGATTCCGAGGGCTGCGCTATTGGCAAACGCACCGGGGTGCAGGTCAACAGCGCTCGACGCGCTGCCGCTCCACAACAGCGCGTGGTCATGGCCCCAGGTGGCCAAGCCCGAGCCCCACCCCACCTGCTGCCCCCCGGAGATGCCGACCGCTTGGGTGTCCAGGAACCAGTCGGGGGTGAGATCCGCCACACCGGCCGCGCGGCCGCGCCACAAGAGCGCGTGCGTGTGGCCCCAGGTGGCCTGGCCGGAACCGTCCCCCACCTGCTGTCCGCCGGAGATGCCGTACGCTCCGGAGTCGGTAAACCCGCGGGGGAGGAGGTCGACCGCGATAAACGAAGGCATCCCCGGCTGGCTCTCGGCGCTACTTTGACCCCAGGCCAAGTCATCGCCGGGGGTCGCGAGTGCCATCGCAACCCCCAGCAGCAGGGCCATGCCGATCTTGCCCGAGGCCGGAAAACGCGGCGTGTGGACTGTCATCGCTCTGAACCTGAAAATGCCCACGCCCGGGCAAGCGTAGACCATCGGGCCACCGGGCCTGGTGATCGGTCAGGATGGCCGGCAACGCCGGAGGCCCGGGACAAGGCCCGGGCCTCCGCGGAGCAGCCTATCGCGTTGCGTTACTTGGCGCGCGACGCTGCGAGCAGCACCGCCCGCTTCGTGTACACCGAGGCGAGATGCGCGCGGAATTGCCCAGAAGCGTAGAGGTCCCCCTGGGGATCGACACCCTCCGCCGCATGGGCGGCGGCCTTCGCCGCGGTGGCTTCGTCCAGAGACTGCCCGATGAGCGCCTTCTCGACCGCCGTGGCCCGGTAGGGTTTCCCGGCCACGCCGGTGACACCGATGGCCGCGCTCTGGCACTTCCCGCCGCTCATGGTGACCACCGCCGCGACACCGACCACCGCATAGCCGCTCGCCGGATGGGGGTGCTTCTGGTAGGCCGCGCCGGTGCCGCGGGCCAGCACCGGGACGCGCAGTTCGGTGATGATTTCCGTGGGCCGGAGGGCCGTGGTGAGCATCTCCACGAAGAACTCGCCCGCCGGGATCGTCCGGGTGCCCTTGGGGCCTATCGCCACGATCTCCGCGCCCAGGGCCAGCAGGGCCGCCGGATAGTCCGCGGCGGGGTCGGCGTGCGCCGCGCTGCCGCCGATCGTCCCGCGGTTCCGCACCTGCATGTCGCCGATGACCGCGGCGGTTTCGGCGAGCAGCGGACACTTCTCCTTGAGCACGGCATCGCGCTCGATCGCATCGTGGGTGGTGAGCGCGCCGATGGCGACCTTCTGCCCGTCGGCCTTGATCCCGCTCAACCCGCTGATCCGGCCGATGTCGACGATGACCTTGGGCTGCGCGAGCCGGAGCTTCATGATCGGCAGCAGGCTGTGCCCGCCGGCGAGGATCTTGGCGTCGTCCCCGTGCTTCTCCAGCAGGCCGATCGCCTCTTTGACCGACTGAGGAGAAAAGTACTCAAAGGCTGCAGGAATCATCGTGCTTTCACCTCCCGGCGCTGGCCGTGAATGGCATTCCAGATTCGCTCCGGTGTCAGCGGCATATCCAGGTGCGTGATGTCGTAGGACCGCAGGGCGTCCACCACCGCGTTGACCACGGCCGGCGTGCTGGCGATCGTGCCGGTCTCACCCACGCCCTTGACGCCGAGCGGATTGTGGGGGGACGGCGTTTCCGTCCGTCCGGTCTCGAAGGTGGGAAACATATGCGCCTTGGGCACGGCGTAATCCGCCATAGTGCTGGTGATCAGCTGCCCGTCGGGATCATACGCCGCGCCCTCGTACAGCGCCTGCGCGATGCCCTGAACGAGCCCCCCGTGCACCTGACCGTCGACGATCAGGGGGTTGATGACCCGGCCGCAGTCGTCGACGGCGACGTACCGCTTGAGCGCCACCTGTCCCGTCTCGGCGTCCACCTCCACGACGGCGACGTGCGAGCCGAAGGGGAACGTGAAGTTCGTGGGATCGTAGAACGCGGAGGCCTCCAGCGCCGGCTCGACCCCCGGCGGGAGGTTCCACGCCAGGTACGCCTGCAGCGTGACCTCCTGGATGGTCTTGGCCTTATCAGGGCTGCCGCGGACGTAGAACCGGCCCTGGTCGAACACGATGTCCTTCTCCGCGGCCTCGAGCAGGTGCGCGGCGATTTTCGCGGCCTTCTCCCGCACCCGGCGGGCGGCCAGGACGATCGCGGCGCCGCCGACCACGGTCGTGCGGCTGCCGTAGGTTCCCCACCCCATCGGCACGGCGGCCGTGTCGCCGTGCACGACCTCGATATCGTCGATGGGAAGGCCCAGTTCGTCGGCCACGACCTGGGCGAACGTGGTCTCCTCACCCTGCCCGTGCGGCGACGTCCCGGTGAAGACGGTCGCTTTGGCGGTCGGGTGCAGCCGCACCACGGCGCTCTCCCACAATCCGCCCTGGAAGCCGGTCGAGCCCACCACGGACGACGGCCCCAGCCCGCAGATCTCCACGTAGGTGCTGAGCCCGATGCCCAAATGCTTGCCGTTCCGCGGTCCGCGCTTCTGCTCCTCGCGGAGGCGCCGGTAGTCCACGGCGGCGAGCGCTTTGTCGAGGGCCGGACCGTAGTTTCCGCTGTCGTAGGCCAGCCCCTCGGCGGACGTGTACGGAAACTTGTCGGGCGGGATGAAGTTTTTGCGGCGAACGTCGGCGGGATCCAGGTTGAGCTTCGCCGCCACCAGGTCGACGATCCGCTCGATGAGGTACGTCGCCTCCGGCCGCCCCGCCCCCCGATACGCATCGACGGGGGTGGTGTTGGTGAACACGCCGTAGACCACGTAGTCGAGGTTGGGAATCGTATAGCAGCCCGTCAGCATGAGGCCGTGGAGGATCGTCGGGATCCCCGGCCCTGCGGTAGAGAGGTAGGCGCCGAGGTTGGCCCAGGTCTTCCCGCGCAGGGCCGTAATCGTGCCGTCGCGGCGCGCCGCCACCTCGAAATCCGTGATGTGGTCGCGCCCGTGGATCGTGGTCAGGTAGTTCTCCCGGCGGTCCTCGGTCCATTTCACCGGCCGCCCGGTCTTCCGCGCGCAGAACACGACGATGGCCTCGTCGGCGTAGAACGGGATCTTGCTCCCGAACCCCCCGCCCACCTCGGGCGCCACGATCCGGATCTTGTGCTCGGGCAGCCCCGTCACCACGGACATCAGGAACCGGGCGATGTGGGGGTTCTGCGTCGTGTACCATACGGTGAGGTCGCCGGAGCCGCTGTTGTACCGGGCGACGACCGACCGCGTCTCCATCGCGTTGGGGATCAGCCGCTGATTGAGGAAGCGCTGCGCGATCACGACGCCGTCGCGGGCGGCTTCCTTGAACGCCGCGGCCGTCGCCTCGCCGTTGCCGAGGGCCCACTTGAAGGCCAGGTTGTTGGGGACGTCGGCGTGCAGCAGCGGAGCGCCCGCGCCCATCGCCTGCTGCTGGTCGACCACCGCCGGCAGGACCTCGTAGTCGACCCGGACCAGTGCCGCGGCGTCGCGCGCCGCGTACCGGTCCTCCGCGACCACAACGGCGACCCCATCCCCCACGTAGCGGACGGTGTCGACGGCCAGCGCCGGATGGGGCGGGGTCTTGAGGTCGGCGTTGGGGATGAGCCACGCGGTTGGGATCGGGTTGATCACCCCCTGCAGGTCTTTGCCGGTAAAGACGGCCACCACTCCCGGCTGCCGCCGCGCCGCCTCGACGTCGATCCGCTTGATCCTGGCGTGGGCATGCGGGCTCCGCACGATCTCCGCGTACGCGAGCCCGGTGATCTGCAGATCGTCGGTGTAGGTGGCCCGCCCCGTGATCAGGCGGGGATCTTCACGCCGCTTGATCTTCGCGCCGAACAACTTGCTGACGGCCATCGGCTCCCCCTCCCCTCACCTCGGCGTGGCCCGCCCGGCTGCGCCCCGCATCTTGCGGGCCGCGTGCTGGATGGAGTTGACGATGTGCTGGTAGCCGGTGCACCGGCACAGATTGCCTTCGATGCCCATGCGGATCTGCTCTTCTGTGGGATCGGGATTGCGCTGGAGCAGGTCGACGGCGGTCAACATCATGCCCGGCGTGCAGAAGCCGCACTGCAGCCCGTGCTCCTCCCAAAACCCTTCCTGGATCGGATGGAGCTTGCCGTCCGTCGCCAGGCCTTCGACGGTCTGGATCGAGGCGCCGTCGGCCTGTACCGCCAGCAGCGTGCAGGACTTGATCGCCCGGCCGTTGATGAGGATCGTACACGCCCCGCAGTTGCTGGTGTCGCAGCCGACGTGGGTGCCGGTCAGCCCCAGCATATCCCGGATGTAATGCACGAGCAGGAGCCGCGGTTCGACTTCGTGCGCGTAGGCCTTCCCGTTCACTGTCACCTTGACAGCCCGCTTCACCGTCCGTCCCCCTTTCCTCTCGCGCCGCCCCACAAGATCGGGCGCCGGCCGCCGGTCTCGCGGCGGACGGCGCCTGCATCAAAACCTATCGCCTTCTATATCTTGTCGCCAACCGAAATCACCTGCCCGGTCGAACACTCATTCTCGGGGCGGGCTGCAGCATACTCACCCGGTTGCCTTCCGTGTCGAAAAACGCTACATACAATCCCACGCCGGGGATCTCGTCTGGTTCGCCGGGCACTTGACCGCCGATCACCTTTCCGCCCGCCTCTGCAACTTTCTTCATATGCGCCCTGATGTCATCTACCGCAATAACCACCGAAGGGTACTGTGTCGATTTGGTTTTCTTGAAAAACCCTCCGTTGATGATGCCGGGCTTCTTCGGACCGTTTTCGTCGGATTCGGTTGTCGTCACCACAACATACTCGCCCATTTCCGGGCCCAGCTGTTTGGTCTGCCAACCGAATGCGCGGGTGTAGAAATTGGACATACGCTTGTTGTCTTCCGCGGGGAGTTCAAAATGGACCACCGGATTCATTTTCATGTTTTGGCCTCCTACTCTTATCTGGTGTCTTATCTGGTGGGTTGAGGATGCGGCTGCGGTCGGTTTGGGCCGGTGTCGTGAGTATCGTGCGAATGCATTATAGCGAGCCGTCTCGCGGCGAAGCAAGGGTTTGTTGCGGCCGGCCGGAACGTGATCCCGGCACCGGCTCGGAAGGGCGCGCGGCGCGGCCGGGCTCGTGAACGCGGCTCGGGACCGTGCGCCCGAGATCGTCGGGCAAACACAGAGGTGAACCCGCATAACGCGGCGGGCAGCCCGCATCGATCGTGTGTTTGCCCCGTTCCCCGCTACCCCCGGCCTCCGGGGCGGCTCCAAGAGCTGCTTCTTTTACGGGTTCACGCTGAAGCTCGGATCGGTGATGGACATAATAACGGGACCGGCGATAGAGAGGTGGAGGGCCGTGTGCCAAATAGAGCGAACTAAAAATGCATTCTCACTGGATACTCGAAGGGGGGTGTTATGATTGAAGAACTCGCATGATGCATTTCAGCTGAAGGAGGATAAACTGTCACGTCGATTTCAGGTACTTGTCATTCTAGGCATCGTGCTCGTTATGTTAGGCGCGGCAACTCCAGTTCCGCCCACACCCACACCTGCGCAAGCAGCGAACAAGGTGATTGTTGGACTGCAGGCAGCTTCGCTCGGCTGGCCCTGGTATGCGACCTTCGTGGATACCTTCAAGGCGCGGTCTGCAAAAGAAGGGTGGCAACTCATTTTGCTAGGAGCCAATGGGGATGTTGCCACGCAACAGAACCAGATCAAGGATTTGATCTCAAGAAAGCCTAGTTACCTCTTGATCGGACCAATTGACCCCAAAGCGGTCGTTCCAGGGATCAAAGAGGCTGCAAAGGCCAAAATCCCTGTGGTGGTCTATGGAAACACGGCGGATAAGGAAGCCGATTCATACATCGTGACCTATGTCGGTCCCGATGATTACCAGCAGGGGCAGGACAGTATCGAACTGCTCGTCCAGGCGTTAAACGGCAAGGGCAAGTTTGCGATCGTGGAGGGGTTGCCCGGACAACCAGCCGTCATCAACCGCGAGCGTGCCTACGATGCTGTCCTCAGGAAGTATCCTCAGCTCAAAATGGTCGCGAAGCAACCTGCCAATTGGGACTCAACTAAGGCAGTCGCCGTCACAGAAGACTTGCTGACTCGCTATCCGGATCTCAATGCCATCCTTTCCGAGGACGGCAGCATGACGCCAGGAATCGTCCAGGTGATGAAAGATTCCAAGAAGAAATTAGTTATCGTTGGGTTGGGCGGTACCGCGAACGAACTCAAGCTGGTCAAGGATGGTAGCGTGTACGGCACCACCTGCATGGGTGTGGCCCGCATCGCGACGGCGGTGGCAGATGCGGTGGCCAAGTTGGCACGCGGCGAGAAGGTAGAGAAGGTCAATATTGTGCCTTCGCCCAAGACGACGAAGGCCAACGCCGACCAATGTCCTGGAGATTGGTAAACGTCTCCAGTTGAAGAGAAACATGGAATGGAAGGAGATCGATTTGTAGTCGCCGCTCAGATTTCGACTTCACATTCTGCGCCTGGCACACTTACCGTTGATGCCGTCCAGAAGAAGCTCGACGAAGCTTTGAGCTTTCTGGGCCTGCACATCCTGATTACAGGTTGGACGGAAGCGCCTGATCTGTTCCAAACGGTCATCTCTAACGCACATCGATCCAAGCGCGAGGCGTTCTTCTGGTATCCGCTGTTGTCCGAGCTGTCGAACGGCGAGCCTCATGAGTTAATGGTTAACTTTCGCGGGACCCCCAGTCACGGCTGGCGCGGCTTTTCAGAAAAGGGTGAAATCCAGGAGACGTTCCAATTCTTCTGTCCAAACAATCCGAGCGTGCGCAATAAGACACTGCGTCTATTGGAATCCGTCCTGACTCGCTACGACTTTGATGGCGCCTTTGTGGACAAGGTACGCTTTCCCTCGCCGGCAAACGGAATAGAGGAGATGCTGTCGTGCTTTTGCGCTTGGTGCCGAGCGAAAGCCGCGCGGCAGGGTCTCGATCTGGATGAAGTGAAGAGCACAATCGAGCGCCACATCACGCAGTACAATTGGCCCGCGGATACTCAACGACCATCCAGTCCATGGTGGACGGAGCTGACCTCCAGATCGCCAATCTTGGAGCGGTTTGCCCGATTCCGAGCCGATTCAATCACGGGGCTAGTAGCCGACGCACGGAAACTGACAGACCGCCTGGGAAAGAGTTTGGGACTCGACCTGTTCTCGCCGGTCCTGGCCTTCGCCGTCGGGCAAGATTACCGCAGTCTGGCTCAGTACGCTGAGTGGATCAAGCCAATGGTCTATCGTTTTGCTATTGGCCCAGCAGGATTGCGCTACGAACTACCCCGTCTCGGGCGCGATGTCGCCGAGCTCTTATCGTTAGATATGGATAAGGTTGTGGGATTTGCTCGCGCGCGGGTTCCTGGTTGGGGGGATATCGACCTTAATCAAATCGAGCGCGAGGGCATCCCGCTGTTGCTGGCGGAAGCAGAACTTCGGCAGACGGTGCTCTCGGCGGGATCGACCCCCATCTATTTGGGGCTGGAGACGGTCTTAATGCCGGATGTGATCGAGATCACCCCAGTGCGGGTGAGAAACATGCTCAACGCGGGGCTTGCAGCCGGTGTGCGCGGGGCTGTGTTATCGTGGGACCTGATGCACACACCGGTTGAGAACCTTCGCGCCATTGCACAGACTATCAAACGATGAACAGCAAAACACCATTGCTCCAGATGACCTGTATTTCCAAGCACTTCCCTGGAGTGCAAGCGTTGCAGTCTGTGGATTTTGATGTTTATGCAAGTGAGGTACATGCACTCGTCGGTGAGAACGGTGCGGGCAAATCCACGCTCATCAAGATCATGGGTGGCGCGGTTTCTCCGGACCACGGTCGGATTCTCCTAAACGGTCAGGAGAAACGGATTAACAACCCACGTGAAGCGATCGAACTCGGTATTGCCGTTATCCACCAGGAGCTGATGCTCGTCCCGCAGCTCAGTGTTGTTGAAAACATCCTGCTGGGACATCTACCGCAGCGAGGAATGAGCCGTGTGGATTGGAATGCCGCACGGATGCAGGCAAGGGAAGGGCTTTCAGTTCTGGGAGTGGAGATTGATCTAGATGTCCTCGTCGAAGACCTTAGTGTGGCACAGCAGCAAGCGGTCGAGATTGCACGGGCGTTGTCGAGACAGGCGCAGATTTTCGTAATGGACGAACCGACCTCGGCGCTAGCGGGGCGTGAGGTGGACAATCTCCTTAAGACGATCGAGCGCCTGAAGGTTCAAGGCAAGGGAGTTGTCTTTATCACGCACAAACTCGAAGAGGTCTTTCGCGTGGCAGATCGCATCACGATCTTACGTGATGGCTGCAAGATCGATACGCTCAAGCGGACTGAAGCCAAACCGGACCAAATCGTGAACCTGATGGTCGGACGCAGTATCGAGAGCCTTTTCCTTAAGGAAGAGGTAGAGATTGGTGGGCCCGTGCTTGAAGTGCGCAGCCTGGCGCGACAGGGCGTCTTTAAGAGTATTTCGCTGACGCTGCGACGCGGCGAGATCTTAGGACTCGTCGGTCTGGTGGGCTCCCGCCGCAGCGACCTCCTGCGCGCGATCTTTGGAGCCGATCCGGTGGACGCCGGCGAGATTCTCATCGAGGGGCGCCCGATTGGGAAACTCTCCCCGGATCGAGTGATCAATGCTGGCGTCGCGCTTGTACCCGAAGACCGTAAGCGGCAGGGCTTGGTGTTAGATATGTGTGTCGCCGACAACCTCACGCTCGCGGTCCTCAGGCGATTGGGACAGTTTGGCCTACGAGATCGAGGTGAGGAGCGGGCGCGCGCTTTTGAGCTCACGCACAATCTCGCGATTGCGACTCCCTCCCTCAGAACAAGTGTGATTAACCTAAGCGGGGGGAACCAACAAAAGGTCGTCATCGGGAAATGGCTCGCCACAAGTCCGCGAATCTTGATTCTCAACGAGCCGACGCGCGGGATCGACGTGGGCGCTAAGGGAGAGATCTATGCGATCATGCGGCGCCTCGCGCAACAAGGTGTTGCAATGCTGCTTAGTTCATCCGAACTGGTCGAGGCCCTGGGTGTTTGCGATCGCATCCTTGTGATGCATGAGGGGCGGATCACCGGAGAGTTCGGACGTGAGGAGGCGACCGAAGAGGCAATCATGGCCTGTGCCACCGGTCAGGCGGCACATTTTACCAAGTGACGGCAAAGGTAACAGTTTGGCAAACGTAACGATCCAAAGTCACAACCCGTCGCGTCGTCTCGATTGACATGCTGCGCGAGAACATGATCTGGGTTGCTCTCTTTGTCGTCGTCCTACTTATCGCCGCGGCATCTCCCGTCTTTCTCTCGTCGCAGAACATTGTCAACATCCTGCGCCAGATCTCGATCCTAGGCGTCGTCGCGATCGGTATGACCTTCCCACTCATCGCCGGGGCATTTGATCTGTCAGTAGGCGCGACCATGGGCTTTGCGACGGTTGTGGCAATCCAGTTCCAACCGAAAGACTTGCCGTCCGCGATGGGCTCGCTCGTGGCCGCGCTTGCCCTCGGGATTATTGTTGGGATTGTTAACGGATGGCTCATCGGGATATTCAAGACCAATTCGGTTGTGACGACAATCGGGACGATGTACATCGTGTGGGGCGCCACGCTCATTTATACCCAATCCAAGCATGTCTGGGTGTTCGATATGTTTCCGTCGATGGAGGCGCTTGGGACGGGGTATGTGGGACCTTTTCCTGTCCCAGTTCTGATTCTTGCTGCCACGGCAGTGCTGGGGCACGCTGTTTTGAACTACACACGGTTCGGGCGCTACGTTCATGCGACGGGAGGCAACAGCGAAGCCGCGCGGTTGTCAGGCGTAAACACGGCGCGGACCCGATTGATTGCATTCATTATTTCGGGCGCTGCGGCATCGATCGCAGGTATCATCATCGCGGCGCGCGTCAAGAACGTCGATCCCTCGTTTGGCATCGGCTATGAATTCGAGGGTTTGACCGCGGTAGTACTTGGCGGCACCAGTTTGCTCGGCGGGCGCGGGAGCGTTTCCGGAACTGTCGCGGGCGTTTTATTATTGGGCGTCCTCGCGAATGCAATGACCTTGCTGAATATTTCATTCAATTATCAACTCATGATCAAGGGCATCATTTTGATCCTCGCCGTAGCGGGGGACGTGATCGCACGCACTCGAAGAGGATAAGCTTGAGACACTGGAATTGGGTGCGCATAATCCTTCATCAGCGCGTTCTGATTGTGCTGGTGGGGGTGGTCCTGCTCGGTGCATTCATCAGTCCAGAGTTCATGACCGCTTCCAATTTCCAGAACGTTCAAATCCAGCTTGCGACGGACGGCATCATCGCGGTAGGCATGACATTCGTCATCATCTCGGGTGGATTTGATCTTTCGGTCGGCTCGGTGCTTGCACTGGCGGGGCTTACTGCGGTCGGCTTGCAGTCGAGTCTCGGTACTCCGGCTGGCCTAGTTCTGGCACTCTTGATGGGAGTGGTCGTAGGTCTGGTCAATGGGTTCCTGGTGACCAAAATTGGCATCAATCCATTCATTGCAACGCTTGGGACGATGACGCTAGTGCGAGGTTTGGCGCTGGGTGTTACCGATACGAAACCGATCAGTGGGGTGGATGAGAATTTTGCTACTCTCGCCACGCTTCCCGTACTTGGGATTCCCCTTGCGGGATTGATCTTCCTCGCTGTGCTGGTGATAGGTTTCCATGTCTTGACTTCGACCGTGATTGGACGGCACATCTATGCCGTTGGCGGCAACTTGGAGGCAAGTTGGCTCTCGGGAATCAAGATAGACGCCTACCGCGTCGGGACATACGTGTTGACCTCGTTCTTGGCAGCGCTATCTGGCGTCCTGCTGGCATCACGGATCAACACCGGTTCTCCAGTTGTCGGACGCGATACACCACTTACAGTAATTTCGGCGGTGCTGCTGGGCGGCACCAACATGGTCGGTGGCTCTGGTAGTCTGATCGGGACGCTAGAAGGCGTTCTGGTTCTCGGCGTGTTAAACAATGAGATGGACCTGATGGGGGTGGCTGATTATTATCAGACCATCATTCGAGGCGCACTTCTCGTGCTTGTCGTACTTTTCGATCGATTTTACATTGTGCGGCTTGCGCGCCGCGCCGCCTGAATAGACTTCAAACCCAGCAGCTCTTGTGCTTTTAGAGGCAGAAGAGAGGCGCGCGCCATCTCGGCTGCTCTTTCCCCAACTCCACTTCGCGGCGGGCGTGATTCGCTCGGATCAACGTCCAGTCGACTCCCTGTCCCGATGGACAGCCCGGTATGGGGGGAGGAGTCCCCCGCCGGGCGGGAAAAGAAGACGCGAGGGTGAAAATGAACGACGGGACATCGCCGGAGCCGCCGCAGTACCCAGCCGGGCCGTTCGCCGCCGGCGACGGGCACGACGACCGCCGGCGCCAGGCATGGATCGACGAGATCGAGCGCGCGCCGGCGCGCCTGCGAAGCGCGGTGTCGGGGCTGTCGGACAAGCATCTCGACACCAAGTACCGGAACTGGACGATCCGCCAGATCGTGCACCACCTGGCGGACAGCCATCTGAACAGCTACGTGCGCTTCAAGCTGGCGCTCACAGAAGAGCGGCCGACGATCAAACCCTACGACGAGAGCCGGTGGTCCCTCCTGGCCGACGCCCAGCGCGCGGACATCACGCCGTCGCTGCAAATCCTGGAAGCGCTGCACGCCCGGTGGGCCTACCTGCTGAGATCGCTTCCCCCCGACGCGTATGAGCGATCGTTCTACCACCCGGAGACCCGGGAGGTCGTGCCCTTGTGGCGCGCGCTCGCGTACTATGTCTGGCACGCCCGACACCATACGGCCCAGATCGAGTGGGTAGAGACCCACAGGAGGTGAGCGCCATGGCGAACGTCGCGAGAGGCCTCGTGCTCATGCTCGTCCTCACTCTCTCGGCGGGCCTGCTGCCGGCCGCCCGCGCCCGGCAGCAGGAGCAGATCACCGCGCTCTTCATCAGCGACAAGCTGTGGGTGCCGGAGATGACGCGGCGGTTCGAATCCAAAACCGGGATTCATGTCAACGTGGTGCTCTCGGATTACGGTGACATGCTGAAGAAGCTCGCGGCGACCGCGGCGGCCAAGACCGGCGCGTACGACGTGATCTCGGGGGACATCCCCGCGTGGTGGGCGGCCGGATACCTGGCCCCAATCGAGCGGCGCATCAATGCCCTCCCTGGGAGGACCGACCTCCTGTCCCCCGACATCGCCGGCTACAAAGGCCACTGGTACGGGATGCCCTGGCTGATCGACAACCGCGTCTTTGTCTACAACGCCAGGATGCTCAAGGACACGGGATTCATCGAGCCTCCCAAAACGTGGGGCGCGCTGCTCAAGGCGGCATACGCGATGAAGGCCAGGGGGACGGCCTTTCCCATCATGTTCCCGTGGGCCCGGCACGAGGGGGAGTTTGACGACTTCGCCGCGGTCCTGGCCAGCTTCGGAGGCCGGCTGTTCGACGACCGGTACACACAGGTGCTGTTCAACGGCCCGGAGGGCATCGCGGCGCTGACCACGTGGACCAACCTGCGCCGCAAGTACGACCTGGTGAATCCCGACGCGCTGGCCAGCAAGAGTTTTGCGGTCTCCATGACGCTGAGCCAGGGGAAGGCCGGCTTCGGGACGACGTGGTCGCTGCTGCGCGGGATGTTCGACGACCCCGATAAATCGAAAGTCGTCGGGCAGCTGCGCGTCATGTTGTACCCTGGGGGGAAGGCCGGCATGACGGGGACCTACGACGGATCGGAGAGCCTGGGCCTCGCCGCCGACTCCAAGCACCCAGACGCCGCCTGGAGATACATCGAGTTTCTGACGAGCAAGGATGTCGAGCGGAGCGTGTTCGTCACGCAGAAGGTCCTGCCGGTCTGGAAGAGCCTCTACACCGACCCGGAGTTGGTCAAAGCCGACCACGACCTGCCGGTCATCCTCGCCCAGCGTAAGCATATCATCCTCCGGCCGGGCGTCGCATGGTACAACAAGTTTTCACAGATCATGCAGGCGGCGCTGCTGCAGGCCGTCACCGGCAAGAAGAGCCCGAAAGACGCGCTCGATGGCGCAGCTGCCGAAACGCTCAAGCTGATGAAGCGTCAGTAAATGCCGATGAGGAGGGATGTCCAGTGGCCAGATATCGACGCTGTGCTGCGGCGCTGACCGCCCTGATTGTCTTGGGCGCGCTCGCCTGGGGCACGGGAGGCCCGGCGGGCGGACAGGAGATCCTGAAGATCGGCGCCCCGCTGGCCGCCACCGGCGCCGACGCGCGCGAAGGCGCCCTGACGAAGCAGGGCTACGACCTGTGGGTGGAGACCGTGAACACGCGGGGCGGCATCAAGGTCGGCGGCACCGCCTACAAGGCCCAGATCCTCTACTACGACGACCAGAGCAAGCCCCAGATCTCCGCGGAGCTCACCGATAAGCTCATCAGCCAGGATCACGTGAGCTTCCTGTTGGGACCGTACGGGAGCCCGGCCACCTTTGCGGACGCCGCGATCGCCGAGAGGTACAAGATCCCGATGGTGGAATCGAACGGGGCCGCCCGGAGGATCTTCCAGCAGGGCTACAAGTACATCTTCGGCGTCCTCAGTCCCGCGGACGAGTACGCGAGCGCCATGCTGAAGGCGGCCGTCTCGCTCAGGCCCAGGCCGGAGACCGTGGCGATCTTGTCCGCGGATGACCTGTTCTCGCTCGAAGTCGCGAACGCGGCGAAGGATTGGGCGGAGCACAACAACTTGAAGGTCCTCTACTTCCAAAAGTACCCGGTCAACACCCCCGACCTCAGCGCCGCCCTCACCAGCATCAAGTCCCTCCACCCCGACGTCTTGATCGGATCCGGCCATCTGCAGGAGAGCCTGCTGATCATGAAGCAGGCCCAGACGCTCGCGGTCAACGCCAAGTTCTTCGGATTCACCGTGGGGCCGACCACGCCCGACTTTGCGAAGTCCCTGGGGCCGGCGGCGGAGGGCGTGTTCGCTTCGTCCCAGTGGACGCCCGACGTCAAGTACAGCGGTCCGATCTTCGGCTCTGCCCAGGACTGGGCCAGACTCTTCCAGATCCGGTACGGGGCGGTGCCCGACTACCACAACGCCGAGAGCAGCGCCGGCGCGCTCACGCTGCAGCTGGCGATCGAGAAGGCGGGCAGCCTCGACCCTCAGAAGGTGCGAGATGTGCTGGCAGCGCTCGACGTCGTGACGTTTTACGGGCGGATCAAGTTCAACGCCGAGGGGCTCGACGTCTACAAACCGATGGTCGCCGTCCAGATCCAGCACGGCAAAGTGGCGACGGTGTGGCCGGCGGAGATCGCCTCGGCGAAGGCGGTCTATCCGACGCCTCCCTGGAACGCCCGGCAGTAGCATCCAGTTTCGGGCAGCCCGGAGAGTCCTCGCCGCCTCCCCCCGGATCATGCGTGCCAATCGAAGCGAGGAGTAGGGCCAAGGTCACGTGAACGCCGCGGCGCAGATCGCGCTGCAGAACGCGGTCAACGGCTTGCTCATCGGCGGGACCTACGCCACCGTCGCCGTGGGGTTCTCACTGGTCTGGGGAACCCTGAACGTCGTCAACATCGCGCACGGCGCGCTCGTCATGCTGGGGGCCTACGTGACCTACTGGCTCTTCAGCCTGTACCACATTGACCCCCTGCTCGCGCTGCCCCTCACCGGGGCGGCCCTCTTTGCCCTCGGGTATCCCCTGCAGCGGTTCGTGATCAACCAGGTCATCCGGGCGTCGTTCCTGATCACGTTCCTGCTGACGTTTGGCCTGGACCTGCTGATCACCAACCTAGCGCTGGCGGCGTGGACCGCGGATATCCGTTCGGTGACCACCTCGTACTCCGGGTGGAGCCTCACCGCCGGACCGCTCGCGCTGCCGGTCGTCCGGATCGCGAGCCTGGGGATCGCCGTCCTGGCGGCGGCGCTGCTGCACCTGCTGATGACCGGCACGCGGCTCGGCAGCGCGATCCGGGCCACCGCCTCCGACCTGGAAGCGGCGCGCCTGATGGGGATCCCGGTCGCCCACGTCTACGCCCTCACCTTCGCCCTCGCCGCGGCCACCGCGGGCATCGCCGGTGGGCTGATCAGCCTCAGCTTCCCGATCTACCCCGCGATGGGCGCCGGGTACACGCTCGTCGCCTTCGTCGTCTGCGTGTTGGGCGGGCTCGGCAGCGTGCCCGGGGCCCTCGCCGGCGGGCTGGTCCTGGGCCTGCTGCAAACCTACGCGGCCTGGTGGCTCGGGCCGAACTTCGACAACATCGTCGCCTTCAGCGTGCTCATCCTCGTCCTGCTCGTGCGTCCCGCCGGGCTCTTCGGCCGGGCGCGCCGGTTCCGCGGATGAGCCGTCAGGCGCCACGCCGTCCCGTTACTGCCGGCGCGATCCTCGCCGCGGCCGCGCTCGCCGCCGCGGTGGCCATCCCGGTCTTCGCCGGCACCTACTACGTCCGGGTCATCACGGGGATCTTCATGTTCGGGATGCTCGCCTCGGGGTGGAACCTCATCGGAGGGTACACGGGCTATCCGGACTTCGGCGCGGCCGCGTTCATCGGCATCGGCGCCTACACGACCGGGATCCTGATGCTCCACGCTCACCTCCCGTTCGCCCCGGCGCTCGTGGGCGGGGGGATCCTGTCGATCGGCGCCGCGGCGGCGATGGGGTCGGTGCTCCTCCGCCTGCGCGGGCACTACTTCGCGATCGCCAGCCTCGGGTTCATGATCGTCCTCCAGCAGCTCGCGGCCAACCTCGACATCACGGGCGGCGGATCCGGGATGAACCTCCCCGTGGCCCGGAGCTTCACGACGTTCTACTACTGGACGCTCGCGGCGCTCGTCCTCGCGGTGACCGCGGGATTCGCGCTGCCCCGCTCGCGGGTGGGGTATGCGATCGCGGCGATCCGGGAGAACCAGGATGCCGCCCAGGTCCTGGGCATCGCCCCGCTGCCGTACAAGATCCTGGCCTACGCGGCCAGCGCCTTCTTCTTCGGGATCGCGGGGGGCATCTACGCCTATTGGTTCACGTTTATCGACCCGCCGACCGTGTTCAACGTGGACTTTACGATCCAGGCAATCGTCATGACCCTCTTCGGCGGTCCGGGAACGGCGCTGGGACCGCTCGCGGGCGCGGTCATCCTCAAGAGCCTCGACGTGCTCCTCACCAACATCTCCGTCTTCTTCCACAACGTCTTCTTCGGGGCGCTGGTGTGCCTGCTCGTCATCTTCGCCCCCCGGGGGCTGGCCGAGATTGTCCGCGCGCGCGGCGGCCTGATCGAGGCCATCCGCGCCGACCTGCGGGAGAGCAGGATCTGATGCCGCTGCTCGAGGGCCGGGGGTTGACGAAGCTCTTCGGGCGGCTCGTCGCGGTCGATCACGTGGACCTGGCGGTCGGACCGGGCGAGATCGTGGGGCTCATCGGGCCCAACGGCGCCGGCAAGACCACGCTCGTGAACCTGATCACCGGCCTGGAGCCGCCGACGGACGGCGCCGTGACGTTCGACGGACACGCGCTGCGCGGGCTGCAGCCGCCGGCGATCGCCCGGTTGGGGCTCGCGCGCACGTTTCAAATCGCCCAGCCCTTCCGCACCATGACCGTCCGCCAGAACGTCGCGGTTCCCGCGCTCTTCCGCGCCGATCCCGCCCCCGGCGTGGCCGCCGCCCTGCGGGAGGCCGACGCGGTGCTCGAGATCGTGGGGCTCGGGCCGAAGCGCGATCTCCCGGCGCGGGCGCTGACGACGCCCGACCTGCGGCGGCTGGAGCTGGCGAAGGCGCTGGCGCTCCGGCCCCGGCTGATGCTCCTGGATGAGGTCATGGCGGGGCTGACCCCGGCCGAGGTCGATGCCGCGATGGAGATGCTGCGCCGGGTCAACGCCCGGGGGATCGCTCTCCTGGTGATCGAGCACGTGCTGCGCGCGGTAATGGGCCTGAGCCACCGCGTCGTGGTGCTCCATCACGGCCGGAAGATCGCGGAGGGCGCGCCGGCCCAGGTCACCGCCGCCCCGGAGGTGATCCGCGCCTACCTCGGCACCGACCACGGCGCGGGGCCCGAGAGCGCGCCGCCGTGAGCGCGGCCGCGCGGGAGGCGCCGCTGCTCCAGGTGCAGGGCCTCGACGCCGGCTACGGCGCGGTGCAGGTCCTCTGGGAGGTCTCGCTCGACGTCCGCCCGGGCGAAACCGTGGCCCTGATCGGGCCGAACGGCGCGGGGAAATCTACGCTCCTCCGCGCGATCTCGGGCCTGGGTCGGCCCTGGCGGGGGAACGTGCGCTTCGCGGGCCGGGAGATCACCGCGCTCGCCCCCGAGCAGATCGTCCGCCTGGGCGTCGCCCACGTCCCCCAGGGACGCCGGTTGTTCGCCGATCTCTCGGTCCGCGAGAATCTGCTCCTCGGGGCATACGCCCGGGATGACAAGGCCGGCATCGCCGGCGACTTCGCGTATGTGCTCGACCTCTTTCCCGCGCTCGGCGACCGCCTCACCCTGACCGCCAGCCAGCTCAGCGGCGGCGAGCAGCAGATGGCGGCGGTCGCGCGCGCCCTGATGGCCCACCCCCGGCTGCTCCTCATCGACGAGCCGTCCCTCGGGCTCGCGCCCATCGCCATCCGGATGCTGATGGGGGCCGTGGACCGTCTCCGCGGCGCCGGGACGAGCGTGCTCCTGGTCGAGCAGGACGTGGCCGTGGCGCTCCGCCACGCGGACCGGGGCTACGTGCTCGAGACCGGCCGGATTGCCCTGCAGGACGCCGCGCCGGCGCTCCTCAACAACCCGCGGGTGCGGAACGCCTATCTCGGGTTGGGGGCAGGGGGGCCGCGGACCTAGCGCGAAAGATGCGCGGACCCGATCCCAGGACGGCGCCTGCCCATCACATTCCCCAGGAGCGCCCGAGTGCCTTCGACCCCCCGAAATGAGCTCGACTATCGGATCGGCGCGCTGCAGCGCCACCTCCGGACCCAGCAGCTCGACGCCGCCCTGATCAGCCAGAACATCGACCTCTTCTACTTCACCGGGTCGATGCAGAGCGGCACGCTCCTCGTGCCCGCCGACGGCAGGCCGGTGTATGCCGTCCGCCGTGTGTTCGAACGCGCGAAAACGGAGAGCGCCCTCGAGGAGATCGTGGCGCTCGAGTCCTTCCGGCAGCTGCCCGATCTCCTTCGGGGAGCCGCCGGCCGCGCTCCCCGGCGGCTCGGGCTCGAGCACGACGTGCTCCCGGTTGCGGTCCGGGACCGCCTCGCCGCGGTCTTCGAGGACGCGGCGTGGGTGGACGTGTCGGCCGCGATCAGGACGATCCGGGCGGTCAAGTCCCCGTACGAACTGGACAAGCAGCGGGCGGCCGGAGGGCTCTCGGCGGTAATGCTCGAGGCCGCGGTCGCGTCCCTGCGGGAAGGCATCACGGAACTGGACCTGGCTGGCCGCATCGAGGCCGCGGCGCGGCGGGCGGGCCATCAGGGGCTCGTGCACATGCGGGGATGGAACCAGGAGATGTTCTACGGCCAGGTCTCCGGCGGCGACGCGGGGGCCCTGCAGAGCTTCCCCGACATCCCGCTCGCCGGCGCGGGGCCGAGCGCGGCGAGCCCGACCGGCGCCGGGTGGCGCCGCATCGTGGCGGGAGAGCCGGTGATCTTCGACTACGTGGCGGCGCTGGACGGCTATCTGTGCGATCAGACCCGCACCCTCGTGATCGGGGCGATGGCGGAGAAGTTTACCCGCGCGCACGACGCCGCCGTCGCGATCCTCACCGATGTCCAGTCCGCGATCCGGCCGGGCGTGACGCCGCAGGACCTCTACCGCCGCGCGGTCGCGCGCGCCGAGGCGCTCGGATACGCCGAGCAGTTCATGGGCCGGGGCTCGCTGCGCGCCCGGTATATCGGCCACGGGGTCGGACTCGAACTGGACGAGTGGCCGGTGCTGGCGGAGGGCTGGACGCGGCCGCTGGAGCCGGGGCACGTCTTCTGTGTGGAGCCCAAGATCGTCTTCCCGGGCGAAGGCGCCGTGGGGATCGAGGATCAGTTCGCGGTCACGCCGGACGGCGCGGAGCGGCTCACCCGGCCGGCGCAGCGCCTCTTTGCGGTCTAGTGAATGACGGTGCAATAAAGCGCCCGCCGGGAAGAAGCACCCGGCCCGTCTCGCTGATGGCGCCGGCGGCGTCCTCGATATCCATGAGCGCCATGTTGCACACCGCGACATCGAACCTTGCATCCTCGAGCATCTCCAGCCGCGCGGTATCCGCGACATGGTAGGCGATCCCGAGAGGAGCCTCGGCTTCACGCCGGCGCGCCCGTGCGATGATCGGCGCTGAAGCGTCCACACCCGTCACGGCGGCGCCCATCCGGGCGAAGCGCCGGGCCAGGTAGCCGTTTCCACACGCGAGGTCCAGCACCCGCAGCCCGGTGACGGGGCCCACCACGCGGAGCAGCTCGGGATCGATGAGGGTCCGGTGCCAGAGATCGCCCTCGTCGCCCTGCTTCTCGTCGTACCAGGCCGCCAGGCTCTCCCATGCCTCAGCGCTCATGCACTCCGCCTCCCGGGTCGACCACCCCCGACCACCGCTCAGGCCGTGTCCATTTGGGCGCGCGCGACCGGGGTCCCTCTTCCAGGAATCTTCTGAACCCGCGGGGGATGTGCCTGCGGCGGAAAACCCGACAGACAAAAGGAGGATGCCCCTAGCGCCATGCGATGGTGGCCCCAAAGCAGGGTTTTGTCCTCTTGACGGGCGCTGCAGTTCAACAGTATCCTCCTGCTGCGCCGCCCGCGGCACTCGCACGCCCGCGGACGGAAGCTCTGAGGATCCGAGGCATGCCGGTCGCGTTCGTATTGAGCGTTGGCGGGGTGGATGGCGACTTTCAGGTCGGCGCCCTCAGGTACCTTCACAATCGCGGAATCATCCCCGATATCGTCTGCGGCTCATCGGCAGGGGCGATCAACGCGGCCGCCATTGCGCAGGGCGAGGGCGGACTCGACACCCTGGAAGCCACCTGGCTGGGCCTGCGCGACAGCAGCGACCTGTACATCGAACAGCCCTGGCTGGCGAATCTTCCCGGCGAAGTCAGGGGTCTGTTGACTCAGAATCTGTTCAAGGCCGTGGGAGCCGTGGGGGTGCCGGGGCTGCTTCGGGCGGCCCTGGGATCGGGACCGTTAGGCATCCCGGTCATCCTGCTGGGCGCGATCGTGACGCTTCGGAGCGTCAACCAGGTCAAGGGCGCGGTCAATCAATTCCTACAGCAGAATTCAACGGCCGATCCTTCCCCTCTCGAGCGGCGAATCTTCGACGGCCTCAACCGCCCCACCGTTCCGACGTTTCCGCTGGGCATCAAGCTTCGGATGGCGGTGACGCAGCTGGAAAGCGGGCAACTGCGGCTCGTCAATGAGCACGGTCAGTTCATCGACCCTGATGAGCATGGCAGGTTCAGCGATCCCTCGGAGGAGCCGGCGGTGGACCCGACCCAGGCCGTCATGGCGTCCGCGGCCATTCCGCTGTTCTTCCCGCCGGTGCGGCTCAACCGGCATCACTACATCGATGGCGGCGCTCGAACGTTCCTGCCCGTCCAGGCGGCTCTTGATGCCGGGGCGACGCGGGTCTTTGCGATCGCCGGGCCGGCGACCGGGGTCGTCACTCCCTACCGCACGGGTGTGCCCGCGGTCGATGGCAGCGGGTTTGGGATGGTCTCAGGAAAAGTCGTCGGGATCGCCTATGATTCGATGCTGTTCAATGCCCTGAATCCCCCCGGTCATTTCGCGGTACCGACGGCCGTGATCCAGCGCACCCTCAAGAATCTCAGCCTGGGGATGAACGTCGAGCCCGGCCTGATCTGGATTGCGATGGGATACGGGTACATGCGGGCCGCCGACGTGCTCCACGCCGCGGGAGATCCGGAGCTGTTCAATCGGCTCAGCGAGAACTCCGACGCCATCACCAACTTAAGGGTCGGCATCTGGGTGGACGAATGCGGGGCCCACGGTCAACCGCTCCCCGATTTCTTTGCCGGCGCTCTCCCTGCCGCTCCCCGGGGGGGATGGCTCGCCTCCGTCCGTTCAAAGAAACAGGCGCTCGCCGAGCTCATCATGGAACGGCTCACCCTCTTCGGCAAGGTCCACCCTCACGTCGGCGTCTCACCCAATTCGGTAAACTTTATGGACACCGCCATCGGCCGGGAGGCCTCAGCAATTCTCATCGTGCGAAACATGTCGGCCGGGCCTGTGCCCCCGGACGCGGCGAAGTGGTGGATGGGCTGGGAACGTCACCCTTGGCCGACGATGGCCCCTGATCCCTGGAGCGCTTCGCCCTCTGCAACGCCTCCCACCGCTGTGCTGCCCACCACGAGCATCCACATCAACGTTCCGTCGGTGCTTCCCCCGTTCCGGATCGGTCACGCCTTGAACGGCCACCCCATCGGCGGGTCCCTCCCGGAAGGGGGCACGATCCCCATCAAGATCTCGTTCACCCCACACGGTGAGGATCTCGTGAGCGAGACGCTGACAATCCACTCCGACGCCGGAAGCGCCACTGTGCGGGTGGCCGGAAAGGGGGTGCGACTGCCCAACGCAGTCACGCGTGCCTGACGGCGCCTCGCAGGAACCGGGGGCCGGGCCGCGAAGGCGCGCCTCTGTGGTGAGCGGCGCCCGGTGAGGCCGGGGGGCCCTGGCCACCTCGGCCGGAGGCAGTAGTATACCCCCCTTTCCCGGAAGCCTGATGGGGCACTACAATGGAAGGGAAATGCCGGAAAGGAACATGCGGAACAGACCTCTGGGGAAGGGGTCGCGCACCGAAGGAGGGTTACCCCATGGCCCGCACCCGGGAAGACACGCAGTCTGTGACGGTCAGCGAGGCGGAGATCGCCGTCCACTGGAAAGAGGAAGGCACCTATCAACCCTCCGCAAAATTCATCGGCCAGGCCAACCTCACCGACCCGGGGATCATGGAACGCTTTAGCCTTGACCGCTTCCCGGACTGCTTCAGGGAGTACGCCGATCTGCTCTCCTGGGATCAATACTGGCACACCACGCTCGACACCAGCGATGCCCCATTCTGGAAGTGGTTCGTGGGCGGCCGGCTCAACGCGTGCTACAACTGCGTGGACCGGCACCTCGCGCAGTACAAGAACAAGGCCGCGTTCATCTTCGTCCCGGAGCCGGAGGACGATCCGCACGTGGCCCTCACCTATCAAGAGTTGTTCGTCAGGGTGAACGAGATGGCCGCGCTGCTGCGCGACTTCGCCGGGCTGCGGGCGGGAGATCGGGTGACGCTGCACCTGCCGATGACCCCGGAACTGCCGATCACGATGCTGGCGTGCGCGCGCCTCGGCGTCATCCACTCGGTGGTCTTCGGCGGCTTCAGCGGCGAGGCGTGCGGCATCCGCGCCGCCGACTCCGGCAGCCGGGTGCTGATCACCATGGACGGCTACTACCGGAACGGCAAGGTGCTGGACCACAAGGCGAACGCGGACATCGCCGTGGCCACGGCCGCCAAAGAAGGCCAGAAGATAGACAAGGTCCTGGTCTGGAAGCGGTTCCGGGACAGGTCGGCCTCCTCCACCCCGATGGTCAAGGGACGGGACTTCCTGATCAACGACCTCCTGCCGAAGTACGCCGGGCAGCGCGTCGAGCCCGTCTCCATGGACGCGCTGGCGCCGCTCTTCCTCATGTATACGAGCGGGACGACGGGCCGGCCGAAGGGATGCCAGCACGGAACCGGAGGCTATCTGGCCTACGTGGCGGGGACCTCGAAGTACATCCAGGACATTCACCCGACGGACGTCTACTGGTGCTTCGCCGACATCGGCTGGATCACGGGCCACTCCTATATTGTGTACGGGCCGCTCGCCCTGGGGGCGACCGGCGTCCTCTACGAGGGGGTGCCGGCGTACCCGGACGCCGGACGGCCCTGGCGGATCGCCCAGCGCCTCGACGTCAACATCTTCCACACCTCGCCGACCACGGTCCGCATGCTGCGCAAACTCGGTCCCGAGGAACCCAAGAAGTACCAGTACCATTTCAAAACTATGACGACCGTGGGCGAGCCCATCGAGCCCGAGGCCTGGAAGTGGTACTACAGCGTCGTCGGCAAGGGCGAAGCGGTCATCACCGACACCTGGTGGCAGACGGAAAACGGCGGGTTCCTCTGCAGCACCAAGCCGGCGCTCGACCCCATGAAGCCCGGCAGCGCCGGCCCGGGGATGCCCGGGATCCACCCGGTGATCTACGATGAGGAGGGCCGCGAGATCCCCCGGGGATCGCAGAAGGCCGGCAACATCTGCATCCGCAACCCCTGGCCCGGCATCATGCAGACGATCTGGGGGGATCGCGACCGCTACGTCAAGACGTACTACGCGAAGTACAACAAGAACCCCAAGAGCAAGGACTGGCACGACTGGCCGTACTTCGCCGGCGACGGCGCCCTGCAGGCGGCCGACGGGTACTTCAGGATCCTGGGCCGGGTGGACGATGTCATCAACGTGGCCGGCCACCGGCTGGGGACCAAGGAGCTCGAATCCGCCTGCCTGACGGTGCCGGAGATCGCGGAGGCCGCGGTCGTCCCCGTGCAGGATGAGTTGAAGGGGCGGATCCCGGAGGTGTACGTATCGCTCAAGCCTGGCGTCGCCCCGACCAAAGAGGTCAAGGACAAGGTCGTCCACGCCATCGAGACCACGATCGGGAAGATCGCCCGGCCGAAGGACGTGCGCATCGTGCCGGACATGCCCAAGACCCGATCGGGGAAGATCATGCGCCGGGTCCTGGCGGCGATCTCCAACACCATGGACACCGGGGACGTGACGACCCTGGCCAACCCCGACGTCGTCGAGCAGATCCGGGAACTGGTGCAGGGCAAAGGCAAGGTCGCCACCAAAGCGGGCCCGGAAGACATCAAGCGGTTCGGCGACGAACGCTAGCAGGCCGGCTCAGCCGCCGCCCAGGTACAGCGACTCCAGCCCCACCAGCCGCTGCGTGATCAGCACCACCACCAGCGCCATGACGATGCTGATCGTCCCGGCCGCCGCGGCCGTGGGGTCGAAGGAGAAGCGCAGGTAGTCGAAGAGCTGAATCGGCAGCGGCGTCGACCCGACCCCGCTCAGCAGCAGCGAGATATTGAACTCGTCGTAACTCGTCACAAAGGCGAAGATGGCGCCCGAGATGATCCCGCCCTTGATCAGCGGCAGCGTGACGCGCCGGAAGGCCGTGCCGGCGCCCGCGCCCAGGTTGCGGGCCGCCTCCTCCAGGGTGCGGTCGAAGCGCACGAGCACCGCGCCGGTGA
>Ga0209804_1000665_pt1 | contig 25850 bp, 23 predicted proteins | sample GraSoiAngelo_139_FD_185896 | JGI IMG/M metagenome (GOLD analysis project Ga0209804, IMG submission 185896) | Grasslands soil microbial communities from the Angelo Coastal Reserve, California, USA - 14_0929_12_20cm (SPAdes) (version 2) | ecosystem: Environmental > Terrestrial > Soil > Grasslands ... | reverse complement strand
TTAATGGCACGGCGAGAATCGGTCCGAGCAAACCGCCAATTAACAGTCCCCAGACGAAGATCGAGACGATGACCGTCATTGGATGAAGCCCGACTGACTTCCCAACAATGCGCGGCGCGTAAAACATCCCTTCGAGATTTTGCACGACGATGAATATACCTGTGACAATGAGCGGGTGCGTCCAATCACCCCATTGAAACGCCGCGATCAGGACTGCCGGCACCCAGCAAATTACAATTCCAATGTACGGAATCATCGTCAGGATCACGACGAGAAGGCCGATTAACGGGGCGAAATTGAGACCAAAGAGTGTGAGGATGGCTCCAATGAGTGCTCCGTCGACCAAGCAGACGAGCAATTGGCCCCGAAAATAAGCAATCGTGTAGTTATTGATCTCCGATAGAGCCGCTGCGATCTCGTCCTTCAAAGGGGAGGCCCGGAGCGGAAGGTAATCCTTCCATCTCCTTTCGATCCGCGGCCTTTCCTTCAAAAGGAAAAAAAGATAAATCGGCACCATGATCAGACTGAGCAGAAAGCCGGTTATGCCGAGAAACCCCCCGATACTTTTTTTCACAATGTTCCAAACCTTCTCCGCCAACGTAGGCAGGTACCGCTCGAGATTCGGAATAATTTTCTCGGCTTTGACTTCAAGTTGCTGTCGCTCGGCCGAACTGATTTTGGCCGGCGCCGCGGAGATTGTTTCAACGGGCGACGGGGTTGTTTCCGGCAGCGGAGTCGGCGTAGCCGCGGCCGGGTTTGGCGACGGCGCGTGCGGCGGTGGCGTTCCGAGCAAAAAATTTACAAGACTCGACGACGCGGATTTCCCGCGGCTAGTGGTGCCGCCAGCCACGCGATTGTATTGAACGATAAGATCGACAATGCGATCACGAGCTTTTTGCGTGTAACTGGGAAGCTCCCGCGCAAAGTTGGCGCTTTGCACCGAAATGGTTGGTGCGACCCACGCGACCAAACCGACCAGAGCAACAATAACACTAGCGAAAATTACGATGATCGCCCAGCCACGTCCCATCTTACGACGACAGAGTTCGGTCACAAGCGGATCGAGCAGGTAGGCAAGGATGACCGCGATCGCCACGGGAATTAGAATTGGCTGGAGAAAACTGATCAAATTGGCGCCGACGTAGACGGCGGCGCCCGCGATGACGATGAGAAGAACGACAAACAGGGCGGTGAGGGCAGCCCACATCGTTCTTTTTTGCCACGGAGTTGGATATGCGCTCATGCCGACAGCAATTTAATCCGCGCCGTTGCCCGTCGGCGAGAAGCTTTCAACTAAAGGAACTTTAATGAATCGAGTTTGCATTCGGGGGCTCACCCTTGCTCATTTTGGTTTTCGCATTGTCGATCTTATCGGCGAGTTTTTTATTTTTCGGGTCGAGGTTGAGCGCCTTTTGCCACGCATCTAAAGCTTGCGCAGATTTGTCCAATTTCGCGCAAGTATCTCCTATGTGTTCCAGCACAACCGGATCGTCGTGGGTTAACTTTTGCGCAGCACGCAAGAGATCGGCCAATGCCTGGTCGAATTTACCCTGCCGGAACTCGAGCCATCCCAAGGTGTCGATGTATGCGCCATTGTTTGGGTCGGCTTGCAAAGCCAGCTTTATCATTTGCTCAGCTTCATCCAGATGCCCGTTGTGCTCGGCCCACATGTAGGCCAGATAATTGTAAGCATCAGCGGCATTGGCCGGATCGACCGCAATCGATTTTCTAAAGAGGTCAGCTGCTTTATCGTAAAGACCGGCTTGCTCCGCGGCCGCGCCGTAGTCGAAATAAAATCGCGCGTTTGCAATTTCGGCGCCTTCGGCTTCCGCCTCATGTAAAGCTTCTTCGAATGTGGCGACCGCTTCCTGAAAATGTTTTGCTTCGCGTTGAGCGATGGCGAGGTAGTAAACGATTTCTGGCGTCTGGGGAAAGTGTTGCCGTGCTTCGTCGAGGACTTTGACCGCGCGATCGTTCTCCTTCAACGGGCCAAGAAGCAGCTCGGCTAAATGGAGATACGGACTGGCGCGACTGGGATTAATGATGAGACTCTGTTCATAATTGGCAGCCGCTTTGGCAAACGCCGCTTTTGCTTGCTCGGTCTTTTTTTCCCGCTCCAACGCGCGGGCAGCGTCATCCAGCAACCCAGCCAGTAAGTCGTACGGCTGATATTTTTCGGGATGTTCCTTGATGATTTCCTCGAGCATCTCCACAGCTTTATCGCGTTGGTTCGTCAGAACGAAACCAGTGGCAAGCTTTTCTCGCGCATTGGTATCGTCCGGCTCGAGCTCTAGCAGACGCAGGTAAAGCGGGATGGCCTCCTTAACTTGCTGGGTGGAGGCATAATAATCGGCGACGTCTTTAAGAACGGCCGGATCGTCGCCGGCATGATCGGCCGCCTTTTTAAAGACTTCATTCACCCGCGCCGTTTCATCCGGCTTGGGCGGACGATCCGGCTTGAAAACAATCGACGCGTAAAGTTTTCCAAGACGCGCCCAAAAGACGGCATCATCATTGGGGGTCGCGGCTGCGCGGTCCAGCGACTGCAGGGCTCTTTTCTCATCTCCAGCCGCGAGCGCAATTTCACAAAGCCGTTCGTAAGCGTCGATGTTATGCGGATCGAGCGCGATAGCACGATTAACGTAATCAATGGCTTGATCAGTCCGTCGAAGATATTTTGCGTAGATGAACGCAAGCTGCAGCAAAGGTTCAGAAGCACTCGGATTGGCTTTGATGGCGTCTTTCAAAACGTCGATCGCCTGCGGAAAATCATCCTGCCGCGTAAGCAGTACCGCGACGCGCGAGGCCAAATCCGCGCGCCCTGGATCGACATCTAGCACTTTGCGATAGGCGGCCAGCGCTTTGTCCATTTCTCCATTCTCTTCAAACGACATCCCTTCAACAAAGTGCGCGAAGGCGTCGGCTTTATGCTCGCCTTCGGCGCGAAGTAAGAGGTCTTTAGGCGGGACTGTGAACACGGAGTCCTCTTGCCAAGGCGACTTTTTTGTCGCCACTGCGCTGGGAGAAACTTGGGGACCTGGCGCGGCAGAACGCGGTCGAGCCAAAAGAGGCGTGGATAGAGTCAGGAAAAATGCTGCCAAAATCAGGCGATGGAGAATCCGCTCAAGCCGGCAATTGCGCTCCATCATGTTGCCCGATTCTAGTCGTGCGAAACCTTGCACGCAAACGTTCGAGCGCGGCCTAACGAGTGGAAAAGTTATGCTTTGTATCTTAAGCGCTTTTTGTGGCGATTCGCCCGCATACGCTTGCGGCGCTTATGTTTTGAGATTTTCGCCTTACGTCTTTTCTTGAGGGAGCCCATAACGAATTTGCATTCTGCCGTTGCCGATCCAACCACGGAGCAGGTCAGATTTCAACTCGCTTCTTGTCACGAGCAGGCTTCTCGCGAACGAATGCTAATTCGCCCAGAAAGACGCCTCGGCAGCTCAGACAATTTTCATCGGGCTGGTGGGATTTGAACCCACGGCCTCCTGGTCCCGAACCAGGCGCTCTACCAAGCTGAGCCACAGCCCGAACTTCTTTCAGCGAATCAATGAATCCCGAGCGCGCATTACCTCGCGCATTTCATCGCTGATGGCAAGCGATTAAGGAAAACCGAGAAAATTGGCAGACATCACCTGACCCGAGGCCAGATTGTTCAAAAAATTATCACCCCGCCTAGGCGAAACTCTCGTTTTCTCTCAATTATGCGACAGATTATGGCATTTCTCATTTTATCGGGAGTTTATCGCAGGTGCGAGAAAATCGGCACAATCTCTGCTAATTTTCACACCGAACATATAAACATGAGACTCCGACCCAAGCTGACCGCTGCGATGACCTTCCCAGAAGTCCTCGTCGCTGTCTTGTTGTTGGCTATTTTCTGCGCGTCCGTTTTCGAACTGAACGCAGTCTGTCTTCGTTATATCGACGCAAGCAAAGAATCAATCGCCGCGCTACAAAGTGTGCACGACCGCTCCGAAGTTTTACGCAACCTGTCTTTCACCGATCTGACCACAAAAAGCTATGTCCAATCGCTTCTGGCCACGCCCGCCAACGGCTCCGAATTTTGTAAGAAAGCCACTGAGGTCGTAAAGATTAGCGCTTATCCGACAGCAAATGGCGTTACCCAGTTCACCCGCACGCCGAACGGAGCGGTCACGAACGATTCGACAGCAACGGGCCTCGGCACTTCTCTCGTCCAAGTAGATATCTCAACCTCATGGAACATGCTCGGTGGGCGAGCGCGTTCAGAACAAACCAGCACTATTATCTCTAACGGAACCAAAAAATGAAGATCAAGTCCTCACAAACAGTCGCCGGCTTCACTCTTAGTGAAATGTTGGTCAGCCTCAGCCTCAGTTCAATCGTTCTCGCTGCAGCCATTACCTCAGGCGTGACGTTGCAAAAGAGCTTCGCTGCGGTCGACAACTATTTCAGCACGCAGATGCAGCAAATCCGTATCATCGATTACTTGAACCGCGATGTGAAGCGCGGCTTGGTCGTTACTACTTCGGTCGATTTGCAAAGCGTAACCATGAGTGTGCCGAAGTACATTATTCAAGCCGGCGATCCCGAGGCGATCGCAGACCCAGAGGCCATCGGGATGGCACGCACGCCGACTGTTGCCTACACGACGAGCGGCTGGCAGGTCAATTACAGCCCATCGACAACGACCGTCGTCTATTCTATTAGCGGAAATTCAATCTTGCGAACCGAAAACGGTGTCATTACGACGATCGCCTCCAGCACCGATCAGTTAGTACCAAAATCAACCGACGTGGAATTGGCCAATACCGAATACGCCAACACTTCCGTGACCTTCATGCCGATTTTCAGTTCTAGTGGCAGCGTTGCCTCACGTAGCGGAACCAGCCTTTACGCCACAGCGTATCTGCGAAACAAGCGCCGCGGTTAAGCAAGCGGAGAGCATCAATGCGAATCTCGGGCCGATCGTTTGAGCATGGCAATGTGCTTCTTTGCGTTTTGTGTACCATCCTCGTTGTTTCGTTAATTGGCGGCAATGTCCTCCTCAACTGCATGACGCGATACAATGTGGCGTCGAGTCAGGTGCGAAGTTGGAAAGAATCGCTCGATGCGGCCGAGACCGGCGGTGACATCGCCTATGCCGAAGTTCGCAAGAAAATTTTCGATCCGACACACGCATTCAGCGGCTGGACGTATTCCGGCGGCGCTTACACAAATTCTCCGGTAACCTACGGCCAAGACAATTTGAGTACGACTTCGCGCGTCGATCCGTTTTATTACGACGGAAATGGCAATGCTTGGTACCGAATTCGCACCAAAGGCACGGCGCCGGTTTTGGGCCTGAAGCGAGTCGGAATGGATGATCGCATGGGTCCGAACACTCGTGGCGATAGCTTGTTAAGAAAAATCGATTTCAATTACGACCATTTTGTCGCTACTTACGGACCTAACGGCGACGGCGTCGGTCAAACCCTGCTTCCCGTCTCTCAACCACAGGTTAGCCGGCGCGTAGAACTGATTGCCGCGCCTGTCACGCCATTTGAAGCAGCCATTAAAGCCGGCGGCACGTTTTACGGCCTCGGCTCCGCTGCGTATGTCGATAGCTATCGCTCTGCCACTGGACCTTACGACCCCAGCGTGAAAACTAATCCAGCGGACCCGCGATATGCCGACTCCCACGCCGGGACGGTCGAGATTAATGGCTCGGTCGCGACGATCATGGGAAACATCTACGGCAATCTTTACACTAACGGTGGGACAGTTACCAAGAAGACAACCAGCATCTCCGGAATCATCGATAACAACGTTCCTTTCAGCTTATCCCCCTTCATTATGCCGAGCACTGCGGGGTGGAATTACATTTCGTCGCCGGCAGTAATAAACCCCAATACCACCATCACTCCTGCTGCCGCCGGAAGCGCCGATAAACCGAATTATTATCTCGTCAACTCGTTTGTGAACAACGGGAGCCTGACCGTGAATCCTTACACCGCGAATGGCGTCCCGCAGGAAACGTATGTCGCTGTTCACGTGACGAGCGATATTGGCAGTAGCAACGGTCAGGGCCCCTCTATCACCGTCCCGGCGCACGTCCATTTGGACATTTACTTTGATGGAAATTTGCAGACCAAAGCCGAGAACATTGTGAACACCAGCGGTTATGCGAGCAACCTTCAGTTCTACGCAATCAGTCCAACCGATCCAAATATTCAACAAACCGTCAATCTAAGCTCCGGCAGTGGTTCAACCGCTGGGTTCTCAGCGGTATTTTATACCCCGAGTGCCAATTTCACGATCACCGGTGCTCCGGACATTACCGGCGCAATTGTCTGCAAAAACTTCTATACCAACGGCAACATCCATTGGCATTACGACCGGGCACTCGATGGCCAGGGGGACGCAGTCGATTATCGCGTCATCAGCTACGTCGAAGACATTCGTTAGGCCGGTCGCTCACTACTTGCAGCAACCTGTCTAATTGTCGATCTTTTCATAGAGTAAGATCGATACGCCCGTCGCCCGGAACAAATCGGTTGACAACTCTTTCAACCGCTCGCAATGTCACCGCTCCATTTTTATGATCGCGTCGCAGCTCACACCCTTCACTCTCGCCGCCAGCGCGCCGACCATTCTTCAATTCCCGACGGAAGCCAACCGCGCCGTCAGATCCCTGCGCCATATGACGACTCAACTGCTCCAGGAAGCCGCTCAAATTATTCCCAATCAGCAACTCCTGATCAACGTTGTCTCCAAGCGCGTCCGCCAGCTCGGCTTGGGACATCGACCGATGGTGGAAACGACACCGCGCATGTCGCTGACCGATATCGCTCTCAAGGAAATCATTGCCGGCAAGCTCGCGTTCGAGCCTCTCAAAGGTCCGGATAACGAATAATTTCGAGCGCGTTTCGCGCGCGATCATGCCCGCCGAGTCGATCCTTAATCGCAAGGCGCTGCGGGATTTTCACATCCTCGAGCGCTACGAAGCCGGAATCGAGCTAAAAGGCAGTGAAGTAAAATCCGTCCGGGCCGGCAAGGCCAATATCAGCGACGCCTTCGCACGGATCGAGAACAGCGAAGCGTTTCTCTATAACGCCGACATTCAACCATACGAGAAGGCCAGCCACGAAATCCCGTCCGCAAAACGTGTCCGTAAACTTTTGTTGCATCGGGAAGAGATCGACAAGCTTTACGGCGAAAGCCAGATCAAAGGTCGGGCGTTGGTTGTCCTAAAGCTCTATTGGAAGAATGGAAAGTTAAAAGCCGAGCTCGGCGTCGGCCGAGGCAAAGTCGCTCACGATAAACGTGCCGACTTGAAAAAGCGCGCCGTGGAACGCGAAACCGCGCGCGAAGTCGCGCGCTTCAACCGCAAACACTCTTGAAACTGTGGCGGCGTTCTGTGACCGTCGGACTTATTGATCTTTCGGCTACTACAGCGTTTGATAATCCGCGATGTCAGGTTCCAAGTTTTTCAAAGATAAAATCGCTCTCATCACCGGCGGCTCGCGCGGCCTTGGGTTGGCAATTGCGCGCCAGATTTGCGCGCGCGGAGGAAAGGTCGCGCTTATCGCGCGCGATGCCGAAGAGCTCGCCCGCGCCAAAACGGAGTTGGATCGTTTGGCCACAGACGTTTTGACAATCCCGTGCGACCTGCTCGAGTCCGCGCAAATTCAATCCGCAGTTCAACAGGTGCTTCAACACTTTAGTAAGATCGACATTTTGATTAACAACGCCGGCACCATCGAGATCGGTCCGCTTGCGCATATGCAACTAAAAGATTTCGATCGCGCCATGCGCCTGCATTTTTGGGCGCCGTTTATCTTGTATTTACTAGTCGCTCCCCACATGCGCGCAAAGGGCGGCGGGCGCATCGTAAACATTTCGTCCATCGGCGGAAAGATTGCCGTGCCGCACATGGCAGCGTACGCGGCCAGCAAGTTCGCGCTCGCGGGCTTTTCCGATGCGATGCGTCCCGAACTCGCTCAAGACAACATCTACGTCACGACCGTCACGCCCGGACTGATGCGGACGGGCTCGCAAATTCACGCGAAGTTCAAAGGCGACCGCGCCGCCGAATACCGATGGTTCGACTGGTCGACTAAGATTCCGTTCGCCTCAATTTCTGCGGATCGCGCTGCGCGAAAAATCTTGAACGCGTGCCGGCACGGAAAACCCGCGCTCATCGTCCCCTGCTCGGCCTATTTCATCATCGCCGCCAACGCTCTATTTCCGAACTTGATCGGTCGCCTGATGAAAGCGGCAAATCGTTATTTACCACCGCGAGTCGGCCAAAGCGGCAATGAAGCAGTATCTGGCGCGGACGTTCGGCTGCGCAAGTGAACACGAAACGTCTTTTCGTTTCAATTGATCCGCCGCAATCAGTCCGAAAAGTTCTGGTCGATCTTAATCCCCATATTCGCGGTGTCCGTTGGATCGCCGGCGATCAAATGCACCTGACGCTCGGTTTCTTTCCCGATGTATCGGAAGATGTCGACCTTGCGTTGCGCGAAAAACTGAGCGCGATTGAATTTGGCGCTTTTTTTCTGCCGATCGAAGGCATCGGCACGTTTCCGCCCAAGGGTCACGTGAAAATCATTTGGATTGGCGTTGGGAAAGGTCATCCACATCTTTTTCAACTTCACAAACGGGTGCAGGATGCAGCACTGGCCGCCGGAGTCGAAGCCGATTTGCGCCCCTGGCATCCGCATATCACGCTCGCGCGCTGTCGCGATGCCCATGGCGGCGTGCTTCGAAAATTTCTAAAGTCGAATGCCGAACTCGACGCCGGAATGTTTCGCGTCGATGCGATTCACCTTTATTGCAGCGAGTTGACGCCGGCCGGGCCGATTCATACCTGCCAGCTTTCAGTGCCGGCTCGATAACGGCGCGGCCACGTGTTCGAGCGGCCGGCGTTCCGCCGCGACGCCAATCCACAGTTCAACAATCGCTCCCAAAATCATCAAGAAGGCGGCTGCAAGATAACCTGCGAAAAGCGCGCCGCTCGACCCGGTGCCGATGATCCAACCAAAGAGCAACGGCGCGAACACGCCGCCGGTGAGAGTTCCGACTGCGTAGAAAATTGCGATCGCCAGCGCGCGAATTTCGAGCGGAAAAATTTCGCTCACCGTCAAATAGGCCGAGCTAGCCGCCGCGGACGCAATAAAAAAGATGACCGTCCAAGCTATCGTCTGCGTTTCAGCATTCAGAAGTCCCGCCTGAAACAACCAGCCCGTCAGCGCGAGTAGAATCCCAGAGATCCCATAAGTCGCGGCGATCATTTGTTTGCGACCAATCGTGTCGAAGAAATGTCCGAGCACGACCGGGCCAAGAACATTCCCCAATGCGAATGGGAGCAGATATCCTCCGACCTTACTTTCGGGCACGTTGTAAAACCGCATCAACACGAGCGCATACGTAAAAAAGATCGCGTTGTAGAAAAACGCCTGCGTCAGCATCAGCACGAAACCGAGAAAAGACCGATGTCGATGTTCGTGTGCGACTGCGTTCCAAATTTCTCGCCACGGCGTGTGCGTTCGCGTGTAAATACGCGTTGGCGGTGAATCATGTCTCGGCAATGTTTCAGGATCGGACACAATCCTGCGCTCGACTTCGTCCACGATCTTTTCCGCTTCGGCGCCTCGCCCGTGAATCATCAACCAGCGCGGGCTTTCCGGAATCCAGCGACGAAAGAAAATGACAATCAAGCCCAACGTCGCGCCAATCCCGAAGGCAAAACGCCAGCCTAACCAGATCGGAAATCGATTCGGATCGAGCAGCAACAGCGTCGCACCAGAACCGAGAGCAGCGCCGACCCAGTAAGAGCCGTTGATCATTAAGTCCACCCGACCACGCACCCGTGCCGGAATCAGTTCATCGATCGCCGAATTGATCGCAGCGTATTCACCGCCGATGCCCGCCCCGGTCAGTGCGCGAAAGAAAGCGTAGCTCGCGAAATTCCATGAGAAGGCGGACAACGCCGTGCCGATGAGATAAACCGCAACGGTGATGAAAAATAATCTCTTTCGACCAAATCGATCTGTTCCGTAGCCAAACAGAAGCGCGCCGATCACGGCGCCGGTGAGATAGAAGGTGGCACTCGCGCCAATTTCGGTGTCGGTAAGCGCGAGCGTTTCGCGGCGCGTCAAGATTCCGCCTAACGAACCGGCAAGGGTGACCTCAAGTCCATCGAGAATCCAGGTCGCTCCGAGCGAGATGACGATCAACCAGTGCCAGCGACTCCACGGCATCCGGTCGAGCCGCGCCGGTACATATGATTCAATCGCTTCGCCGTTTCCCATTCGGTCGCTAGCGTGCCCAACGTGACGAAACTTTTCTACTTTCTACTTTGTAATTTTCTTGGTCAGTCCTCGTAAGTCGGCAAGCCTTTGGCCCGTCGCTTTTCCTTGATGTAATTCACCAGGTCTGCCGAACTCTTAAACTCGTCGGATTTAAACGGCGGCTTCTTCTTTCGACGCAGAACGCTGTACCACCAGCGCCAGTAATTTTGCCAGGTGTCGTAGCCGGCCTCGGGCTTCTCCTTGGCAATCTCGGCCGCGATCCGTTCATCCACGCGCTCTTTCCAATATTGTTCCTCGGTGACGTTCGCGACGCTGGTCCGGCCGGTCTCGTCGGTGCGATATTCTCGAATCGTGGGGCGGTGGATTGCGCAGCCGACGAGCAAAGTTGCAACGAGCAGGAGGCCAACGTTTCGCCGCGAATGAATTTTTTGCATGATCAATGCGAAGGATTTCTAGAATAAAACAAATCTCCGATTTCGAAAGCGAGCACTTTCGAAATTAAGCCGTCCGGCCGCAGCAGTTCTTGTATTTCTTACCGCTCCCGCACGGACACGGTTCGTTTCGTCCGACTTTTGGGAGCGAACGCCGCACTGGCAGATCGATCGACACCTCGCCCGCGCCATCCCCATCCATCGCGACTCCTGCCATCGCACCAACCGGCTGAAGCTGACGCGCGCGCGCTGGCGCGTTCGCCGTTGGCGCCGTCGGCGCATCTTCGCGGAGCAAGAATTGCGGAAGGCTAGCGAGGAAATTCTCGAACGCCTGCAGATTTGATGTGCTCCGGAAAAGATTGTGCAGCACTTCGTTCTTAATGTTCGCCATCAGCTCGACGAACATGTCGTAAGCCTCGGTTTTGTATTCGATCAGCGGATCTTTCTGCGCGTAACCGCGGAGATAAACGCCTTCGCGGAGCGCGTCCATCGCGTAGAGATGTTCCTGCCAGAGACGATCGATCGCATTGAGAATGATGTAGCGCTCGAGACTCTTCACTGCAGTCGGCTCTTCGTGACTCGACTTCCGTTCGTAAGCTTCCTTGACCTTGCCAATCAAGAACTGCGCGTTTTCATCGACATTGCGCGTGTCGAACTGCGCTTTGTCTTTCGTCAGGCCGAGCGGAAACGTCGTGTTCACCCAATGGATCAGTCCGCCGTAGTTCGGCTCATCGACCTCGAGATACTCTTTCAATTTCGCCGGCACGGCTTCATCAATCACTTCGTAGATGAGCGTCCGCGGATCTTCCGAATCGATCACTTCGTTCCGATAAGTGTAAACGACTTCGCGTTGCATGTTCATCACGTCGTCGAAATCGAGTGTGCGTTTGCGAATTAGATAATTGCGCTGTTCGACGCGCTTCTGCGCCGTCTCGACCGACTTGTTCAACCAGCGATGCTCGAGCTCCTGGCCTTCTTCGAGACCAAACCGCTCCATGATTTTCGTCATCCGATCAGCGGCGCCGAAGTTGCGCATCAGATCGTCTTCGAAGCTGACATAAAAGCGTGATCCACCCGGGTCGCCCTGGCGCGCGCAACGTCCGCGAAGTTGTCGATCTATCCGGCGCGCTTCGTGTCGTTCGGTTCCGAGAACAAATAATCCGCCGAGATCAGGTACGCCGGACCCAAGTTTAATGTCGGTCCCGCGACCGGCCATGTTCGTTGAAATCGTCACCGTGCCCGGCTGGCCGGCTCGCGCCACGATTTCCGCTTCCTGCATGTGAAATTTCGCGTTCAACACATTGTGCGGAATTTTTTCGCGCTTCAGCATCCGGCTCAATAACTCCGACGCTTCCACGCTTACCGTTCCGACCAGCACCGGCTGTTGTTTGGTGTGATGCTCCCTGATCTCGTTGATGACTGCGTTGTATTTTTCACGGCGCGTCTTGTAGATCCGGTCGTTGTGATCCCTGCGCGCGACCGGCCGATTCGTCGGAATCACATTGACGTCGAGCTTGTAAATGTCATGAAACTCGGCTGCCTCCGTTTCCGCCGTGCCGGTCATACCGGCGAGCTTTTGGTAAAGCCGAAAATAATTCTGGATCGTGATTGTCGCCAGCGTTTGCGTCTCCCGGTCAATCTGCACCCCCTCTTTTGCTTCGACCGCCTGATGCAACCCATCACTCCACCGCCGCCCCGGCATTTTTCGGCCGGTAAATTCATCGACAATGACGACTTTGTTTTCTTCAACGACGTATTGGACGTCCTTATCGAAAACGCAGTAGGCGCGGAGCAAATTCGAAATGTTGTGAATTCGCTCCGCCTGCTCGTCACAGTGCTGTTGTCGTTCCGATTTCTTTTTGTCTTTCTCTTCGTCTGACAACGTTGTGTCCAAATCGATCTCCGTGAATTCATTGATCAAATCCGGCAACACGAACGCATTCGGATCGTCTGGGTTCAGAAACGCTCGGCCTTGCTCCGAGAGGTCCGCTTCGTTCGACTTCTCATCGATCGTGAAAAACAATTCTTCTTTGAGCTGGAACAATTCTTCCTTGCGCGTGTCGGTGTAGAACGAAAGCTCCGCTTTATCGATCGCGCGTCGCTTGTCCGGGTCTTCCATCATCCGGAGCAATTGCTTGTTACGCGGCTGACCCAATTTTACTTTGAACATGAAACGTCCGGCAGTTTCGACATCGCTCTGCTCAAATTTCTCCGCCGCTTCGCTGGCTACGCGATTGCATAACATTGTCTGTTTGCGCACTAGTTGCTCGATCAGCGGTTTCCATTTGTCGTACTGATGGGTCGAGATCGTGGCCGGGCCGCTGATGATGAGCGGCGTCCGCGCTTCGTCGATCAAGATCGAGTCTACTTCGTCGACAATCGCGTAATGATAACCGCGCTGGACCTGCTGTTCGCGTGTGGTGGCCATACCGTTGTCGCGCAAGTAATCGAAGCCGAACTCGCTGTTCGTTCCGTACGTGATGTCGCAGGCGTATTGCTGACGACGAACATCCGGCTCCTGATCGTGCTGAATACAGCCAACAGTCAGCCCGAGAAATGTGTAAAGCTGCCCCATCCATTCGGCGTCGCGGCGAGCGAGATAATCATTCACCGTTACAAGATGCGCGCCGCGCCCGGTGAGAGCATTCAAGTACAGCGGCAAAGTCGCGACCAAGGTTTTTCCTTCGCCTGTCGCCATTTCCGCAATTCGGCCGCGGTGCAGAACTATTCCGCCCAAAAGTTGCACATCGAAGTGCACCATGTCCCATGTCATCGGCTGATCGCAGACCGTGAAACTATGACGTCGCTCTTTCAGGCGACGCGCAGCGTTTTTCACGACCGCGAACGCTTCCGGCAAAATCTCATCGAGCCGGTTCCATTGCTCCTCCGGGTCCGAAATCTTCGTCAGCTCGTCCTTCCAGGCCGCCGTTTTCGCACGCAAAGCATCGTCGGACAAGCTCTTGAACTGCTCGTCGAATTCGTTGATCCGGCGCGCCATCGGCGCCAATCGCCTGAGTTCTCGCTGATTTTTCGAGCCAACAATCTTCTTTAAAATCCAACCAACCATTTAGCTGTTAATATCGTTGAGATTCTTGATCTGTCATCCCGAACGGACATGAGAGATCTCCCAATCGGTGTTTGATCGCGCTGGAAAACTTGGGTGATTACCGACAGTGAGATCCTTCGCTTCGCTCAGGATGACCGCCATGCCCTCGGCGTTGTGCCCTTTGCGGACATTGTGCGAGGTGCTTTTACAGCTACAATCGAGCGCATGAAGAAAATCATCTCCACTTCCGACGCACCCGCAGCCGTCGGGCCCTACTCTCAGGCCGTCCGCGTTGGATCGACAATTTACTGCGCCGGGCAAATTCCGCTGGATCCAAAGACCGGCCAAATCGTGGCTGGCGGCATTGACGTCCAAACCCGCCGCGTTCTCGACAACATCACGGCCGTCTTGAAGGCCGAAGGGCTGACTTTTGAGAACATTGCCAAGATGACGATTTTCCTCGTGGATCTCGCCGACTTTCAAACCGTGAATGAAATTTACGGTTCTTATTTCAAGCAAGCCCCGCCTGCGCGTTCGACTGTGCAGGTGGCGGCGCTGCCGAAAGGCGCGCGCGTGGAAATCGATGCGATCGCGGTGGCCGGCAACGAAGGTTCGTCAAGCGAGGTTGCAGCCGATACTTCCGGCTAACATTGATCGTGGCAAGGTCGACATCTTGATGAGCAAAGAACTGCTCGCCTTGTTCCGAAAAACCGGCGCGTTACTCGATGGCCATTTCGTTTTGCGCTCCGGATTGCACAGCAGGGAATATTTTCAATGCGCCATTCTCCTTCAGCACACCGATATCGCTGAGCGCGTCTGCAAAATGCTCACGGAGAAGTTGCGCGCTTTTGTTTGCGACTCCGTCATCTCCCCTGCCCTCGGTGGAATTATTGTCGGCCAGGAAGTTGGGCGCTCGTTAGGCAAACGCCACATCTTTACCGAAAAAGAGGATGGTAAATTAGCATTGCGCCGCGGATTCAAGATCGACAACGGCGAAAAATTCATCGTCGTCGAAGACGTCGTCACTCGCGGTGGCCGCGTTCAGGAGACGATCGATATCGTTCGCGCGCACGGCGGAGCCGTCACAGCCGTTGGGGTAATTGTCGATCGAAGCGGAAACAAGAAACCGGATTTTGGTTGCCCGTTCGTCAGTCTGGTCGAAATGAATGTCGAGAACTTTGCAGCCGATAAATTGCCACCGGATCTCGCGAACATTCCCGCCGTGAAACCTGGAAGCAGATGATCGATCAAAAATCGGAACCGCAATCAGCCGCGGCCGCAACCGTGCGGACAAAACGCGGCGGTTTCATTTCGGATTTTTGTCACTCGTCGGTCGGCAGAAAGATGATCGTCGCCGGGACCGGCGTGATTCTAATTCTGTTCGTCATCGGCCATTTGTTAGGCAACCTGCAAATTTTTCTCGGCCCGGAATGGATCAATGCCTACTCCCAGCATCTCCGCGATTTAGGTCCTCTGCTCTGGCTCATCCGTGTCTTCCTTCTGATTACGGTGATTTTGCATATCTATTTCACCATCCTGCTCGCGATCGAAAATCGCCGCGCCCGTCCCGAGCCGTACATCGACCGGCAATTTGTGAAGGCCAGCTGGGCCTCGCGTCACATGGTCGTCAGCGGATTCGTTGTCCTCGCGTTCATCATCTTTCATCTTCTCCATTTCACCGCGCGCAAATTCAATCCGCAGTTTCCGCTTCTTAAACTCGATCCGCTCAATCGCTCCGACGTTTATTCGATGATGGTTTACGGATTTCAAAACGTCTACGTGTCGAGCTTTTACATCGTTGGCCTCTTTCTTCTCACGCTCCACCTGACCCACGGCTCATCGAGTTTTTTTCAATCGCTCGGCTTAAATAATCAGAGATTGACGCCGCGGCTCGCCATCGGTGGACGAATTGTCGCCTGGCTGCTTTTCGTCGGCTACACCTTGATTCCCATCGCGGTCTTGCTCGGATACATCAAACCGGCGCAACAACTATGATCGGTAATTTCGACGCGCGAGTTCCATCCGGCCCGCTCGATCGCAAATGGACGAGTCACAAGGACCATTCCCGACTCGTTAGTCCAAACAATCGCCGCAAATTTGAGATCATCGTGGTTGGCAGCGGTCTGGCCGGCGGTTCGGCCGTGGCGACACTCGGCGAGCTCGGTTACCGCGTGAGATGTTTCTGTTATCAGGATTCGCCACGCCGTGCGCATTCCATCGCCGCGCAAGGTGGAATCAACGCCGCAAAGAATTATCAGAACGACGGCGACAGCATTTATCGCTTGTTCTACGACACAATCAAGGGCGGCGATTTCCGCTCACGCGAAGCCAACGTTTATCGGCTCGCCGAAGTCAGCTCGAACATTATCGATCAATGTGTCGCGCAAGGCGTTCCGTTCGCGCGCGAATACGGCGGCTTACTAGCCAATCGTTCGTTTGGTGGCGCGCAGGTCTCACGAACGTTCTATGCGCGCGGACAAACCGGCCAACAACTTCTGCTTGGGTGTTATCAGGCGCTTTGCCGGCAAATCGCCGCCGGCACCGTGCAAATGTTTCCTCAAACCGAAATGCTCGACATCGTTGTTGTGGATGGACATGCCAAGGGAATCGTCACCCGGAATTTGCGCACCGGTAAGATCGACAACGTCGCCGCGGACGCGGTCGTTCTCGCCACCGGCGGTTACGGAAATGTTTTTAATCTCTCCACGAACGCGCGCGGCTGCAACGTCACCGCGACGTATCGCGCTTATAAAAAAGGCGCGCTCTTCGCCAATCCCTGTTTCACCCAAATCCATCCCACCTGCATTCCGCATTCCGGCGATTATCAATCGAAGCTGACGCTAATGTCCGAGTCGTTGCGCAACGACGGACGCGTTTGGGTCCCGAAGCAGAAGGAAGACTGCAACAAAGCGCCGAACGAAATTCCGGAGGCTGACCGCGATTATTATCTCGAACGAAAATACCCGAGCTACGGCAACCTTGCGCCGCGCGACATTTCATCGCGCGCCGCCAAGGAAGTTTGCGATGAAGGCCGCGGCGTTGGCCCTGGTGGCCGTGGCGTTTATTTGGATTTCGCCGACGCGATCAAACGCGTCGGCGAACAAACCATTCGCGAACGCTACGGCAATTTGTTCGAAGTTTACGAAAAGATCACCGGCGAGAACGCCTACCATGTCCCGATGCGCATTTATCCCGCCGTGCATTACACGATGGGCGGGCTGTGGGTTGATTACAATTTGATGAGCAACATTCCTGGCCTTTTTGTGATCGGCGAAGCGAACTTTTCCGATCATGGCGCGAACCGGTTGGGTGCGAGTGCGCTCATGCAAGGCCTGGCCGATGGTTATTTTGTTTTGCCGTATACGCTGCCCAATTATCTCGCCGGACAAATGGGTAAGCGGCCATCAACCGATCATGCAGAATTTAAAAAGGCAGACAACGACGTTCGCGCCAAGATCGACAATCTGTTAAAAATAAACGGAAAGCGTTCGCTCGATTCGATCCATCGCGAGCTCGGCACGCTTCTTTGGGACAAATGCGGAATGGCGCGAAACAAGAATGGGTTAGAAGAAGCGCTCAGAAAAATTCCCGAGCTGCGCGAAAAATTTTGGCGCGAAGTCCGAGTGCCCGGCGATGGCGAAGATTTCAACCAATCACTCGAGCGGGCCGGTCGTGTCGCAGATTTTCTCGAATTCGCCGAGCTCATGTGTTTGGACGCGCTCGCGCGCAATGAATCGTGCGGCGCGCATTTTCGCGAAGAACATCAAACGCCCGAAGGCGAAGCGTTGCGCGATGACGAGAACTTCGCCGACGTCTTTGCCTGGGAATTTCGAGGCAATCCAGCGACCGCGGGACCAAAGCTGTATCGCGAAGCGCTCCACTTCGAAACCGTGCATCTCGCCCAGCGAAGCTATAAATGAACTTCAAACTCAAAGTTTGGCGGCAGAAAGATCGACAGTCGCGGGGAAAGCTCGTCGATTACGACGCGCCCGATATTCCCGCGCAAGCTTCGTTGCTCGAAATGCTCGACATCGTCAACGAGCGTTTGGTTCTCGGCGGTCATAATCCGATCGCGTTCGATTCCGATTGTCGCGAAGGAATTTGCGGGACTTGTTCGCTGACCGTGAACGGCGAAGCGCACGGTCCGGATCATCCCGGCGCGGTGTGCGAGCTTTACATGCGCAAGTTTCGCGATGGCGAAACGATCATTGTCGAGCCGTTCCGGGTGAGATCTTTTCCAGTCATCAAGGATTTGGTGGTCGACCGAAGCGCACTCGATCGCATCGTTCAAGCAGGTGGATTCATCTCGGCGCGCGCCGGTTCGGCGCCGGAAGCGAATTCAATTCCGATTCCAAAGCACGATGTCGACCTTTCGATGGAAGCGGCGGCCTGCATCGGTTGCGGCGCGTGCGCCGCCGCGTGTCCAAATGCGTCGGTGATGTTGTTTACCGCGGCAAAAGTTTCTCACCTCGCCCTTCTGCCACAAGGCGAGCCGGAACGAACCAAACGTGTGGTCGCTATGGTGCGCGCGATGGATGCCGAAGGTTTTGGCAATTGCACCAATACTTACGAATGCGAAGCGGTTTGCCCGGCGGAGATCAGCGCGAGCTTCATCGCCAAACTGAATCGCGAATATTCAAAAGCAACTTTGCGCCACAGCGCTGGCGAATAATCAGATCGTTTCGCACGCGCTCGTCCAAATCTCACGATCGAGTTCTTTCCGCGCCCGGTTCGTCAGAAGATTGACATCTACCTTCGGACGCAGGACCGCAAAAACAGTTGAGCCTGAACCCGACATCAGCGCCGCGCGGACTTCCACCTGTTTCAGCAGCCATGCTTTCAGTTGCGCGAGAAAGACAAATTTCTCGAAGACCGATCGCTCAAGATCATTCAGAAGAGTTTGACCATCGAAATTCTGCGACTGGTATGAAATTCCGGGAATTTCCTTTGAATCCTGCCAGCGCGAGTAAGCCCATGCACTCGAAACCAAAAACGCCGGCTTGCACAGCAGAATCGATAATTTCTTTTTCAACTTCGTTGGGCTGACAATTTCGCCCCGGCCTTTACAAATGGCGGCTGATTCGAAAAGGAAAAACGAAACGTCCGACCCGATGGTCGATCCAAGCGTCACCAATTCTTCCCGTGAGAGCTTCGTCTCAAAGAGTTCGTTGAGCGCGCGCAGAGTCGTGGCTGCGTCGCTACTCCCGCCACCAAGTCCGGCGCCATGAGGAATTTGTTTTTGAAGTTTGATTGTCACCCCGCCGCTAATTTTTGTTCTCTCAAAAAAAGCCTTCGCGGCGCGCACGATCAAATTTTCGTCGCCGCTCGGGACCGTTGGGTCGTCACAAGAGAAATCGATCCACCGCGACTGCCGGTCGATGTCGATCTTATCGTAGAGCGAAATTGGAGCGATCAGCGTCTCAATTTCATGAAAGCCGTCGCTGCGACGGACGAGGATCTTCAAAGAGAGATTGATCTTTGCTGGAGCGAGAACTTGCATTGCGCTCATTTCAATTGTCATGTCGAATCACTACTTTGTCATTCCGACCGAAGTGGAGGAATTTCTACTGTTAGTCGGAAATATTAAGAGATGTCTCGACTCCGCTCGACATGACAAATGGAAATTGGAATGACAAAAGCAGGTGACAAGATAATTGTCGCGCTCGATGTAGCGACAAAAGGGCAAGCGCTCTCTCTCGTCGAGCAGTTGCACGATAAGATCTCGTTTTTCAAAATCGGCCTCCAACTTTACACCGCCCAAGGTCCCGAAATCGTGCGCGCGGTCCTGGCCACCGGTGTCAAAATTTTTCTCGACCTGAAACTACACGATATTCCCAACACCGTTGCGAGAGCAGTTGAATCGGCAAGCAGCCTCGGTTTGCAGATGCTGACGATTCATCTCAGCGGTGGTTCGGAGATGATTCGCGCCGCGACTGGGGTTCGTACAAATAACATGTCGATCCTGGGTGTGACTGTTTTGACAAACGCAAACGACCAAACGCTGCGCGAAACAGGAATTTCAGACACATTCGACAAACAGGTGGTGCGATTGGCAAAACTTGGCATTGAAAATGGGATCGACGGAATGGTGGCGAGTCCACACGAAATCAAATCGCTGCGAGCCGAATTCGGCGACAAGATCAAAATTGTCGTTCCCGGAATTCGACCGAGCTGGTCGGAGCCTGGCGATCAAAAACGATTCATGACGCCGCGCGAAGCGATCAAGGCCGGTGCTGATTATTTGGTAATCGGCCGGCCGATCACCGCTCACAAAAATCCGCGCGAAGCCGTCGAAAGAATTTTGCGAGAGTTTCAGTAGAATTTCCCTCACCTCCCTCCTCTCCCTGAGGGAGAGGAAGCCGGCTGGCCGGCAGGTGAGGGTCATAAATTCGCTACAGATGACAAAGCCCTTATTCGCTCCGCTGGACATCTATCACGATATCGCTTCCCGAGCGGCAGCGCTCAACATGGCGATTGATGAAGCGTTGTTGGAAATCGCCACCGGACCAGTGATTCGTTTCTACAAATGGGATCACCCTGCACTTTCGTTTGGATATTTTGGAAAGTTTGCCGATGTCGCAAATCATGCGGGGCAACGTGACGTCGTCCGGCGCTGGACGGGCGGCGGAATCGTTTTTCATGGGGACGACTTGACCTATTCGATCGTTATTCCGGTTTCATCAGGATTTTTCGCCGAGTCCCCAAAAAAAATTTATGCTGCGATCCATTCGGCGCTTTGCCACGCTTTGAAAGAAAATGGCGCTGCTGCCGCGTTAGCACCGAACAACTCATCAAAGATTTCCGACCTTTGCTTTGCCAACCCGGTGCTTGCAGACGTGATCGTGAATGGTCGCAAAGTGGCAGGCGCGGCGCAACGCCGCACGCGACGCGGCCTATTGCAGCAAGGCAGCATCCAGGATGTCGATCATACCGACGAATTCGCGGATCAATTCGCGAGCAAACTTTGCTCCAAGTGTTACCACAAAACGTTCGATGAACGTTTGATCGCGCGTGCTCACGAAATTGCCGAGCAGAAATATGGCGCGGCCAGCTGGCTCCAGCGCCGCTGAAACAGGCGCGAAGGAAATTATTCCCGTCGAAGCGGTCGTGTTGCTTTGACAACAGACAAACCGCCCCTCTATTCTGCGTCGGTGGAAATTTCTGCACGCTCAGGTCCGGGTCGGACTGGGATTAAAGCGAGTGCTTCTTCTCTCACGCCATTGGCGCAAGTAACGCAGTTAGTCCGACCGCAACTCGATCAGGTCGAAGAACGAATCATCAAACAAGCGACCGCCTTTGACCCGGCCATTGAAGGTTACGTCACCTACGCCATCGGCGGACGCGGGAAACGTCTGCGGCCGCTGGTTGCGCTCCTGGCCGGCGGCGCGACTGGCCAAATCAACACCGGACATGTCGATCTTGCCGTGATTGTTGAATTGATTCACGTGGCGACGCTAGTGCACGACGACATCATGGACGAAGCCGAGCGGCGCCGCGCGCAACCGACCGTCAACGCGCGCTGGGGAAATTCGCTCAGCGTTTTATTGGGCGATTGCCTTTTCGCGCACGCGCTCACGTTGTCCACTAATTTTGAAAACGCGGACATTAGCCGGGCGATCGCGCGAACAGCCAGCGAGATTTGCTCGGGCGAAATGATCCAAACACAACGCCGCTTCGATTTGAAACTGGAGGTCGAGGACTACTTGCGGATTGTGGAAATGAAAACCGGCTCGCTCTTCGCGGCCGCGGCCGAATTGGGAGCGACAATCAGCCAAGCAGACGCACGATCAACTGAAATCTTGAAAACTTTCGGCATGCGCATCGGCACCGCCTATCAAATCTACGATGATTGCCTGGACATTGCCGGGAATGAAGGAACGACTGGGAAAACGCTCGGAACCGACCTTCGCAAAGGCAAATTTACTTTACCCATTCTTATTTTCTTGCGGGCCGCCTCCGAATTCGAGCGCGAACGCTCTTGCAGTCTTATCTTGGAAGGAAAATGCGACGAAGTCAGTCAGATGTTGAAGAACGGCGCTGGTAACGGCGCCCTGAGCGAATCAATCACAACTGCAAATGACCTCATTCGGAGCGCCCAGGCCGGAATGAAAGCGCTTCGTCCAAATGCGCACACCGAGGGGCTTCTCGGATTGGGCGATGCGCTGCGCGCAATGCTCGAGCAGTTGCGCACGTAGCGATGGCGCAGGTCAAAATTCGTGAGATGCCGCAGGAAGAGCGGCCGCGCGAAAAACTCGCCGCTCATGGCGCGTCTGCTCTGACCGATCCGGAATTAATCGCAATTTTACTGCGGACGGGCATGACCGGAAAGAATGCTGTCGAAGTTGGGCGCGACCTTTTAAAAGAATATGGGTCACTGCACGGATTGAGCCGCTGCACGGTGGACGAACTGAAAAAAGTTCGCGGCGTCGGTTTCACAAAAGCGGTGCAACTGGCGGCGGCTTTTGACCTCGGAAATCGTCTGGCGCGGGAGATGTTGGCCAATCAAAAAATCGATTCACCCGAGCTCGTCAACGAACTCGTCGGCGGCGAAATGCGGATGTTGCGCAAGGAGGCGATGCGCGTGGTGCTCCTTGATACGCGTTATCATCTGATTCGGACCGAAGATGTCTCGACCGGCACCGTTAATGAGAGCATCGCCCATCCGCGCGATGTTTTTCGTCCGGCGGTGATTGCGTCGGCGTATGCCGTGATTGTCGTGCACAATCATCCCTCCGGCGATCCATCGCCAAGCCAGGCCGATCACAGCCTGACGCGACGCCTGGCCGAAGCAGCCGAGCTGATGCAAATCAAATTGCTTGATCATATCATTATCGGCGCGCAATCAAACAGCGGCCCGGGCTATTTCAGTTTCAAAGAAGCAGGCGTGCTGTGAAGATTCATTCGACGGCGATTGTCGATCCAACGGCAAAGGTCTCGGCTAACGTCGCGATCGGGCCGTATGCAGTTGTCGGGGCTCGCGTCGTGATCGGCGAAAGATCGACAATCGAGTCGCACGCTGTAATTAATCCTGACGTTACAATCGGCGTGGGCAACTTCATTGGGCACGGCGGAATTATCGGCACTGCGCCACAAGACCTTTCCTTCTCTCCGGGACGCAAAACGCATGTCGCAATTGGAAACGAAAATGTGATTCGCGAGCACTGCACGATTCATCGCGGCAGCGCCGAGGGCAGCGTGACCAAAATGGGCGACAAGAATTTTCTCATGGCCGGCGCACACGTCGGCCACAACTGCGAAATTGGAAACAACGTCATCATCGCGAACAATTGTTTGCTGGGCGGCCACGTTTCCGTTGGCGACGGCGCGTTTCTTGGCGGCGCCTGTGTCTTTCATCAACATATGTGCGTTGGGCGGCTCGCGATCACGCAGGGCGCATCCGCCTTTAGCAAAGACATTCCGCCATTCGTGATCGCGGCGGAACGGAATTACGTCTTCGGCTTGAATGTGGTCGGATTACGCCGTGCTGGACTCAGTGCCAAAGACCGCGATGAAATTAAAACGGCATTCAAACTTGTTTACACGAGCGGATTGAACATTGCCCAGGCGATTGAAAAAGCCGCGACGATAAAATTCGGGGCCGCGGCGCGCGAATTTATTGATTTCGTCGTGCACGCGAAGAAGCGCGGCATTTGTCCGTATCACCACCACGAAGGACGCGAAGACTACGAAGATTGACCTTTGTTAAAATACTTCGTGTTCCCTCGTGCTCTTCGTGGTGGAAGAAAGCGTTAAACCAGGCCGAGGAGCGCGAGCATGCGGCCGGTCTTCCCTTTCTCGGCGCGATAGGAGTAGTAACGATCAGTATCGCAGGCGGTACAGACGCCTGGGTCGTGAATATTTTTCGCGCCGGCCGCGCGACACTGTTCGATTATTTTCGCAGCAAAATCGATTTCGTAATGCGGCGGACGAATGCATGGACTTAGTTGCACTATCAACTCAGCCGGGTCCGATCGGAAATGTTCCCGCATTTGCTGGATCGCTTTCGAAACAATAGCCCGCTCGGTGCCTTTCTTGCCGGAATGGACGAGGCCAATCGCCGGCATTTTTGGATCGACAATGTAAATCGCGCAGCAATCGGCCACGTGAATGCCGAGCGCGATCCTTTTCTGATTCGTGATCAGTCCGTCACACCCGGCGAATTCTTTATCGCGAGCGACGGGTTGATCGACCGTCGCAATTTTGTCGCCGTGAATTTGCTGGGCGGTAAGCAGCGGCCAATCAGCCATTCCGATTTCGTGTCGCGCTTCGCGGTGAACGACATCAAGCCGTTTCAATGCCTCGGTCTTGTCGTGCGAAACATCGATCCCTCGAACGCGTTCGATAAATGCGTGACGACAAACGCTGGTTGCGGTTAGCGCCGGAAAAAATTCGACCGGAGCGCGCACATTCACCGCAAGAAATTTTGCCTATTTCGAACTGGGCTGCTCCGAAACCGTTGTTGTCGTTGTCGTAGTTTGAAACCCGGCATTGCGCTTCGGTCTGCCACGCGCATCGACATCGCTGCCCGTGTAATAAGTGCTTCGCTTTGTCGCATGCGGCGCAATGCTGTCGAATTGCTCGGTATAAGTGCTTTGCATGCCGGTGACTCGATTGAGCTCGGCCAGGCTCGAGTTGTATCCGAACAACGCCTGCAAGTTTGTCGATTGAGCTGTAGTCAGCTGCACTTGAGCGTTCAAAACGTCAAGCTGGGTGCCAGCGCCTGCATCCAGCCGCGCCTTTGCTAGTCGCACGGCTTCGGCAGCGGTCTCCAGATTTTTCTCCGTTGCTTGGATTGACTCCTGGTTTTGCGCCAGATTTGAAACTGCCTGCTGAATTTCGAGCTCAACCTGACGCACGTCGTCGTCGTAAGTAATTTCGCTTTCCGAAAGCAGCGCGCGTTGTTGTTTGATCTTGCCCCAGGCCATACCGCTGTCCCAAATGGGCCAACTTCCGGTCACGGTAGTGAGCCAACCTTTGGAAACATCCCCAAAGCTCGAATTGAATTCGGAACTAAGCCATTCGCCACCACCGTTCGTATTGACGGTGGGTAACCAACTGCCGATCGCCACGTGCACCTGCTCAATTGCATTCAGCACGTTGGCGCGCGCCTGCTTCAAGAACGGCCGGTTGCGTTTGCCTTCTTCGATGGCAGCCAACAGATCGATCTTGCGCGGGATGTAAGTGATGTGACCGACCGCGCGCAGCGGCGCCGCATTTCCGCGCGCCGGATTGAAGTCCAGGCCGAGAGTTTTGGCCAGCTGCAGCACGGAGATGCGATAAGCGTTCCGCGCCGCAATTAGTTGCGGGATTTGATTGTAAAGTTGGACCTGGGCCTGGAGAACGTTGAAGCGCGGAACGGTTCCGGCTTCAAAACGGTTTTGCTGATCTTTCAACTGACTCTCTAATAGATTTACCGATTCCTCCTGCACCACGATCAACTCGCGATTGACGATCACCTGATAGAACTGCGTTTTTACATTCGCAATCGTTTGATCGACCGTGTTTCGCAGCGCGAAGTAGGCAGAATCGCGCTGGAAGAAGGTACCGCGAATCGCGCGGAACGTGCTGTAATTAAAAACCAGCTGCGATCCTGTCACCTTGACGTTGTAGGCGATATCACTGCGCAAATTCTTGATGGCACCAACGCCCGGGCCGCCACCACCGGCCCCGCCGCCACCGCCGCCGCTAAACGTTGTAAGACCCGTGGCGTTCTCGCGTAGATTCGGATCCGTCCAACCCCAGGTAAAGCTCGGGCCAATCTGCGGTAGCGCCTCCGCCCGAATCGAGATGATCACGCCTTTGGTCCGACGGATTTCTTCGAGCGCCTGGAGAACGGTCGGATTTTGAGCGAGCGCGGTTATAACAGCCTGGTCAAGCCGGAAAACGGGGGCACCTTTCTCCGACCAGCCGAGATCGCTCTCGCCGAGTGCAGCGGCTTGGACGGCGATCGGCGTTGCCGAAGGCGATGGTGAGATGCCCGGCGACGCGCCCAAAGTCGACGGCACCGAGACTGTGCCCGATTCGTTTGGACTAATCGTTGCTGTCAGAGTGGGTGTTGGCGTGGGCGTCGATGTTGAAACCAGTATCGGC
>Ga0209804_1000657_pt1 | contig 26102 bp, 26 predicted proteins | sample GraSoiAngelo_139_FD_185896 | JGI IMG/M metagenome (GOLD analysis project Ga0209804, IMG submission 185896) | Grasslands soil microbial communities from the Angelo Coastal Reserve, California, USA - 14_0929_12_20cm (SPAdes) (version 2) | ecosystem: Environmental > Terrestrial > Soil > Grasslands ... | reverse complement strand
CGCGAACGAATGCGTCCAGATTCGCAAGCTAATCAAAACGTCGCTCAGCAGCCAGATCTCGTTGGAACAGGCACTCCTCCGCTTGGAGACCGTTGAACAGTTCGGAGATATGGTTCACAGCATGGGAAGCGTACGAGGCATTCTTTCCATGGTCAAGAATGAACTGGAAGGGAAGCTTCCCGAGATTTCGACTGGCATACACGACATCGAGGACTCCTTGGAGAACCTCACAACCGAAATCGGCGACGTAGTGGACGCTGATGGAACCTACGTGCTTCCCAGCGACGACTCTGCCAAGATTCTCAAAGAGGCAGATCTCATGGCAGAGCAAAAAATGAAAGAAAAGTTCCCCGAGATTCCACAGATTCCCATCGACGCCCACAGGGTGAGGTAAGCTAACTACGCTCTCTCCAGAGCTTGAGACTAGAGCATTTCTTGGACGCCCCGTAGTAGATATCTACGGTAGAAGCCTCGGGCGTGTAATCGGAATCGAGAGAAACGCCTTCGGGGAACTCGAGGGGGTTCAAGTCGAGGCCGCAGGAGGGCTCATCGTTAGCGCCAAAGCCAGGCAGTTGGGGCTCACACCGAAGATCATCACCCTGACACCTGACTGGAAGCTGGAAGCGGTCGACATCATCTCCGAGCTTTCCCTGTTGCGCAAGCGAATAGGCGCTCTGGAGTCGTTGAAAGACACGAAGGAGATCGAGGGAGAGATCTACACGGAACTTTTGGACTCACAAAAAGCAGGTTATTACGACAAGGTGAAGACCGGCGAAGCCCTGTCAGCATCGATGAAGCATCGACTCTCAGAGGTAGCAGGCCAGATTTCCAGTCTCACGCGATATCTGGTGAATGCCAAACTGGATCACAAGAGCGGCGAGCTCGATGAAGAATCACTGAAAATGGCCCAAGGTTCCATAGAGCCAACCCTTCATCCCCTGATCGCCGAGCGGAACGATTTGGCAGGATCCTTGAAGACCCTTGAAGAAGTCCTACCGTCAAGGGTTACGATTGGTCAGAATCGACAATAGCTCGGTTCTCGGCTACATTTTTCTAGGAACCGCCTCACTCAACGGTAATATAGCCTCCGCGGCAACTAGCGAGAAGCAGGTCATAATCCTGATTGCCGATATCGACCGAGAGATGGAGAAGAAAAAAGTCGAGTCCATTCTGGTATTCGGGGACGCGACGGTTGGAAACCCAGATCTGCGTTATGTTGTCGGAGCCTCGCTAGCTAGGGGAGGAATCTATGTCAAGCGCAAGTCGCACGATCCCACACTCATCGTCAGCAACATCGACGTCGGAAGCGCCCGCGTAGGGCGGGTCCGGAACATACGGACGTATTCGGATTATGGGCTTGAACGTCTCTCCGGAAGATATGACAGAGATGAGGCCAGAGCAAGATTCTACGAGAAAATAATCAGGGACACCGCTGCGAGCGGCCCGATAGTATTGGCTGGACGAAACGAGACCTCGAATTCTCTATTGCTCATCGACTCATTACGTAAGAAGGGGATCAAGGTCGTTGGCGAGAAGACCCCGACAATCCTCGAAGTTGCCCGGGAGACCAAGGAACGGGGTGAAATCGAGAAACTGCGAGAAATGGGCAGAAAGACATCCAGAGTGGTCGAAAAGACAATTCGATTTCTGTCGAAAGCCAAGATCCGGGGACCAAGAGTCCTCTTCAAATCGAAACCTTTGACCGTTCACGCGGTCAAGACGGTCATCAACGGACTTTTGGCCGAGGAGGGAATTATTGCGCCGGAAGACACTATCTTCGCGGCGGGAAGAAGATCGAGCGATCCTCACTATGATGGGAAGAGCGGCGACGTTATTCGCGCCGGGGAACCGATAGTTTTCGACATTTTCCCCGCGGAACCCGATGGGTACTGGCACGATTGCACGAGAACCTACGCGTTCTCATCGCCCCAAAGAAGAGTCAAGGAGATGTACGATGCAGTGCTGGAAGCGCAGACATCTGCACTCGACATGGTGCGAGAACAAGCTTCCTGTAGCGAAATGATGATCCAAGTCTGCAAACTTTTCGAGAAGAAAGGCTACCCGACCGCCCGATTGCTAGCCAAGGGCAACAAGGAAGCGAGAGTCAGGGGGTTCATGCACGGTCTCGGCCACGGAGTCGGCCTGACAATCGGCGAGAGACCCTACCTGGGTCTTTTCGGCAAGGAGAGGTTGAGGAAGAATTCGGTCGTCACCATCGAACCCGGACTCTACGACCCAAAGGTTGGGGGAGTAAGAATCGAGGACATAGTCGTCGTTGGCTCACCTTCAGAGAATCTGACACACTTACCAAAAGATCTGCAGATATGATCACGGAAGGAATCTCGTAGATGGCAGATTGGACAGGGATGCAGCCCAGACCCAGAGTCAAGGTCATCTCATCCGGGGGAGTCGTCTACCGCGTCGAGAATGGCGTACCCCTGTTCCTCCTCTTGACCAGCAACAAGCGGGGAATCTGGTGCCTGCCCAAGGGGCTGATCGAAGAGAATGAAGACGAGGTCACAACTGCAATGAGAGAGGTTAGAGAGGAAACCGGGGTAAGTCGTGTCAAGCTCCGCGGAAAGGTGGGGCAGATCAAGTACCAGTTCGGATTTCGAGCAAAAACGTTCGACAAGACAGTCCACTTCTTCCTTTTCGAGACAGACCAGGCCGACGCGAAGGTAGGAACAGAGCACGACGCGATGGAATGGATGCCCTACGAGAAGGCGTTGCCGACGCTCTCCTATCCGAACGAGAAGGACATGTTGACCAAGGCTTGGAACATGATACAAGCAAAGGCAAACCAGCCAAAGACCCAGCCTCCCGCGTAACGAGAATTGCAAAGATCCAGCGATAGGACCCTGAGCATGTCCCAACCAAAGCAGTCGCGATTGAAAGTCTACAATACGCTAACCCGCCACCTAGACGACTTCGAACCCATCCATCCCGGGAGGGTGAATATGTTCGTCTGCGGCCCCACAGTCTACGACGTATCCCACATCGGACACGGCAAGAGCTACGTTGCATACGACATTATCGCCCGACATCTCCGAAAGAAAGGATACGCGGTCTTCTTCATCCTGAACATCACAGACATTGATGACAAGATCATCATCAGAGCAAAGGAGACCAGGGAAGACCCTCTCAAACTTTCCGAGAGGTACGCCCAGGCATTCTACAAGGACATGAAATATCTGCACGTCAACAGCGTAAACCTCTACGCGAAAGCTTCGGACTACATTCCCGAGATTATCAACAAGATCCAAGGACTAGTCGACAAGGGAATAGGTTACAAGATAGCCGGAGGAGTCTACTACGACATCTCCAAGTTCCCCGAATACGGCAAACTATCAAGACAGAACCTAGAACAGCTAACAGTCCACCGCGTAGACCCGGACCCCGAAAAAAGAAACCCTGGCGACTTTGTCCTCTGGAAGAACCAGAAACCGGGAGAGATCGCCTGGGACAGCCCATGGGGCAAGGGACGACCCGGTTGGCACATCGAAGACACCGCGATAACACTCACACACTTCGGACCGACCTATGATCTACACGGCGGGGGAACAGAACTGATCTTTCCACACCACGAAGCAGAGATCGCGCAGGCCGAAGGACTAACCGGAAAGAAGCCGTTGGCAAAGTATTGGACGCACACAGGACTGCTGAGCATTAAGGGACAGGAGATGCACAAGTCACTTGGCAACTTTGTCCCAATACAAGACGCGATTCAGAAAGTGGGCGTCGAAGCACTCCGCGTTCTTTACGCATCGACCCACTACCGTAGCCCGTTAGACTATACTGAGGATACGCTCGTCCAGGCGGACAGTCTCGCCCGCCGATTCCGACGAGCCTACGACCAAGTACAGATAGCCGGTGGAATCAAATCTGAAAGTAAGGCCGAGATCATTACTCTGAAGCGGCTGGTGGATGAAGCACGATCAGAGTTCTTCGCTGCGATGGACGACGACTTTAACACTCCTCGCGCTCTTGCAGCCTACATTCGAATCGTTGGAATTGTAGAGGAACATGGAAAGTCGCTGGGCACAGAATCCGCGGTGATGCTTCTCGAGACGATGAAGGAGTTTTCCTCAATACTTGGGCTGTTGGAGACTGATTCGGTGCCGAGACCGGAATTCCTCGAGTTGGTGAAAATGCTCGCCTCATTGAGGAACGAGTTGCGAGCGAAGCGGGAATACGCGTTATCCGATCGGCTTAGAGAACAGATGCAGAAGGCAGGCGTGCTGGTTGAAGATGAGGCGAAGTGACGGGCTTGGTCAGCAGACGAGAGACTGTTTCTTTCTGCTCTTTTCAGGTTTGAGGACCTCTTTCGCTTCGTCCAACTGTTTGAATGAGCCAATGTCGTAGTGGCGCTCTTTCGTGAGGAATCCGTAGACTTTCTCGCCCTTCGCGATAATTTGCGGGAGAATGTCTGCAGCCAGGTCCGTTCCGGCTGACAGGTACGTCAAGAATCTAGGCTCACAAACATAGACGCCGATTGAGACCGGGTATTCGGGCAGGATCGGTTTCTCAGCAAAGTACTCGATTCGGCCATCACGATCAACCCGGCCCACACCATAATCGATCTTGACACCCGTACTCAACGCCAGTGTACACATCGCTCCCTTGGCCTTGTGGTATCGTATCATCTCGCTCAAGTCGAGATCAGTGAAGACGTCGCCGTAGTAGACGACGAACGTGCCGTCAACATGGGATGAAGCCTCCTTCAACGCGGCCGCTGTTCCCATTCGTGGCGTGATGTTGTAGCCGATATTCACGCCAAACTTTGATCCATCATCAAGATGATTTCTGAAAACCTCAGAGTCAGCATCCGACAAGAGCATAATGATGTTCTTGACACCATGCTTCGAAAGGTAGCTTACCACATAGTCGATGAAGGGCTTTCCCCCGATCGGTATCATCCCCTTTGGGACGTAGCTCGTCAGGGGAGAGAGGCGGGTCCCTGCCCCGCCTGCAAGCACAAACGCCTTCACCGCGGCAAACCTTGCCGGGACACCCGCAGACTCCATTCTATAAGAGCTTCAGGGGTCTATAGCAAAAGCGATCAGAATCGTTCAGAACAAGCCCAGACCACAAATCTAGGCACACCAATTCTGAGACCCCACCTTTTCACGCTTGCCCCTAGGGCAAAACCACCCGACCTCGAAGATCATGAATTCAAGCCTATTCTGCGTTCCAAACCAGAATCCTCGCCGAGAAACATTCCAGCTGGCAAGAGCCCTCCGGAAAAAAAAGGGTAGGAATGTTTTTCTCGTGACCCGAGAGCGCCCGGCTGCCCAGGATTCTAGGGTGCTACCGCTTTCGACGGTCGGGCCGAACCGTTGCGACCGCGTGAACCGGGATGCGAGCGGGACCTGCCAGTCGGCGATGTCGTCTCCTATCCTCAGTCCTCCGAAGCTCTTCCTGAGACTTGCGCATCCAGTCAGGGATCACAAGAACGCGAATCAACTCCTGGACAGTAACACCACGACTCTTCGCCAGAGCTTTCAGTTTCAGGAATATTCCACGATCAAGAACCTGCATGAATTTCACTGACTCTTTACCGTCGCGCACCTGCGATCAACGCCCCGAACCATCCCAACACGCTCCCGCTATACATGGCTCACCTACTCTTCCTAGAGAATAACGTACAATCCGTCCAGCGATCCATTAAATCACAACCGAACAGTTGCCCAAGTCCATGCTAGCATGCTTCTTGGAAGTTACTAGGAAAGTCGCAGTAAGAGACGTCCCAGTTCCAAAACTCGCACCCGGAGACATCCTTGCGCGAATGGAAGCCAGCGGAATCTGCGGAACAGACCTAGAAAAAATAGAAGGCCAGCTCGGCCCGGGAGGCATTCTAGGACACGAAGTCAGCGGCACAATCGAAAAAGTCTCGGACAACAACCTCCGATACAAGCCAGGGGACCGCGTAGTGGCGCACCACCACGTCCCTTGCTACGAGTGCCCGGACTGTTCCGGCGGCAACTACACCCTCTGCAACGAGTTCAAGAAAACCAACATCGACCCGTGCGGCTTCGCCGAATACTTCCGAGTCCCCCAATACAACGTAGCCCGAGGAGCCGCAATCCCGCTTCCCCCAGAGCTCTCGTTCGAAGAAGGCGCCATGATAGAACCCACAGCATGCTGCATCCGAGCGATACGCAGAGCCCACGTCCAGAAATCAGAAAACGTCCTCGTCGTCGGGCTCGGACCGACTGGGCTCACCCAGATACAACTGCTCCGCAACACAACAACCGGAAGAATAATCGGCAGCGACATAGTCGATGCGAGGCTCAAACTGGGCAAGAAGCTCGGTGCCCATGAGACAGTAAATCCCCTTACGGAAGACGTACCCGCTCAAGTCAAGAAAATCTCCACGGAAGGAGTCGACCTTGCAGTCGTCTCCACCGGTAACGAGAAGGCGCTCAGCCAAGCCTTCAGCTCAGTGCGAAAAGGAGGCAGAATACTACTGTTCGGCGCTCCCTCCCACGGAGCCTCATATCAGCTGAACGTAAGCGAACTCTTCTCACGCCAAATCACACTACTCTCCAGCTACTCCTGCGTCGAAGCGGAGTTAGCAGAAGCAATCAGACTGGTCTCCGAGAAGAGACTAGACTTGAAGAGTCTCATCTCAGACCGTTTCCACCTCAGGGACGTTGAGAAGGCGATGGAATTCGCAAAGACATCGAAGACTGCTATCAAGACGATTATCGCCCCTTAACCCATTGTCATCTTCACCAAAAGGCTCTAAAGTTCCGATCAAGAGGTGTACTCTTCCTTGCGCGGAACTCACGTGAGGCAACTTGTGACTCTCAAACCGCGAACGCACACAATCACTATTACCCGAAGGCAAGACTAGAATGCAACAAGGATTCGGCGAGAGAATTGACCTCCTCTTTCAGAAGTCTGTAAGAGCCGCCTCACGACTCGTGAAGGAGCGCCAGAAGGAGGCACTCGAGAACGGAATGCACCAAGAGCCTCCGAGCTTCGAAGAGTTCAATGCCCTCGTGGACGAGCTAATGGAGAAAGGCAAGAGAACCGATCTAGACCGTTTACGAAACCTGAGCATGAAGGAACTCTTCGAACAGACATGGGCCCAGAAGCTCCGCAACTATGCAATCCAGAGACAAATCAAAGATGCATACGACGCTCTCGTCCGACGTTCAAAGAGAGATCCTTGAGAGACTCTCTCGAATCGAACCCCGCTCCATGAGGGAAATCCTCTCCCTGAGAGGCCTCTCCCGCTCGATCAGTTCACGTTCGAATTTTGAATAGTTTCAGGCATTAGAGTTGGAAACACGTGGTATTAATGGGAATTACAGATATTCGGGCGTAGTGCGCACCAACGAGCACGGAATACCCACCATTCCACTCGAGCTCCTCGTGGAGTCATCGCCTTTCTGCGTGAGTGTTTTATACCCCAACCATGCTCAGTCGCGCTCAGTTGAGAACGAAATGCCAACAGCCTACTGCGTAAAATGCAAGACAAGCATTGAGATCAAGGACCCACAGAACGTGACGCTCAAGAACGGCAAACCAGCCGTCAAGGGCGTCTGCCCAAACTGCGGAACCTCAGTCTTCCGCATAGGGAAAGCATAAGCAGCCCGAGCCGCTACACCACCCATCCACTCTCTCGTTTTCTTGGAGAACTCCACGTTCGCAGAACCTTTTAACTCGATTTGAATATGCATCAGCGGAGAGTGTCGTGGGCAAGGCCTACCTCTGGCTGGCGCTCGTACTCGTAGTCTTACTGGTTGCAATTGCGCCTCATGAGGCGGGTGGGGTGCCTTCGGCGGTCAAGCGTTCATTCTACCTTGCTTCACCATCATCCGGGGCCCATGTAACTCCCAGCACCCCGGGCACGCTTTCCTCGACGGCTCCCGTTGGACTCTGCAGTGAATGCACTGCGAATGTCACCATGAACGCCATCAGCTTTGCCATACCGGCCCCCCTTACTATTGGTGTAACAGTGCAAGGCCCTTTGCGAATGTCTCTGTGGATGGACTACAAGTTCAATCGGACCGCCGTAGCGTCAATTCAAGCGGCCTTCAGCTACCGTTTTCCTGGAGTAAACACCTGGACGAACAGTAACTCTACTCAACAGATCTCGTCTGGATTGAACAATATCACGTTCAGCCTGCCGGTGCAAACGACCCAGCTTGTTGAACAATCGTCAATTGCAATAGAAGTTTCAGTCTCGTCACTTCCCAAGAATGCTACAATTGCATTGGACTGGGGCTCGAGCACTTTACGTTCCTTTATCGTGATCCCAATGTCTGGATACGCGACGCTTTTCCCATCTCCTTCGGGTACCTTGGTCACGATTCAGGACTCGAATGGTAATTTCGGACCCTTGTTCTATCTCAATTCTCCGAACAACTTCCTAGTTGTCAAAGTGTCTGTGCAGTCAGCCCTTGGTCTTGCAGACATTCAAAGAGTCAACGTCACCATAATTGATCCGGGAGCTCAACTAGTCAAGAGAGCGACAAACGAGACGATGCAGGGTCCTTTAACTGGTTCATGCCCATGTGGGTTCGTTGGAGTCTGGACATATCAGAGCAATTCGACTCAAGGTACCTACCAGGTTCTCGTTGACATAATCGATGTCCAGAACAACGTCGCTTACGCTTCTTCCCCATCTACATCCACCTTCCTCCTCGTCCCTCCCGGTTATATTCCGTTCCCCTACAACTTGATTCCTTACATCGTCATTGGTGGCGTAGCAGCTTCCGGAGGAGCAGCAGGGGGCATTTTCTATCGCAGAAGGAAGAGCAAGAGCTACCTCATCCCATTTGATCACTTCAACAATTTGACGGGAGGCGGATTGACAGGCGGCACCGTTGTAACGGTGGAGGGCAATACTGGTTCCGGGAAAACCCGTCTGCTCGAACAATTGATGGGAGAAGATCTCAGAAATGCGCGGCCCTGTGTGTTTGTTAGCACTGCGGATTTCCCGAACAACGTTAGAACGAACATGAAAGCTATGGGCGTGGATGTATCTGGATACGAACAGAGTGGCCTATTGACTTTCGTTGATGGATATTCAGCTGAGGCGGGACAGGAATCTCACGAAAAGGTGTTCATTCCCTCACTGGGGGACTTAACTACTCTAGGGATAAAGATATCATCAGTACTCCCTGCTTCTTTCAAAGGCGGAAGCTTGTACTTCGATTCCTTGACCCCGCTAGCATCAAAGGCAAGACCAGAGAGCATCGTATCACTCGTCCAGTCCGTGGGTGCAAAGGTGAAGGGACTCTATGGAAAAGCATTCTTCACAGTCGGGCTAGGCCTCGACGGGACCGTTCAGCGACAGCTTGAGGACACTGCCGACTGCATAGTCCAGATGGAAGCGTTCGAAGAATCAGGGACCCGCAAGAGACGACTGCGGATCGCAAAGTTTCGCGCTCACAAGCATCACGAGGGATGGGCCCTTTTTACGATTGAAGACGGGAAAGGAATAATATTCTATTCGAAGAAACCCAAACAGTAGCAATCTCTAGAATACTTTGTCTCTCGGGAAGACTTCTATTCCCGTGAGGCCGAACTGGTATGGCCGTATCTGGGTGTCGTGGGATATTCCGCGCATCTTCTCAATCTGGACCGCCCTGACTACGTTGCCTTCATGGAATAGAGTATGTAGGAGGACTACTCCATGGGACAGGAATTCCTCGAGCTGGAATCGTCTATCCAGCAGTGACGTCTTCAACTCGCTGGTTATCAGGGAGGTGCAGCCAGAATCTGCCAGGGCATCAAAGAACGCGACCGTTGCCCTCCGCTTCTTCAATTCCTCCACGTAGCGGAGCATTAGAGATGTGACCGGGTCCAAGGCGATCCTTCGAACATTCTCTCCCTCCACAACCTTATTGATGGTCTTCAGAAGCTCTGTAAAGTCTGAAACGTCAGTCGCGGACCCCCCGTATGGTGATAAACGGTTGTTTTCGCCGCCTGTTCTTCTCAAACCACTTGCGTCAATGAAGAGTAGTTTTCCCTTCTTCTCCATCCCATCGATGTCCCATTCGTAGGACTGAAGATTTCTCTTGACATGATCAGGATGTTCGTCCAGTGTAACGTAGAGGCCCGTCTCGCCTAACATCGCGCCATGATACAGATATTGCAAAGCGAAGGTAGTCTTTCCCGAACCCGGACTTCCCACGATCAGAATGCATCTTCCGTCCGGGAACCCGCCTCCTAGCAGCTCATCTAAGCCCTTGATGCCGGTGGGAACCCTGTCCAAGAAGAATGCCAAGGGTCTTGCGTCCCTTGAATGTATAAAAACAGTATCTCGAAAGACGGTCTAGACTTCTCTTAACTCGCCCTGGGAATTTTGAAGCCATATCTTAGACGATATGAGCTTGGACGAGATCTTCTCCGAGAGAACGCTCCTTACGATCCGTCTGTTCGCGGGATCAGCTGCTAGGTTGCTGCCTATTGCAAAGCACCAGCAGACTCCCATGAACAATAGCACGTAGTGGAGTAGGAGGCTGATGACGGGCTGGGTGAGTACCGAGTAAAGAAGAGTGAAGCCTCCCGAGATTCCGACGACTAGTGACAGAAGTGTCGTATGGAAGGGCCCAACATCTATCGTTCGTAGTTTCAAGCCACCCAGATAGGGTAGCGCAAGCGCAACTACGGGAACCATAAGGGACCCGGACATGGTCAATGTGACATAATCTTGAGTTATCAGGTATATCACGTCGGACGTTTTCACCAACGGAGAGACAACTGGCAAATGGTGCTTGGACAGATAGATGGCAAAGGAGACGACGACCGCCAGGATGAACAAGAAGTAGGTCAACTGGCGGCGGAGAGTCAGTTTGACCCCCTTACCATCTCTCATCAACTCTAGTTCGGATACCTTTGAGGTAACGATATGTTTTCCTCGCGTAACTAACAGGTAGAGTTTGATAGCCCTAGTGGACACGAAGCCTCCGAAGAAGTACATGTATGCGTAGCCAAGAGGAATCGCGATTAATGAAATGACGATTGTGTTGGCAACGCCGAGTTCCAGAGATAAGACACCAAGTTGAGTGTTTACCGAGATGAATCTATCCGCCGCTAAGTACGATAGAACCTGCACCGATCCAATTAGGAAGAGTAGGAATGAGGCTACTGAGCAGATGAGAAAATTTCTGCGATTGTGGGATTCAGAAGATTTCGATCCCAAGTCGCTCCAATAGAAGTCTGGTTCAATCTACCATATTTAGGAGGTCTGGTCCTATAACGGCCGCGTATTAGTCAAGAGGAGTGACGAGCGTTTCCGGAGGAGACCGACCAGATTTTGAAGCTTGTACGAAACTACAGACCTAATGGTCGTGTTTCGATAAGGAGAATCGGAAGCTTCGTTAACGATGTCTTTCTCGTCAACGCTGACGGCGAGAAGTTCGTTGCTAAACGGTACACGAATTGGATTTCGCTGAAGTGGGTTACGCTGAGCCTTTACGGACTTGGGAGCGTTCGATTCTCAATCTCAGGCCGCAGGCGAATGGAGGCAGAGTACGCTTTCAACTATCTTCTGTCGCGACGGGGATTGAGGGTCCCAGAGATTCTCGGCGCGGACACGAAGTCAAGATCAATTCTGTTCTCATACGTTCCAGGCGACGGATTGTCAACTCTTCTGGCAAAACTGGCCCAGTCAAGTCAGATCGGACAGCGAGAGAAGGAAGCGGCTCGCACGGCAGGATTGCTGATGGCTAGCTCCCACGAGCTAGAGGCTGCCTTGGGAGACACAAAGCCCGAGAACTTCATTGTCGATCGCGAAGGCAAAGTGACTCTCGTCGATTTGGAACAGGCGCGGTACAAAGGAGATTATGGCTGGGACGTGGCCGAATTCTTGTTCTACTCAGGCCACTATTGGTTGCCATTCAACAAGGCATTGCTCGGATACGTTGAATCATTCGTTGGCGGGTACCTGGAGAAAGGGTCGGCCCGGGTTTTGAGAAAGGCCGCTTCGCCAAGATACGTCCGAGTGTTCTCGGTCTGGACCCCGCCAAACATTCTACATAACGTTCGGAAGAGGTTGCTGGAGGCCTAGAGCGACCCCGAAGCTGTGACTTTACGTCCGGGTGAAGCGTCGGCGGGTCTAGTACTCATCGTCCCCGCCAGGCATCGGAGAGTCCTTTCCACCGCCTGGGCCACCCTTATCGACTCCCTTGGACGCTATTACATCATCTATTCTCAGAATCATGGACGCGGCTTCGGACGCCGATTTTACGACTTGTTGCTTGACTCTGAGAGGTTCGAGGACGTTCAGCTTCTTCATGTCCTTAATTTCGCCGGAATAAACATCGACGCCAAACCATGGACTAACTGCGCGTTCGTGCTTTGATCTTAGTTCAACCAGAATGTCGATAGGGTCTAGTCCCGCATTTTCAGCAAGAGTTGTTGGCACTGCCTCCATGGCCTCGGCAAACGCCTCAATTGCGAGTTGCTCCCGTCCTCCAACCTTTACTGCGTATTCCCTTAGGCGCTTCGCAAGTTCGGCTTCAGGAGCACCTCCCCCTGCGAGGATCTTGCCATCCTCAAGCGCGTTTCGTACGACGGATAACGCGTCGTGTAGAGATCTGTCAGCCTCGTCGACCACATGTTCAGTGCCACCGCGTATTACGATTGTGACTGCCTTAGGATTCTTGGCGTCCCGTACGTAAACAAGCTTGTCATCTCCAATCTTGATTTCTTCGATCAGTTTGGCCTCACCCAGAGCGTCCTTCGTGAGCTCTTTGACGCTAGCAACTATTCTTCCTCCAGTAGCTTTGGACAATTTCTCAAGGTCTCCACTGCTGACGTTCTTGATGGCTGCGATTCCGCTCTTCGATAGGAAGTGCAAGGCAACATCATCTATTCCCTTCTCTGAGAACACGACATTCGCGCCAGTCTTCTCGATCTGTGAGACCATGTCCTTCAGCATCTTTTCCTCTTCCTCGATAAAGAGGTGCATCTGATCAGGGTTGTTGATGTTGATCTTTGCGTCGAATTCTGTTTTTTCGTTTTCTAGTTTAGCGTTGAGCAGAGCAATCTTGGCGTTCTCTATTTTCTTCGGCATCTGAGCGTGAGAGATCTCCTTGTCGATGACGATGCCTCTCACGAGTTCTGTCTCTTCAAGACCCTTACCGTGTTTCTTTACGATCTTGACAAGATCAATGTCGGCCTTTATTTTTCCGTCGACCTTCTCTGAAACCTGTTTAACGGCCTTTACGGCAATGTCAGCGAAATGCTCTTTCGCCACGACTATTCCCTTGCTGTACATCGATGTCATGGCGACGTGACGGAGCGTAGCATCATCTTTCTCTGCAACTGGCATTGAGAGTTTGTCGAGAATCTCTATAGCCTTTTCGGCCGCTTTCTTGTAACCGTCAACGATAACGGTCGGATGGACGTCCTTGTCGAGAAGTTTCTCAGCTTTTTCCAGCAACTCTCCAGACAATAGGACGGCGGTGGTCGTGCCGTCTCCAACCTCGTTGTCTTGGGTCTTGGAAACCTCAACCAGCATCTTGGCCGCCGGGTGCTGAACGTCAAGTTCCTTCATTATGGTCGCGCCATCGTTCGTGATGGTCACATCGCCTATTGTGCTGACGAGCATCTTGTCCATTCCTCTGGGACCAAGAGTCGTTCTGACGGTTTCAGCAATGATTTTCGCGGCAGTAATATTATTTCTCTGGGCTTCTTTCCCAGTAGATCGTCCCGTTCCTTCCTTGAGGATTAGTACGGGAGTTCCCCCGATTGTTTGTGCTGACATTCATTCAAACCTCTTTGATGAATCTGGATTTCACGAGTAGTGAGGAAAAAAGGCGTTTCTTAAGGTTTACTCGGTCAATGGTCAAGAACGAGGAAATCGCGACCCGTAAAGCCCCGTTTTGGGTCTCTCGGGATCAAAGGGTCGAACGGGGAATCTTAGAACCGGTCCACGGAAGCAAAGGTACCAATCTCCTCTTTTCAAATGGTCTAACGGTTTCTTCTCATGGCTACTCCAGAGAACCCGATGGCCTACTTGCTCGAATTCAGTCTTCGCAAGATCGAGAGGGATAGGCCTGAGATAGCTAACGATCAAAAGTATGCAGAGCTGAAGGTCCAGCTCTTACAAGATGCCGACGGGCATTTCCGCGAGATACAAGCCACCTACGCGACAGTCTTGAAGACCCAATGCCATTGTGGTGGTCCGTTGGAGCCGGTCGATCATGACTTTGGTCGAAGCGGCGGGATGATCTATGACAGCGTGGTAGCCAAATGTCGTTCTTGCGGCTCTACTCAGAGTTTTCAGTTTCCTAAGGAAGGTTTCATCTCAGAGGCGAGGTCCGCTATGGCTTTGAGAGATTATCTCCAGCGAACCTATGGTGTGGACTATGCTGGGGTCGCTATGAGCGAGTTACAGAAACGCTCAGTCGGCGGCTCCTGAAAGCTACTGCGTCCCAATTGTTTTTTCATACATTCGTCTGAAGGTCCACCGAAGCGCATTCTTCAGTTCGTTGAGCCGCCGCTCATCGCCATAGTTCTTGACATGGATTTGTTTGAGGCTGGTCGCTTCTCGGTCAATCTCGTAGGACAATACCTGGTCAGGCGAGAGCTGTTGGGTTCTTGTCGATTCCTCATCCTTCACGTGGAGGGGTTCGAGAACCTTGCCTACTAGGAATGATCGAAGCGGCGGAGCGTTTGCGTCGAACTTGATATCCTTCGACGGGACGATTCTGAGATCCTGGCCCTCGACAAAAATGTCAGCCAGAAGCACTCCGCTGATCGTTCTGATCGTCTGGGGAGGATTCGAGTCGATCACTGTCGGCGAGTTAGGCAGAGATTTCGGTAGTTGGACCCGTCTGTAGCTCTTCTCTGCGAGAATGTTGTCTACGGTTTCGAGGAACGATTGTAGGTTACGGATCTCGTTCTGGTGTTCCGCGACTTTCTTTTCGAGATAGGATTTGAGTTCGGCTAGGCGTTTGGTGGTCATCTCTTGAGTATCTGACAATCGTCTCGCTGCCAATCCCATTTCTGGGATTCTTAAATAATCCATCCCCGCACTTTCGCGCTCTCGTCTGGTGAATTGGTTGGAGGAAGGTGTCCGGGTCCAGGATGTTCTCACAGGTAGCCTCGATGGCAAAGAGGTTCTGGTCCGAGGGTGGCTTCAGAACAAACGCTCCAGTGGAGGAATCGTCTTCCTCTTTATTCGGGACGGTTCGGGTGTTGTACAGTGTACTGTCCGGAAGGGACAGGTTGACTCTAAGGTGTTCGATGTTTTTCTCTCGACTCGAATAGAGTCCAGCATACAGGTTGAGGGGGAGGTCAAGACTGATCCGCGTGCTCCGGGTGGAAGGGAGATCGTTGTTCACTCAGGCAAGGTGGACTCTGCGGCCTTGGAGGAGTTTCCGATTGCGAAGCAGTTCCAAGGGCCTGACTTCCTACTGGATAAGAGACATCTCTTTGTTAGAAGTGACAAGATGCGAGCCGTTCTCAAAATCCGGGCAGTAATACTGTCAGCTGCTCGCTCGTGGCTCGACTCTCACGATTACCTAGAGGTCCAAGTCCCGACGCTGACATCAGCGGCGGTAGAAGGAGGAGCGACGCTATTTGAGGTGAAATACTTCGATGAGAGGGCGTACCTCACGCAGAGCTGGCAACTATACGCGGAGGCGTTGATCGCGGCCGTCGGCAAGATCTACACGATCGCTCCCTCGTTCCGGGCGGAAAAGTCCCGGACTCGTAGGCATCTCACTGAGTACTGGCATCTTGAGGCGGAGGCGCCGTACGTAGACCTTGACCGCATAATGGAAGTTGAGGAGCAAATGTTGAGCCACATCGTTGAACAGTTGCTAGTGCGAACGAGCGAGCAATTGGCCTTGTTCGAGAGAAAGCGAGAGGACCTAGAGAAGGTCAAGCCCCCGTTTCCTCGGATCACCTATGATGATGCGTTCAGGATGATTGGGGGAGAAAAGGCGGAGATTAAGTGGGGTGATGATCTGGGCTATGAGCAGGAGAAGATTCTGACGACGCATTTCGATCGGCCCTTCTTTGTCACCCGGTATCCGAAGAAGGCGAAGGCGTTCTATCACAAGCCAGATCCGTTGAACCCCGAGGTCACGCTCTCCGTGGACCTTTTGGCGCCGGAAGGCTACGGTGAGATTACTGGTGGAGGGCAGAGGATAGAGGATTACGATGCGCTTGTGGCGAGGATCAGGGAAGAGGGCTTGGACCCGAAGAGCTACGCGTGGTACCTGGATTTGCGGAAATTTGGTAGCGTTCCTCACTCAGGATTCGGGATGGGACTGGAGCGGGTTGTATCCTGGGTCTGCAAGCTTGAACATATTCGTGACGCAATCGCCTTCCCGCGTCTCATCAACCGAGTCTATCCCTAAAGAGACCACTCAGGGTGTGAAGGACTTTTTTTGTTTTGACATACCCCCGGGGGGTCGAGAAATAGTTAGTAGAAAAAGAAAAGATAACGGAAAAAGGAAGATAGCAGGCCGAACAAACCAGAGGAGATTCCTCCAGAGAACAGTTGTGTGTCGCGGGAAATATTTTTTTCTAAATTCTAGGAAGGGTCTTGGCGCTGGCTGAAACGTTTCTAGGCGAGATGGTCGGTTTTTCGCGCAGAATAGGATGATCAGCCATTTTCCATACGGGCATTTGCGGGATTATGCAAGCCTGAACTCGGCATCATATGGAACGCCTCCCCGATCGCTGATCTAGGCTTATTCTTAGCGATTTCGCGGCCGAGATTTCCGTTCCTGAACTACCTTTTCTACTCTGAAAGGTATACCAAGCTGGTGGGACTGGATAGTGCTTAGACTACGCCGAGCACTTGCGCAAGCAGTTTGCGTTCCGCCTTCCTTCTATGGATAACCAAGGTTGGCTCGCGAATGCTCAGCTTCTTCGCAAGGGCCTCAGAACCTATCTTCCGTGGAAAATCATAGTATCCGCTCTTGAACGCATCGATTATGACAGTCTTCTGCTTCTCGGTCAAATACTCAAGGGGCGAATTGAGCGAAAAGACAGCGTCAGTAAGAGAGACGACCTTGGGGTGGAGTCCTACCCGGTGAAGGGACTTTAGGAAGCTCCGAACGCTCCTAGTGTCCCCTAACAGCGAGACTCTGAGCCGCCCATCCCTCACCTCGTATGGGATGGAAAGATACCCTCCTGGCACTGAAGAGACGATGCTGAGGAGCCGGCGGACGGGTCGTTTTCTGTAGAAGCAGACGTAGGTGTCTACAGCCTCCTGCCGCAGGACACTTACTTCCTCGGATGGGTCAGCGAAAACGTCCTTTATGCTTCCAGCCGGGTCTTTGAGCTGAACTCTGCAGATCTCGACAACCTCCTGAGGAGTACTCTTGAGAAACGTGAGGACTTCCACGGACTTGACCTGGTCGTTGAATCTGTGAGATTTTCCGAATGCCTTGGTTATGTCCGCCGCGGTCAGTTCGACCGTTATTCTGCGCATCGGAAGTAAGAATGATGTCCTGGTATACGGGCTTTGCCCCTTAGGCTATCCTAATAGCCTGAACATTAATCTGCTCAACACACCACCATTCTGATCGTGGCGTACGTTCGGCGGACAGTGGAGCGGATCATCGAATCCGACCCGACAATAAAGATCGGCCTCCAACGAGGAATAATCAACTCCAGAGCACTCTCAAGATACATTCTAGAGAACTGTGCCGTAGATTCAACTCCCGACGCCGTCCTAGGGATACTACGACGCTATCCGTTGGACGGCGAGAGCGAGAACGACCATCGACTGGCCCTCAAGGACTGCGATATCACTATGAGAAGCGGGATGGCCTACTTGACAATCGAAAACGCCCCAGATACCATGAAGAAGGTAGCTGAATTTGCTGGCACAATCCGGTCGACAAGGGGAGAAAATTTCAGAGCCGTAGTCAGCTCGAACTCAATCCGCGTGATCGCCCGCCAGGAAGCCCTCGACAAGTTCAAGGAGACCTTTCGCCCTAAAGAGATCATCAGCTACTCAGCCAAACTTGCCGAAATCTGCCTTCTACTTCCCTTCGGAGCCGAGACGCTAGGAGAGATCGCCACAGCGATCACTGCTCAGCTATCCCTGAATAGAGTAAATGTGGCAGGAATCTTGGTCTGTCCTCCAGAAGACATCATCATAGTCTCTGAGAATGACGCATCTCGAACTTACGAAGCTCTGCAGCAATTGCTGAAGGAGGAGACCAGGAGCCAGGTTCGCAAAGTCAGGGGTCTAAGAAACGGTTTCCGGAAGCGAGAAATGCTTATAGAGATTTTGCGACTGGATGATTCGGTTCTGAATCCAATCCTAGCATCCTAACGACTCTAACCGATCGACGGATACAGCTGCCGATTCCACCCTATTGGGCAGTAGTCACGGTTCGATGAGTCTAGCCTGCAAAGTAGGTACGCTCTCGCCTAGGGCGTCAAATGATCCTGAGCCGATTCAAGTTTCCGTTTTGATGCGGAGGACCTCAGCCCTGATCCTCTCTGCGATCTCTATGCTGGCGCGTTTCTGGGCCTGTCGAGTCTCAGCGCCGATGTGGCAGGTGACGACTGTCGTCCCATTGGGAAGGTTGACGAGTTCCTTCTCCCACTCTTCTACTGGAGGCTCAAGGTGAAAGACGTCGAGCCCAGCTCCCCCGAGGTGCCCCTCTCTCAACAGCCTGAGTAGAGCGGGTCCTTCTACAATATCACCTCTTGAAGTGTTTACAAGGTACGATCCCTTCCGCATCATTCGAAGCCGCGCGTCGTTTAGCAGATAATGGGTCTGAGGAGAATACGGAACGTGGATTGTGACGATGTCGCAGCGCTGGAGTAGATCCTCGATTGAGTCAGTTATCTCGTAGCTCAACCCTGGGACCCCGCGAGGCCGGATGACATCATACCCGAGGACATACGCCTGGAATCCTACAGTTAGGATTCGAGAGACTTCGTTGCCGATGCGCCCTGCTCGTCCGATAATGCCGATTTTTTTCGATTGTAACTCTTCGCCCATCAGCTGACTCTTTATCCACCGGCCCTCCTTCATACTATGATCCGCGAACGGAATCTTGCGGAGCAGACAGAGCATCAGCCCGACGGCGAGTTCTGCGACGCTGGTTGTGGGAGCGCTTGGGGTGTTGAGAACGGTGACTCCTTTCTCTTTCGCAGCTTGAAGGTCAACATTGTCGAGGCCGACCCCGGCGCGTCCGACGATCATGAGTTTAGAGTTTCGAATCAGACCAGCGTCGACTTTTGTTCTGCCTCTAACTATCAACACATCATAATCATTAATGATGCTGGCAAGCTTCGTCTTGTCTAGTCCGGGCTGATTGTCTACAGTGAAACCGGCGTCCGAGAGAATCTTAACGCCCTCGTCATCAATCGGGTCCGAAATCAGCACTCGCAAAGCAATCAGTCACCCGTTTGCAACTGCTGTTGATGTCTTCGCGAGCGGCGGTTTAAGCTTCCTCAAAAGAGCTTGAGCCGCAATTGTCACAGGGTCCCAGACAGGCGCGAGGGGTGGCGAATAGCAAGTCTCGATCTCTGCAAACTCCTGAACCGTCAATCCGAGATGGCCTGCCATGGACGCGAAGTTCGCCCTAAGCGTTGCGCCCTCTTCGCCCACAAGCTGAGCGCCGAGAAGCTTCCCGTTCGCAGGGTTTGCAAGGAGCTTAACTGTTAGATCCTTGCCACCCGGATAGTAGGAGAGCCGTGTCGATCCCGTAATTCTGACAGAAACCGGAGTGATTCCGATTTTCTCGGACGCAGAGGTTGTTGGGCCGAGGGTTGCTACTTCGAGCCCGAAGAGTTTCACGGTGGTCACGCCAGTCGATCCTGGGTATCGCGCCTCGCCTCCAGCTGCATTTATGCCTGCAACCATCGATTGCCTGACCGCCGTCGTGGCAAGTTGGAAGAACACGTGTCTCCGGGTTATCAGGTCGAATGTCTCGATGCAATCGCCCGCAGCATAGACATTGCTGGCTGAAGTCAACATTTTGTCATCGGTCTTAATCCCCCCCGACTCACCGAGCAGAATGCCAGCCTCCTTCGCGAGTTCCGTGTTGGGCCTAATCCTAATCGCCACGATAACTGCGTCAACCTCGTATGTCCGACCCGAGATTCGAACTCCGCTCACTCTTCCCTTGTCCCCGAGAATCTCCTCCAGACTAGATTGCAAGTGATATTCGACGCCGTGCTCCTCGCCTTTCTCTCTGACTATGGAGGCCATGTCGGGATCGAGAATGACCGGGAGAATTTCCGGAACTATCTCTGCCTGCAAAACGCCGACTCCTTTTACGAGCAATGCCTCAGCCATTTCTGAGCCGATCAGACCCGCGCCGATGATCGCAACCTTCTTCGCTTTCGCTTCTCCGAGATAGTTCGCGAGTCCTTCCACGTCATTCATAGTTCGGATCGTAAACACGCCGTTCAGCGCAGAACCAGGAACGGCGAGGGTGGTCGGGCTGGCGCCGGTCGTGAGGATGAGATTATCGTACTGAAGTTCGGTTTCGGGATGATCTTGCGACTTGATTTCCACTACACGGTGGTGGGGGCGAATCTTCGTCGCAGTGACTCCGAGCCTGAGCTCTATTCTGTTAGTATGCTCGTAAAAATCCTCATCATAACCGATCAGCGACCGCATTGTGGGAACTATTCCGCTGAACGCATAAGGTAGGCCGCATCGAGAATACTCTTGGAGAAGCTCGTCGCCCACAATGGTAATTTCTGAAGTCCTATCTGTCTTCCTCGAATAAAACGCGGCTGTAGTGCCAGAGACTCCGCACCCCACGATGACTATTCGCCTAGCCATATCATTCGGCGCGTCGAATCGTCCGATAACGGTTTCCCTGATAGGTCATTCTCGGCCTTAGAGGTAGTTTAATTTGGAGGATTGAGTCATGCCAAGACGAGGATTATGACAAAAGCTACCATGGATAACTTCTTGAAAAACGGCAAAGGACTCCTCCTGGCGTACGATCAGGGCTTCGAACACGGCCCATCCACTGACTTCAACGAGAAGAACATTGACCCCAACTATGTCCTAGACATCGCCGTCAAAGGTCAGTTTACCGGCGTTGTTCTTCACAAAGGAATCGCAGAGAAATACTACAACAGCAAGATCCCGCTGATAATCAAGCTCAACGGCAAGACAAGCCTTCCTAAAGGTGAGCCCATTTCATCACAAGTCTGCAGTGTCGAGGAGGCTATCAGCCTTGGTGCGAAGGGAGTGGGTTATACGATTTACTTGGGAAGCGCGAACGAGAATATCATGCTGCAAGAGTTCGGCGAGATTCAGGAAGACGCGCATGAGGAAGGAGTACCGGCGATTGCTTGGATCTATCCTAGAGGCGAGGCGGTAAAAAACGACACATCGCCCGAAATCGTCTCGTACGCGGCGAGAGCCGGCCTTGAGATCGGAGCAGACGCTGTCAAGATCAAGTACTCTGGAGACCCGACGAGCTTCAGATGGGCAGTAAAAGCCGCAGGCCTTACCAAAGTCTTCATGTCAGGTGGGCCCAAAGCGCCGACCGATGTGACGTTTCTAAGCCAGGTCAAAGGCGCGATAGACGCAGGGGCGACGGGTTTGGCGGTTGGGAGAAATGTTTGGCAACACACCGACCCCTTGAAAATGTCGAGTGCGCTCCGAGAAATAATCTTCAACGGCAAGGAAGTGGATAGCGCGCTTCAGATGGTCGTCGCAGAGTAAGGGTTCGATCAAACTTTCAACTTCAACCCTCATCGACTTCACTTCCGGGAGGCTAGGTCGACGAAGTCGCTGAGAGGATTCCTCTTGGTTGTGAACTTCAAGACCTACATGGAAGCCACCGGAAAACGTGCCATCGAACTCGCAAAGGTGGCAGAAGACGTCTCGAGAGAGACTGGGGTGACTATCATTGTTGCCCCGCAATTCACTGATATCGAACCGGTTTCAAAAACAGTCGATATCCCAGTCTTCAGCCAGCACATGGATGCCGTGAAACCGGGTGCGCACACTGGCCACGTGCTTGCTGAAGCCCTTAAGTCGGCTGGCGCTGATGGGTCCCTGCTTAACCACTCAGAAAGGCGAATCAATCCATCAGAAATCACTGAAAGCGTGAAATTGTGTGCTGAGGCAGACCTCCGGTCCTTAGTCTGCGCAGATACGACCGAGGCCAGCGTCGGAATTGCAAAGATGATGCCCGACATGATTGCAATTGAACCCCCGGAGCTAATAGGCACCGGCATTTCCGTCTCGAAGGCTCGTCCGGAGCTGATCACAGAGAGCGTCAATGAGATCAGAAAACTGAACCGCGGGGTCAAGGTTTTGTGTGGTGCTGGGGTCACAAGTGCAGAGGACGTCTCAAAGGCGCTTGAGTTAGGCTCTGAAGGAGTACTTGTTGCAAGTGGTATTGTCAAGAGCAAGGACCCTCGAATTGTTCTTCAAAGCATGGCTAACATGATGCTTTCCGAACAGAAAAAAAGGTTCTAAGAGTAGACTAAATACTTCGACGGAACAATTCCCCCAGGTACGTAGTATTGGCTCGCAACGACTGGACACGGAATGACAATCTTCTCAGATTCTTTGCTTACGGCTCTGTTCTCTCGACCTACATTCTCATCGTGATCGGCGGATATGTAACTACAAGCAATTCCGGTCTTGGCTGTGGAGAATCATGGCCCCTGTGTCAGGGAGCAGTGTTTCCGTCACTCAAAAATCCCGAGGTCGTAATTGAGCTAACTCATCGGCTGTTCAATTCCGTAGTAGGAGTCTTCATCCTAGGAATGTCCATCGTTGTTTGGACGAAATACAGGAACGCAAGCAATATCGTTATTCTCTCCACAACGAGCCTCGTCGCACTAATAGTGCAAGTGCTGCTCGGAATGGTCACCGTCACAACCTCGCTAAATCCCATCGTTAGCGACGCACATCTTGCGTTGGGCTCAGCAATCCTTGCGGTCGTTGCGGCCAACGCAGTTATGGTCCGCTATCTTACAATGAGACCAGCCGAGCTGCACCAGTAATTATCGATCATTTGCCGATATAACTAGTGCAAAACCCTTTAAAAACAAAAGACCCGCGAGCAGAAAAGCTCAGAGAATCCGCGGATGGCAGTCTCCAGCACCCAAGTACAGTTCGACTCACTATTCGGCCTCTTCACCTATCTCGCCTTCGCCGTCGGAATAGTCGTCTTTACCTTCATGATCTATCTTATCGTCAGGTATAGAGAGAAGGTATCTTCAAGACAACCAGAGGACACTCCGATACTTGGCAAGCAACCTCAGTCAAGGGGACATGTTAGAACTGTTCTCCTCACACTCACACTTTCCACCATAATCATCGTCCCTCTAATCGTAGGAAGCTTTGGAGCCGTCGACAGCCTCCTTTCTCCTCCTCAGCAGGTCTGCCAAGGCTGCGCAATCGAAGTAACCGCCCATCAGTTTTACTGGCAATTCACCTACAGTAATGGAACCATGCCTTACAATACGAATAACATCCTTCGTGTCCCCATGGGCCAGAATATCCGTCTAAGCGTGACGAGTGCAGATGTCTTTCACGACTTCGGAATCATCGGCTACGATATTAAGACGGACGCGATCCCGGGACGCACTAACGTCATCTGGTTCAATCCAAACTCGCCCGGCAACTTTACAATTCAATGTTTTGAACTGTGCGGATCCGGGCACGCGTTCATGAAGGGCACCCTCATGGTCATGACTTACTCCTCCTACATGGCATGGTACAATACTACGGTAGTACACTAGATGGGAGAACAACTCAGAGCCATCGCTAGGAAATGGCTTTACACAACTAACCACAAAGAAGTCGGAATACTTTACCTCGTCGCATCGATCTTTCTCTTCGTAGCTGCCGGTGTCCTCGCTCTAACCATGAGGACCCAACTCTCAGCCCCCGGCAATACATTACTGGCCGCTGACATCTACAACCAATTCGTCACCGTGCACGGACTGTTGATGATTTTCTGGGTCTTGTCCCCGCTGGCCTTTGGCTTTGCAAACTTCGTCATTCCCTTACAAATTGGCGCTAGAGACCTAGCATTTCCTCGCCTGAACGCGATGAGCTTCTGGTTCTTCCTTTTCAGCGGAGTGATGATGATACTCAGCTTCTTCTTTGGCGCGGCTCCAGACCTAGGTTGGACACTGTACTCGCCCCAAACTGCTACACTATTCACCCCGACCATCGGGTTCAACATTGGAGCTGGTGCCCTAATACTCATGACTGTTTCGATAACAATGAGTTCCGTAAACTTCCTAGTTACGATGCTGAAGATGAGAGCGCCGGGGCTGAAATTGAGGTACATGTCGGCATTTTCCTGGGCCATTCTGATCACGATCTTCATGATGCTCTACGCCTTCCCGTCGTTTCTCGCGGCCGTCGTTCTCTTGTATGTCGACAGAGCATTTGGCACGGTATACTTTTCCTCAATCCAGGGCGGGTCTCTCTTGTGGGACAACGTCTTCTGGTTCTTCGGGCATCCCGAAGTCTACATTGTCCTGTTTCCTGCCCTTGGAATTATCGCCGACATAATCCCCACGTTTGCTAGAAGACCTCTGTATGGCGCCAAGTACGTGATCGGAGCCATGGTCGTCGTTGCAATGCTTAGTTTTGCTGTCTGGGGCCATCACATGTTCGTCACTGGAATCGGTATAGTTTCAACAAAACTGTACACTGTGACAACCATCGCGATTTCGCTCCCATTCGATGTAATGATCATCTCACTTATCGAGACTCTTGGAATGGCAAGACTCCGTCTCAAGGCTCCCGCTCTTTTCGCGTTGGGGGCAGTTGCAAATTTCATTGTCGGAGGAATAACTGGCGTCTTCCTTGCTTCAGTTGCCCTGGATTACGCTCTTAGGGGGACTTACTTTGTTGTGGCGCACTTCCATTATCTAATGGTTGGAGCAAGCATCATCGGGCTGATTGGGGGGTTGTACTACTGGTTTCCGAAGATCACTGGTCGAATGTACAACGAGAAAATGGCTAAGGTCCATTTTGTGCTCTCGATGATCGGCTTTCAGATACTATACTTCCCAATGTTTCTTCTCCTTGATATGCCAAGAAGAGTCGTAACGTACACGCCTGATTCAGGGTGGGGGCTACTGAACCTCAGTGCGACCGTTGGAGGATTCATCTTTGGCGGAGCTCAGTTGCTCCTTTTCTACAATCTCTACCGAAGTGCCAGAGCAGGTCCGCCCTCTGGTCCAAACCCTTGGGAAGCATGGACCCTTGAATGGGCACTCCCCTCTCCTCCGCCTCCGCACGATTTTGACGTTATTCCTACTTTTCTGGCTGACGGCTCAGTTCGCTTTGGCGCAACCGCTGGCCTTCCTAACGGATCAAGCCATCCTAATGAAATTGGTTACCCCGACGGTTCGTCAATGCGAAGCGACCACTCATCACTGCATCTCGAAGGGCTCAGCCCTTGGCCAATTCTGATGGCTTTCGCAGCATTCATCTTCTTCCTCGGTTTGACTATTGGAAAGCCCGCAAACCCTCAGCCGGTTAGCTACCAGCCCTTCTGGCCGCTTATTGCTGACGGTGTTATCTTAGGAATACTCTCTCTCTTTGGCTACAGCAGAGAAAAATTCACGGTCCACGAAGATACAAACGTGGAGAGCTGGCCCTTCAGACAAGTTCCGAATCTCAAACTCGGGATCTGGACTTTCCTCGGGGCAGAGGTGATCTTCTTCGGAGTTCTCGTAGGCTCGTACTTCTTCGTGCGAACTAACGATGCCGCGTGGCCAGCAGCGGGCACACTCTTCGATATCAGAAACGGTTTCGCCATGACTCTCGTATTACTTACAAGTAGCCTAACGGCCATAATGGCTCTGGCTTCTGCCCGGGCAGGAAACCGGACCGGTCTGATTGTGAGCCTGGGGGGAACTCTGGTTCTCGGTGCGGCTTTTCTCTACATTAAAGCCGGTGAATGGTTTAGCCTGGGGGGTAGCGGCGTCTTCCAAAACTACTCGCTCCCTGCAACAAGTTACTTCATAACAACGGGAACTCACGGAGTTCACGTATTCGCAGGAATGTGCATGACAGTTTACTTACTTGCCAACGCGATAAAGGGCAAGTACATTAATGGAGATCACACCACGCTTGAACACTTCGGCCTCTATTGGCACTTCGTCGACATTGTCTGGGTCTTCCTCTTTCCACTGTTCTATCT
>Ga0209804_1000656_pt1 | contig 26131 bp, 20 predicted proteins | sample GraSoiAngelo_139_FD_185896 | JGI IMG/M metagenome (GOLD analysis project Ga0209804, IMG submission 185896) | Grasslands soil microbial communities from the Angelo Coastal Reserve, California, USA - 14_0929_12_20cm (SPAdes) (version 2) | ecosystem: Environmental > Terrestrial > Soil > Grasslands ... | reverse complement strand
CCCTTGTCCCACAATGTCAAAGCTCGCCGGCGACGGTCCTCGAGCATATCGGCACTGCCCTTCAGTCGGGACATACGCATTCCCTCCTGAAGGCCATTCTATTGCATTATTTATGCAGAGATCAATAGGATTCAATGTTTGTAAGTGCTGATGTTATAGAAGGTTGACGGACGACTGTACTGGCCGTCCAGGCGAGTCGTACCCAAGATTTTTCCATTGGGGATGCTGGGCGATGACCCGGGGCAGGGTCGTCCCCCTGACGAGAAACAGAGCCCAAATTCAGCAAAGGCCTTGACCACGGTTGTGACCTCAGCCGGTGGAGGCTCCTTTAGAGGATAAGGACATCTACACCCTGCGACTTGAGTGATCGGTCAAACGTGACGAGCTTTAGACCAGCGACCGCGGCGAAGGCCAGTAGATAAGCGTCCACCCAGACTTTGGGCGATCGGCTAGACAGGCGCGAGCGCGAGCGGAACTCCCGCTCAATATCGTCAGGCTCGGGAAGGAACACAATGCGTGTATCTGCCCAAATCCGGTCCCACAAGCTCCAGGCCTCAGACATGGTCCTCGCGTCTTTTCCCATGACCTGGTCGGTCGTCAGGAGTCTCAGAACGGTTACCTGCGTGAAACGACAGAAAAAGAATTGTTCTTCGCCGGCCTGCTCAAACCAAAGCTGGGCTCTTTCCGAATGCACGTGCCGACTCCATATAAGCGCCAGCCAGACGTTCGCATCAAGGAAATTCAACGCGTTCATAAATTTGTTCGTTGGTCAGCTCTACCTTTGGACCTTCAGAAACCATGAGCGGGAATCGCACCCTCTTCGGCCGCGGACGCTGGCCCTGGAGGAGGACACTGCGGACCCCGGCAAGAACCAATTCGCGGATGGAGTGGCCTCTAGCAGCAGCTTGTTCTCTTAGCTTGCGGTAGAGGGGCGCTGGGATATCAACCGTGGTGCGAACGGAATCCTGTTTCATCCCTCCATTATCTCATTTATGCCATAAATATGGAAGTGGCGGCTCTAGCCGCTCTAGCCGCACAAATTGCTACCCAGCGGAGTTGAAGCGCGAGCATGGCTGCCAGGACGGTGTGGCGCGAGTTCCTAGTTCTGGCGACGGGAATGTAAGTCCTTTTGCAGCGATCCATTTCCCGCTCTCCCTGTGTGGGAAAAATCTTTTTCGATGGGACTCCGATGAGACTCAAGAGATTTCCCCAACTTTGATTAGAGGAATTCCCTGATTGATTGTTGGCCTGTTCGTTGTTAACTCTCACCTCGCTAAAGACATGAATCGGCCCGGCCTCTAATCGGGAATCCGCGCTTCTCGGGAATCCGCACACCTGAGGACTCGTGTGCGGCAACAAGCAGAGACACACCGATCGGTTGCCGGAACGCCGGCGCGCCGGACTTAGAAGGGGCGCGACTGTCCAAATATGTTGCGGGGTGATAGTGCGCCAAGATGCGCCGGACGGAGTGGCACTTCCGCGACAGGGGTGAAAAATGAAGCGTCACACTGCGGTGTCCCTCCTCGGGAAAACCCTGCGCTCGTTTATCCTCACGTTTCTTTGGTCACTGATTCTTCTATTCTTCGAAAGCGCGCCACTACGCGCTCAAGAATTTCGCGCGACGTTGAGCGGGGCCGTTAGCGATCCTTCGGGCGAGGCCGTCCCGAACGCCGTGGTTACGGCCGTCGCAGACAGCACACACCTCAGCTACACCTGCAAGACGAACAGCGCGGGGCGCTATAACATCCCGTATGTCCTCCCTGCGACATACACCATGACCGTCGAGGCCAAAGGCTTTCGCACTTTCATCCAGAAGAATGTCGCCGTTGCGACCGCGGAGTACCAAGGTTTGAATTTCAAACTGGAGGTGGGAGCTTTATCGGAGCAAGTCACGGTTACTTCCGCTCCGGACGTCCTGGATACGGCCAGCGGGTCTGCCGGAGCCGTTTTGACAAGCACCGAGATTCAGAATGCGCCGCTGAACGGGCGCCAGATTTACATGCTGCTCGGAACTACGCCAGGATCGCAGTTCCTTCAGACGCAGTTCGGGGCCTCTGGCTACTCGGGAACAAGAGGATGGGATGTCTCGAACAACTACAGCATTGGCGGGGGCGTGCAGGGCTATAACGAGTTCTTGCTGAACGGTACCAGCATCACCATCATGACCGGCTTCGGCGCGGAAGGTACCTGGATGGTAGCGCCGAACAACGATGCTATTCAGGAAGTGAACATCATCACCATTCCTTACGACGCCCGCTATGGCGACACCATGGGCGGGATCGTAAACATTGTGACCAAGTCGGGCACAAATGATTTTCACGGCGAGCTTTACGAATACCTCGAGAACGGCTTCTTCAACGCGAATAATTTCGAAAATAACTTCAATGGAGTTCCCAGACAGAATACCCACCAGCACCAATACGGGGGGGTCTTCGGCGGGCCGGTCGTCAAGAACAAGGCCTTCTTCTTCGGGAGCTTCGAAGGCTATTGGGAAAATATCCCTTTCACCACGCTCACTAGCGTACCTCCGGCCTACCTGCGCTTTCAGCCCGGATCTTCGGGCGTAGACTTCTCGCAAACCGGGTACACCATCTACGATCCATCAACTACTACTTGTACCTCGGGCGGGACTCTTGGCAATTGCTCGGGCAACAGTTATGCTCGCACTGAATTTCCGAATGATACGATCCCAGCCAGCCGCATTAGCTCTATCGGAGCCGCCCTGCTGAACCTATTTCCGCTGCCCAACACAAACACTAGTTCGCTCACGAACAACTACATTGCGTCAGCCCCTGACAAATACCGTTATTACCAGCCCATGCTTCGCCTGGATTGGATTACCGGCCCCAAGACCCACTGGTACAGCATGTTTGAATATCAGTGGGGTCGAGAGTTTCGCGACTCGAGCGGCTTCACTGGGCCTGCCGAAACCGGCAACATCAATACGTTTCGCTCGAATGTTGTCGGCAGCTTGGATATGACCCGCAACTTCTCACCTACCATGGTGGGCGATTTCAAAATCTCTTTTACGCGCTATCACGACTACTTCCCCAACGGTCCATTTGCGACTCCAACTCCCTCTTCCATTGGACTGAACATGCCGAGTATCCCCACTTCGTCCAGACAGCTCTTGCCACAGATCAGCTTCTCGGAGTTGTACCCGCGAATTATCGGAAACAGCCTTAGTCAGAACGTCGATCAGGCCGAGGATCTCGATGTGGATTTCACGAAAACGCACGGAAAGCATACCTTCGAGTTTGGCGGCGAAATTGGAAGGTGGAACTTCGCCAACCCGGAATCGGTGGGAAGTCCGAACGGAACCTTTAGCTTCGGCACGGGAGCTACACAATATAATCCCACGAAGTCCGGAGCTCTCCCGGGAATCACCGACGGCAATCCTATCGCCAGCCTGCTGCTGGGTTACCCCAGCGGCGGCGGAGTGGACTGGGACACCACCCGTTATGAGACGGTCGGCCACTACTCGGTATACGGCCAGGACAACTGGCATGTATTCCGGCGGCTCGCGCTGAACGTAGGCCTGCGATATGACGTGGAAGCTGGCCCGGTAGATCGCACCAACGGACTCAATCGTGGCATGTGCCTCACGTGCGTCAATCCGATCACGAATAACCCCACGTATCAAGCCAACATTGCGAACCCATCGAACGTCTCTGCTTGGCAATCAGCCTACAGCGCCCTTGGCGGTCCCATGCCCAGTCTCTCCACTGTCTACGGTGGAATCCAGTTCGCGGGTGTAAATGGCCAGCCGCGGGACGCCTACAACGTGGATTGGGGCGACATTGGTCCGCGCCTGGGCTTTGCCTTCGCCATAAATGAAAAAACCGTAATTCGCGGCGGTTGGGGCTGGGTGTTCGGTTATGGAATCGAAGGAGGAACGAGCGACGGCTTCAGTCTCTCGACCCCTTACATCACTTCGCTCAATGGCGGCGCAACGCCGACGGATTACTTCCTGAACGGCACACCGTTTCCCAATGGCGCCCAGAAGCCGCTCGGCGCGTCTGCGGGACTACTGACGGCTGTGGGAAGTTCCTCCGCTTCGCTTGATTTCCCCCAGCGCAAGATCCCACGCGCGACCATCACTTCCATCGGTCTTGAGCGGAGCCTGCCGTTTCACACGGTTTTAAACGTCCGCTACGTCGGGAATCATGCCAGAGCCCTCCGCACCCTTGGCGTTTTCCAATGGATTAACGGCACCCTGCCCTTGAGCTGGGGTTATCCGCAACTTCAGCAGTCAACCTACAACGCTGCATTTGCAAGCCAGCTCAACCAGCAAGTCCCCAATCCTTACTATGGCGTTCTGCCGACAAATACTTCGCTTGGATCATCTCCCACGATTGCCGCGGTCAACCTCCTCGTTCCTTACAACGAGTTCGGACTCGTCGGCGATTACACGAACCCCTTTGGCAAGAGCCAGTATGATGCCTTGGAGGTGGAGGCGAAAAAGCGGCTCTACGGTGCCGACCGCGGCCTTGAGTACACTCTGGCCTACACGTATTCACACAACGAAGAGCAGACCCATTACCTCAACGGCTGGCCCTGGCAGGATCCCCACCCGCTCGACGAACTCGTGTTCTACGACCGCCCGAATGTTTTCGTCCTGAGGTGGAATTGGGACCTCCCTTGGGGCAAGGGCGCGAAATATCTTCTTCGCAATCCCTCTACCTGGCTTGGCGCGGTCGTGAACCATTGGAGGGTGGACGGCATCTTTAGCGCGGAATCCGGCTTCCCCGAAGGTCTTCCCGGCGGACGGTGGTATACCTCGTCGCACAGCTTCGCGCCCGACGGAGGTCAAACAAACGCGCAATGGTTTTACAACTGCAATGGCCAGCCTCTTAACTGCTTTCAGTCCATTCCTTCACGGGGTCAAGCGAACTTACCTGACCGAGTTGGTTACATGCGCCTCCCAAGCGTGCCCAACCTCGACCTCTCGCTCCAGAAGGAATTTCATCTTACAGAAGCCAAGAAGGTGCAGTTCCGCGTCGATTCCTTTAACACCACCAATTCCGTCCTCTTCGGAGGCCCAGACCTGAATCCGCGCGATACGATTAAGCCCTTGAATAGCACGAGCAACTGGATGACTGGCTTTGGCACCATAGCCCCTTTCCAAAACAATTTTCCCAGGATTCTCCAGCTTTCTTTGAAGTTGATGTTCTAGAGAGCCTGTATCACGCAACTTTGAACCCGTGGCTTTTGACGTGTTCTTCAAAAACGAAGGTATCGCAAACTCATCGCTTATTTTAGCGGTGGCGTTCTTCCTCGGACTTCATGCCTGTAGGGAGGCGAGAAGCGCTCCGCCGTCTTTGCCTCCTTCCTCGGGCTATCTCCAGCACGCGGCCTCGGGCATCAAAACGCTCCAAACCTGGTACGATCCCGGCACCGGCCTCTGGAAAACAACCGGCTGGTGGAACTCTGCCAACGCATTGACCGTGCTCGCCGATTACTCCCGGCTGAGCGGTTCATCCGAATATCTCGCTGCGATTTCCAACACGTTCAACGTCAATGGCGCCAGCGGCTTCCTCAACAAATATTACGACGATGAGGGCTGGTGGGCGCTCGCCTGGATTGCCGCCTATGACAAGACTGCCGATGTCCAATATCTGAACATGTCGCAACGAATCTTCTCGGACGTGTCGGCCGGATGGGACAGCATCTGCGGCGGAGGCATTTGGTGGAACAAAGACCGGAAGTATAAGAACGCCATTGCCAACGAACTCTTCCTTTCCGTAGCCGCCAACCTCGCGGCGCGAACTACCGGTGCGGAGCAAGCCAGCAACCTCGCTTGGGCAAAAAAAGAATGGGCCTGGTTCTCCGCGTCCGGCATGATCAACTCGCAGAACCTCATCAACGACGGATTGAATTCTTCTTGCCAGAACAATGGGCAGACCACCTGGAGCTACAACCAGGGCGTCATTTTGGGTGGACTCGCAGCGCTTTCCAGAGACACGGGCGATCAATCCCTTTCGCAACAAGCGCAAACGATCGCTCTCTCCGCCATTGCGCATCTGTCCGACGCCAATGGAATCCTCCACGACGTTTGCGAGCCAAAGTGCGGCGCTGACGGTGTAGAGTTCAAAGGCATATTTGTTCGCAACTTAGGTGCTGGCGACTCAGGCTTTCCCCTGCCGCAATACAAAGCTTTCCTCGAAACGAACGCAAAAAACATTTGGACGAATGATCGGGGACCTAACGATCAATTTGGCCTCGTCTGGTCCGGGCCCTTTCTGCCAGCTAATGCCGCAAGCCAGACCTCCGCAATCGATTGCCTCCTAGCGGCGGCGCAAGCCTCGGTTCAGCATAGCCCTGGCAATAACCCCAACAGCTCCCAGGGCGTGACCGCAAGACGCTAAGAGACACAGAGGTCTTTGGCGTGATTTGGTGCGCGCATGTACATCGGAAAGAGTTCTGGGAATCCGCAGTGAAAACAGAAGCAGCATGGAAAGCCCGGACCGGTTTATCGGCCATCTCGCGAAGAGATTTCGGTTATTTCCCAACCATTCTCGCCACATCTCAGGGCGGGTATGGCGCAAGCGATTCGCATACCTACGTTGCGGTCGGGGCAGGGGAGCGCATGCGGAACCAAGCGCTTATTCGAGTCCGCGAAATCCTCGGCGAACTTAGAAAGGTGCCTGACCCTGGCCACCAGAGCTCGCTTGTGCATCTGCTAGATTGAGGCCAACTTCGCCTCCCGCTGGCCTTGCACTGCCCGAAGGGGGAGTGCCTCGATCATGTGATCGTGTTCCATGAAAGCTCGCTACGAAGAACGCTCCAATCGTATTTCGAATACTACCATCGATCGAGAACGCATTTAGATTAATAAGGTCGAAGACTCGTTCCCTTGGGAAGGAAACCTGAAAATCCGCCACGCCGTCTCACTAAATGCAAGGCTGCTGATCGTCAACTCTGTGCCGCTCTGAAGACGAGTTGCGGCGCCATTTACGGATCGGAGGGGCTTATGATTCTGCGCGCGGCCGTACTTTCCGGTTTCCTCCTGCTCTCTGAAGTCGCTTTTGCCCAACGTCCTCACGAGAACGGATCACCGCCGCCTCCGCCGCCGACCGCCACCTCTTCGCCGAACCCTTCACCGAGCCCCATCGCCCCGCACAGCACCTCTTCCGGTATTTCACCGACAACGGGCCCATTTTCGCCGCCTGCGCACGGGAGCAACGCGAGCCCGCCAGCGGGAAACGCCGGTCACGCACGCAAAAGCGCCTGGCAAGAGAACGGCATCGGCGTTTTTCCACGCACCGGTGGCGATCCTAATCCCCTTCGGCTGAAGCGGGAACCCCTGCCGGACCTGATGCCGAAGCATTGCAAACGTGAGCCATGCACCCAGCCCCCGCCTACGCATCCGGTCGGAGGGAACGCTCAGCCCGCGCCACCCCGGGCGGCAGCCGCCCCTGCGCAACCATGTCCGCGGGGGCAAACCCCGCAAGGAGGCGCGTGCGTGACCGCAATTGTCGGGCAATGCCAGCCGGGCCAAGTGTGGAACGGCATCGTCTGCGACCAGCCCGGGGATAAGTGCACCACGTTTCGATCCAGGGCGGAAACGATTAGGACCGAAGCCTTCGGTGTCAGCTCACAAATGAAAACTGCCTGCATGAAAAACCCTAACGGCAAAGCGTGTACGGAGCTGACTCAGGAGCACGACATGATCGTCTTACGCTATCGATCATTGTTGAACGAAGCTCCGGCTGCTTGCCGGGCCACGCTGCCCGATCCGCTGACGCTGTAGAACGACTCGAGGCTTCCTCTCAACACCTCACCACGGCCGGTTCTGTAAGTCGGCGCTGCCGACGAATCAGAGGCGCCAGCGGAGGATTCGTGGTTGAATTTGCGGATCATCTGTTTACTCGTGTATCCAGGATAGTTTGGAACTGACCATTTGATCGTACCGTTCGGCATCTTGTCGCCGTCCAGCACGGTAATGGATGCTTCCGCAGACCGGCTTCCGACACGTGCTCGCAAAGTGGCTTTGCCCGGCTGTTTGGTGATGATTGTCGGCTGGCCCTTGTCGTTAAGGGTCGCAATCCCGGAGTCGTCAATCGTCCATTCGGCCTCGCGAGTCAGGGTTTTTCCATCGATGTCGAAAGCGCTAAACTCACGAATGCCGCCGACCAGCATATTGGTCACTGATGGCGAAACAAACAGTGTCTGATCGGCGCTCACTTCTGTCTCGGCGCCGATTGGCGAACTTGGCCTCTCCTCCTCGAGCCTCTTCTTTTGCTCTTCAAATCGTCTTTTGCGCTCGACGGCTTTGGCTTCTTCGTCGCTGGCGGTGGATCCTCCCGCACTCTGGGCCGGCTGCTGGGTTGGTTGTTGAGCTGCCCAAGCCGCAACTGCAAAGAAAAGGATTGCAGCAGCGCGGAGTGTCAACGAAACGTATCTTGCCTGAAGGAAAGGGAAGAGGGGTTTCACGGTTAGGGACCTAGCATCTTCAGCTTCTCACGAAAGCCCTTTGCCGGGCGTTGATTGTCTTGTGCGGGTGTCGGAAGGAATAAGCCCTGAAAGGCTCCACGAAACAAATCACGGAACGCTGACCGTTGCACAAACGGCTAGCCGGATGCGCGGGGGATCGAAGCCACGCGCAGCACCGGCGAATACCTGGCGCACGGCCAGAGCTGGCGCAATCGGACAGGATGGGTAGGTAGGTCCGGGTAAATAATCGACTTACCGGGCACTTGTCCGACTGCCCTGAGAGCTTCGGCGCTGGTTGAAACTATTCCTTCTCTTTCAGGGTGACGTCATACGGTTTGCCGTTGACATAGACAACGTCGTCCGGATAAGCCAAGAGACTGAAATCGAGAATGGCTTCGCCAGCCGGGGTAATCCGTACGTCGCTGAAGACTCGGAGCTGCGAATCAGCTTTTTTGTATGCCTTCTGGCAGGGAACATGTCCGGTTAGAAGACATTACCGGGAGTTGATTCTGTAGTCGAGCAGTAGCTTCCGTCGAAGCTCAACTTCCGGGACAGAGCGAATGAGCTCGGCTTGAGATAGTCGGCAGGGCGCAACAATCAGCGTAGCGCACAATTGCGACGCATGCCAATGATAGCGGCCAGCGCAGGTGAAGATTGCGCGTGCCGCTATTGGCTGGCTTCATTTTCCGGATGTAGGGTAATAAGGAACTCTTCTATATCGTGGTCGACCGAGAACGGCGGTGCTACTCCCGGAGCGTAGGTCGTGGTTTCGACGCTGCCGTCCGCTCTCTTTCTCTCGACCGAGATGGGAGTCTTTGCCACTGTGTAGCCCTTGACCGACGCAAACACGGAATAATTAGCCACCGCCAACCCAAGAAATTCAAAACGACCGTCGGGAGGCAGCATTGCGGTTTGATCGTCCCAGGCGCGTTCTGACGTGATAGTTACCCTCATGCCGTCTGGAATCGGCTTGCCATCACTCAGTACAACCCTTCCACGGAGGCGATGCGCCGGCTTGATCTGCAGGTCCCCCACGTCCACGATTCCCTGATCTTTCTTTGTGGCACACTCGACGGCGCCAGTAGCACCGCGTGTAGCGAGCGATTCCATCTTGCCGTAGATGTACCAGTCCACAGGAGCGGGTACATTCGTGACGGCAAACGTGCCATCCTGCTGCGTGCCGATCCTGAGTTCGTCATATGGCTGTCCGACTAGTTCGAGGTTCTTGCCAAAACCACCTCGATTTCGGGCGATCAGCCCGACCTCGGCATCGGAAACTGGCTTGCCGTCTTGGACGAGGCGCCCGCGGACGGTAGCACCCTCCGTGATGGTCAGTGTATGACGTTCCGGTCCTGCGGAAATAACCGCAAAGGACGGAGCCATCCTTCGCGCTTCAATTGATACCAAGATCCTTACAGGCACCCTCGCGACTGCTGGAGGCAGGCCCTGAATCTTTTCGGCTGACTGCGAGTACGCAATCTCGAATGTTCCTCCTTTGTTGCTAATGGCAATTGGGTCCAGGCCAGGAAGTGAGCCGTACCGGGACGCTCCTGTTTTGGTATCGAACAGGGCGCCGACTAGCTGCACGACAGCATCGCGGACAGCCGAGCCGTGGGAGTCCACAACGCGCCCACGGAAAACTCGCTCCGAATCGTTCACGCTCTTTCGGTGCACAAGTGTTGCCGTGATTGGCGCGCCAGAAGAAGGGTCAACCTTGTTTACGAATGCCGGCTCATACCCTTCGCCAGCAACCAGCAACTGGAACCAGAGGTCCGGGCTTAGATCCTTGAACGTGAACATGCCCTGGTTATCTGTGATGGTTCGCTTGCCGCAATCAACGTAGCAGCTCGGGCAGTACGTGCTGTAACCCTTCTTCACCCCGGCGTGGTAGACCATAACCGTTGCGTGTTCGACCGGCTTACCCGCAGAGTCGGAAACTCTTCCAATGAGGGTTAGGCGGTCGTCCGCGAACGCGACCGCGCTGGGAATGAAGAGATAAGTTGCAGTCATAAGAAATATGCACGTCCGCTTCTTCAGGCCATGCGAGATCCTCATATGCTCTTCCTCCGCCGAGCTAGGTCGAGTCCTGAACCAAGAAGACCCCTCAACCCCTAATCAAAAGTCCCTTCGAAGTCAATCGGGTCGCTAATCTAGGGGAATTATCAGCTAATTTCCTAAGTGCCCTCCGCAAGGCCGCGGTGTCTGCACGCCTTTACGAGCTATGAATCCGATTCTCAACCGAGTCCTAACGCGGTAACCGGAATCTTCAGCGGGCGCGGTGCCTTGCGCTTGACGGCTGTGCCCCATTCTATGCCCCATCTCCATCAAGAACCATCGCATTGGTAGCGATGGAGCCGGGACGCAAATCGAGAGTATCTGGGCGGAGAATCAACACGATAGCAAGTCATCGCGCTCTGTCTTAGCTGCTTTTGGACGGTCTCTTAAATCAGTACAATTCCGTGGGAACTATCTCGCCGCGGCTCCCAGTCTAGACCGCGATACAATTCTGCAGTGCCACATATATGACTATGACGTTAATCATGAAAGGCAGAGGGGCTGTGTTGCTGTCAGTGACGGTGCCTCTTTTGTTATGCCTACTGGGCGCTTGCCGGCTCATTTCTGGTGACCATCAGACCTTGCATGCGGGTGCGGCTGCGGTAACGATTACCCCATTTGGGCAAAATCCGGAATGGGACGGACCGATCACTGCGTCCGGAGTGTGGGGCGAAAAGTTCGAAGACAAAAATAACAACGGGCGGTGGGATATCGGCGAGCCTTTCACGGACGATGATGGCAACACCGCGCTGGACGCTCATTCCCGCGGGAAGTATGACGGCATCCATCTAGCCGGTTTCGGCCACAACCGGATGGCCACTGGCAAACATGATGATTTGTGGGCGCGTGCTCTCGTTCTGGACAGCGCATCAACCCGGTTTGCCATCGTTTCAGTCGACCTGATTGGGTACTACTCGCACGCAGGCTATTACGGCGCGGACGAAGTGCGCAAGCTGCTGAATCCCGCACTCGGCATCCAAGATGTGCTCATCACCAGCACTCACAACCACGAGGGACCGGACACGATTGGATTGTGGGGAGCGAATGAAGTCACTGACGGAAAATTCCCGCTCTATCTCCGTTTTGTGGATCGCCAGATCGCCAAAGCTATCACGCAAGCTGCCCAATCATTGGCAGCGGTGCGAATGAAAATTGGCACAACGAATCCACACCTCTCTCCGACACTAACCGGAATGCAAACGCGCACCGGCGGCCGTCCGCCCGAGTTCTTTGATGAGGAATTGCGGGCGATGCAGTTTGTCGGCACGGAAGGAGCACAGAAAGAAAGGACCGTTGCGACCCTGATCAACTGGAACACGCATCCGGAATCCATGGAGAGCGAGAACACAATTCTGACCTCCGATTTTCCTGGTGCGGTGCGCGAGAGAATCGAAAACAAGTACGGTGGCGTGGCGATTTATGTGTCCGGCGACCTGGGGGCGGTGGAGATTGTGGGCGACAATGAACGCGCCACGCGCATCAAATTTGACGGCAACACCTTTCTTCCTGTGCGCGGCAATAAAGCTGCAACATTCACGTTCCAGCGTACGGAGGCAATTGGTCATGATGTCGCCAAAGCTGCCGTTGACGCGATCGACCGCGGAGAGTGGAGCCAGGCAAGTAAGATTGAATTGAAAAAAGCCGAACTGCACTTTCCCATGGACAACACGGGATACCGCTTCTTGATCGACAAAGGCGTACTGCCAGCTATGAGCGGCACGGAGGACCGCGAACATTCGCAAATGATCACAATGGTATACGCGCTGCGCGTGGGCGATGCCCAGATCATCACTGCTCCTGGAGAGCTTTTCCCGGAGGTGTTCTACGGAGTGGAAAAGTACCGCCGAAGCGATTGCCCGGCCGCAGATACCCACGAGCCACCAGAACCAGCTGTTCGAAATTTCATGAGAGCCAAATACAGATTTGTTTTCGGCCTATGCCCCGATGAGCTGGGATACATCGTGCCGCGCTATGATTTTCATCCGCCTAGCTTCGACCCAGAACACGGCTTAGCGGAAGCCAAGGACGCCTGCGAGATGCAAGGTGTTCCTGCGCACTACCATGAAACCAACTCAGCGAGTTCTCAGCTTGCGCCAGCTTGGGCGTGCACGGCTTCCAACCTGCTGGATGGGAACGTAAAGTCAATGCCTGCATGTGCTGCACAGAAGCAAGCTCCTGCCAAATAAGCGTTCGCTACAACGTTCGGAAAGTCCATCCCGAGACGCTGCACTTGGAAAGCGCACTCCTGAGAGATAGGCGGCAAGCAACAAAACCATCCTAAGCACCACGATGGCTATTTATTTCCGTCTTTACTGGGTGTCATTCACCGTGGCCTTCGGTTCGTTGGCGGGAAGCGTAGCCGCAGCGCTGGCCAAACGGCGAATGCGGGCGTCGCAATCTGCCGTGTGATCGAGGTTCAGAAGGTCGCAACTGTCTCTCTGCAATTTAGCCTAACCCTGATTAACGCTTACTGGAAGAGTGGGTACTAGAAGGAACTTGTCCCGTAATCCGACTTATTTTTCGGGTTTACCGACCTAGCGGGACGAAGAATCTGCTTGGCTCGATTTGACCATCTCAAGCATCGCATGGTGGTACTTCTCATGAGGGAATTCGCGCGCAATGCACCAGCCCTGATGAAAATAGAATTCTACGGCCACGGTGTTCGACTTAACGACTCGAAGGCGGCACGTCTGGTGACCGCGCGCAGCGATCTCAGATTCACCCTGCGCGAGCAATTTCCGGCCAATGCCATGTCCGCGGTTTTCGCGAAGCACCCATAGATCGCTGACCCATTCCTGATTTGTCAACAGCACACCGACAATCTTCGAGTCACAAACAGCGACCCAAGCCAGAGACCAATCTTCTTCCTCGAGTTTTAGGGGCACAGGATTCGGAGCAAAAAGGTTTGCAAACGTTTCATTCGCGACGGCCGTGACAAGAGCTCGAACGGCGTGATGCTCGTGGGATTGCGGCCGCCGGATAAGTACCTCAGTCGTCGCCATGCACCCATTTTAGCTGTGCGCCCCGATAACTTGCCGTGATAGGTCCCGATAAACGCTAGCGCTTTACCGGATGCGCGTTCTCGGTGAGGAGTGAGACGGAGGCGGGAGGAACGGTTACACGGTGTGAGCGTGTAGCTCAGCTGGGAGAGCATCTGCTTTGCAAGTAAGCAGCGTAAATCACATAAGTGCAGCATCTGGTGATTGATAGGGTCGGACACGACGAGTGTCGTGGGAGCCGGCGCGTTTGGCGTCAAGGTACGAACGTTGGCGTGGGAGCACCCGCTGCTAATAGCGACGACACACAACAAAGTCGCGCCGCCCAGAGTTTGCCGACCGAGACTGCGCAATGCGCACCCCGGGGGGTGGTAGCCCTATAGCGTGTTGTGCGGCCATTGCCAATTTTTCGTCACCTGTCGCTTTGGACGAGGCCGGCGCGACGAGTTATACCAACTTGGTCTGGCCGGGCATGGCTACGGGCGCGACGGCGAGCGCAGCGTCCCACTCGAGTTTTGCTGGCATGAGACTCTCGGTGGAGTTCAACGCCTGCTCCCAAGTGACTTCCTGCCCGGTGTAAGCGGCCATGCGTCCCATGATCGCCGTCATGGTGCTTTCGGAAACTTCCTTCAGCTCGTTGTAGGGCTTGCCGGCACGGACGCTGGCGATCAAATCGGTGTGCTCCTGGACGTAAGGCAGATTGTTTGCGCCGGTGTAGCGCCAGCTCTTCTCGCCGGTGATGGCGTATTTGTTGGCCTGGCAAAGGCCTTTCGTTCCGGCGAGGCTCTCGGAAACGTTGTTGGCGCAATTAGGCATCTGCCGGCAGAAGCTGGCCACGTGGACGTTGTTGGGGTACTCGTAGTCCACGGCGAAGTGATCGTAGATGTTGCCGTAGATCGAATCAGTGCGGACTTGTCTGCCGCCGTGGCCCGTGGCTTTGACGGGGTGCGCGCCAAGAGCCCAATTCGCGACGTCGAGGTTGTGCACATGCTGTTCGACGATGTGGTCGCCGCAGAGCCAAGTGAAGTAATACCAGTTGCGCATCTGCCACTCCATGTCGCTCCAGCCTCCTTGCTTTGGATAAACCCAGATGGGCCCCTGATTCCAGTAGACGCGCGCTGAGACGATATTGCCGATGGCACCGTCGCGAAGACGGTTCATCGTCTCGATATAGCCGGCCTGATGCCTGCGCTGCGTGCCAGCGCCAACGGCGAGACCCTTGGCCTTGGCTTGCTCGGCGATTTCAAGGACCGAGCGAATCCCCGGGCCGTCAACCGCGACGGGCTTTTCGGTAAAGATGTGTTTGCCCGCGGCGACGGAGGCCTTCAGATGCGCGGGCCGAAAGCCTGGCGGCGTGGCGAGAATAACGTAGTTGATGTCCGAAGCGAGAACCTTCTCAAACGCATTGAAGCCGGTGAAACGCCGGTCCTCGGGAACTTCGACGGTGTTGCCAAAATTGCGGATGGTTTCGTCGCTCTGGGCAACACGAGTCAGCATGTCGAGGCTCTTGTCGAGATGATCCTTGAAGACGTCTCCCATGGCGACGAGCTTGACGCCGCGGGCGGAGCTCAGAACGTCTTTGGCGGCGCCCGTGCCGCGTCCACCGCAGCCGATCAGTCCTACTTTGATCACGTCGCTTCCCGCAGCGCGAACGGCGGGCAGGCCAGTGAATCGGCTAGCTACCGCGCCGCCCACCAGCGCCACACTCGATTGCTTCAGGAAATTGCGACGCGAAGACTTAGCCTTGTTTTCTTCCTCGTGGTTTGCCATTGCTCTATCCTCCTTGTGAAAGCTGAAAACCGTTGCGGCGCGGCCGTTTTGCGTGCGGGCCAGCGCGCGTTTGATTCCCGGGCTAATTCTGTTTGGTCACCTTCGATTTCAAACCTTTGAGATTGTCTTGCTCCTCGAGCGGGCGTACTACCCGGAAACCGACAAACAGCGCGTCGGTGTGCCACCAAATGCTCTGGGGAAGCTGCGGGTCCTGCTGGCTCCATTCGCGCGTGGAGGCGCGGCGCGAGGCAGAACGCAGGCGTGCGGCGTCATCGTCCCATGAGCCGCCGCGCACGATGTAGGGATATTCCTTTTCGGTTGGAATCAGCAGCACAGGGCTTAACACGGGCGCGTCCGGTTTGAAGCTGCCGTAGTAGTCCTTGTCGTAATAGTCGAGGACCCACTCGGCGACATTGCCAAAAATATCATAAAGACCCCACGGATTGGGTTTCTTCTTGCCGACGGGGTGGGTGCGGGCGTCGGAGTTGTCGAGATACCAGGCATAGTCGCCCAGCGGCTTCGGATCGTCGCCGAAAAAGTAAGCTGATTTTGAGCCCGCGCGCGCGGCATACTCCCATTCGGCTTCGGTGGGCAGGCGATAGGTTTTTCCTGTTTTGGCGGAGAGCCAGCGACAGTACTCCATTGCGGCGTGGTGGGTGATATTGATGACCGGATAGCCATCGTGGCCGAACCCGAAAGTGGGATCGGTATAAGGGGGCGTTGGCCGCGTGACGGCATCGACGAACTTATTGCTGATGCTGTTGTGCGACGCCGGCGACGAAGAACGCTGCAGGTCCTGGCTGAAGGCAAAAACATCGTATTGTTCCCAGCGTGTCTCGGTTTTTTCCATCCAGAATGGGCGGACGGTGACCAGATGCTGAGGCCCTTCGTCGGCCGATCGCTTCCCTTCGCTGGCCGGGCTGCCCATCATGAAAGTGCCGCCGGGAATGGGCACCATCTCGAAATTCACGTCCGTTCCGGGAATTGTCTCGGTGTAGGACTTCACTTCCGGCTGGCGGCCGGATTTAGTTTGGCTGAAGAGGCGGGCTGAAAAAAGAGAAGAAGAAAACGTGGCGACGAGGCAAAAGAAAATTCGTGAGTGACGTGTCATTCGTGCGCGGTTCATGATCTCCAATGTGGTTTTTGCGCTGGCTCTGCTACGATGCCACTCGAAGTCGCAAAGAGTGAAGGCAGATGAAATTGTTTCGAGGCTCGACACTTTGTTCCCTCGCCATGATGGGATTCTGCATTTTCGCGGCGACGCAGTGCCTCAGCGCTCTCAAAGAACAGAAGCGGGGATTGCGCCGCTTCGAGTTTACAGAACCTCACATGGGGACCATGTTCAAGATTGTTTTTTACGCCTCGGACGAGTCCAGTGCCCTGAAGGCCTCGCGCGCCGCGTTCAACCGCATCGCAGGTCTGGATCATATCATGAGCGACTACCTGCCCAGCAGCGAGCTGATGCGACTTTCCGAGCGCGCCGGTGGCCCGCCGACGAGAATCAGCGATGATCTGTATGGAGTCATGAGCACAGCGCAGGAGATTGCACAGAAGTCGGACGGGGCATTCGACATCACAATCGGCCCGGTGGTGCGGCTTTGGCGCAGGGCGCGACGTCAACATGAACTGCCTGAGCCGGCTCGGCTGGCGCAAGCGCTCGAACTCGTCGGGCACGAGAAACTGCGGCTCGACGCCAAGGCGCGAACGGCGCAGCTATTGAAACCCGGCATGCTGCTCGACTTGGGCGGGATCGCGAAAGGTTATGCCGCCGACGAAACGCTGCGGGTGCTGAAAGGATACGGAATTGATCGCGCGCTAGTCGCGGCGGGTGGAGATATCGCGGTCGGCGAGCCACCGCCGGATATGGAAGGGAACGGCTGGACAATTGCGGTGGCCTCACTCGATTCGCCGGCGCAAAGGCCCAAGCGGTACGTCGCTCTGCACAATGCTGGTATTTCGACATCTGGAGATTTGGAGCAGCACGTCGAGATTAACGGGACGCGCTACTCTCATATTGTCGATCCTAAGAGCGGACGTGCGATCACCGGGCGGGTTAGCGTCACAGTGATCGCACCGGACGACACTACGGCTGATGCTTTGGCCACAGCGGTTTGCGTCCTTGGATTGGAACGCGGCCTAAAGTTGATCCAGTCCATTCCGGAGACTCGCGCGCTGATTTGTCAAGCGAAGAATAGCGAACTGCAGTGCTCCGACTGGCGCTTTCCGGCGACGCGAGATCAGTCACACGACTCCCCGGTTTGCGACGCAACCTCAGAGAACGGGATACCCACACGCATTATGGAATCGGTGGTACATTTGCAGCGTGCGGATGCCTATTGCCGTCGTTGTTGCGTTGTTGCTTGCGGGGAGCGCCGCTGCGCAAAAGACCGTTTCCTTTCCGACAGAAGACGGAGGCGAAGTTTACGCTGATGTTTACGGAGAAGGTGACAGAGGGATCGTGCTGGCCCATGGGGGCCGTTTCAACAAGGAGAGCTGGGAAAAGCAGGCTCGAACGCTCGCGTCGGCAGGATTTCGAGTGCTGGCGCTCGACTTCCGCGGCTACGGTAAGTCGCGAGGTCCAGGCCAGTCCGACGTTTTAAGTGCGCCGCTCCACTTGGATGTGCTGGCCGCTGTCCGCTATCTGCGAAAGACGGGCGCGAAGAGCGTGTCGGTAGTCGGGGGCAGCATGGGAGCAGGAGCTGCGGGCGATGCGTCCATTGCCTCGCGGCCAGGTGAGATCGAGCGGCTGGTATTACTTGGCGGATCGCCGAATGGCCCGGCCGAGAAGCTCAAGTCGTGCAGCCTGTTCATCGTGGCACGCGAAGACTCAAGCGCGGATGGACCACGCCTTCCCAAGATTCAGGAGCAATACGAGAAAGCCCCCGAGCCAAAAGCGCTGATCATTCTTCACGGCTCTGCACATGCTCAATATCTTTTCCAAACGGATCAAGGAGAGCGCGTGATGCGGGAGATCCTCCACTTCCTATCCGCGAAGTGAAGTATTCCGCGCGGGCTGGATGAGGACCAGATATAGTTTGTCGCCTATAAGAGGATGACAGCCCAGTCGTAAGGGATCCGCCATCTTCGTGGTAAGATCGCTGGGGCGCAAAGGGCGCATCCGGTCCGTGGAAAGGACAGAAGTCCACCTGATCCCAACAATTCGATTCCACGAACTTACTTTCTGCCCGTATCGCGAAATTTTTTGGCAAGGATAAAGGAGCGCTCACGGTGAATAGTAGCAGCAAATACATCGCCATGGATGTGCACACGGCAACGATTTCCGTCGCAGTGCGGGATGCCGCCGGAAAGTTGATCATGGAATCCGTCATGGAGACCAAGACCAGCACGATTCTGGCTACTCAGAACGTTGGTGAAGCAAACTCAACGGGCGCCTTGTTAGCGTGGTAGCTAAGACCGTTCTATTCCTCCCGCAATGTATTGGCAGGATCGATCTTTGCAATTCTCAGGGTTGGTAGGGTTGTGGCCAGAAGCGTAACAAATAAAAGGCTGAGCACCACGAAGCTCAGTGTTGGCGCGTCGTACACGCCTATTCCATAGAGCACGCTGCGCATTACCCGCAGCGCTCCCGCGCAAAGAACGAGTCCCACAAAAAGCCCTACGCACGACGCGCCCGCGCCGGTGCGGCCGATCTCCACCATGGTCTGGCCGACCGTCGAGCCAAGCGCCATGCGGATGCCGATCTCGCGCGTCCTCTGCGCGACCATGTTGGCGACAAGAGCGAAAATGCCTACGGCGCTTAGCAGCAACGCCAGAGCCGCCATAGCACCCAGCAAGGCCACTTCGATTCGTTGTGTCGCGAGCGTGCGGGCCAGGAGGTCCTTCATGCCGTAGAAGCCAGAGATCGGAAGGTTAGGATCGACGCGGGCCAGCGCTCGCTGCATCTCGGCTGTCAAGCCTTCCACCGGGCCAGCGGTGCGCACCACCCAGTCCGGCTGAAACCACACATGTACCAGCGAGAGGAACCCCGCATTCACTTGCGCGGCAGGAATGTACATGGTGTGCTCGCTCATCAGCGGAGCAACTGGGTACAATTTTGAGGAAATGGGAACATCAGTTACCTCGCCCACGATCAATGTGTCTTTGTTGATGTAGTGGCCCACGGGATTGCTTCCGTCATAGAACTTTCGCGCGAAGGCTTGGTTCACCACGGCCACGTGCTGCGCATCGAGTCCGTCAGCATCGGAAAAGACGCGGCCTGCAAGCACAGGCATCTGTAATGCCTCGAAATATCCGGGCGTGACGTACACCACATCTGTCGCATCCTGCTGCCCGGCCTCTTTGCCGTCACTGAGGGTGACCCCGTCGTTCACAACGGTCTCGTAAGGCAGGCTCAATCCAACAGCGGCATTCTTTACTCCCGGAATCTGCCGCATCGCAGCGGTGCCCTCATCCAGTAGCTTTCGGAAGGCCGCGGGGTCGTGGAAACGTGCCTCGTCGAGCGAGGCCTTAGCGACCATTACGCCTTCGGGATTGAAGCCGGGCGGCAGCGTTTCCAAATGGATGAGAGTGCGGATCAGCAGGCCGGAACCGGCCAGCAGCACGACGGTGAGCGCGACCTCGCCGACAATCAGCGTTTGTCGCAGACGCAGGCTGGCGACTCTGGCTCCGACGCGGCTCGCCATGGACGAGCGCAGGTCCACCTTCCGCGCCCCGAGAGCCGGGAGCATGCCGAACAGGATACTGGTCAATAGCGAGACGACCAGTATGACGCCCATCACGCGGCTGTCGAGCGGCACGCTCGCCACTGGGAGAAAGTGTACGGGCAACAGCAGCAAAAGGCCGCGCAAGCCGAGAAAACCCACACCAAAACCCACCGCTCCGCCTATCAGTGCCAGCAGTAGGTTTTCGATCCAGAACTGCTTCTGGATCTGCCAGCCCGAGGCCCCCAGCGCCAGCCGTGTCGCCACTTCCGAAGTGCGGCGCAGCATACGCACTAGCGTCAACCCAGCCAAATTGGCGCAAGCGATGAGCAAGATGAAGCCAGCGGCCAACATCAGCGCCAGAACCTGCGGACGCAGCGAGTCGGTCTGGCCTTTCTGGAGCGACACGGAATGGTAGGTTATCCGCGCGCCCGGGTTGTTTTTTTCAAAGCGCTGGCTACGGAGGGCCCAAGCGCGGTTGATCTCCGCATCCGCTTCTTGCCAGGTCGCGCTGTCGCGCAACCGCGTGATGACGTCAAAATTCGTTCCCCCACCTTCGCCCTCGCGACTGGGCTGGAGCGGCGTGTAGACGTCGCTGTTCAGCGGAGTTGTTGCATTTTGGGGAAGCACACCGACGACGACGTAGGGCTCGCTTTTTAACAGGATGGGCTGGCCAAGGATGCCCTGGTCCGCGCCAAACAAGTTCCGCCAGGCACTGTAGCTGAGAATGACGGCTCTGGGCCCATGGGGACGATCCTCATCTTCGGAAAAATTGCGCCCGATGACGGGCTGAAGTCCCAGCACGTCAAAATAATGGGCAGAGATCCGGCCATCGTGCACGTACTGGACATGGGAACCCGCCCGAAGATTCACGCCGGAGCTTCCTCCGGATACGGCGGAGATCAATGCCGGCACATTGTCGCGCAGCAGCTCCCACCTCTCGCCGTCGATGTTGATGGGCTCGTCGGCAGAGTGGGAACCGATGACCCGCGCGTAAATCGTGCCCATTTTCTCGGGATGCGTGTATGGCAGGCTTTTAAGCATGAGCGCATTTACCAAAGAGAAGATCGCTGTGTTCGCGCCAATGGAAAGCGCCAGGGTGATGATGACCGTCGCGGTAAACCCGGGATTACGCCTTAGCTGGCGCGCGGCGAACCGGAGATGTTGCCTGCTCTCCATAGACTAGCCTCCCTGCGGATAAATCTATGATGCAATCTTCTACAGAAAGTACGTCGATACGTCGGTTCACGTTTCACTCCGGCTGGTTTGGACAGGCATAATGTCCGTTGCAAGGTGGGAGATGCTGCCGCTTAAACCTTGCGCTTGTGAATTGCTCAGGCAGTGACGGTGAACACGCTGGGTTTCGCCTGCTCCGCGTTCGCGATTCCTCCCGAGTCACGAGCAACTCTTCCGTAATCGGATAAAGGAAGGGTTGCCGTTTATTAGCGGCACTTGAATCGCGGCATTCAATTTTCGCTATCTTCTCTTCGTCGCTCTCGCTTCCCTTCAGTTCTTTTCGAAACGTGAATCTCTCTCCTAGGCCCGCAGCGTCATTCACTCGTTGCGTAACGCCACCATCGGATCCAGCCGAGACGCGTGCCGCGCCGGTATCGCACAGGCAAGCATGGCCACCAAGCTCAGTAGCAGCGCTCCCCCAACCAGAATTATCGGATCCCGCGCGTTTCCTCCCACCCAACTCTCCAGAACCCTGTTCATCATCAGGGTAAGCGCCAGTCCAGCCGCAATCCCGCTCCCCACACTCACCACCGTCGACGCAAACACGATCCGCAGGACCTGCAGGGGCTGGGCACCCAACGCCATGCGAATTCCAAATTCGTTCGTGCGCTGTGCCACAACATAGGACACCACGCAATACAATCCGATTGCCGCGAGTGCTAATGCCAGCCACGCCAGGATTCCAAAGATCCATGCCGCCAGATGCTCCTGCTGCCATTCCGGCAGATCGCTGATCCAGGTCTCCAGGTCCCTCACGATGCTGTAGGTCTGCTGGTCTGGATTTACCGCGGCCAACTGTTTCTGCACGGCGTGCACCAACGTCAGCGGCGGCGCCTCCGACCTCACCAAAATCTGTGTTCCTTGCCACATGCTCAGCGTGTAGGGTACATATACCGCTGGCTTGACGGGGTCACTCAACCCGGCGTTTCGCGCATCTTCCACGATGCCCACAATCTGCAGCCAGGAATCAGCAATGTTCGACGCCGACAGAATCGACGGGGGCCTGTCCTCAATCTTGGGCAACTTCACCGAGTGACCGATCGCATCGCCGTTCGGGAAATACCGCTGCGCCAGCGTCCGATTGATGACCGCGATGTGTGCGCCGTTCTGATTCTCCGTTTCGTTCCATATTCGTCCTTGAAGAAGTGGAATCCTCAGAATCGCGAAATACCCGGGACTCACCAGATTGACGGACGTCATCTGTTCTTCCGCCGAGGGCTTCTCGAGGATCTCAAACTGCGTCTTCCCTCCATTCCGCGGGGGCGTGGCGTTGCTCGAAATTGCCGCCATCGTCACTCCTGGCGTCTCTCCCACTTTTGCTCGCATTTGCTCGAAATAGGCTGCGCGCGCGGCCCATGTTGTGTACGCGCCGTCGTGAAGCGGTATTCCTACCGACATCACATGACGTGGATCGTAGCCCAGCGGCTTATGCATCAGCCCCTCGAAGGCCTCCATCGCCGCCCCCGCTCCGGCCAGCAGCAACAGCGTTAGCGCAATCTGGCCCGCGATCAGCACGTTGTTCGTTCTGCGCCCCGCCACGCTTCCCGCTAGCCGCCTCACGTTCGACTGCATCAATTGTCCTGCTTGCGTTCGCGAGAGCCGCCATGCTGGCCACGACCCGGAGAGAATTCCGGTTAGGAGTCCGACGCCAACGCTGAAGAAGAGAACGGGAAGATTGATGCGGATTACCACTTCAGGCGCGAACGCGTACGGAGGCAATAGCACTCGAATGCCCGCTAAAATGCCATAGGACGCCAAAACGCCTAGCGCCGCGCCAATCGTCGCCAGAAACAGCGACTCCGTCAATAACTGCCGCGCGATGCGGCCGCGTCCCGCGCCGATGGCCGCCCGCACAGCCAATTCGTGCTGCCGGGCCGTGCCACGCGCCAGCAACAGAATAGACACGTTCCCGCACCCGATCGCCAGCAGCAGAGCTACGCCGCCAAACAGCAGATACAAGGTTGCGCTGATGCTTCTCACAACCCATTCGTTCAGCCCTTCCACGTTGACCCGGAAGTGCTCGGGGAAGTGCTTCGGCATATCCACGGCAAACTGGTCTACCAAGGGTTGTAATGCCGCGTCCGCCGCTTCGCGAGTCACGCTCTTCCGCAGCCGCAGATTGATGATGTACGTCGGTCCCGGATCCTGCGTAAGCTTCAGCGGCAGGTAGACATCCGCGCTGTACCAGCGGAATCGCGGCGCGGCCACCCCCACAATCGTGTAGTTCGTCCGGTCCAGTTGAATCGTCTTGCCCACGACTTCTGGGTCCGAAAGGAAATGGGTCTGCCAAAACTTATACGACACCACGGTCACCGCTTGCGGATCCTGCCCCTCGATGGCGTCCGACGGCAGTAGTCCGCGGCCCAATAACGGTGGCACTCCCAAGTCTGCAAACCCATTGGCAATCAGACCGATCGCGTTGACGTTTTCCGGAATCTCATGTCCGGTCAGAATCATGGCGTGATAATCCATCGCTAGCAGGCTTTCCACAATGCCGAGCTGACGCACTTCCCGGATTTGCGGCCCATTGAGATTGACCCAATCCCCCTGCCCAGCCTTGCTCTGCATCGTGAGCCGCACAATCCGGTCCGCCCCCACAAAAGGGTACGGGTCGATCAGCGCCGCATAGATGACGCTGAAGACCGCGGTGGTCGCTCCGATGCCCAGTGCCAATGACACTAACGCCGTCAGCGTCAGCCCCGGCCTACTGACAAGCTGTCTCACCGAATATCGCAGATCCTGCGCTACCGTCCGCATCTCGCACCGTAGATATCTTCCGCCGGTTAGCGGTCTTTGCTCACATTACGCGCACCTGGCAACCGGAGGCAATTGTCGTTTTCGGATTTCGAGTCCTGATTAACGCTAGCGTCAGTTAGGGCCTGCGGCCCGCGAAACTTCATGAAAGTCCTGTCAGTAACCGCTTTGTTTTCAACACCGGAACCGCGACTTTCGTTTCCACGAGGAGCTGAATTCAGGCGCGGGGCTCCGCGCGCGTTCGATAAGGCCGTTTGGGCGTGGCCGCCCGTGGTTGCGGCGGACGCAGGCCCTATGCAAATTCAATGTTGGGAAGCAACGGAGTCGCTGGAATGCCGTAAGCTATGGGACGTTCTGCGACCCGTTTCATTTGAGGGCAGCAATATGAACCGTCGTGAAGCAATACGTTCTCTGTCTTTAGCCGGCGGAGTGTCTTTGCTCCCATCCACACCCTTGCTGGCCGCAGGTTTGCCGTCAGAAGCGGAAGCCAGTTACGCGCAAGCCGTGAAAGGCACGGCGCCGGTGAGAATCCGCGACATTAAGACGATTCTTACCGCACCGAATCGAATAAGGCTCGTCATCGTGAAAGTGGAAACGAGCGAGCCCGGCCTGATTGGCTGGGGCTGCGCGACGTTTACGCAGCGCGCGCTCGTAGTGCAGCCAGCTGTCGAGCAATATCTCCGGCCGTTTCTGATCGGCCGCAACGTCGACGAAATCGAAGACATCTGGCAGTCCAGCTACGTAAGTTCCTACTGGCGCAATGGCCCGGTGCTGTTCAATGCCATGAGCGGCGTCGACATCGCCCTGTGGGACATCAAGGCCAAACGAGCCGGCATGCCCCTTTATCAATTGCTAGGCGGAAAAGTGCGCCACGGCGCGGACTGCTACTTCCACGCTAGCGGCACCAGCTTTTCGGAAGTCGAAGACAACGCCCGCCGCGCGATGGAGCAGGGCTTCCGCCATGTGCGTGTGCAGGTCACCACGCCCGGTTATGCGGGTTACGGCGCGGCGCGCAGCAATGCGCCTACAACTGGTGCACACGACGAAGCGGTTGGTCCGACCAACCCAATCGAGATCTGGGAGCCGGCGCCTTATGTCCGGCTCGTTCCAAAATTATTCGAGCACTTGCGCAACAAACTCGGTGACGACGTGGAACTCCTTCACGACGTCCACGAGCGCGTCACCTTGAATCAAGCCATCAATCTCGCAAAGTCGCTTGAGCCCTATCGCTTGTTTTTTCTCGAAGATCCGCTCCCGCCAGAAGAAAATGACCATTTCCGGTTGCTCCGCCAGCAAACCAGCACGCCCATCGCGATGGGCGAATTGTTCAACACCCAGCACGAATACGTGCCTCTCATCTCAGAGCGTCTGATCGATTTCATCCGCATCCACATTTCGCAGATCGGCGGTCTAAGTCCAGCGCGCAAGGTCGCCGCCTTGAGCGAGTTCTTCGGCGTGCGCACCGCGTGGCACGGGCCGGGCGATGCTTCACCAGTAGCACACGCCGCGCAGCTCGCGCTCGAGTTGGCCAGCTACAACTTCGGCGTCCATGAAGGCAGCGGCTTCCCCAAAGAAACCCAGGAAGTATTCGTAGGCTGTCCCGAAGTGAAGAACGGCTACATGCTGGCCCAGGAGAAACCAGGCCTCGGCATCGAGGTCGATGAAAAGCTCGCGGCGAAATTCCCCATCCCCGCCGGTCCGCCGAATTTCGACTATTCCTGGGGAACCACGCGACGCCGAGACGGCACAGTTATCAGACCCTGATGCGCTTCCTACCCTCACCCGTGCAGGAGAGTGCCATGAAGAAATCCATCGGTGACAACATGATCCCGAAAGACTGGACCTTCGAACGCGGGCCCAAATCCTAGCAGGAACAATCGCATGACTCCCGACCGTGCCGCGAGAAGCCGTCGCCTTTCAAGCGATGGAGTGATCACCAAAAATTTCCTCAACCCCAAAGAAATCCACAGGTTGAGCGCGAAAGTTCAGTGGATCTCCGGGTGCCTCCCTGCTGTAGAATCCGACCTGACTTGGGAAAGCCCGACCAGAGCGAGATGCCTGACATACGAAAACCCCAACCGCCAAGCAGGCCTCAATCGATCGCGGCTGGAACGAAGCCTGGCGCTGTGCAGCAGTGGGCCGTATGGGCAGAAGAAGTGGAGCGGTTGCTTGAGCAGGGAAAATCCAAGCCTGCGGTTGAGCTGGCGAAGGTAGCCCACAAGC
>Ga0209804_1000651_pt1 | contig 26343 bp, 18 predicted proteins | sample GraSoiAngelo_139_FD_185896 | JGI IMG/M metagenome (GOLD analysis project Ga0209804, IMG submission 185896) | Grasslands soil microbial communities from the Angelo Coastal Reserve, California, USA - 14_0929_12_20cm (SPAdes) (version 2) | ecosystem: Environmental > Terrestrial > Soil > Grasslands ... | reverse complement strand
GTGAGGACACCTCGCGTCATCCAAATTAATCATTCGATCTGCTGGTATGGCATAACGAATAGCGAGAGTGATGTCATCGAGCATAAGGTTAAGACAGAATACAGAGTATAGGTTCCTCTTTCGCTGGCGAAGCCTCAAATGATGCCTGCCAAGTGTTTAACCTAAAGGTCACGCTAAGGGTCGTTCAGGCGGAGTGGTTGACTGTTCAGCGGTTACTCTTGGTTGGCTTGCCCATAATCTTGTCACCTTGTTTCAGCGAAACCTGGAAAAGTTGTGCAGGAAGCTGTCCTTACTGAGTGGCGACCTGACATGGCCACAGAACCGCCCTGTCGTTCGGCTTGCACAATCCAAGATCCCAAGATCTTGGTGGAACCTCGCTCGAGCTAGAGTGCGGAGTCCTTCGTCAGCGTCTTCTCGGCAGGCAGGATTCTGCCTTGTGGAACGGGAACGGGACGCCTGACCGTTGAACCTTCCAATTGGCCCCGAAGTAATTCCTCAATCTGACTTGTACGAACCTCGGTCGAGAAGGACCGCGCTACGAAGGCAGCTGCTGCTCGACCCATCTCGTCACAGCGACTCCGGTCCTGTGCCAGCGCGAGCAGGTAGGCTTGGAACTCGTTGAGATCCTTCGCCAGCAGGCCCGTCCGGCCCGCCTCGGTGGTCATTTGGGCCAAGTCGGTTTGCATGGTAACAATCGCGCGGCCACAGGCCTGGGCCTCCAGTAACGCCTGGTACGGACGGTTACTTTCCGCCTGCTCAGGGATGGCAAAGAAGTCACACGCTGCATAGTACCAACTTACATTGCTATGCTCCACTTCGCCCGCCAACCGCACGCGTCTACTGATCTTGAGCCTGGCAGCTTCGCCTTCTATTTGCGCGCGGCCGTCACCATCGCCAACCAGCAGCAGGACAGCATTGGCGGGAAGGGTTGCGAACGCACGCATCAGGTCCAAAACCGCCTCAGCTTTTCCCGGCCGGGGATCATCCTTATGTCTTCGCACCGAGAAGCGGCTGACACACAGGACAATAGGCCCCTCTTCTGGCAAACCCAGCACGCGTCGTGCTTCCTCGCGGCTGGGCAGATGCGTCGAGGTCTTTACGGCCAGAGGAAGGAAGCAGATCCGTTCCGCCGGGACACCCCACTCGCGAAAGTGTTGGATGGCCCCTCCCAACTCCCCCATAGACCGAACCACTACGACCTTGTCCGCCCGCTCTAGAGACTTGCGGAAGCCGAAGGTGTACAGCTGTCGCCACGGTCTGGGCAATGCCTTGATCCTTTGCTGGCCTGATCCCTCGCATCCGAGGAGTACATATCTTGGGGGATGCTGCCACCAGCCGAACAGATCGGGATACTGAACCGAAGAGGCGTAGACCAGCCAGGCGTCGGGCGAAAATCTCTTGACTGCCCCGCGCACCAGGGCTGCTTCGGCAAGGAGACGGCGCGCAGGAAGGCGGCCGAGCCAGAAATCACGCATGTCCACTCGAGAAATAATTTTTATCTCATGACCACGCTTTCTGAGACCCGTCAATACGTTGGTAATGAACATTCCGTCCCCCGACGTGCGCTTTTCACCGCCGGGGCAACTCTCAAGGTATCCTGCGCGCGGAACACAGTAGGCGATTCGCATGGTATCTCCCTTCAACCCCCTTCTGGCTAGCTAGGTAGGTCCTGAGAAACACCACGGCGGCGCCATCCAACGCGCATGACAATCTCAGCTCGTCGTTTTTCATCAATGACGACGCGCAGCGATCACCGATCGGTGCAAGCCTACCGAGCTAGTGCGTTCGTAAGTACAGAACTGACGGAGTGGCGCACCAATTCGGACATCTTCCTCCCTCTTTACTTATGCCACAATACGGTCGGAGTTTTTCGCCAGCATCTCCTCGGCAGGCAGGATTCTGCCTTGTGGGACGGGAACGGGATGCTTGACCGTTGAACCTTCCAATTGGCCCAGAAGTAATTCCTCAATCTGACTTGCACGAACCTCGATCGAGAAGGACCGCGCTACGAAGGCTGCTGCTGCTCGACCCATCTCGTCACAGCGACTCCGGTCCTGTGCCAGCGCGAGCAGGTGGGCTTGGAACTCGTTGAGATCCTTCGCCAGCAGGCCCGTCCGGCCCGCCTCGGTGGTCATTTGGGCCAAGTCGGTTTGCATGGTAACAATCGCGCGGCCACAGGCCTGGGCCTCCAGTAACGCCTGGTACGGACGGTTACTTTCCGCCTGCTCAGGGATGGCAAAGAAGTCACACGCTGCATAGTACCAACTTACATTGCTATGCTCCACTTCGCCCGCCAACCGCACGCGTCTACTGATCTTGAGCCTGGCAGCTTCGCCTTCTATTTGCGCGCGGCCGTCACCATCGCCAACCAGCAGCAGGACAGCATTGGCGGGAAGGGTTGCGAACGCACGCATCAGGTCCAAAACCGCCTCAGCTTTTCCCGGCCGGGGATCATCCTTATGTCTTCGCACCGAGAAGCGGCTGACACACAGGACAATAGGCCCCTCTTCTGGCAAACCCAGCACGCGTCGTGCTTCCTCGCGGCTGGGCAGATGCGTCGAGGTCTTTACGGCCAGAGGAAGGAAGCAGATCCGTTCCGCCGGGACACCCCACTCGCGAAAGTGTTGGATGGCCCCTCCCAACTCCCCCATAGACCGAACCACTACGACCTTGTCCGCCCGCTCTAGAGACTTGCGGAAGCCGAAGGTGTACAGCTGTCGCCACGGTCTGGGCAATGCCTTGATCCTTTGCTGGCCTGATCCCTCGCATCCGAGGAGTACATATCTTGGGGGATGCTGCCACCAGCCGAACAGATCGGGATACTGAACCGAAGAGGCGTAGACCAGCCAGGCGTCGGGCGAAAATCTCTTGACTGCCCCGCGCACCAGGGCTGCTTCGGCAAGGAGACGGCGCGCAGGAAGGCGGCCGAGCCAGAAATCACGCATGTCCACTCGAGAAATAATTTTTATCTCATGACCACGCTCTCTGAGACCCGTCAATACGTTGGTAATGAACATCCCACTCCCTGACGTGTGCTTTTCACCGCCGGGGCAACTCTCAAGGTACCCCGCGCGCGGAACATAGTAGGCAATTCGCATAGCGTCCCCCTTACGCTCGTGCTTTAAAAGCTTCGATCTACAGAGTTATGGCTCTTCAATGATACTGAAGAACCGCAGCCAAGCCGGGACGGACCTGTAAGTCCGGCGGCGGGAAATGGGGCGAACAAAACAAGAAAATTTCGGCGGGGGGCCCACCCCTGTTTTTTGTTTTGGTGGTCGACGAAGTTATGGGGCTGGGGCTATTCTTCTTCCTCGACCGGTGGACGCGGCCCTTACAACCTGGCCGGTAGTGTACAGCTCCAGAAGAACCTCAACCTGAGCTTCCTTGGTACCATCGTGTCATATTCGCTCCCGCACTCCGGACAGGTGTTAGTGAGCCCTGTTATTAACGGGGTGGGGCTCGTGACGAACCATGAACGTGTGGATGTCTGCCGTGCTATAGAACACAGCTTAATCCTGCTTGGCCACGTCGCAAGCCCTACCACCTATCAACTCCGACCCCTGAATCTCGATTCCTCCTCCGCCCATCAGGACCTAAAGCTGGCGGCACAACGTTGGGTCGCCCCGCCAGGTTGCGCAGGCTTTCCTCGAGCATGATCTCGGCCCGTTCGCGCCACCCTGGGGCCCTCGTCTGGATGGCCTTTTTCCGTCCCTTTAGCCAGAACACGGCCTTGTAGAAAGGCAGGGTAGCCGGAACCCGCGGATGGCCACCTGCGCCCAGATAGGTCCTGAGAAACACCTCGGCGGCGCCATCCAGCGCGCGGATGGAGCCTAGGTGCCTCATCGCCAGTCGCTCCAAACTGACAATAAATTGTGCGACGTCGCGCGCCGGATCTGCGATATCGTAAAGATCCCAATCGAACACCGCGGTGCGTCCCTTCGCGAAAATAATCTGATGCTCGCAATAGTCACCGTGGCCAGCACAGGCGGGAAATGCGCCCAGGGAGAGCGCGGCAGCCCTCAACCGTTCGAGTAGTCGTTCGGACTTGGCAGCCAAAAGCGCGTCTCGTTCAGATATAAGGCGGCACTTACGTTCAGCACTGCGGAGGAACCTGTCGATCCCTGAGATTCGGCCTGATGGCGGGGCTAGCGTCTGGAACCGTGCCAACCATCGCCCGCACCGTTCAGCCGCCGCGGCACACTCGAGCCCATCACCGTGTTTGAAGATATCTTCCACCGACGTTCCTTCGATCCTTTCCTGCAAAAGCACGCGTAACGATGGAAGATAGGCGAGCGGTACGGGGATCGAAAATTCCGCTTCCGGGCCAAAACCTGCTCGCCTCAGTCGCTCCATAACTCGATACACGTCCTCGTGGTCTGTGGCGTAGACTTTGCCAATCAGGCGCCGGCATCCACTCTGCGTGCCTACAACAATCTCGAAGGTGCAATGCGGCTCCGGATGGACGCGCAGCACCTGGATTTGAACTTGCTGCGGGACGCCCCATGGCCACTGGGAGGCGGGAAGCAGGCAAATTTGATTGGCCAACGCAGCGCCATCCACATGGACGGCCGCCAAGGCTGAAATATCTGGATCGCCAGCCGTGGTGGGGATCAAGAGCACAGAATCAGCGGAGCTAGGGATTGGTTCCGACATGTTCCCGCAGGAGGATTTTCTTCGCTAATCTCGCAGTTGGGAGCTGACTGGTATGGCAACCATGACCGCATCGCGGCAGCCCAACCATGTTATCCAAATTTGACAAACTCACATCACAACCGAAGATCTGGTCACAACCGTTCGTTTTCACCGCTGACCGCACCAGGTTACGAAGCCCAGTAACCACAACCGACGGCTTTGACGGCTCAAATTACACTCCTCCTTGCAGCAGTCGTTCACATCATCAGCGACAAGCAAATAACCTTTGGAAAACCTTATGCGGATTCGCCACGGCAGCCTATGTAATGTAAGATCAGCGTCGTTTAGCCAAAAACCAGCGAGATTCGCCCGTTGGTGGAGCGGTGGACCGGCCAATGATCGCGAGCGACAGGTGATGTTCCCGCGCGAATTCACGAAGGTGCAGAAGCAATCCCGGATAGGTTCAAAGTCCTTGGTCCTTGGTCCCTCCTCGGCCCAATTACAAGCGTGGAACACTCTCATTCCTGTAGAGGGTACTGGTAGCTTTCAGGTGCTCCCCACTGTTGGTTCGAAAATAATCTACGGTTCTTCGTAAACCGGTCGGCAGATTAACTTTCGGTTCCCAGCCCAGCAGCTTGCGTGCCTTCCTGATGTCCGGAGAGCGCTGCTTTGGATCATCTGATTGGGGCTCCGCAAACCTAACCTTACTGTCGGAACCCGTTACCGCTAGTATTTGCTGGGCGCATTCGAGAACTGTTATCTGCTCAGCTCTGCCGATATTTACGGGTTCGTGCTCATAGGAACGGGCCACTCGTAATATACCTTCGATCGTATCTGACACATAGGTTAGGCTACGTGTGTTCGTGCCATCGCCGTAGATAACGAGGTCTTCGCCTAACAGCGAGCTTTTTATGAACTCGGATATCATACCGCCGCCATCTATCGTCATTCTTGGCCCATAAGTGTGAAAGACACGGGCTATCCTCGTATCGAGATTGTAGTATCGACGATAAGCCATGGTGGCAGCCTCGGACAAACGCTTGGCCTGGGTATAAACCGAACGCTCACTGATGGGGTTGACGTTTCCCCAATAATCTTCGCGCTGCGGGTTGTGGTAGGGATCCCCGTAGACTTCCGAAGCTGATCCTAAGAGGAACTTCGCACCGTATTTATGGGCCAAATTGAGTGTATTGAAGGTGCCAAAAGATCCGGTCCTCAGAGTAACGATGCCGTGAACCATATAGTCAGTGCGAGCAGCCGGCGATGCGAAATGAAACAGATAATCAATGGGGCCACAATCAAACGGTTCGCATATGTCCAACTCATGGAATTCAAAGCGAGAGTCCAACGAGAGATGTCGGATGTTATCGATACGACTGGTAAGCAGATTATCGACCGCGACCACTTTATTTCCCTCTGCCAACAGGGCGTCGCAAAGATGCGATCCCAGGAAACCTGCTCCACCTGTTACAAGAATACGCACATTAGCCTCGATTTCGTATCAAAACGACAAGAAAGGCGCTAACGATTCTCGGTCCGAGGCCCTCGGCACCAGTCCCACTCCCGACTCCCGGTACCATTTCACGAAATTTACAAGTCCCTCTCTTAGCGGAGTGGCAGGCCGGTAGCCGAGCACACGGCTCGCTTTGGAGATATCGGCCCAGGTCAGCGGGGAGTCGCCGGGCGCTAGCGGTTGCCATTCGCGGATTGCCTTGCGGCCGGTGACACTCTCGAGCAGTTCGATCAGCTCGGCAAGCTTCACCGGGTGCGAATTGCCCAGATTAAAAGTCTCAAAAGGGGCACTGCCTGAGGCAGGCCGCAACTCATAATGGAGAGCGCCCAGCACACCAGCGACAATATCATTAACATAGGTGTAGTCACGAGCGCTCGAGCCATCGCCGAAAATGGGCACAGGCTTACCGGCCTCGATCAACGCGGTGAACTTACGAATGGCCAGGTCGGGCCTTTGTCGCGCACCGTAAACAGTGAAGAAGCGCAGACAGATCACTGGCAGCCCGAACAGATGGGCATAGGTATAGGCCAACATCTCGCCTGCCAGCTTGGTGGCGGCATAGGGCGAAAGCGGCCGCAACTCGACTTGGTCTTCGGAAAAGGGCACGCAGCTCGTGGCCCCATACACTGAACTGGACGAACCGAAAATGAACTTGCCCACGTGGAACCGGCGACAGAGTTCCAGCAGGTTCAAGGTGCCCGCTACGTTCACGCGCTCGTACAGCTGAGGCTGCTCAATTGAGGGGCGCACACCGGCGCGCGCGGCCAGGTGAATAACAACCTCGGGGCGCGTGAGTGCCATGACCCGCGACAGTGCTTCCGCCTCGCAAATATCGATGGCATGAAATTCATACTTGCCGGTACGGCTTATGGCTTCCAAATTGGCTTTCTTCAAATCGGAGGCGTAGAAGGAGTCGAGATTATCCACGATCGCTAGCCGGCAGCCCCGATCGAGCAAGGCTTCGGCGAGGTGGGATCCAATGAATCCCGCTCCACCGGTCAGAAGCACGCTCTGTCCGTGGCCGTTCACAAGCGCACTCCGAGACAAGAATCCGGAAAGCAGCCCGACGAGGACGAGTCCGGGCTGCAGCTCGCTCGCTGGCCTAGCGGTAATGACTTAGTGTCCTTAGGCATTAGGGTGGACGCAGTTTAGAAGCTGACTCTGAGAGATGGCTGGAGCTCCCGTGAGGAATAAGCCTTAATGGGTTTGCCGAAGTGTGGCGACGTGAGCGTACCCACAAAGTTCTGGAAGTTGGTTTGGTTCAAGAAATCGAACACATCGAGTCGGAACTCCACTTCGCGAGTCGTCTCGCTCTTGGACTTGGCCCTTCGCAGCATGAACTTCTTGGTGAAGCGCAGATCCATGTTGGCCCCGCCGGGACCGTGTCCAACATTCCGGCCGACATTTCCCGGCTCGGGGAGAATCAGCCAGCGGACACTATTAGGGTCGCTGAGGGGAAACAGGGTGCCACCGGACACATACTTTAGGCCGTCGTAAAGCGCGCCACTTTTTCCACCGACGAAGCTTCCATCCACCCCAAAAGAATTGAAGGGCGCGTTGGGGTTGCCCAGGCTTGGGCGGTCATTGACTATGGTGTCGCCGTTATCGTCAAAGCCGGTCGTAATGTTGTAGGGAATGCCGGAGTGCCAGGAGCCGATCAACCCGAAGTTGAAGCCATGGGGCAGCTTCAGAACGCCGGCAACATTCAGACGATGCCGCTGATCGAACTCGGAGCTCCCGCGCTCACCCCGCAAATCGTAACTATCGGCCGGAAGGAAGGACAGGCCCGAGGTGTCGTCAATCGAGTGCGAGAAAGTGTAGCGCGCGAGCAGTTGCAGCCGGCGCAGTTTGGTCCGAACGCCCAGGGCGAAACTGTGACTATGGGAACTGCCTGCGGTCTCGAATTGATTGATTGTGACGAAATTCGGATTAGGCCGCGGGCCGGTCGCGGACAACGGCGCATTGATATCGCGCAGCCGGTACAGCCTTGACCCGCGCAGCATAGTGTATTCCGCCGTGAGGGATGTCTGGGTAGCCAGCTTCTGCTCCACGCTCAGGCTTGCCTGAATATTGTAAGGAGCACGGATGTGCGGCTCAATCTGCAGCACACTGGGAGGCGACGAATTGAGATTTCCCGGCGAGGGGAAGCCCGGGTTTTTAAGCACGATCTGGCGCTCCGCCCCGTTGAGATGCAAGTACTGCTCCTCGAGACTAACGGGTTGCCGTTGGTAGAAAACGCCGACGCCGGCGCGCAGCACGGTCCGGCCACTCGGTGTCGCGGCGGAGAGCGCAATGCGCGGCGCCAAGTTCTTATGGTATCCGAGATTAGACTGGAATTCGTGGCGCAACCCAAGCAGCAAATTGATTTGGGGCCGGAGGCGGATCTCATCCTGCAAGAAATATGCAATCTCATGCTGAGCAAATGTCGCCCGGGGGTCGCCCTGGTTTACGGTGTACTGAAGCGGCGAGTGGTTAAGGAAGTGCTTGTTGTCAGAGAAAGTGAATGTTCCCCCGAAGTTAGAACGATCGGTATCGCCGATAAATCGCGATTTCACGAGGCCGCCGAACCGGAATGAGTGTTTCCCGTGGATGTAAGAGGCCAAATCCTGGAATTCCGCCTCCCTTTCTAGGGTGCTCTGCCAGATCTGAGCGCCTCCAGTGTTGAATGCGCCGTTCACCAAGATCGCCGGTGCATCAGTCCCGCTGGTAGACTGTTTTGGCCGATATCGGAAGTCGAGGAGAACTTGGTTCAAGAAAGCCGATGTAGGAGTTGCGGTCTCCTGTATCCTGAGCTCGTGCGTCCGCTTGTTTGAACTCCACCCGCGTTCCGGAAGATCGAATCCCCCCACGCCCTGATTGCCGTACCGATCAAGGCTGAAGGTGTACCCGAGGGACAGGGTGTTGAGCGAGTTCAGCCGGACGGTAGTCTTTTCGAGCAGATGGGCTGTACGACGGTGGGTTGGAACCGTGTCTGATTCACGACCAAGCGGCGTTACCGCGTTTACGAAATTGTTGTTGTTGTCCCTAAGGTAGTCGCCGCTAAGGACAAAAGTTGCCTTGTTGGCGAACAGCGGCAGCGGCCCGTCGACCTCCCCCTCGAGCCATTCGCGACTCCGGGGCGGGTTAACCGTGGCGAAGTAGTTGCGGGCATCCATGCTCGCATCCCGGGCGGTGAACTCGAAACGCTTATGGAAACGATGAGTCGAGCCGGAACGCGTAGTGACTTCGATGCGTCCCTTTCCCGGTCGGCCAAATTCCGCCGAATAGGGATTCCTGTCTACGGCGATGGCTTTAATACTGGAGACCGGAACGTCTACTCCATTGTCTTCCACTCCGTCAACTATGATTTTGGTCCCCTGCGCGTCATTCGCCGCGGGATCCACAAAGAGCGAGGCTATTGCCAAGGGTTCGGCCCTATTCGTCGGGAGGCCCCTCAACAGACCGTCCTCGGTCAGCGTGACCGCACTGGCGTTTTGATCCGAAGAAAGGGGGTCAGCCGTAGCTCGAGCGGAAACGGTAATCTCCTCCGAAACGTTAGCTGGCTGGAGGCGCACGCGCTGGGCAGGGGTGGGATGTGCACCAACCTCAAGGGGTAATTCCACCGCTTCAAAACCTTGTGTTTCTACTCGCAAATGATATTTACCGGGCGCAACTTGCCGGAATGCGAAGTGGCCAGTCTCGTCCGCGACAGTGTTCAGTGCTCTGCCGTTCGCCTGGTCGGTCAGCGTGACGTCCGCCTCCGGAATCACCGCGCCGGTCCGGTCTTCGACGAGTCCAGTCACCTTGGACGTAGCCGGCTTCAGTACGGTCGGAGCAGGCTGCACCTCCGGGGGCGCTGAGGAAACACTCGGCAACACAGGAGCTTCGATCGCCGGAGGGGGGGGCTCATTATGCTGATCAGCAGCCTGGATAGAGCCGGAACGGTTTGCGGGAACAGCCTGCGGCTGGAGAATCGGGTTGTTGTTGCCACCAGTGGAGCCTGCAACAACTCCAGCACCCGAGGCAGCGGCCGGCCCGGGCACGGTCGGAACAGGCTGTCCCTCAGCGCTTGCCGGGTGGGCCGCCTCCGGGCGCTGATCGGCAAGCTGGGTAGAGCCGGGATGGTTTGCGGCAACCGGATGCAGCCGGAGAATCCAGTTATTGTCGCTGCCCGAAACGATCTCGTACGCAAGCGGCTGTGCCAAGTCCACAACCACGCGGGTGATAGGCGGAACATGTCGTCGGTCCACGCCCACACGCACGACTTTCGCGCCCCCACTCTCCATAGCAATGCGACGCTGGCGCGTTACCGCCACCGTCTTAGGGAGGTCCACTACCACTCGGGCAGGCGAATCCAGTCTGCTCAGGCGGGGTGTAACCGGGCCACTGAGCAGAAACTCAATGGCCAGCCCTCCCGCTTCCTGCCTTACCGCCAGATCGCGCAATTCCACGGGTGCCGCCAGGCCACCGGCGGGCGGCGTCTGCGCTTGTGGGGCAGTTGTCAGCGCCGCGCCCGGAACACCATTGCCGACGTTCGTGATCTGGCCGTCAGCAGCCATCATTGTGCCTGCCATCGGTAACAGCACCACTGGGGTGCAAAATGCGGTGGTGACCAGCAGACCCGGCCACCACAGACCCAAGAATTCTTTGAAGCGAGCCTTGACCTGAAGCATGGGCCGCCCCCTTTCGAGGATTGACCACAAGTCGCATCCGCTGGGCCCTGAGGAATTGGTGAGCGGCGCCATATCTTCTCCTACTTGTAGTCCGCTTCTTCCACTACAGGAAAGTTATCAGTAGGGACGAGAGTATCTTCTGCTTCGGTCGCCATCTGCAGATGATAGAAATGAGCGTATCTCCCCTCCCGCGCCAAAAGTTCAAGGTGGGTACCCTCTTCAACGATCCGACCCCGCTCGAGGACGATGATGCGGTCTGCGAGGCGCACCGTCGTCAGGCGATGTGCGATGATCAAGGTTGTACGTCCCGCGGCGGCCCGCTCCAGCGCGTCGATAACGGTTTGCTCGGCGGCCGCATCCAGGCCGCTCGTCGGCTCATCAAGGACCAAAATGGGCGCGTCTCGCAGAATCGCGCGCGCGATGGCGATCCGCTGTTTCTGTCCGCCGGAGAGGCTGCTACCTCGTTCCGCCACCGCAGTCTCGTAGCCTTCCGGGAGTCGCGCAATAAACTCGTCTGCATTGGCCGTTACTGCGGCGGCAACGATCGCCTCATCGCTGGCATTGGGACAGCCAAAGGCAATGTTTTCGCGGATGGTGCCACTGAAGAGCAGCGAGTCCTGTAAAACCAGGCTTATCTGATCGCGCAGGGACTGGAGGGCATAATTGCGGATGTCCTCGCCATCGATACGGATCTCGCCATGGGTCGGATCATAGAATCGGGGCAGCAGACCTACAAGAGTGCTCTTGCCGGCACCTGTCCCGCCCACGATGGCGACTTTTTCTCCCGGCGCAATAGCAAGGTTAATCTGCGACAGCACCGGTCGACCGGCCTCGTATTCGAACGACACGTCCCGGAACTCGATTTCTCCGTTTAGTTGTGAAACTTGCCGCGCGCCTTCCCGGTCCCTCACTTCGCTGCGAATGCTCATGACCTCAGCAATCCGTTCCGCTCCCACACTGGCTTTGCTAAACACATAAGTGGAGCGCGCCACGCCCTTCATCGGGGTGTAAAGGTTGGTGACGTAGGCAAAGAAGAGGACTACATCTCCGGTCGTGAGTTGGCCAGCCAGCACCCGGGTGGCCCCATACCACATCACAATGGCCAAGCCCATCGCCGCGAGCAGGTCTACGAGCGGACCCACACGCGCCTGATAGCGCACTACTTCCAGGAATGCCTGGTGGTGACCCTCACTTCGTTCTTGAAAGCGCTCGTCTTGTTGGTCTTCTTGCGCCAAGCCTTGCACGATTCGGATGGAAGCAAGGGTTTCCTGGGCCAGTGACGCAAGCAGCCCGGTGCTGGCGCGCGCCCTGCGAGTGGCCACCTTGATGCGGCGTTTGTAGCGGAAGACGATCCCAAACAACAAGGGTGAGATCGAAAGAGAAACGAGGGCGAACTGCCAATTTAACCAGAACATCAAGACGAGCATTCCTATCAGCAGGCAGCTGTTAGTGCCGAAAGTGGTAACCCCAGTGGCGATCATGTCCTGGATGGCCTGGATGTCGGAAGTCAGTCGCGTTATGAGGTCCCCGGTCCGCTGCTGATCATGGAACCTTAAGGAAAGGCGTTGCATGTGGGCAAACAGATTACGGCGAAGTGCGAAGATAAAGTCTTGGCCCACAACACCCATGGTGTGCGTAAAGTAATAGCTCAGCAAGCCTGTAAGCAGGGCAATGAGTAAGGTCGCAGCGCATGCGCCGTAAAGGATTTCCAGGCGGGTGAATCCGGCACTGTCTAGCCATGCCCGTACGAAAGGCACGCGGCTGATATGGGTATGGGAACGCACGAGCACACGATCGATGACGACCTTGACCGGCCAAGGACGAAGTGCGCTAAGCAGGGAGTTCACCACCATTGCCAACGCCGCCACGCACAGCCGTTTCCAGTAAGGGAGAAGCAACGGCAGAAAGTGTCGAGCCTTGTAAAGCCACTCACGCATTAGCGGTCTCCTTCCCTGGCCTGGGCACGCGGGGAATTTTGAAACGTGTTCCCTGACCGCTGTGCCGAGAGTGGGCGGGCAGGCAAACTGAGGGTGCGTTGAAGTTCGTTCATGACAGCCCAGGCGCGATCAACCAGCCGCCCCGTACGAGACGCCCAGTCGTGCTCGAAGGGGTGCAGGCGACGGCCAGCATATTTGACCAACTCGACCGCTTCGTAGAGACGGGCGCGGATCACGCGCTCTTTCGGGGCAGCGGCGGCGTACCCGGCGAGGAAACTCTTATACGTGTCGTCGCTGGCCTGATCATAAGCGGACTGCCAGAACTGCCAGTCGGCCAGAAACTGACCCACATCGAGCGCCGGGTCGGCCAAGCGAGAGCAATCGAAATCCATCACCGTGAGCCCGCCAGCGGCAACCCAGATGTGCTCGGATTTGAGGTCCCCGTGGGTGAAGGTCGGCGGCTCCTGGGGCAGTCGCTCGTGCAATTCTCGCGCGCGGTCGAAAAGCGCCTCAATCGCCGGTCCCACCTGCGGCAGCAGCACGGGGATATGATCGCTCTTCTTGGCGCTGTCCCGAATCTCGGCCGCAAAATCGTGGGGTTCGGGCCGGCCGGCGAGCTCGACAGGCAGGTGATGCAAGGTGCAAAGCGCCGCCCCGGCCTGCTGCAACCACCGTGCGACGACGCGGTTAGGGCGGCGCGCGTAGTCAGACAGCGGCACGCCGCCAACTCGCGGGTAAAGGACAACCGCATCCTCCGCCACGTAGGCTAGCGGCCGCAGGCAGTTCACACCTTGGCCACGCTCGGCCAGCCAGTCTGCCACCTCCCGCGCCACGCGAAAGGCGCGCGCTCCGTCTTCGCGGCGATAGACGCGCGCCTCTTCTCCGCCGATGTACAGTTTGGCGAATACCGTCCCTCCCTTCGCCGGATCCACCGGGTCGTAGCGCAGCACGTGCCGTTTTCCGGGACGATATATGATTGCTGTAACTGTGTAATCGCTGACGCGACCCCGATCCGATCCGGCATTACCGGACGCGTGGGCTTCCGCGAGCATAGCGCGTACGTGCTGCGGGTCTGACAGGCGCGCAAGCTGGATGAATCGCGCGTCCAGCGGCGACACCCGGACCCGCATGCTCCACTCAGGACAATCCGCCATCAGTTGCAGGAAGGGCGCCGCCACGCCGTGGCGCACCGCCTCGGCCTGCACCTTGGCCAGATCACCTGTCTCTTGATGCCGATCTGCGTCGGTATTCGACCCCCAGGTTACGGCGATGGGGCGAACGCGATAAGCCTCGCTGCCCTCGATGTAGACAAGCGCGTCGTAGTATGCGGTGAGCCGGCGGCCAGGCTTAAACCGCACCTCCCTTAGATGACGCGGCCCCACTAAGGCCCCCTGGGGCAGAAGGGCTCTCAGCTGATCCGCTAATGCCTTGCGCGCCGTCGTGGAGAGCAGCACCCACTGGATACCTTTCAACTTAGCGCGTCCTAACAGCACGTCGGCGATGTTCATGCTCGACTTCCTTCAAACAAAAACCTCAAAGACGTACTCCATACCGCATGACGGTTAGCACTCCGGTCAAAGATCTCCAAGACTTCCTCCCCCGGCCTAATTCTCCGCATAAGGACTGCTTAACCCTATTGCCCGCCTCGGCCACGCACGATTTCGGTTGACTAGTGGTTCAACTCGTTCGATCACCCGAGCCGCATGGTGGGTCCAGGTGCGCGCCGAGCAGGCGGCACTGGCGTTTCTCCCCAGTTCGTTACACAGCGCTCGATCGCGCTGTAGCCGGAGGATACAGTCCACGAGATCCGCGCGGTCACCCGGCTCAAATAACAGGCCCGTAGCGCCATCAACGACGACTTCTGCCACCTGTCCTACTCGGCTTGCAACCACTGGTCGACCCGCAGCCATGTATTCGAAGAGCTTTAGCGGAGAGTAGTAAAAATTGTCCAGCGCGGGATAGGGTGCAATGGCAACATCCATCGCAGCCAGATGCTGGGGTACGTCTTCGTGCGCGACTCCCCCGGCGAACGTCACCGCTGGCGTTAACCCCGCGTTCCGAACTTCCTCCTCGAATTGTGGCCGCAAGGGACCGTCTCCCACGAGAAGCAGGTGGGTCGAGGGATCTATCCGATGCAAATCCTGAAAGGCGGCGAGCAGCAGGTCCACCCCATGCCATCGTTTGAACGTGCCAACAAAGCCGATGACAAAGCGTCCCACAAGGTCAAACCGTTCCCTCACCATCGATCCCTCTAAGTCCTTATGGAACAAGCCCGTATTAACAGCGTTCGGCAGAACCTGAATAAGCTCAGGCTGCACTCCCGCCCTTTGCAATTGGCTGCGCAGTGATTCCGAGACTGCAATCAGCAGATGCGCCTTGCGCCAGATCCTATGTTCGACCCAATGTGCCAGCGGCGGGCAGGTCACACCCGCCCGGTAGTGCTGCTGTTCATAAGCGAGCGGCGCGTTCACCTCGAGAACCAGTGGAATCGAGCGTTTTTTGGCCAACTGGAGACCTGCCACCGCCCAGAGGCTGTAACGCTCATAAATGAAATCTGGATTCAATTGCTTCGCAACCCCCATTGCCGCCTTGAAAAACGTCAAGTTATGTAGGGCTCGAACTGCATCGGGGTTGTGACGGTTGGCAGTTCTTAGAACCCGAGCGAGCGCACGATTCCAGCCAGAGAGGGGTGCTGGACAAACTGTGGCATGCAGATCGGCTTCGAGAGCTTTCCTACAGCTCGGCAGACTACAAATAACGATAGCGACTTCGTGGCCGAGATCAGCGAGCGCGCGAACGAAAGACCGGATATGAACGGCGCCGCCGCTTTTCCCAGCCAGATTAATGCCCGGGTCGTTACACAGATAAAGAACCTTCACCTGATCCTCCCTACTGGAAAAGAGACAGCAATTGTGCAGAACTCCGTTCGATGGAGAAGCAAGTTTCAATCTTGGCCCTGGCGGCGAGGGCTAGTCGGTCTCTTAGTTCAGGCGAGGTGAGCAGTCTATCCAGCGCGTCGGCCAGCCTCGCAGGGCTGTTGGGGGGGACAAGCAGACCTTCGTCTTCTGAGTTGATCAGCTCTGGAATGCCCGAAACTGGTGTCGAGACGATGGGCACCCCACTAGCCATCGCCTCCAGCAACACGTTCGGAATGCCGTCGCGGTCGCCGTCGGCGGTCACCTTACAGGGAAGCGCAAAAACGCAAACTCTTTGGTAGGCACGGCAGAGCTTTTCATGGGGGAGGGCGCCCAGCAGTTTTACCCGGTCATTCAGACCGAGGCGGCTAACCTGGGCTTCGAGAGACGGCCGGAGAGGGCCGTCTCCGACAATCTCCACTTGGAAACAACGGCCGCGACGCCGAAGAATGTCAGCCGCCAGGATTAGGTCGTTCAGGCCCTTCTTCTCGGCCAGCCGGGCGACGGACAGAATCACTGGTGGCTCGGAATCAGAAGCGCGTGGCCACGAAAACTTGAATTGGGAGAAATCGAGCCCATGATAAATACAATGAAGTTTGCCATTAGCTGCCGGCCCGATCTGCGTCGACAGATAGCGCCAGTTGTACTCGGTGCACGTGATCACCGCCTGAGCCCGCTGGGCCTCAGCCCGCAGAAGCTGAGGCGGTGTCTTGACGTAAATGTCCTTGGCGTGAGCCGTAAAAGTATAGGGAATTCCGGTGAGCTGATGAGTAAACATAGCTACGAGCGCCGGGTCGTGGGCAAAGTGCGCGTGCAGATGAGTCAACGGTTCCCGGGAAAGTATCTCTGCTAGGTAACTCGCCTGGAAGAAGCATCGGAGAACGCCCCGCCGACGATAGCGCATTGCCCAGAATAGGGTTTGCGAGCAGCGGATGGGTCGCCTAAAAAACAAGCCGATACTAGCCTGCCAGATGGCCTTCTTGTTGCGCCTGATCGAGAGGTAGGTCACTCGGGCACGTACCTGCGCTACCTTGGCATGGACAGGCTCGTCCTTCGGATCCTTAAGGGAAAAGATCCGCAGCTGGCCCCCCAGTCGTTCCACCGCGACCACCTCGTTCAGGATAAACGTCTGTGAAAGCCGCGGCCAGGCGTTAACAACATATCCGACCGTAGGGTTCCGATTAGACCCTGGATCCATATGCTCGCTGTCCGAGATGTTCCGAGAGACAGATGGCTGCAGCACGGGAGCTCTACTCCTTCGTCACAAACGCGGTAATCATCTCGCTCTAAGTCTGCTATCTACGTTGGACTACTTCCGATTTTAGTAATCCCTTGGACTACTCCGACCGGCATGATTTCTTCATCCGAGTTTTCCGACTTAATCAATTTCTTCCGCACTCTTACGTCGAGATTCGCGAGCGCAGAATCTACGCTTGCGTTGAGCAAAGGGTGAGAAGCGATGACTTTCTATCTATGTCCTTTGGTTCTCCCGCACATGATATTTAAGCTAATCCAATGACCTGCCTGGGCTGGTACTCCCGGGATCCTCGGATCTTCGAAGGACCGGTTTACCAGTGTGAAAGGGGGCAATTTCAGGACTGGAGAGGCTTAGGCCAGTGAACGCGGAACACGAGCACCGCGAGCAAAGCAGCGGGAGAAGTAGGCCAGAACTAATGTGCCACACTCATCCCTAGCCACTTTTCAGTTACCACTCCGTCGAAAGACGCACGTAACTCATTTAAAATCACTGAACCTCAGCGGTGCGTTTTTCATTCCCATGGGTGGGCCGCAGGCCCATGTCAAACTCGCTAGTCATAATACTCCAGTCCCAGATGAGTGATCAGGGTTTCGCCCTTAAGGTGGCGCAAGGTGTTCTTCAGCTTCATGGACTGGATGAACAGGTCGTGCTCCGGATACAACCCGGACGCGGTCATAGGCGACTTGAAGTAGAAGCTGAGCCATTCCTGTATGCCGATCCCCCGCAGGTCGGCGCTGCGCTGCGCCAGATCCAGGAACAGCACCAAATCAAGCACGATAGGCGCCGCCAGGATAGAGTCGCGGCACAGAAAATCTACCTTGATCTGCATTGGATAGCCGAGCCAGCCGAAGATGTCAATGTTGTCCCAGCCCTCCTTGTTATCACCGCGTGGCGGGTAATAGTTAATGTGGACCTTGTGGCAGATCTTGCCGTACAGGTCGGGGTACATCTGGGGCTGCAGGATGTGCTCCAGCACTCCGAGCTTGGAATTTTGCTTGGTCTTGAAGGAGTCGGGATCGTCGAGCACTTCGCCGTCGCGGTTGCCCAGGATGTTGGTCGAGTACCATCCGCTCAAGCCAAGCATGCGGGCCTTGAAGCCGGGGGCCAGGATGGTCTTCACTAGAGTTTGCCCTGTCTTAAAATCCTTGCCGCAAATGGCGGCTTCATTCCGCCGCGACAGTTCGAGCATCGCCGGGATGTCTACCGTGAGGTTGGGCGCGCCGTTTGCAAAGGGCACGCCCTCGCTCAGGGCGGCGTAGGCGTAGATCATCGAGGGGGCAATGTTCTCATCGCTCTGCTCAAGCCCTTTCTCGAACGCCTTCACGGACGCGTGCGCCGCGGTGGGGCGCAGGAAGATCTCGGTGGAGCCGCACCAGATCATGATGAAGCGGCTGGCACCGGACGATTTCTTGAACTCGCGGATGTCGGCGCGCACCAACTCCGCCAACTCCATCTTGTTCTTGCCCGTTTTCACATTGGGCCCGTCGAGCTTGCGGACGTAGTTGCGGTCGAACACCGCCTTGCGCGGCTTCACCGACTGCAGGAAAGGCTTGATCTGGTCGAGTAGCGCGCGGTCGAGCACGCCGGCCTTACAAGCTGCGGTGTACAGGTCGTCGGTGAAAATGTCCCAGCCCATAAAGACCAAGTCATTCAGGTCGGCCAGCGGCACGAAGTCTTTGATCTTCGGCGAGCGGCGTTCGGTGCGCTTACCCAGCCGGATGGTCCCCATCTGCGTGAGCGAGCCGATCGGTTGCGCAAGCCTCCTGCGGATCGCCTCCACTCCCGCCACGAATGTACTGGCAACTGCCCCCATGCCGGGGATCATCACCCCCAAGGTACCCTTGGCTGATTGGATCTGATCCGCCCCTGGTGCCGATTTGCTGCTAGTTTGCCGGTTGGTCATGAAGTTTGCTTTCACAACGATCCTCCTGTCGATCGCGATGAGGCAGTTCCCCATGCTGCTCTGCCCTTTCTTCCACCGAGATGGGTCCATATCTAGTAGGTCATGGTTTTCCAAAAACCGGGTTGCATGGGGGCGAGTCTCTGATTGGCCTCGCGATGTACGCGGACTACGCCGTCTTAATGCCGCTGCCATCTACGAGTTCCGCAGTGGCGAAGCGGCTGGCCCGTAACTGGACTGCGATTGTGCGTCCCAAGCAGCGGCGGGCACAGGAAAATCCCCTAGGTAGAGCTTGTCGAGCAATCGGTGGCCTTCGACAGGGACAGTTGCGGCCGACAACCAACTCAAGCTCTAGACTGCACCGCTTGCCAGGAAATAGACGCCGGAGGTATGCATGGCTGTCTAGCAAGCTTGCATCGCGGCCGAGCCACTGCGCGCACACGCTCGACAACGACGCCCTCAAGTGCGATGGCTGACACAGCGATGCACTCGCTTGTGGCTCTGCGTTGCTGGTACTCTTATTCACAGCGTAATCCACGGTCTGCGAATTCGGAGTCGGTCGTTCCATGATGACTAGCAATTCCTCATGCATGCCTCTCTCTCCACAATCTCTCCCCTTTTGAACACCAGGATCGAGTCAGCTTGACTCACTGTCGTAAGTCGCGAGCGCCACGTAGACTTGATAGGGTTTGAGAAAACTGGCCAGCGCGGCTAGCAGTGGCATGTTCCTCGGTCCAGAATACGAAGCCCTTCGTCCAACATCGCTTCGGCCCTCTCGCAGCATCCGCGATCCTGCTTATCAACATCACTTGTCGCACGCTCCAGGCAGATCGCTGCCTCCTGAAACGCCAGGTGCGTCGGAACATAGGAGTGGCCTGTGGCGGCATATGTCTTTAGAAATACTTCGGCCGCCCAATCAAAGGCGTGCATTGAACCGTGGTATTTCAGCCCCATCCGCTTAAGATCGACGAGGAACCTCGCCACGTCACGACTAGGGTCTGCCGCGTTAAAGGTGTCCCAATCGATCGTAACTGTGCGGCCTTGAACCAAGAGGACCTGAGCGCAAGTATAGTCGCCATGGCCAGCGCACATTTCGGTGCTGTTTAGACCAGGTGCTGCGGCATTCAGTTGCTCGAAAAGCCGCCTCGCCTTGTTGGCAAACGGCAGGGCAAGATCGAGAAAGCGGCGCCACCATGCTTCCAGAGAGATTAGATAATCGTGCAAGCGGAAGGCTCTCCCCGAACGGGGTGCTCTAGCCTGAAATCGTGCCAGCCAACGCGCGCAGCGCTCAACTGCCAGCACACGATCGGATGCATTCGGATTCACAATCAGCGCTCTCGCTCGAGTGCCGGGAACTTTTTCGTAGAGCAGAAGGTGCAATGGCGCTAGGAACGCTACGGGTCGAGGAATGGCGAACTCGTCCTCAGCGTCAAACCCCGCTCGCCTGATTTCTTCCATGGCTTGATAAATATCTGAGCGGTCCTCGGCGTAGACCTTGCCGATCAGCTCTTGCCACCCGCTGGCAGTTCTTAAAGCAACTTCGAATGTGCACCGGCTCGCTCTCGTCCATTGAATCACGCGGAGATGAAGCCCCTGTGAGGCGTCCACCTGGGGGAACGCAAGCAGACTCAGCTCCTTAGCCAGCTCAGCCGGATCAAGGGCTCGAGCGAGAGTAGGAATAGCTGGATCTGCAACAGTGTCGACCAATTTGCCCATAGTGCTGTTTCCTTCTCATGGTTCTAAGGCACGAAGCCCTTCGCCGAGCAACGCCTCAGCTCCCTCGCGGAAAGTGCAAACCAGACTCTCTGCCTGAATTTTGAAAGGTCTTAGGCAAGTCAAAGCTCGGTATCACGAGATGTTCGCTGCGACCTTAAAACGAGCTCAGGGCCTCAAACGTCTTCAGAAATACTTCTGCAACGGCATCGAGTATCGGATTGAGCCGAGCTATTTGAACGCAAGCCGCTGAAGGGCGACGAGAAATCTCGCCACGCCGCGGCCGGGGTCCGCCACGTCATAGCTGTCCCAATCGAACGTGATGGTCCGCTCTTCGGTGAGGATGATCTGATTACAATTGTAGCTGCCATGGCCGGCGCACCTTTCGGTTCCTTCGCCGCGGCTAGGCGTTTGGACAACCGTGCAGTCAGGCTCGCGAGCTATTGCACAACTCTTCCTGATGGCGGGGCAATTGTGTGAAATTTTGCCAGCCAACGTGCACGTTGCTCAGATGCTTCGGCGCGGTCACGTTTATTGCCTGTCAAAAAAACCTGCTTGGCTCCGCAGGCCTTAGACTTTTCTCTTGAAGCAGGAGCCGTAAGCCGGGAACACAAGCAAGCGGCTTTGGGATCGAGAACGCATCCTCTGGCTTGATGAACGTCTGAACGCTCTGCAGCCCAACCTTACAGATCAGGTAGTCTGATCCCTTTGCGTTCGCAATGCGATTTCAAACGTGCAGAGGCTTCCTGGATGATGCTTAAGAATCTGGAATCTATTCTCTTTTGTCCCGCATCGATGTCAGAGCGAGGGTCTCGCTCAAGACAAATGTATGCGACCCCGTGGCCAAGTGCTGACCACGAATCCGATTTTTGGGCCCTTGTTCAGGCTGAAAGTGCATAAACTCCTGCACCCAAAAGCTCCAAGAGGTGATCGGCAGCTTGCGTTGCTCCATCCATCGGAAGAGGTCGGTCCTGCAGTGGGTAGTCGTCCCTCTCCAAGTCCTCCACCAGCCGCTCCGCCAGCTTTTCCGGAGAAAGGTCAGCTGGATCGAGCACATCAATGAGGCGCCGCTGGGCAAGTAGTCTAGCTCTCGTCCTTTGCTCCGCACTGGGTCCCCCGCGAGGCACGACAAGGGCCTTCCTCTTCCGGTACAGCACCTCCGACAACGTGTTGTAACCAGCCATGCAGACAACCAGATCGGCTGCAGCGATGCAGCTCGAACTGTCATCCACATAAGGGACAATTCGAATCGGCAGACCTCGGGCCTCGGCGGCCAACTCGCAGTCAAATTCGGGCGGCGCGTTCACTCCCACTGCCATGAGCGTCGCGAAATCGACGCGAGAACCTAGGATGCGGACGGCTTGAACGTAGCTCCGCATGAGCAACTGCCCGTCGCCGCCTCCCCCCGCTGAAACGAAGACGAAACGACGCTTCGGAAGCCCCACGGCCTGCCGGATCTCGCTGGCCTGTTTGAGAGGATCTTGCTTGACCACGTAGCCACAGTAATGGGTACCGCAAGGTGGCACGGGCAAGCGATACGTGGAGCACGTACTAAACATCTCTTTGCTGCCATAGATCAAGATTCGATCATAGTAGCGACGCAGAGCTTCGTAGGCTCCCTCGGATTCCCAGACGCGCTGAGTCACCTCTGGAGCATCCAGGATGTCCCGCAAGCCGAGAACCACCCAGCATTTAGGATGCGCTTGCTTTAGAGCCTTGATCGCCGGTGCCAGTTCGCCCTGGGCGCCTCCTGGCATGTGATCGACCAGAAGTAAGTCGGGTCGGAAATTCAGCAACCCGTCGCATAACAGTTCAGCGCGCAATCTAATGAGCTCTCTCTCATCGATCCGGAGACGAGTTCCTTCCCAACAGCCTGCACTAACCTTGCGGATGGAAGGAAGCTTGATATGGTCCATACGGTCCGGCAGTTTGAAAAATGGAGCAACAGGCGAATCAGCGAACAAGAGAAGGTTGCTATCCTTCCTCGCCTTAAGAAGTGCTCCACCGATGAGGATATTCCTCCGCAAATGGCCAAGACCTAAACTGTCTTGCGAGTAGATTGATACGCGGCAACTCGAGGTCATAAGGTACCCCCCTTCGTCTGTCGACCTTAGTCGACCTTAGTTGTTCGCCAGCAAATTGTTGAAAGTTCAAGCTGTCCTCATCCGGATCTTCCATCGCTCTTCTTCCGGGTTTGGCATCCTTTGCGCCCTCCAGGAAATGTCTCCTAGAGGCCCATCCGGAAAGGCCCATTTGTGAAATTCGTGCGACGGAAACAAACGACTTATGGCCCGAGAATTCGCCGAAACCCCTGTTTCTGGATGCGCCTCTGGCGGGCGGTTGAGACCACGTTTTTCAAAAGCAGTTACGACGCTTTTGTGCAGGCAAGCTGCGGATTTTCGAGGCCGTTTCTAAAGTTTCAGTTTATGAAGTCGGAAGCACGCGAGTGGCCCAGTGCGCCGGGGAGCGAGCCAGCCGTCGCTTCGAACTTGCTGGACATCGTCGGTGGTTTTTGTGACTGCAACCTCTTAGACCTGCTGCAATGGGCAGAGCAGCCTTGGGTTTTGTTTGACGCTGCGGGAAGCGTCGTTGGCCAGACCCAGACAGGCGTAAAGAGCCAGTCTTCTGCGGGTGCGGGGTGGTTGATTGGGGGATCGGGAATCTTAGTTCCCAATAGAGCGCAGCGTCGAAACCTACGCTGCCCTCGTGGGCCGAAAAAACATTGAGACCGATTCTCAAACGATCTCAGCCGAGTCCAGTGGTTTACCACTTCCGTTTTTACCCTTCGACGTGTGGAGGATGCTAGCCACTTCATTCTCCGAGGTGAGCCTGCACCGCTTTCGAAATTTTTTTTGTGGGCTGCGGTTCTGCCGTCCCAGAACAGCAGAACCGGCAATTCCACCTGCAAGCAAGTCCGCGCTAGTTTTCAAGCCTGACACCCTGGAATTTTCATAAGAAATTAATCCACCCTTATTATTTAATACCTGTGAAACATCTTGCTGGTATAACGGGCCTTGAGACTGTCGGTTCCGTAAATTCTGGCCTTCCTCATTCCGGAAATTCTGGCACGCCTAAGAATCCGCGAAAACGTTAAAAATCTCCCCTGTACTCCGGCCTAGCCGGGGGCGCGGAGGAGAGGAGGATGCTCAGTATGTTAAAGCGACACGAAGTCGAGATTTTATTGAAGGCAGGTCACGCCAAGACGGAGGTGGCTCGTTTGAGCGGCATTTCGTTGCGCTCCGTAAATCGCATCGCGGAAGAAGGACCGGTGGTGCATGTCGATGAGGCCTCGGAGCGAGCTAAACGACAGATTGGTCGGCCCAGCAGGGTGGCGAACTTCCGGAAACAAGTGGTTGGGATTCTACAGGAGACGTCCGACCTGCCTTCGCTGGAGATCCTACGACGGGTGCGGGAAACCGGCTATCAGGGAGGCAAGACGGCGTTGTACGCGCTGGTCGCCTCCCTTCGTCCGAAGTCGGCCAAGCCGCTGGTTCGTTTTGAAGGACTCCCGGGAGAGTTCAGTCAGCACGATTTTGGGCAAGTGGACGTGGAGTTTCTGAATGGTGCCCGTCAGCGCATCCATTTCTTCGCCTCGCGTCTGAAGTACTCGCGCTACGTGCGCGTCAGTTTGGTCCAGGACGAAACGGTGGAGAGTCTGGTGCGAACCCTGGCCGAACACTTGGCCAGCTGGGGCGGGCGTCCGCTGCTCTGCGTGTTTGATCGACCCAAGACCATCGCGCTGGCGTGGCGCAAGAACGGCGAGGTCACGGAATGGAATTCGGTCTTCGCTTACGCCACGCTGGAGATGGGCGTAGGGGTGGAGTTGTGCTGGCCGTATCGCGCCCAGCAAAAAGGAAGTGTCGAGAACCTGGTGGGTTTCGTAAAGTCTTCCTTTTTCAAAGTACGGCGTTTCCACGATGGGGAAGATCTTGAGCAACAACGGCGGGATTGGGAGCGGGAGGTCAATGAGGAACGTCCGTGCCGGGCGACGGGAATCATTCCCGCCGTGCGTCTGGCGGAAGAAGCGCCGCGCTTACGGGCTTTGAAAGTGCAGCCGCACGAGCTGGCCCTGCGCATCCCGGTTTATGTGGGCCCGACAGGCACGGTGGTGCACGACGGGCATGCCTATTCCATGCCGCCCGAGGCCATCAGCATGCCCGCCACGTTGTACTTGTATGCCCATCGAGTGCGGATCGTAGCCGGACGCTATGCAGCCGAGCATCCTCGGAAGTTCGCTGCCCAGGAGGGCTCCACGTTGGCCGAGCATCGCGCGGCGATGGTGGCCGCCGTATCCGGCAAACGCGGCAAGCGCTACTTGAAGCGGCAGCAATTGTTGGAACTGGGTGAGCCTGCGATTCGCTATCTCACCGAGGTCGTGCATCGGCGTCCACGGGAGTGGTTCCAGGATGTGGATCGGCTGCACCAGATCCTGCAGAGCCACGGTCCCGAGGTTCTGCGGCGGGCCATGGAAGAAGGTTTGAAAGAACAGAGGTTTGGGGCGGTCTATGTGGAACGATCTCTGCAATCAAGCTTGAGCTTTGCGCAGGGGGTGCAATGAAAACGAAGAAAAACGGGGATGCTAGGTGGGGGGGCAACCGAGGTGGAGATCGTCGTTTCTGGGCGCGCGATCCTAGCGCGAAATGTTTTTTGGAAATCCGGGCCCCGGTAGAAAACCACGCTGAGCGGCGGGGCCGTTCCGGAGAACCTCATTCCTTCCTAGCGGAAGGGGTTTCAGAGCGGCCCGGAGCGGTCAAGGGCGCGCCCGAAGGCGCGAGCGGAGCGGTCCCTTGACGGCGAGGACCGCTCTGAGAAAGTTTCCGCGGGGAAGGAATGGCCCCCCCTTCCCGTTCGCAACCATAGCAGATCTCTATATCCAAATAGGAGGGCAATCATGAGCAACAATCTTAACCGCCAGAATCGGCCGCAAGTCCCGAAGCTCTCGGAAGGGCAGCTGGAGCCCCTGTTTCGCCGGCTGAATCTGGCGCACACGCGCCGCATTTACCAAGACGTGGCGGATCGAGCTGAGAAGGAGAACTGGAGTTATCGCGACTTCTTGGCTCTTTTGCTGGCTGAAGAGGTAGCGCATCGCAAGCAAACCCGCCTGCAGCACTTTACCCGCAAGGCGAAGTTTCCTTTCTTGAAGACGATTGATGAGTTCGATTTCACTCTGCAAACCACGCTTCGGCAGTCTCTGCTCGGTTCCTACTTGGGGCCCGACTTCGTCACCGAGGGGCGGTCGTTGATTCTTCACGGCGAGGCCGGTCGAGGGAAAACCCATCTGGCCGTAGCCATCGGTTATCGCGCCATCCAGAATGGCTTTGAAACGCTCTGTGCCGACGCCGCAGAACTCATCGAGAATCTTTCCCAGGCCAGCAAGCAAGGGCAGTTGCAGGAAACCCTATTGACCTACACTCGTCCTCATGTTTTAGTCATCGACGAAATTGGGTACTTAACCTACGGACCCGATGCCGCCAATGTCCTATTCCATGTGGTCAATCATCGGCATCTGAGAAAACGGCCCATGATCTTCACCACTAATAAGCCACTAAGCCAATGGGGAAAGGTGCTCCATGATGAGGACTTGGCCGCTGCCATCCTCGACCGCGTCCTCGAGCGTGGACGCTTCATCCACCTCGATGGCCCTTCGGGCCGGACACGTCACCTGAAGTTGGAGGAGGTCTTCCCCGGAAACTCGGAACGGCTCAGAATTTCCGGAATTAACGGCTCAGAATTTCCGGAACCCACACCATTTTGAGCAATTTCACCTGTTCCGCCCCATTCTGCCTAACGTATAGACCATAGAGCGCCTGCAACTCTGGCGTT
>Ga0209804_1000650_pt1 | contig 26347 bp, 19 predicted proteins | sample GraSoiAngelo_139_FD_185896 | JGI IMG/M metagenome (GOLD analysis project Ga0209804, IMG submission 185896) | Grasslands soil microbial communities from the Angelo Coastal Reserve, California, USA - 14_0929_12_20cm (SPAdes) (version 2) | ecosystem: Environmental > Terrestrial > Soil > Grasslands ... | reverse complement strand
GTGAGCGCATGTTTGAATATCGCGAGGGCAGCACCGTCGACGGTTCCCAGTTCCGCGGCTGGGGGACCGGCGAGTGGGGCAACGAAGGCTGGAACGGCCGTTGGGAAGATCATGACCGCGAAAGATAATTGCGGGGCAAGAAGCCAGAGATGACGGGCACGGGGCCTTCTCCGTGCCTATTTTTTGAAAGACGACACAATCAAGTCTGCAATCTACCATCTTCACCCCACGAAAACCGGCATCACGGCAAACACCAAGAGCATGATGTAGTACACCGTTCCCAAGACGGGACCTCGGGTGGCGAAGTACTCGCGGAGGGAAACGCCCCGCACCCAAAGCACGAAAGAGAATTCTGCTAGCAGCAAAAGAGCGAGTCCGATGCCACCCATCGCCAACCGCGAAGAAGGGACTGACGGCATAGCCATGCCACGAACGGCCCAGCGCGCGGCCCCCAATCGTGACCACGAGCATGATGGGGCGTCTCCATCAACTCAGATGTTCTGGTCCCGAAATACGGCACGATCAACCGAACGCGAATGGTTCCCAGCACGAATCCCGTGGCGAATACCCGGGCGAAATAGATGGCACCGGTTTTCAGAACCTGCATGGGATCTCTCCCCCGTTCCTGCGACTGCGACACGCTGCTGAGCTTACGCGGCGCCCGGTCGAAAGCGCTTTGGGTAGCGCCCCGCAGGGGATTTTCGCTGAGAGCGAGTCAGTTCCAGATAAGACAGATGCCAACATCGCGGTCCACAGGTCGGACTGAGGGCCATCGAAGTAGAAATTGCGGATCGGGACATCGCCGTGGTCCCTGCTCAGGCGGGGATAGCTGGCTTCGCTCACGATACCGTTCCTGAGGTGAACAGGCTGATGTCTGCGATTCCATCGACCCCACGAGATATCCGGCGAGCGGACTGGAAGACAGCGGCTGTGGGGGGAAGAAGTTCGAGTTCTTCTGGGTCAGTGCGTCGACCAGTGGCTGGCCTGCGGACGCCCCAATGGCGGCGAGCTTGAAACTTAGTTAGGCCTCCGATATCCAAACCAACCTTAATAACCATAAAGCGGGACCGCCGCATCCGCCGAGCGAAGCGCCACGCCCTCGGTAGGAAACGGTCGCGGCTGCCGGCCGGGCAGCAGCTCCGCGCGGACGAGCAGGCCACCGGGAGACGCCTTGGCACCCTACGTGTCCGGCTAAGGAATCGTCGAGGATAGTGCTGTGACGGGCGTTACAGGAGAGGCATTTGGTTCCATTTTGGGAATAAGGCGAGCGGTGACTCTGGCATTCGAGCTACAAGCACCACTCCAGGCGAACCGCCTTTCCGCTAGGGGATTCACCTTAGCGCGTCGGTGTTTGTGTAACACGCCGGTGCCATTTACCCAGAGAGTCAGCATGCTTACGCTGTAGTAATCACCCAGGGGGCAGGATGGTTCCCTTGATTCAGGCTGTCACGGCTTACCTCTTCGGCTGCCACCACCACGCACTCAGCCGGGTATTTACAATTCAGCACAGAACTTATCAGGTTTGTTGTGACTGTGGCGCCGAGTTCGAATATTCCCTAACCACCATGTCGAAGAAACCTATGTTGACTTTTGAGTCTTGGCGCGTCTGGACGAAACGCAGAGAGGGTCAGACAAGCAGCAAGCAATACCAGCTGATCCATTAGTCGCCGTCCTCCTAGGCCCGGAGGCGGCCGCTTATTAATTACCAATTTTCGGGAGAGCAGAATGCGAAATATCGATGAGGTTCTAAGAGAGAAAAACAGTGCAGTTGAACAACTTCGCCGAGAGGTGGAAGCGTTGCGCCTCGTGGCCCCCTTGCTGACCGAAGCGGGAGACAGCAACGGCAGCTTTTTCTTGCAGCCAGTTGTGAGTGGAGAGGCGGCCAGTGAAATGGATTGGAATCCTTCCCAGGAAGCCGCCAAAGTACCAGCCAAGGGAAGGCGGGATGCGAGTGATGCTAAATTTGCCAAAGCCTGGAAGATTTCGCGGGAACTCAGACGCATTACAGCGCCCTTGTTGGGCACGTCTGGAAGCTAAGCTACGAACCGCGGATTCAGACGAGCAGCGAAACTGATTTGCCTGAAACCAAGACTTTTCCATCCTAACCTAACCTTTTTCCGTGGTCCCTGACCAGTCAACTCTAGGAGTGGCCCGACGTGAGACGCAGGGCCATTTCAAGGCCCACCCAAAGGGCGAGGCCGAAGAGTGTCAAAAGGGCAAGCGCAAGGGCGATTCTACTCCGCGTGCTGAGAGAAGATTCTTGTGCGTCAAGTAGGCTTTTCATTTTGTTCCTCCGAGATAGAGTTAGAGATTAGGGGGTGCAAGTCGGGGGAGGGCACCGTTTGCTGTGCCCGAGAGCGGTGATTTCGGCGCAATCACGCCTGTCAGGCGGAGAAACAATCTACTTGGTTTTGAATCGATTGGGTTGTGGAACCGCAACGACGATGTAATTTGTTCGTAAAGTGAATGTAAGCCAGTACGCGCCAGGATGTGTCAGGAGCTTTTTTCGGTACTTGCAGGCGCCACCAGGGCGCTTGCTTCGCCAGTTGCCGTATTGCGGTTTCTGCGCGGCGCTATGGCAGCGCCAGAGGGAAAACTCATGTTCCTCGATCCCAGCAGGCCGTCGAAGATAGGCAGAAAAATGTTGAAGTTCTTTTGCGGCCTGACATGGTGGCACAAGTGATGGGCTCTAAATGCAGCCGGAACCCACCTTCCGTCGTGTATGCGCAGGTGGATCTCTATCCCCGCCACGATATAGGTCAGGAAGGCGGCAGAAACCCCGGTCAATATCCGGAGGTGAAGCAACCGGTCGAAAACAGCAAAGAACAGAATATTGGTGATGAAGATGGCAATCCAGAAGCCGAATTTCATGGTGATGTGTTGACGGTTGGAGGGCGCAGAATGATGCAAAGCGTGACGTATCGCGGCAGTCTGGTACAGGCTAGGCCAGTGCATCGCCCAGCGGTGATATGCGTACTCGGTCCAGTTTGACCATACCAACCCCGCGAGGAATCCCGCCAGGAACCTCATTTGGCCACCACGAGTTGTTCGCAGCCCAGGCGATAGGTAACGGTAGCGGCACGGCAGCGCGGCGGGTTAAAAGTCAGGCCACAGTCGACCAGATGAATTTCGGTGGCGCACTGTAATGAAATGTTAACGACCGGCCGAAAATGGCTAGATCGGGGACCGGGCGCGCAGCCGGTCAGGATGGCAACTAATAGGACGCTGACCCAGGCCCGGCCCAGCATGAAATGCGTCTCCCCACGCGGGAGGGCTGGCGGCGGGACGCCATTCGGACGGCATCCTTCGAACTACTCGAAGTCAGCCTAGACTCGTTTGGACGGGTGGTGAATGGCCTGTGTGTGCCACTTCGCACAGCACTTCCAGGCTATTCGGGTTTTCACCGCTTGGTCCGGGAATGAGTTGTAGGGCTGGCAGCTACTCTACAAATATGGCCATATATATAACTCGTATAGGGGTACATGAAATTGAGCACCCGGCCAGGCAGCAGGGACTTTCCTACAAGACGGCGTGGCGCCTGAAGGCGGACCAGCTGCCTGCCGGCCGAGCAGCTTGCCAAGGGCATGGTGATTATCTATGCCGCGCGAACGAGCCGCCCGGTGTGGCCGTGTACGCCAGAGTTTGCTCCCGGGCTGACTGGGATGGGTAACTGTCGCGTTTGGCGGGGTTCTCAGCCAAGGGCGGTTTTCAGGTGGAAGCCGTGCAGGCAACGGGGTCCGGCTGGAAGGACCGCCGCAAGGCCGTTTGCCGAATCTTCCAGAATCGGAAAGTGCAGGTCATCGTGGTCGAGCACCGCGCCAGGCGGATGCGCTTCGGGTTTGAGTATGTCGAGGCTGCGCCGGCGGCTGAGGGCGGTCGCGTGGTGGTAGTTGACGGTGCATTGTGCGTGACCTGCAGGAAGGGATGGTTTCCCCCGTGCGCCAGGCGGTGGGAGCCCCCGCTTGGCTTATAACAGGGTGTTGGCCGAGTGGAAGCGGCAGTGCCAAGCCTGCGAAAAACCCAGCCAAGCCGCTCTCGGGCCGCCAGCTCGCTAAATTCCATCAAGCGGCAACAGTTCCCGTGGATGCGGTTAGTTCCCAAACCAAAACCCTGCTTAGGACCGGTTCAACACGACGGCGACCTTCTCGCAGAGGCTGTCTGGCCCTTCGACTTTACTCAAGAAGGCATCCGCAACATCGGCGCCGATGGGAATTTCATTAACGCCGGACAACAGAACCACGGGAATTTCGGAATGTTGGGATTTAACCTGACGAGCCAGTTCTATTCCCGTAATCCCAGGCATCAAATGGTCGGTTAGGACAAGATCGACTCTGCGTGATCTCAAAATTTCTAATGCTTCTGTTCCTGATAATGCTGTCAGTACTTCGTAGCCGGCCTTTTGGAGTACACGCTTCCTGAGCGTGAGCGCATTCTCCTCATCGTCGACGCATAGGATGACAGCTGTTCGATCTAAGATCATTTTGCTAGAGGGTGCGGCCGCCCGCGATCATCTCGGCGGCGGACTCGTTGCTTTGTGTAGCCATAACAGCCGGTATGAATACTGAGAAGCATGTGCCATAGCCTTGCTTGAGACGCATGCTCCGAAAGCGAATGGTGCCATCGTATTTCTGGATGATGCCTTTACTGATCCAAAGCCCAATGCCCGTACCCTTGGTTTCTTTGGTGGTGAAGAATGGCTCAAAGATCTGTCTGGCGTGCTCCACAGGAATACCCATACCGGTGTCGTGGATTGAGACACGAACCCCCTGGCGTCCCGTCCGCCGTTCCTTCGAGGGAAACAATTGAATTCGCAAGCGTCCGCCTTCCGGCATGGCCTGCACGGCATTTCCAATAATGTTCAGGAATACCTGCTTGAGTTCGCCGGGGAAGCCCTGAATCGTGCCTGATGTCCGGTATCGCTTGTCCACAGTGATGCTGTTCAACTGGAGCCGCCGCGATTGCAGCTCAATAACATTGTCGAGGATTTCTGATAGCGACAAAGTGACAGGCCGATGGGATTCACGGTAAAAGCTGAGCGTCTGCTTGGTAATGTGTGCCAGACGCGCTATTTCCTTGTTGGCAAGCTGGGTATAGAACCGAGCTTCTTCATCCAGAGACGAGTGGTCCTGAAGCAGGTAAACGGCATTGGAGATGGCCTCCAGCGGGTTGTTGATCTCGTGAGCAATGATCCCAGCGAGGCGCCCCATGGCGGCTAGCCTTTCCGACTTCACCAGAGCGTCTTCCGCCTGTTTGCGCTCGGTAATATCCGTGTTTGTGCCAAACCAGCGCGCGACGTGACCGGACGCATCGCGAATGGGCAAGGCACGGGAAAGAAACCAGCGATACGTTCCATCTTTGCCACGCAAAGGGAAGGTGTCTTCCCACGGCTCACCCGTTGACCAAGAGCGCTGGATACCCTCAGCAACCCGCGCGACGTGGTCCTGATCGACAAGGCTGCTCCACCCCAGGCCTTTCATCTGGTCGACGGTGGTGCCGGTGTAGTCGTACCAGCGCTGGTTATACCAGAACACCGAACCGTCAGCATGAGCCATCCAGACCAATTGCGGTATGGAGTTTGCCAGCGAGCGAAATTGGATCTCGCTGTCCTGAAGTTCCCGTGTTCGTTCGGCGACTCTATGCTCCAACTCAAGGTTGAGCCGCTCGAGCTGCTTGTTTTTGCGGTACAGCTCGGCAAAGACGCTAACCTTGGCGCGCAACAATTCCGGAATAATGGGAACGGAAATGTAGTCAACTGCGCCACGGGCATAACCCTTCAGACGGTCCACGTCCGTCAGGTGAACAGCCGAGATAAAGATGATCGCCGTGGTGTCGAACCGGGGGTGCTCGCGGATCATGTCGGCTAATTGGAAGCCGTCAATGTCCGGCATGCTGACATCCATCAGGACCACTGCTACATCGGTCTTGAGCAGGCTCTCCAGAGCCTCGCGACCGGAATTCGCCCGCAGGAGGTTTTCCCCCAGCGGAGCGAGGATGGTCTCATAGGTGAGCAGCTTGCCAATCTGGTCGTCCACCATCAGGATGTTGACCGGTTCATGAGGAGTCATTGGGGTTCGTATTCTATACTGCGCACCTGCTACGGCCGGACTGCGTACCCAGTTTCACAACACTTGGCCACACAAGACTCTGTTATCGGTGGAGCCACATGCGCAGTGTCGAGAGCAACTGCTCGGTGTTAACCGGCTTGGCCAGGTACTCGGAGGCGCCAGCCTCCAGGCATTTTTCACGATCTCCTTTCATCGCCTTGGCGGTAAGCGCAACGATCGGCAGGCGCCGGAATGCAGGGTTCTGCCGAATGACTTGCATGGTTTCGTAGCCGTCCATTTCCGGCATCATGATGTCCATCAGGACAATCGCGATATCCGGGGTTGATTCCAGGGTTGCGATTGCCTCACGGCCGGTTCCGGCGGTGAGCACCGTCATTCCGCGCCGTTCCAGTACGCTGCTGAGCGCGAAGATGTTACGGACGTCGTCATCCACGACCAGAACCCTGCGCCCGATGAGGGCTTCATCTGAGTGATGCAGCCTTTCCAGCATCCGCTGCTTCTCTGACGGTAGGTTGTCGACCACGCGATGCAGGAACAGCGCTGTCTCATCGAGCAGCCGTTCCGGCGACTCGACCCCTTTCACTACCACGCTGCGGGCCAAGGTGCGAAGGCGCGCGTCCTCCTCCGGAGACAGTTCCTTCCCGGTGAAGACGACCACAGGTAAGTCACTTAGCGACGGCGTCTCCCGTAGACGCTCCAACACATCAAATCCCGACATATCGGGAAGACGCAGATCAAGCACCACGCAATCACAGGGTTCGTTGTTCATCTCGTCGAGTGCTTCCCTACCTGTACTGACGACCTTCACATCGATGTCGTCGTAGCCCAGCAGTTCCTTAATGCTGAGCTGCTCGGCGGGATTGTCTTCTACCACCAGGAGCCGCTTGCGACGCGGGGTTGCAAATTCCTTAATTCGAGTTAAGGCCTGGTCCAACGACTTGGGAGTGGTCGGCTTGGTGACAAAAGCAAACGCGCCGCGAGCGAGACCGTGGCGGCGGTCTTCGTCCATGGTGAGCATTTGCACCGGGATGTGTCGGGTGGCGGGATCCTGTTTCAAGTGGTTGAGCACGGTCCACCCCAGCATGTCGGGGAGAAACACATCGAGGGAGACGGCGGAAGGATGATACTGGCGAGCCAGCGCAAGAGCATCGGCTCCCCGGTTGGCCACGAGGACCTTGAAGCCCTTGTTCCGTGCCAAGTCGCAGAGAATGCCGGCGTAATGCGGATCGTCCTCCACGATTAACAGAATTGCATCTTCCGGCTGCACGCTATCGCGGTCGTCGGTAATAGGCTCGGCGGGCAGCTCAACCGCGGTAACGCGCGAAAGTTGGAGGGGAGCAACCGTCGAGGGTTTGACATCCACTGCGCCTGTCCCACTAGCCGGGCCGACATAAGCCTGCGGCAAGTACAGGGTAAACGTGCTTCCTTTCCCCGGCGCGCTGCGCAACTGAATCTCGCCCCCGAGCAAGGCGGCCAGCTCACGACTGATGGCCAGACCCAAGCCGGTTCCCCCGTACTTGCGGCTCGTGCCGGCATCGGCCTGCTGGAAGGCTTCGAAGATGATCCGCTGCTTTTCGGCAGGGATGCCGATTCCGCTGTCGGTGACCTCGAAGGCAACAACCGACCCTGTCTTGGAAAGAAGCGGGTGATCTTCGGTCCAACCGCGACTTGCCGGGCTGACGGAAAGACGGACGCCTCCCTGCTCGGTGAACTTGAAGGCATTCGAGAGCAGATTCTTCAACACCTGCTGCAGGCGCTTGGAATCGGTGACAATACTGCGAGTGAGCTGAGGGTCGGTGTGAATCTCGAAGGAGAGATGCTTGGTCTCCGCCTCGTGACGGAACGGGCGTGCGACCGCGTCCAGCAGGCCGCTAAAGAAGACTTCCTCAGCCTGCACGGAAACCGTGCCGGACTCGATCTTCGACAGGTCGAGAATGTCGCTGATGAGGTTGAGCAGGTCGGTGCCGGCAGCGTGGATGGTGCGGGAGAACTCGACTTGCTTCGGAGTCAAATTGCCTTCCGGATTATCGCTGAGCTGCTGTCCCAGGACGAGAATGCTGTTCAGCGGCGTGCGCAATTCGTGCGACATGTTGGCCAGGAATTCGGATTTATACTTGGAAGTGAGCGCCAGTTCCTTGGCTTTTTCTTCCAAGGCGCGGCGGGCCTGCTCAATTTCCTGGTTCTTCCTTTCGACTTCGACGTTCTGTTCAGCGAGTTGCTGTGCCTTCTGCGCAAGCTGCTCGTTGGTCTGCTGCAATTCTTTCTGTTGCGCCTGCAGTTCAGCCGCCAATTGCTGAGACTGCTTGAGCAACCCTTCGGTCTGCATCGTGGCCTCAATGCTGTTCAGCACGATTCCGATGCTGGAGGTCAGCTGTTCCAGGAAGGCCAGGTGAGAAGCGGTAAAGGCACCGAGCGAGGCTAGTTCGATGACCGCTTTGACCCGGTCCTCGAAGAGAATCGGCAAGACAATGACATTTCGAGGGACGGCCTCGAACAGGCCGGATCGAATGGGAACCGTGCGGTCCGGCGGGAGATCGCCGATTAACATACGGCGCTTCTCGAGCGCACATTGTCCAATCAGCCCTTCTCCCAGCTTGAGGCTGCTCAAGTGGCCGCCCTGCCCGTCGCCGGCGAAGGCAGACAGCATCACCAATGCACCGGAGTCTTCCGATTCCATCTGGTAGATGACACCTTGCTGGGCGTTGACGAGGGGAGCGAGTTCTGACAACAGCATCCGGCCCACGGTTCCGAGATCACGCTGCCCCTGCAACATGCCGGTGAAACGGGCGAGATTGGTCTTGAGCCAGTCCTGCTCGGTATTGCGCTCCGTGGTGAGGCGGAGGTTGTTGATCATGGTGTTGATGTTGTCTTTCAACTCCGCCACTTCGCCGCTGGCCTCGACCTGAATCGAACGCGTGAGGTCGCCTTTGGTCACAGCGGTTGCGACTTCAGCGATGGCGCGCACCTGGTTGGTGAGGTTGTCGGCCAGCAGGTTCACGTTACCTACCAGGTCCTTCCAGGTACCGGCGGCGCCAGGAACGTTGGCCTGACCGCCAAGCCGGCCTTCCACGCCGACCTCGCGGGCCACGGTCGTCACCTGGTCGGCAAAGGTGGCCAGGGTGTCAGTCATGTTGTTGATCGTTTCAGCCAGGGCCGCGACTTCGCCTTTGGCGTTCACCGTCAGCTTCTGCGTGAGCACGCCGTTGGCGACTGCGGTCACGACTTTCACGATGCCACGCACTTGTTCGGTCAGGTTGGCGGCCATGACGTTGACGTTATCCGTGAGGTCTTTCCAGGTACCGGCGACACCAGGCACCTGTGCCTGTCCGCCCAGTTTGCCTTCCGTACCCACTTCGCGGGCCACACGAGTCACCTCGGCGGCGAAGGCGTTCAACTGGTCCACCATGGTGTTAATCGTGTTCTTCAGCTCGAGAATTTCGCCCTTAACGTCGACAGTAATTTTGCGTGACAAGTCGCCACGGGCTACGGCCGTCGTAACCTCGGCGATGTTTCGCACCTGGGCCGTGAGGTTACCGGCCATAAAGTTCACGTTGTCGGTTAGATCTTTCCAGGTTCCGCCCACTCCGGGCACATTGGCCTGTCCACCCAACCGGCCTTCACTGCCCACCTCGCGCGCTACGCGTGTCACCTCGCTGGCGAAAGCGTTCAGCTGATCCACCATCGTATTAATCGTCTCTTTGAGCAACAGAATCTCGCCGCTGACGTTGACGGTAATCTTTTTGGACAAATCGCCCCTCGCAATAGCAGTCGAGACTTCGGCGATGTTGCGCACCTGAGCCGTCAGGTTGCTGGCCATCGAGTTCACCGAATCCGTCAGGTCCTTCCAGGTGCCGCCTACGCCGGGCACGAGAGCCTGCCCACCCAGCTTGCCGTCGGTTCCCACTTCGCGCGCTACGCGGGTTACCTCGGAGGCAAACGACCGAAGCTGGTCGACCATGGTGTTGATGGTGTCTTTCAGCTCGAGAATCTCGCCCCTCACGTCGACGGTGATCTTGCGTGACAAGTCTCCGCGAGCTACCGCCGTGGCTACCTCGGCAATATTGCGTACCTGTGAGGTCAAGTTGCCAGCCATGAAGTTGACATTGTCGGTGAGATCTTTCCAGGTGCCGGCCACACCGGTTACCTGGGCCTGCCCACCCAGCTTGCCTTCGGTTCCGACTTCACGGGCCACGCGGGTCACTTCGCCGGCGAAGGCGTTGAGCTGGTCGACCATAGTGTTGATCGTGTTCTTGAGTTCGAGAATTTCGCCCTTCACGTCCACCGTGATCTTGCGGGAAAGGTCGCCGCGAGCCACCGCCGTCGTAACCTCGGCGATGTTGCGCACCTGGGCCGTTAGGTTACCGGCCATGGAATTCACCGAGTCGGTCAGGTCTTTCCAGGTACCGGCCACTCCCGGCACGTTGGCCTGTCCACCCAAGCGGCCTTCGCTACCCACCTCGCGAGCCACGCGGGTCACTTCTCCGGCGAAGCGGTTCAATTGGTCCACCATCGTGTTCAGGGTTTCCTTGAGCTGGAGAATTTCACCGCGAACGTCCACCGTGATTTTGCGGGAAAGGTCGCCACCGGCGATGGCGCTCGCTACTTCGGCGATGTTTCGCACCTGCGCGGTGAGGTTGCCGGCCATGAAGTTGACGTTATCCGTCAGGTCTTTCCAGGTACCGGCGACCCCGGTCACCTGCGCCTGTCCACCCAGCTTGCCTTCGGTTCCGACTTCGCGGGCCACGCGGGTCACTTCGCCGGCGAACGCATTGAGCTGGTCCACCATCGTGTTGATGGTTTCTTTGAGTTCGAGAATTTCACCCTTAACGTCAACCGTAATCTTGCGGGAGAGGTCGCCGCGAGCGACCGCAGTCGTAACCTCGGCGATATTTCGCACCTGAGCGGTAAGGTTGCCGGCCATTGCGTTGACCGAGTCGGTAAGGTCCTTCCAGGTGCCGGCGACGCCGGGCACAACCGCCTGGCCTCCCAGCTTGCCGTCGGTACCTACCTCGCGAGCGACGCGCGTAACTTCTGACGCGAACGAACGAAGCTGGTCCACCATGGTGTTGATGGCTTCTTTGAGTTGCAGAATTTCACCGCGGACGTCCACCGTAATTTTTCTGGATAGGTCGCCGCTGGCCACAGCGGTTGCCACTTCGGCGATGTTTCGCACCTGGCCAGTCAGGTTGCTGGCCATGGAGTTCACCGAATCGGTCAGGTCTTTCCAGGTGCCTGCTACTCCGGGAACCACGGCCTGACCGCCAAGTTTCCCGTCGGTGCCGACCTCACGGGCCACGCGCGTCACCTCCGAGGTGAAAACGCTCAGCTGCTGAATCATGGTGTTGACGATGTTCGCGGAGCGTAAAAACTCGCCTTCGAGCGGGCGGCCGTCAACGTCTAGGCGGACGGTTTCGGTGAGGTTTCCTTGTGCAACGCCGGCGATCGCTCGCGTTACTTCCGTGGTTGGCCGGAGCAGGTCCTCTACCAGGGCGTTAACCGAAACCTCTATCGCGCCCCACGCCCCGCGAGATTCGTGGAACTTAGTTCGTTCTCTAGTTCGCCCTTCTTTGCCAACGACTTGGCCGACGCGCTTCAGTTCGTGAGCCATCTGCTGGTTGGCGGCCACGATTTCATTGAAGGTATCCGCAATTTTTCCCGCCAGTCCTGTCCAGGAGCCCGGCAAACGCACGGAGAAATCACCATTTCGCATGGTCTGGAGGCCAGAGAGAATGACGCCCAGGTCCGACGGCATTACTTCCGCTGATTGCAGGATCTTGCCATTGCTCCCGGCACGCGGGGCCGCGTTGCCTTTGGCGGTGCTAGTTGCCGTTCCTTGGGAATTTCTCTTCATGAAAATGTTCTCCTGCTGCAAATGAGCAAACGAGCCTCTGCAGAGTGGAAGATCGGTTCGCTTCCCGTGACCGTCAGTCGGCGCGGCACCTAGTGGCATGCGGCTTCGACAACGCGGGCTCCTAAATTAATTGGCGTCAGGCCTCAGAAACTCCACCCGCGTTAGGGTCAGTCGTCGCTAGGTATCGGAGGGAAAAACTGAGCCTTGACCACAATTTCTACCATGAAGACTGTACTTAGGCTGTACAGTTTTTACTGTATATATGCCTCAGGCTCTACAGTTTTCACTGTATATGCAGTCCCCGTCTTCCCCGCGCCTGCCCTTGGCTTTTAGCCAAACCCGATTCAGAAAATAAGGACTTAGTCGGGCATCTTGGAGGACGGATGGACCTTACCTTGGGGATCGAAACTTCCCGCTGCAGAACTGGGTGCAGGAACCTGCCCGAGGGAGCGCGGTTCAATCAGGTAACGGCCTTCCTTTTTTGAGGGATCCTGGTGACGGTGGCAGTTGCGGATTCAGAAAGTTGGTTGTGGGAGACGCTTCCGCTGGTTGAAGGCCTACCGTAAATTCCTTAGCTCACTAGTGTAGTGGGAGGATCACCTTTGTGCCATTTACGAGCCTTGCCGAAACTTCTACTCTGATTGCGAGCAGTTCTGGGGGAGGGCTGTTCGACGAGCGCCTCACGACTCAATGAGTCTGAGGCGCTTTCGTTTTGATATTCGCAGGGGTTTCAGCTCTTAGAGGTTCTCTACCGGTCCTCACGCGCCGGCCTTCGATGCGAATTCGATCGATTCTTTCAACTGGAGATCCAGGGTTTTATTCACTACTCGCAAGTCGGGAATGAGATGGCTGACATCCACGCAGAGCAGGTTCTCCTGGATTACTTCGTAAATTGCTTCGTCGATCAATCGAGCCTCCTCGACCATCAGCGTCAGGCGATAACCCTGCCGCAAGCGCGCTCCGCCGTGTTGTGCCGCGCCCCGCAGCAGATCCTGGTTGAGCTGGGTGCCGTTCGATTCAAGCGCGGTTACAACGGTCCGCAGGATGCTTGCAACGTGATCCGTGCGCTCGCCATCGGAAAGCTGAATTCCTTGAAATTCTGGATGATCTTTCATCTTTGCCAAGGCTCGGGCCGTTATCTTGTCGATGTTCTCGCGCAAGATCGTGGCGACGGGCTTGGGAGCCAGAGGCTTATGAGGCTCGCGCCCCTTAAGCTTATTTGCAATGGATTCAACTAAGCTCTCGACCTCGATAGGCTTCAGCAGGTAGTCATCCACCTGTCTGCGAATCGCCTCCAGAGCGGTTTCGAAGGCAGGAAAGCCGGTCAGAATGAAGTTGACGCAGTTTGGCTGGGTGCACCGCATCGCGCTTACCACCGTGAAGCCGTCTCCGGGGCGGCCAACATTGAGGTCGGCAATAAGCACGTCGAAATGTTCATGGGCAATCTTGGCGAGGGCTTGAGGTACGGTGGCTGCCACTTGAACCAGGAAACCATGCCGTTCGAGAATAGGCGGAAGGGTGAGACGAATCGCTTCCTCATCATCAACGAACAGAACGCGGACGGTCAGCATATTGCTCCCCGATGATCGGAAGTCTTTCAATTACGCTGAAAAGCGTGGGGCAAAATCAAGATGCGGAGTAGCCACGAGGTGTTGCCCCGTCCTGAGCATCTCAATTTGAGGAGTCATGTTCAACCAGGCACCCGGACCGATAGCGGGCAGCCATTTTTGCGGTCCTGGGTGGACAGAGCAGGATCAGTCGGTCGACAATCCGGAGCCCTCAAGACGGCAAAATGCCGGTGAGACGCCCGTGTTCCGCCTGAATCACGTTCTGCAGATGCTGCTGGAAACTGAGGTGCGGCTTGTCGGCGAACTGGTCAGGGTAAGAGCAAAGAGCCAACATGTAGACGTTTACTTCTTGGATGGTTCCCACGTCCTCCGACGACTCGAAAAGCTGGATAAGGTCGATACCTCTCGTCAGTTTGGCCATAGTGCCCTCGAATGTTCGGCAGTTGGACCACGGTTCCGGCTCAGGGGTAAGCGGAAATCGTTGCTGCGTTAATTCACCCCGGGGGGTAGGTTGCCAACACGCTATCCAGTCCCACCACGGCCGTAAATGGCACTGATGAGCTATTTCGTACTATGCAAGTGGTGGTTTGGCGGAGGCGGGAGGGGAGCGAGGAGGAGAAGCACCCGCCGTGCGGTGGTCTGGTGCAACCCGCACGTGGGCGATACGTGCATGCAAGCGGGCGAGCCGCATGGCGGATTTGCGCCGGTTGTGGCTGCCTTTCTTCGTCCGGCTGTGCCACCGGGAAAGTCTTTGCAGTTTTTCCAGAGGGGCAGCCACGCGCGGTTTTCAGGTGGTGGAAGCCGTGCAGGAAACTGGCTCCTCACGCCGTCTTATAGGAAAGTCCCTGTTGCCTGGCCCCGGTGCTCAATTTCATGACCTATACCACCATATACATATACGGACATGTCTGGCCATATTTGTGGGTAGCCGTTGGTAGCCGTTGCCAGCCGGGTTTGCTGGAATCGAAGCTGTCGTAGACGTCGCGGGGCAGGACAAAGCTCGTACCGGTCTACTCGAAGCGCAGAGCCTCGATGGGATCCAGCCGGGCGGCTTTGCGAGCGGGGTAGTAGCCAAAAAATACGCCGACGGCCATGGAGAAGACGACCGCGGCCACGATAGCAGTGGGCGAGATCAGAATCGCCCAGCCTAAGAGCTTCGTAATAATCAGGGATGCTCCGGCTCCCACCAGGATACCGGCGGCCCCGCCCAGCAAGCTGAGCACGACCGATTCGCTGAGAAACTGCCATTGAACATCCTGCTCCGTGGCGCCAATGGCGACGCGAATGCCGATCTCGCGGGTGCGCTCGGTGACTGACACCAACATGATATTCATGATACCGATGCCGCCGACGATCAGCGACACGCCTGCGATAGAAGCCAGCAACATGGTCATCACCTGGGACTGCTGATCGGCCAGCTGGGCGACGTCGGCGAGATTGCGGACCTGGAAGTCATCATCCTGGCCGGCACGGATTCTGTGGCGATCGCGGAGCAGTGACGTGATCTGCCCCTGGGCGGCGTAGCTAGCAGGTTGAGAGACGGCTGAGGCGACGATGTTTTGCAGCCAGTTCTGCCCGGTAATTTTCTTCTGCAAAGTGGTGATCGGGATGTAGACGCCATCGTCCTGATCGGCCCCCATGCCAGATTGGCCCTTGGCAGAAAGGACGCCAACCACCTGGAACGGCAGGTTCCCGATGCGGATAGTCTGTCCGAGGGGATTCGCGCTTTGAAAAAGATTCTGCCTGACAGTGTCCCCGATCACGGCGAGGTTGGCGGCATGAGTGACGTCGTCCTCGGTAAAGCTGCTGCCGGCGGCAAACGACCAGTCGCGGATGGTGAAGAATTGCGGCTCGGTGCCGTTAATACGGGTAGACCAGTTTTGATTCTGGAACACGACTTGGGAAGTCGCACTTGCGCCGGGAGCCGCGCTGGCGATCAAGGGCACCTCGCGGACAATAGCGGTCATGTCGTCATAAACCAAGCTCTTGGTGGCGCCGATGCCCAGACGGGTACCGCCCCGATTCACGCTTCCCGAGCTTACATAGATAAGGTTGGTGCCCATCGCGGCGATCTGCTCCTGGACTTTCTGCTGCGCGCCCTGGCCGACACCGACGGTGGCGATAACCGCGCCGACGCCGATCACTATGCCAAGCATGGTGAGAATGGATCTCATTTTGTTGCGCGACAGAGCGCGAAGCGCGATCTTCAATGTTGCCGTGAATTCCATACCAGCCCTCTTTCCTCTCCGACCAGCCATGCCGGCGAGACGCCGACCGTATCTGGTCCGGCGGGTCGCCCCTAGTCATCTTGGGCAGGGAGTTCGAACAGCACGTCCGCGGCCCGGGGACGATTCTTAACAACCTCATCGCGACGAATCCGGCCGTCGCGGAACACCACGATGCGCTTGGCAAATTGAGCTATGTCCTGCTCGTGCGTGACCAGGACAAGGGTCAAACCCTGCCCATTGAGATCCTGGAAGATCTGCATGATCTCGACCGAGGTCCTGCTATCCAGGTTGCCGGTAGGCTCATCGGCCAGCAGAATAGACGGACGGTTTACCAGAGCACGCGCAATGGCTACTCGCTGTTGCTGGCCTCCCGAGAGCTGCGCGGGAAAATGTTCCATGCGGTCGGCGAGGCCAACCATCTCCAGAGCCTTGCGCGCGCGCTCCCGTCGCTCTTCCTTGGGGAGTTGCGCGTACAAGCTGGGGAGTTCCACGTTTTCCGTAGCCGTGGTTCTGGCCAGCAGATTGAATCCCTGGAAGACAAAGCCCAGTTTGCGATTGCGAACCCCAGCCAAAGTTTTCTTGTCGAGCTGCGAGACGTCTGTGCCCTCGAGGAAGTAGCGACCGCTGCTGGGCTTGTCGAGGCAGCCAAGCAAGTTCATGAACGTGGACTTGCCGCTCCCGCTGGAGCCCATGACGGCAACAAATTCTCCGGGCTCGATTTCGAGGTTGATGCCCCGCAAAGCGTGAACCTTGGTTTCGCCCAACTCGTAATACTTGTGCACATCTTGCACGCGGATGACCGCGGTTGCCGCCCGGTGGTCGGCGGCAGTGGTGATTTGATTCAGCGTAGCGGTTGCCATAAGCTCCTCTTCCCTAATCAGGGTCCCGTCCGGCCGGTCCCCATGCGGGGAGAACTCATGCCGGGCGCGGACGGGGAAGGCGGCTTGGACCCAGAATTGAGGGTTGCCGTGATCAGTAGGTCTCCCGGATTGAGCGTTCCGGACAAAACCTGCGCGATCTCGGTATAGGTGTGGTCGGTGATGCCAGTTTTCACCTGCACCGGCTGCAGGCCACTGTCGGCTCCGAGCTTCCACAAAACCGCCGCATCAGGCTTCGACGCGGAGCCCGGCGATACTCCGGATCGGTGAGTCTTTTGATCCTGGCTCGAGCTGGGCGAGAAGCGCAGCGCGGCATTCGGCACTTTGACGACGTTGCTGGCTGCGGCGACCGGGATACTGACGTACGCGGTCATCCCTGGAAACAGCTTGTTGCCGGGATTGTCAAACGCGACCACACTGTCGTAGGTGACAACATTCTGCACGGTGGCGGGGTTCATGCGAATCTGCGCGACTTTCCCGCGGAAGGTGTCATTGGGAAAAGCATCAACCGTGAAAGTGACAATCTGCCCGACCTTGATTTGACCTACGTCGGATTCGTCGGTGCTGACCCCCACCTGCATCTTGCCGAGGTCTTGCGCGATGTTAAACAGGTTGGGCGCCTGCAGGGAGGCGGCGACAGTTTGTCCCACATCCACGGTGCGGTTCGTAACCAGGCCATCGATTGGAGAGCGGATGATGGTGTTACTCAAATTCGTTTGCGCCACCTGCAGCGCGGCAGCCTTCTGCGCCACCTGAGCTTTGGCTTGTTCGCGCGTAGCCTCAGCGGCACTCCCTGCGGCTAGAGCAGAATCATGGTTTGCCTGGGAGAGGTCGAGTTGCTGCTGGCTCATGACGCCTTCCCGGGTCAGTTCCACGGTGCGGGCGTAGTCAGCCCTGGTTTGCGTGACGCTTGCTTTCGCTTTTTCCAGATTGGCCTGGGCGGCGGCAACGTTGGCCCGCGCATCCTCCAAGTCGGCCTTGGCCTGGAGAACTGCCCCTTGAAATAGCGAAGGATCGATCTCGGCGATTATCTGGTTTTTCTTAACCGGCGAATTGAAGTCGGCGAACAGCTTGGAAATCGTGCCGGAAACCTGGGACCCCACCTGAACCGTCGTTACGGCATTGATGGTGCCGGTGGCCTGCACCACATTCCGAACATCCCCCTGCTCGACCTTGGCGGTAACGTATTGCGTGGGCGCACCGCGGCCGAAAGTAAACGCGGCGAGCAGCACAATGGCACTCAGGAGCGTGATGATCACGGTCCATTTGCTTTTTAGGTGCTTCATAGTTTCAGTTTCCTCAGCCCGGGCAGCTGGCCCGGGCTTGCTTTCCTCTCTTTATCACTAGCTTTAAACACTTGACAGAAGCCCCCACGTGTAAAGAGTCGGTCAGGGAATGTAAACCTTTGTATTTCGCGACTGGTTAGCAGAGGTTACCGAGGTTTACCAGGCTGGGATAGGTTCGTCAGGTACGCTGTTTAACTGGGTTCGACTGGGTTCCTATCGGCTGGATTCCTCGGCCACTCGCCGGTTAAGCAGTATCCCGGTGACAATCACGCCGACAGAAATGCCAAAGAACAGCAGTAGCCATCCCCAGTACTGAACCGGGTGCCGCAGCACGCCGATGATGTGGCGTCCATACATATCGGCAATGAGGGCCAGCACCGAATAACGCACGCCTCGGGATATGGCAACGACAGTGACAAACTTCCGCGCGTCGTAATGATTCGAAGCGCCGGCTGCGGCAAAAAAGACGCTGGTCGGGAATGGGAACGGAATCGCGGTTGAGGCGATCAGAGCTCCCGTTCCCCACCGTTCAAAAATTTTCAGGAACATCGGCAGGCGCCGCCCAAACTTGCCGTCAAGATAAGCCCTGCCGGCTCGGCGTGCCAATTTGAAAGTGATGTACGCGCCCATAACCGAACCCGCCGTGGCGACGGCTGCATATTCGTACCAAGGGTTGCGACCAGTCGCCACGAGAATGACAGTCAAGATATCAGGGCCGCCCAAGGTGGGCAGCGGTGAGCTGTCCAGAATAGCGAGGAAGAACAGGCCGAACGCGCCCAGGTGCCGGAAAAAAGCGGTGGTGCCACTGCCCCGGCGTCTGGCGACCTGAGCGAGATCTAAAAGCATATGAACTTCGATGCGGAATTCGATGGGGTGCGAGGTGAAAAAGGCAGGCAGATCTGCTAGCAGAGAACGACTGGCCCAAGTTAGCCGACAAGCGGCAGACCCACAGCGTCAAAGTCCTCTTGGGTGTGGATCCAGCCTTCTACGCCGTCAATCCGGACCTTGATCCATACGTCTCCGTTTACCCTGAAAGAGATCGCTTCGGCATCCTCATACCGGACGACTGGCGTGCGGGTAGTGCGGGCTTCGAGGTATTCGATCTTGCTTGGCGGCTGTACGATTACCTGCTTGGGCGCGAAGCCATCATCGGCTTGGCTTCGGGAAAGAGGCCGACACACGTGGGTTGATTATCGCGGCGCGCTTCGACCGTGATGGGCTACGAGCAGCGTTCGACCCGTCCTTTAGTTAAAGGTCGTCTCAATGCAGCGCCAGGCCGGTTGCAGCTTGCCGGAGATCCAATTGACCAGCACCGGATAAACGATGTTGAAGTTTCCCGTCCACACTTGAAACTTCTTCAGGACGTCCTGCACCGTGGCACTTGTCCCTCCCCAGGAGGTTGGGTTCGGGCGGAGCCAATCGGTGTCGACATCGAGAAACTCTCCATCAATCAATATTGGCGGGGCAAACGGGCCGAAGAGGCTTGAATCGGCGCCATATTTGTCGCGGCCATACTTGAACCCGAAGACCTGCACCCAGCCTCCGTTGCCTGGAGCTGAGGGCAGCTCCATTCCGTGAACCAGTATGCCGCTGCCCTGTTTAGTGCGGAACGAGGTGGCGCTGATTGCAACCGTCCTCTGGAACGCGCCATTCTCAAAAGCCATCGGGGGTGACTCGCGATAAACCACCCGCTCGTTCGGATCGCGCATCTCCCACCATTGCACGGTTTCCTCCGTTGTCCCTGCAAGGCTCTGCACCTGAGTTATCAAGCGGAACGTTTGCCGCGCGACGGTAAGAGTCTGGCTGTGGTCAGAAATAAGCAGCTTCGGAACAGGTGCCTGCGGCGGGGAAGCTGCGCTGGTGGGGGCCAAGGGAATGATGATGCTGCCGGAGCGCTTGGCGGTGTCGGCAATGCTGCTTGGGCGGGTCGAGATGGCTGCGGCGGCGGCGGCGCCGACCGCGCAACAATAGCTGTCGCTGGCTGGGTGGACGGTGCACTCTGGGCCCGATTGCATGCGGTGAACGATACTGCAGACTGCCCCGAGCACGGCTAGAGCCACACTGCTGCCCAGCTCTTACCGAAAAGAGGCGCACTTTGGGCGAGGTCGTGCGGTCTCGCTGCTTGGTCTGGTAATGGCGGAAGCGTGCGCGACTCGAACGCACCGGCGACGGGCAAACCCGGCGCCCGCCGGTTTAGAGGATACCTGGAGTGTCTTGATCGTTCCCCCACCGCACTTGGGCGCTATACTAGCACCTTCCAAAATGGGAGCTCCATCCAACACGTTCCAACAGAAGCTTGACCACGTACTGGTGGCCACGGATTTCTCGGAGGCTTCGAAAGGGGCGGTCCTCTACGCAACTTCAATTGCGCGTCGCAACCAATCCAAGTTATTTGTAGCTCACGTGGTCACCTCGGCATCCGAGAGCGCTCTCATGGACGGATGGCGTGCGGGTCAGACAGTGATCACCGACAACCTGATCGCGAATCGCTTGGACGGTATTGAGTCCGAGTTAATAGTCAGGCAGGGCGAAATTTGGCCAGTGCTAGCACAGCTTGTCACCGAAAAGGAAATCGATCTGCTTGTTCTTGGGACTCGTGGCAGGACGGGACTACGGAAATTGATTTTGGGCTCAGTCGCGGAAAGAATATTTCGGGAGGCGTCGTGCCCAGTACTCACGGTGGGCCCTGGCGTGACGGCCGAGGAGCCTGAAGGTCCGCCGCGGCGAATTCTTGCTGCGACCGGCTTTGCACCGCATTCGATTTTTGCGGTGAAGTATGCGGCGACGCTCGCGCAACATCTGGACTCATCCCTTGCGGTTGTCAATGTTGTGACCGGCGACGATGATTTCTCGGCGACCAAGGAGGCTGTAAGGAAGGAACATTTGTCTCGGCTTCGAACTGTGATCCCGTCGGAACAATCTCTTCGGTCCCAGCCGGCGTTATTTGTCGAGTTTGGCGCGGTGCCGGAAAGGATATTGGGGATAGCCAGGGAGTGGAAAGCGGATCTCATTGTGCTGGGGCTACACCATGTTGAAGAAGCATCCAAGCGTGAGATGACCTGGGCAAAAGCCTATGAGATCGTGCGCCAAGCCAAGTGCCCGGTGCTGACCGTTCGCAGGCCCCCATAAATTCCAAAGCAGTTCAGGGCCCTCTCCCAATCGTTCAAAGAGCTGGCAAAAACTCCGAACGTACTGAATGTCGACGCATCTCCCAAGCCGACCTCGCGCACAAGTCTTCATCGCCACGACGGTGATGCTGACCTTCATCTCTTTCTGGCGCGCGGCGGCAATCGTGCTATCTGATCTTGCCTCCTCTGCCTACTACGCCGGCGGCGAAGCCGAGCATTACATCGGTAAGAGTGCGCCGTGGTTCATTCTCGCCGTCATGCTTTTCAGCTATGCCGTACGCGCGCTCTATATCGAGTCCAGCGCAATGTTCGTTCGCGGTGGCGTTTATCGCGTCGTCAGGGAGGCGATGGGCGGTACGTTAGCGAAAATGTCGGTCTCAGCTTTGTTATTCGATTATGTGCTAACCGGCCCCATCAGTGCGGTCTCAGCTGGCCAGTATCTTTCGGGATTTCTTGAAGATCTTGGCCGGTATGCAGGACATTCGATTCACTTGCCCCCGAATGCTTTCTCTGCTGCTTTCGGTGTTCTGGTTGTCCTTTACTTTTGGCGGAAGAACACTCAGGGCATCCATGAAAGCAGTGATAAGGCGATGACGATTATGAAGATCACTACGATTATGGTGGTGATCCTCATTGTCTGGTGCGTTATTACTCTGATCAAGACACCTGCTCCGCTTCCCCCGAACCCTTTGCAGCCCGGGGCGATGAAGCTGGATGAACATTCCCAAGGGTGGCTAAATGGCACGTGGCTGAGCCATTTGACCTTCATCATTCTTTTCGTCGGATTCGGGCATTCGATCCTGGCGATGAGCGGGGAAGAGACCCTGGCCCAGGTCAATCGAGAAATCGAGCATCCGAAATTGAAAAACCTGCAAAAGACAGGGCTGGTGATCTTCGTCTACAGCCTCCTGTTCACGTCGCTAGTGTCGTTCTTCGGCGTGATGATCATCCCTGATTACGTGAGGCCCGAGTATTTTGCCAACCTGATCGGCGGAATTGCGATGTACCTGAGTGGACCGCACACTCTCAAGCTTCTGTTTCATGGCTTTGTTGTGGTCGTGGGAGTACTAATCCTGTCGGGCGCCGAAAACACCTCGATCGTCGGCGCAAACGGAGTGCTGAATAGATTGGCCGAGGGCGGGGTTTTGACGGACTGGTTCCAAAAACCACAGAAGAGATACGGGACTAGTTACCGCATCATTAACATGATCGTTGGCCTCCAAGTCGTCACGATTGTGGCCAGCGGCGGTAACGTTTATCTGCTGGCTGGTTTGTACGCCTTTGGGGTGGTTTGGAGTTTTGCGTTCAACGGCTTGGCCGTCCTTGTCTTGCGCTATACCGAACCGGAACAAAGGCAATGGAAGGTCCCCGGAAATTTTCGTTTCCGTGGCAAAGAGATACCCCTTGGGGTATTGCTCATAACGGCTGTTCTTTTCCTCACGGCGATCGTAAATCTGATGACAAAAAAGGATGCAACGATTGCAGGCGTGATCTTTACGGTGGTGTTCTTCGCGATCTTTACCGTCTCGGAACGTCACGTTGCTCGGCAGCGCGAAGGTAAACACGAAGGCCTCGATAAATTTCGCGTGTATGCAAACCAAGAGCTGGGCAGTGGTGCGTTAGGGGCGAGCCCGGGCAATATCCTGGTAACAGTTCGCGACCCGCGAAACCTCTTTTACTTGCGCCAAACCCTTGCCGCCACGGACACCACCAAGCAGGATGTGGTGGTCATGACCGCGCGCGTTTACCATCGCGAACACACGTTCAGCGGCAGCACGGTCATGGAAGCGACCGAGGTATTCGACCAGTACGAACAGGAACTGTTCACGGCTGTGGTCGCGGTCGCCGAAAAAGAAGGTAAACCGGTCGCCCTTCTGGTGGTGCCGGCCACCAACGTGTTCGATGCAATTGTCGTCACGGCTCAGAGGCTCGATTCGAGCAGAATTGTCTGCGGCCTCTCGAACAAGCTGAGTGCCGATGAACAAGCTAAGCTCACTGGGGACGCCTGGGAACGCCTTCCTGAACCACGTCCTCGGCTCAAGCTCGAAGTTGTGTCCCCAGATGGCGATTCTGCTGTTTACCTGCTCGGGCCCCATACGCCACACTTGCGTGAACAAGACCTCGAGCTACTTCACAAGATCTGGCTTGAAATCACGTCCGATCCTCGATACCGAAGTCTTCACCACTACAGCATTGTCTCGGTGGCGCTGCACGAACTGGAACGCGATTTGAACAGCGGCAATCGGGAGCAAATACTGGAGCTCTTGCAGAACGAACTGATATACGAGGCGGAATCGAAGCGCTGGCGTCACGATCAGAGGAGCGAATCCTCCTGAGCCCTGCGACCTGGGCTCGGAGCCCTCACAAACCTGATGTACTAAAATATCTGCCCTCCCGTGCAATCTCAGCTTGCGATGCCAGTCAACACAACGTAACTCGTAGAAAAAATATCTGGCGGAAGCGTGTGCGAGTCGAAATCACCCGCAAACGCATAACCAACAACTTAACTTAACTTAGAGTGGAAGGCAGTTTTGCAGCTCTGGGGCTCTGGAATTCCCCCTTGAACCGCTATCCCACTCTGAGCGAAGGTTTTGGCAGTACTCGTCCGGTGCGCGGGGTAGGCGTGGCGGAGCAATGGCGCCACGTGTGATCAGTTATCCACCTTTGGGAGGTGCGGGTCGATGCCGCCGTGTGCGTTGGCCTTATCGGTGGCTTCAGTATTGATTCGGGCGAGTGGTATTTCGTGGGTGCGTCTTCGGTGAATAGGCTGTTCGACGAGCGCCTGCCGACTCAATGAGCCGGGGTGCTTTTGTTTTAAACAGCGACGACCGTTACAGCAGAGCGTAAGGACAGCAGTTGTGGGGTTCTCACAAAGCTCACTGCCTTGCCTTCCCCTAAGGATTCAGGCGGACTGGGAGTCAAGCTAAAGGGATATTGAGAAAGCGCGCAGCAAGCCGTGGCTAGCGATCTGGCCAACAGCATTATTTTTTTTGATTTCTTTTTGGTTGTCAAAACTGATTGAACAAAGTACTCATGCACGATTCCATCCCAGAGATCTGGGAGGCGGCGAGTTTCACGCAAAGCCACGAGTTACTAGCTAGTTTCATCCCGTTTGCTCTTGAATTAGCACTTTACGGTTTTCCCGTTTGGGGGCCTGGCAGCTAGAGCCGACTCACGCAAGCAGTTGGAAAGTTACTCTCGAAGGTGATTTGGTGCAGGTGGCTCTGGCTGGGAGACGACCTGATGCCTTTATACCGCCCAAGCCCATCAGGCTCGCGAGATCCACAACACAAACCCTCTTACGCTGTCTCTGTATGATTTTCGACTGCTGCCAACTCGAGAGGAGTCGATTGACCGTGAACAGCGACATGCCGGACATCTGGCCTAATTCATGATTCGAGAAGCTGATGTTTACAGACTGGCAAGCCGCAGATCGGTTCTGATCGAGCAGGCGGATGAGCGTCCGCGCTAGCCGCGAGTCAGCATTCTCTGTGGCGAGTTCTACAAAACGCTCCTCCAATATTCTTAAGCGCTCATCCAGAATTTGCATGCTGTTGTGAAGCAGCCTAGGAAATCGTTCACAAAGAGCATCGAATGTTTGTACTTCCCAAGCAAGAACTTGGCATCGCTCCAGAGCTTGGACTCTCAACCGGTCAAGAGCCTCTGATGGCAGTACCAGTTCGCCTATCAGGTCACCTGCCTCTTCTATCCTGAGGATAACCTGGCCCCCGAGCGGACTAAGTCGCACAGTCTTCACTCGGCCACGGACAAGAAGAGAGATGATGCGCTCCACGTTGTCCTGCCCGTAGATCGTCTCTTTAGGCCAGAAGAGTTTGTCCTGGGCGAAGGAAACTATTTCAGCGCACTCGCTTACGGAAAGACCCTCGAAGAGCGGAGGCCACTCGATGCAGATGAGACGACGTCTTCGTGCGGCCGATTTAGAAACCTGATGTGTATCGGCAACTTTCCCGAGGCGCGGTGGAATCGAAGACATAAGAGAAACACCCAACCATAGACGCGAGGGCGAAGGCAGAAGATATACAACCTCAACTTCTAACAGCCACCGCGCTTAGATCGCCAGTCAACAAGCCCAGAACTGAGGTTCGGTGCTTGCAAAGCACACCACGACATCTTAGGAAAGTGGGAATATTACTATCTACCTCTAAATGAATGAATATTCTGGGAGAAATCTGACGTGGCTCAAGACCTCAACGAGATACGGGAGCTTTGAGGCGGAATTTTACAAAGAATTCACAAATTGTTTGCCATCGGGAAAGAACGAGTCTCAAGTATATCGGTAATTTCCGGGCCAGGTGCGCGCGCGTTTTACAGCCTTCAGGGGGAACCCAAGCTCATCGTGGCATTGCGAATCGTGAATCGTCCAGGTTGGGATTCGAGACTATGGTGTATGGTCTCTGTCACGAGAACTGCTCACAACCACTACATTTACATGTTTCTCCCCGAAGAGGCGCTCTCCTTCACTCGAAGTTAGGCTCCCTCGGGCTTCCCCAACCGCGAAGAGAGGATTCCATTCGGAACAGGAAAGCTAATCGACTACGAGTCCATCGGCTTCGCTGCGAACGCGACGGCAGAGTCCTACTTTAGTTGTTTGCCTTCCAGAGAAGCGGCGCATGCTGAGGTGGCCTTCTCTTTCGGCTCCTTACCGAGTTCGGTGCCCACCGCGTCATAGGCATCCTTAGTATTGCTGGCTTTGGCGAGCCTCAGCCACTTCTTTTTCGGTGGCGTCCTTCACCAGCGCCTTCTTTTGCTCCTGATACTTGGGGGCCGACTGCGGATCGGCCTTGGCGCAGAAATCGAGAATTCCTTCCACCTTGCCGAAGGTCTCATTGCTGAAGGGAAGCTTGGCCAGCACCAGTTGCGGAATCAGGACAGCGGCACCGATACAAAGAATTCGAAGCATTTTCATAGCGGTATCTTAACCTCAGGTTCTGTATGTTGTTGGACCTGCCTTGAGAAGTCCCTCAGGCAACAACGCTGCTCGCGAGAGCCTCGCGAGCAGCGTTGTGTTTAGTCAGTTGAACTGCCCGGCATTACTAATTTGCCGTTCCGTTCAAGATTGCCGTTTGCGTGCCGGCTGAGTCCGTTACCTGAACCGTCGCGGGCCGGACGCTGTGAATCGAGTCGGTCGTGAGCGGCCGGAACTGCACGGTGACCAGGCAGCTTGAGCCCGGATTCAAGCTTGTCTGAGGCAGCAATTGACCGTTGCCAGCCGGACCGCAGGTCGAGAGCAGCCGGATGATGGTGTAGTCAGCCGCGCTGGCTAAACCGAGTGTTGCCTGCGCAATGCCGGTAACGGCCACGGTCCCGGTGTTGGTGAGCGTG
>Ga0209804_1000648_pt1 | contig 26365 bp, 18 predicted proteins | sample GraSoiAngelo_139_FD_185896 | JGI IMG/M metagenome (GOLD analysis project Ga0209804, IMG submission 185896) | Grasslands soil microbial communities from the Angelo Coastal Reserve, California, USA - 14_0929_12_20cm (SPAdes) (version 2) | ecosystem: Environmental > Terrestrial > Soil > Grasslands ... | reverse complement strand
GAGATCGCCCGGGCTCTGGCCACTCAACCCAAGCTGATCCTGCTGGACGAAGTCGTCGCCGGGCTGCCTACGGTCGAAGCGATCAAACTTGCCATGCTGCTAAAACGACTGCCCGAATGGGGAATTTCCGCCATCGGCGGCATCGAACATGTCATGCAGGTAGTCATGAAAATTGCCGACCGCGTGATCGTTATTGACCACGGCGTCTTAATTGCCGAAGGAAAGCCGCAAGAGGTCGTCGACCGCCCCGAAGTGATTGAAGCTTATCTCGGGCCCAAATACAAGGAGATCGGCCTGTGAGCGATCGCCTTCTCGAGCTAGAGCAGGTGCGCGCCGGCTACGGCGATTTCCAAGCGCTGTTCAATATCACCTTGGAGGTGAAGGCCGGAGAAATTGTCACGCTGATCGGCGCGAACGGCGCTGGAAAGACCACAACCTTGCGCGTGATCTCCGGCCTCGTCCGCTGTAAGAGCCGAAAACTGCACTTCGACGGCCAGGACATCTCCCAGCTTCCGCCGCATGAGATTGTCATGCGAGGCATCAGCCATGTTCCCGAGGGACGGCAGCTGTTTCCCCACATGAGCGTGGAAGAAAACCTTGCGCTGGGCGCCTATATTCCGCGCGTCCGTCCCAAGCTGAAGGCGGGTATTGCAGAGCAGTTTGAATTGTTTCCGCGTCTCCAAGAACGTCGTAAGCAGCTTGCCGGCACCCTCTCCGGGGGGGAGCAGCAGATGCTTGCCGTCGCTCGCGGACTGATGGCGGCGCCGAAACTGCTTTTGCTGGACGAGCCTTCGCTCGGTCTGGCTCCCAAGATCGTCGAGGAAGTCTTTGCCAAAATTCAACAGATCGGCAAGTCGGGTGTGACAGTCTTGATTGTCGAACAGAACGTTGTGGACGGACTGAGTATTTCCGATCGCGGCTACGTGGTGGAGAACGGCGAAATCACGCTGCAGGGGACCCCCAAAGAGTTGTTGGCCAACCAGCAGATTCGCACCGCATATCTGGGACTATGAACTCTTCTCCACCTTGTCATTCCCATTCCGAGTCGCTTTAGCGCGAGCAACCTGCTCTGGTCTGTTCTGAGGAGAAAAACCCACCTATCCCTCGGCGGGCGATGGGAAAAGCCCGCCACCGAGAGTGCGGGGAACTATCTTCCCGTCTGAAGAATCACCACGAGGCGCCTTGGTCCATGGGCGCCCTGGACCAGAATCTTTTCAATATCGGCGGTCCGGCTGGAACCGCTGATCACGCAAGCGAATGAATTACGGACAAGTTTCCCCGAACGGAAGAGATTGCCTAAGGCAGTTTCGAGATCGGGTACGAGTTGAGCGGCATGGGCGTAAACAATGTGGCAAGGCGCCACGATCGAAGCCCCACGTCCGCCGCATTCCGCCGTCACCAGAACTGACCCAGTTTGTGCGATCAACGCCTCTGCCAGCGAAACCGTTGCTTCCGACGCCTCCCGTGGGGCGCCTTCGCTAGACCAGCGCAAAGGACGTTGCGTCTTTGTCAGTTCGATCAGCCGACGCAGCGACGGATCATCCTGCAAAAATATCTCGCCCGCTGGAAGGGAATCGAGAATCTTTCCCAGCTGTAATGCAGCGCCCGCAGGGTCCGATGTCAGCGTGCACTCCATCAGGTTCGCGGTCGATTCCTGCTGAAATCGCTCGAGAGGATTCCGAATCGGTTCAAAGATGACGGCATCGGACCTTGGACCTGGATGCGGGGCTACGGGCGTGCGCAACCCGGCGCGGATTCGCTCCAGAATCAGTTCTCGGCTTGGATTCTCAACCGGCAAGACCTTTTCTCCATCGCGACCGAAAAGATTCCGCGGGCAGCGGTACCGGCGAGCGATAACGGTTCCAGGCTCGCATCGGATCCACAATCGAGCCGGCCAAGCCCATCCTATAAAGCAGGCGCAGCAGACGGCGCCCCGCCGAGCTCAGGAAAACAAAAATCCTCGGGTGCAGCATGGTGGAGCGCCAGAGCCGAAACATCATTCGTTCGCCTAGCTTACTTCCTCGGCTGTTTACGGCGTTGCGGCGGTTATGCAAGAGATGGTGGTGAAGGTCGATCTTCACCGGGCATACGCTGGTACATGCCCCGCACAGCGATGAGGCATAGGACAGATGCTGATATTGCCTGAGTCCGGCCAGGTGCGGGGTCAGTACGCTCCCAATCGGCCCCTGGTAAGTCGTGCCGTAGGTGTGTCCGCCCACGCTCCGATACACGGGACAAGTATTCAGGCACGCACCACAGCGAATGCAGTGCAGCACCTCGCGCTGCTCCGCATCGGCCAACAAACGACTGCGGCCATTATCCACCAGAACGACATGGAACTCATCCGGCCCGTCTGCTTCCCCGGCCTGGCGGGGACCTCCAATCAGGGTGCTGTAGGTGGTAATGGCTTGACCGGTACCCGAGGTGGCCAGGACCGGCCAGAACACCGCCAAGTCCTCGAGGCGGGGCAGCACTTTTTCGATACCGGTCACAACCACATGAATGCGAGGCACGCTGGTGCACAGGCGTCCGTTTCCTTCGTTAGTCGAGATCGCAATCACGCCGCTGTCGGCGACAATGAAATTCGCTCCCGAGATACCCATCTCGGCAGAAAAAAAAGACTGCCGGAGCCTGCGCCGGGCGAGGGCTACGAGTTTCGTGGGATCGTTCCCCGGGATGCGCTCGCCCAATTTCTCGTGGAACAAGTCGGCGATCTGTGCGCGATTGAGATGCATGGCAGGAGTGACAATGTGGTACGGCGGCTCATTACGTAATTGCACGATGAACTCGCCCAGATCGGTTTCCCAAACCTTAATGTCGAGCTTCTCCAGGGCTGGGCTGAGGTGAATTTCCTCCGTCACCATGGATTTGGACTTCACTACCGTGCGCACACCAAGCCGCCGCGCAATATCCGTAACGTACTGGCAGGCCTCCTGCGCGTTGGCCGCCCAAAACACATGCCCGCCGCGAGCCCGCACCTTTTCTTCGAACTGGAGCAAATATTTGTCGAGATGATTAATCGCTTCCTGCTTGATCTCCCGGCATTTCTGGCGGGCCGCGTCCCAGTCCCGGAATCGAAGACGGCCGCGCAGATGGGCGGCGTCGTAGCTTTCGATGCCCTGGCGGATGATGTCGCGGTGAACCAGATCCGCCGATTTCACCGCGGCTTTTCGCAGAAACTCCTGGGCCGAGGTCTCGCTCATGGTTTTTCCTGGGCCAGAATGCCGGCCAGATGGATCGTCTTGGCTGCTTTGCCCCGTTTTCTCAGCACTCCCTCGAGATGGAGGAGACAACTGGAATCGATGGCAGTTACGAATTCGGCTCCGGTAGCCGCAACGCACTCGGCCTTGGAATTGCCCATGGCGACTGATATATCGGCGAACTTGGTGGCGAAAGTCCCGCCGAATCCGCAGCATTCCTCAGAGCGCGACAGTTCCAGAAGTTTGAGTCCTTTCACTTTGCGCAGGAGCTCGAGTGGCTCGTCGCGCAATTTCAGTTCTCGTAACCCGTGGCAGGAGGCGTGATAAGTCACGGTATGAGGAAACGTCGCGCCCAGCTCGGTCACGCCAGCAATTTTCACCAGAAACTCGGAGAGTTCGAAGGTGTGGCGCCCTAGTTCGATAGCATCATCGCGCAGCGGGCTGGAGGAGAGCAACTCGGGGTAAAAGGTGCGGACCATGGTGGTGCAGGACCCGGACGGACAGACCACGACTTCTGCGCCGCCAAAGACGCGGACGAATCGCTCGGCGCAAGGCCGGGCATCATTCCAATATCCGGTATTGAAGGCCGGCTGCCCGCAGCAGGTTTGGTTTTCTGGAAACTCGACCTCACAGCCGATGCGCCGCAACACCCTAACGGTGTCGGCCGCGACCTCGGGCAATAGCTGGTCCACATAGCAGGGAACGAATAAAGTCACTTTACGCGGCATGGTTAACTCGTGCTATTGAAGAACCAAGTTCCGGTGAGGGTGAAATTGTAAATCCTCTGCTCAGCCCAGATTCAAATGCTTTTCGGCCGAGGTAAAATAGAGGAGAGGCGGTCCAGACCGACTCTCCTTTGGAATAGCTAGAAGGTAAAGATGGTCGCGAACTCGGAACGACGATCATTGGCTTCGTGCGAGCGTACCCCCTGCCAGAACGGGAACAGACCGGCGTTCTGGCTTCGCCTAGCTAGCGTCCGGTACAAGGACTGTTCATAGGCAAAGGTGACCCACTGGTTTAGCTTGTACTGGAGATTCGCGGCAAACAGATCGCTGCGGTAACGGGCACCGGCGGTGGCGGTTAAGCGTATGGCGTCCCGAGCAGTCACTTGGTCGATTCCCCAGTGCAGGTTGAGGGTCCAGCCCGCATTTCTGCCGGCCGGATCAGCATGGCCAATGCGAGAAAGGGGCAAGCCCAGGCCTACAAAGCCGCCATTGGTCCGGACAGGCTGTTGTGGAGCAACCACCGGTGTGCCCCCTCTGAGCCCGAAGGCAACGGTGGAAGAGCCGTCGACGGAATCTCCCGCCGGACCAGCCACATTTGTCAACCCCAACGTATCGTTGAAGGTGGAGAACAACTGTCCTGCGAAGAAGAAGCGCAGGTCAGCACCTCGGTAGGCCTTGCCCGTTATCGTTAAGTAACGCGTAGGCAGTTGCACTTCACCGCTCACTCCGTACCGCTCTGATTCGGTCCTGGCTCCGCGCGGGAAAGCAGCCTTGAAAGCGGCTGGAACATCAGCGGCGAGCACGACCGCGTCCCGCCGTCCTTGTACGCCGCTCACAATGAACTGAGCGGGCGCGACGCCTGGTGCTTTATCCAATTGGAACTGAGCGACCAACCTGGCTTCGACTTCAGGCCGTGCGGAGTCTGCGCCTTGCCGCTCACCATAGCCGAGTTGATTCCCGAGGTCGGTGGATGCATTGCCGTACGCCGGCAGTACAGCTGCCACCTCTGGGGAGATTTTGAAGTTGCGGGAACCTCCGAAGTTGTGCACGAAGCCGCCCTTGATCTGCGGAGCCCTCTCGTACAGGGAGCCAAACGCTATGCCCAAGCCGGTGGTCTCAATGAGGTTTGGCAAGGTCGAGGAGCCGAACGGCGTCCAGTCTTGTCCGAACTCGGCGAAGATCGTCGTCGTGTCGGTCGCCGCGTAGTCCGCGCGAACCCAGCCTAATCGGATCTGCGGAGCGTTGCTGCGAATTGTGGAGATGCTCCGGTTGTCGGCGCGCGAGAAGTTGCCCTCGAAGTCGAATTCGATTCGTCCGGTCAGAGTTAGATTGGGAGACGGATCGACCCACTCGAAATTGGTGCCCACACGCAAGGAGCGCGCTTTGATGTGGAACTCAGGAGCGGGATCGGGTCCAGTGTCCAAAGACAGGAACTGCGGCAACGGGAAGTCATCGCCGCGCGGGGACGAGGAGTCGTACACCGCGCTGGTTTTATAGAAGCCAAAAGGCTTCACCCGCACCGGGCCGATCTTAAGATCGGGTACCAGCCCCTCGCGCTTGGGAGGATCGATAGGAAGCACGCGCACCGGCGCCACCGCAGGAATGAACTTGGGAGCCGTGGGCTTGGCTTGAGGAGCAGTGGCCCCTTCGGTTTTGGCTGGCGCTTGCACCAGCGACGCTGAGACCGCAGGTTGGGTGGAAGCGGCCGCGCTGCTCATCTGGGCCAGATCGGCTTCCGAGACCACTCCTTTTTCCTTCAAAATGTTCAGCAGTTGCGGCACGCCGGTGGAAGCGGGTACGCTCGTCAGGGTGTTGGCTTCGGCCGACGTCAGGACGCCCTTCATGACCAAGAGTCCCAATAATGCGGGACTGAGCGCCGCGTCGCCATCAGCTTTGGTGGTAACACTGGTTAAAGATGTGCTACTGGGAGTTGCGCTACCCTCCGTGGGGTTTCCTTCACCCGCCCACAGGGGAACAGTGAGTGCAACCGTCAGCAAAGCAAGGAACAGCCGCTTGAACGAATCCTGCATAGATCCTCCATAGTTAGGCATGAGCGCAAGATGGTGGATAAGCGCTCCCAAGAACCTGGGCCGAAAGGATAGGCAAAGCGCTACAAACGTTAGGCTCGCTGAACACTGCCGCCCTGTGGTTACCGCCATACTCCGGTGTGCGGCAACCGCCGCGCGGGCAGTGGGCGAAGATCGAGTCGCGGTGGCAGGCAAGTGAGCATCGGGCAACCAGCGAGCCTGGTGAGACGATTTGTCGACGCTGCCCAGGCGCTCATCTTGCATGCGTGTTGCTCGACCGAGAAGCGGTGGTCCGCTCCCACACGCCTCTTGAACACTCTGAAAAAAGAGGGCCAGAGCTTACAACGTGGCCGCTGGTATTTTCAAGCGCATTGTCGGGCTGTCAGACCGGGACCCGGGTTCTACCCCCACTTGGGCGGACAATTCAAGAGCTGTGAAACTGCGTATTTCCGCCCTTCGACTGCTAGGGACAATTCAAGAGCTGTGAAACTGCGTATTTCCGCCCTTCGACTGCTAGCAGCTAGTTATGCGTAAACCGTTTGCCTGCCTCCCCGCGCGGTATGAAGTGCGGCATAAAGTATTGTCCAATTGCTTCCTAAAGAGGCTGGACGAGACCTGGCAAAGGCGCCCCTAGGCTTGTCAGGCTTGTCATTTGCCCCTTCCATTGTGTCCCGTAAAAGGGGTAGAATCCCTCTCCTGCTCGGCCGTGGGGGGCCGAAACTGCCTGCGTTTTCAGAAATCTGGTGCGATCTGGCGGGCAACTAAATGGGGCGGCGCAGCACTCCGAATCGAGATCATCCTCGGCTTCTTTGCAAAATATGCGTTGCTGGTGTGCGTGAGTTGCGTCAAGCGCCCGCAAAACCGAAGTGCGGTTGAGGGCTGCGAGTGACGTGCCAAGGCGAAGAATGGAGGACAGAAAGGTATGGCAACGATAGCGCAAGCAGGAGGGGGCAACCAACGGGCGTTTAACATGCCCCTGGTGATTGCCGCATCGTCGGTGGGGACGACGATTGAATGGTACGACTTCTACATTTACGGCAGCTTAGCCGTGTTTTTCGCAACCTTGTTTTTTCCCAAGGGCAACCCATCGGCGGCCTTTCTGGCCAGCTTGGCTACCTTCGGCGCAGGCTTTGCGGTCCGTCCTTTTGGCGCAATTGTTTTTGGACGAGTCGGCGACCTTGTCGGAAGGAAATATGCCTTCGTGGTGACGCTCACGGTCATGGGCTTGTCCACCTTCTTCATCGGTCTGCTGCCCACCTACGAAACCGTAGGCGTGCTCGCACCCATCTTGCTGGTCGGGCTGCGGCTTATCCAAGGCCTGGCACTTGGCGGGGAATATGGCGGCGCGGCCACTTACGTTGCCGAGCACTCGCCGGACCACAAGCGCGGCTACTACACCAGCTACATTCAGACCACGGCCACCTTGGGCTTTTTTGTTGCCCTGTTCGTCATCTTGATCATCCGGCAGCAGATGACGGAAGCAAACTTCAAAGCCTATGGATGGCGGATTCCGTTCCTGCTATCAGCGGTGCTGCTGGCGATTTCGCTTTACATCCGCATTCGCCTCCGCGAATCGCCCCTTTTCCAGAGATTGAAGGACCAGGGTAAGTCCTCGGTTCAACCCCTCACCGACAGTCTGGGCAGCGGCCGTAACTGGAAGATGATGATGCTGGCGCTGTTTGGCGCGACCGCCGGACAAGCGGTGGTCTGGTACACCGGTCAGTTCTACGCCCTGTACTTCCTGCAGTCGGTTTGCAAGGTAAATTACGTCATCGCCTACAAGATCGTGGGCTATTCACTGCTGATCGGCACTCCCTTTTTCCTGGTCTTCGGCGCGCTTTCGGACCGGATTGGCCGCAAGATGATCATCATGGCGGGATGCCTGCTTGCTGCTCTCACCTACGTTCCCATCTATCAAGGCATGAAAGCCAATTCGAACCCGGTCAACTTCGGAATGCTGCTGTTCCTGGTGACCCTCCAGGTGATTTACGTCACCATGGTCTACGGGCCGATTGCGGCATTTCTGGTCGAATTCTTCCCGGCCAAGATTCGCTACACCTCCATGTCGCTGCCTTACCACCTGGGGAACGGCGAATTTGGGGGATGGACACCGTTCATCGCCACTGCGATTGTGGCTGGTGCCACGACCAGCAGCAATCCGTGGATTAAGGATCATGCAATCTACATGGGCCTTAGCTGGCCCATTGCTGTGTCTGTGATGACGTTCGTAATTGGTTCCTTGTTCATCAGGGAGACCAAGGACGTGCGCATCTGGGAAGAGGTCGGAGGCGAAGTCGCCGCCGACTGAATAAGATAAAATATCACTACGCGGGGACAGCGCTGCTCGTCCAGCACCGTTCCGGCGCTTGCCGAATGCGATCCCCGCCAGGGGAGATTTCGACAAAACCAGCTTGCCTGCGGGATTCCGCATCTCATAAAGCGGAGTAATGAAGATGGCCAACATTCGCAAACAAAATGCCGTAGCCACCGAGCCGAGCGAGGCTCAGATCGCTGTCCACTGGAGAGAAGAAGAGTACTACTATCCCTCGGCAAGATTTGTTGGGCAGGCTAACCTGACCGATCCCACCATCATGGAGCGTTTCCGAGAAGAGAATTTTCCCGAATGCTTTCGCGAATACGCTGACATGCTGGATTGGGACCAGTATTGGCACACCACGCTCGACACCAGCGATCCGCCATTCTGGAAGTGGTTTGTCGGCGGCAAAATCAACGCCTGCTACAACTGTGTTGACCGGCACCTGGACAAATACAAAAACAAAGCGGCAATCATCTTCGTTCCTGAGCCCGAACAAGAGGCTCCCGTCGCTCTAACCTACCGCGAACTTTACGTGAGAGTAAACGCATTGGCGGCATTGCTGCGCGATTTCGCCGCTCTCAAAACTGGAGACCGCGTCACCATTCACATGCCCATGGTGCCAGAGTTGCCGATTACCATGCTGGCGTGCGCCCGCCTGGGCATTATTCATTCCGTCGTGTTTGGTGGTTTTAGCGGCGAAGCTTGCGGACGCCGCGCCGCCGATTCCGGCAGCCGCGTTCTCATTACCATGGACGGCTACTTCCGCAACGGCAAAATGATCGACCACAAAGCCAGTGCGGAAATTGCCCTCAATGTCGCTAAGCAGGAAGGCCAGACCGTAGACAAGGTTCTAATCTGGCGGCGCCACGCAGGCAAGTACGCTTCGGCGTCGCCCATGGTTAAGGGACGCGACTACTTTGTCGATGAGGTTCTGCAAAAGTACTCAGGCGAGGTTGTCGATCCTGTGTCCATGGACGCCGAAGCTCCGCTGTTCTTGATGTACACCAGCGGCACAACCGGCAAGCCCAAAGGATGCCAGCATCGCACCGGTGGCTACCTCGCGTACGTGACCGGCACCTCCAAGTACATCCAGGACATCCATCCTGAAGATGTCTACTGGTGCATGGCGGACATCGGCTGGATCACGGGACACTCCTATATTGTTTACGGACCACTCGCTCTGGCGGCGACCAGCGTCATCTATGAAGGTGTTCCCACGTATCCCGATGCAGGCAGGCCGTGGCGAATCGCCGAACGCCTGGACGTCAACATCTTCCACACCTCGCCGACCGCCATTCGTATGCTGCGGAAGGCGGGCGCAGACGAGCCCAAGAAATATCACTATCACTTCAAACACATGACCACGGTCGGAGAACCAATCGAGCCGGAGGTCTGGCGCTGGTATCACGAGACGGTCGGCAAGCGCGAAGCGGTCATTGTCGATACCTGGTGGCAGACCGAAAACGGAGGCTTTCTTTGCAGCACCAAGCCGGGACTTGATCCCATGAAGCCGGGCAGTGCAGGCCCGGGCATGCCAGGAATCTACCCGTTCATTCTTGATGAAGAGGGACACGAAGTCGAGGCCGGCTCGGGAAAAGCCGGCAACATCTGTATTCGCAATCCCTGGCCCGGCATTATCCAGACCGTGTGGGGAGACCGCGAGCGTTTCGTCAACCAGTACTACCGCAAATACTGCAAGAACCCGAACAGCAAGGATTGGCACGACTGGCCGTACTTTGCCGCCGATGGCGCGGTGCTCGCCTCCGATGGCTATTTCCGTATTCTGGGCCGCGTGGATGATGTCATCAACGTGGCGGGCCATCGCTTGGGCACAAAGGAAATCGAATCTGCGTGCCTGACTGTTCCGGAGGTTGCCGAAGCGGCCGTAGTTCCGGTCGTGGACGAGGTCAAGGGGCGCGTCCCCGAGGTTTATGTCTCGCTGCAGCCGGGGCTCGAACCGAGCCAGGAAGTCCATGACAAGGTCCTGAAGGCGATCGAGACTATGATAGGCAAGATTGCTCGCCCCAAGAAAATCCATATCGTCCCGGATATGCCCAAGACACGTTCCGGCAAGCTCATGCGCCGGGTCTTGGCGGCCATTTCCAACAACCTGCACACGGGAGACATCTCCACGCTGGCCAATCCCGACGTGGTAGACAAGGTCCGCGAAATGGTGCAAGGAAAAGAGCCGGTCGCGGTGAAAGAAGGCCCGGAAGATGTCAAACGGTTTGGAACGGTAGACTAAGAGTTGACCACACACCGTACGCCCCTGGGGAACTCAGGGGTGTATCTTTTAATCCGATCTTCTTGTCTCTCCCGACAACGTAGAACGCTGAAATCCTGTGCACGAAATAAGCCTAAGAGCGGATCGGTAAGATTCGGCCCTAACGGGAAACAAGCGCGTTGTTGTGCCGGTAGGGACGCCCATCACTTGACGCCGATCCGGATGTAGGACAAGGGATGGGGTTGGGCAATCCATCGGTTCAAGACTGGGATGAGTCGCTCGCACCGCACCTGTGCCACGACTGTGGTCGATGAGGTATTGCACTTTGGCACAAGCTCGAAAAAGGGGCAATGGTGTTGTGCTTGGGTCGAGGACGTCAGGACGCTCCCAATTCGATCATGCGTGTGCGAATGATTGCGGATGCATCCGAGACTACTCGGAAGCAAATCGATACCAATCGACCTCAGGCACGATGGGACCATATCGGCTGTAGTCGGGCGATCGAAGTACGTCGCGCTCAGGCTCTTGCCATGGCTGCGGAGCGGGCAGCGTGTTCACCGATCGCCATCGCGATGACACGCTGCCCGTGTCGCTCAGCGGGCCAAAGCACCGCTTTCGACCCATTGCCGTGCCTCTGCCGAGTTCGCCCACTCGCCTGCCACCTGCCTGGTGGCCACGTTGAGGCGGTTCCAGACGTTGATCGTTGCGATAGCGAGCATTAGGGAGGCAAGCGCCGGCTCATCGTAGTGTCTGGCGGCCTGGTCCCAAACCTCGTCGGGCACCGGGTCCGCCCGATCGCTGAGCCGGGTGACGGTTCGGTGAGCGCCAAGGCGGCGCGTTCGGCGTCCGTGAAGTAAGGCGCATCCCGCCACGCCGCCACGGCGAACAGGCGCTGGGCTGTTTCGCCTGCGTTTTTGAGTAAGCGAGGGTTGCATGTCCACGCAGACGCTGCAACCATTGATCTGGCTGGCGCGCAGGTGGACCAGGCCGAGCGTCCGCGACGGCACAGCGCCCTGTTCTGCGCACTTGCCCAGGGCCTGCAAGGCTTCGATTGCGTTGGGAACGATCATCGCAGGGTTTTTCATCCGTGCTTGCATGATTGTCTGTCTCCTTGTCACAAAGACTGGGGTTTGTTCGTCACTACCATGACGAACCGAGACGAGCAATTGTGCCGGCGCACACCTGATGCTGATTCGGTTCGCCGAACCGCCTGCATGTCTTGGGCGGAACGGATCTCAAGGAGGAGACACGACTTTGAGCTTGAAAGTGATCGGTTATTGGGTGACGACAGCAATTCTGGTATTTGGAGTACTCTCAGGCGGTGTGGCGGAGCTGGTACACCGGAGAGAAAACGTCGAAAGCATAGTGCGTCTCGGCTACCCGGTGTCATCTTCCCCACTGAAGCGGAAGCATAGGGCTCCGGTATCTTTGCTAAACCGGGGCACGGAACGTCAGGCTAGTCTCCTTGTCATGTCACATCGCCGGGGTTTCTTTCGACAAGGTTATGACGAGGTGATGGAGGAAAGGGAAGGAATGGAGGATCTGCAGTGGCTGGCGGAGCGATTCGAGGAGAACCGGGGACATCTGCGGGCAGTCGCCTACCGCATGCTCGGCTCGGCAAGCGAGGCAGACGATGCCATTCAGGAAACCTGGCTGCGCCTCGGCGGCTCCGACGCTAGCAGCATCGAGAATCTCGGGGGATGGCTGACGACGGTGGTTGCCAGAGTGTGTCTGGACATGTTGCGCTCGCGCACCTCGCGGCGGGAGGAGGCTCTGGACACGCAAGTAGCCGAGGCGGGCGCGAAACGGGAGGGCGGGGGCGATCCCGAGCGGGAAGCGCTACTTGCCGACTCAGTCGGCCTCGCTCTGCTGGTGGTACTCGACCGGCTCACCCCCGCCGAGCGCCTCGCGTTCGTGATGCACGACATGTTTGCCGTGCCCTTCGAGGAGATCGCGCCAATCGTAGGGCGCTCCCTGGCCGCGGCCAGGCAGCCCGCCAGCCGGGCACGCCGCCGTGTGCAGGGCGCCGAGAGTACTGTGAGCACCGATCTCACTTGCCAGCGAGAAGTCGTTAATGCCTTCGTCGCTGCCTTGCGCGGAGGTGACTTCAAAGGGCTTCTCGCGGTGCTCGATCCAGACGTCGTAGTTCGGGTTGACAGAGCCGCCGCAGCCTCAGGCAGGCCTACCGAGGTGCAGGGAGCGCGGAATTGGGCTAACGGAGCAATCGCCTTCGCACAGGCTGCCCGGTTCGCCCAGCCGGCGCTGGTGGACGGCGAGGTGGGAGTGGTGTTGGCTCCGGGCGGACGGCTGCGTAGAGTGCTCCGCTTTATCTTCATGAACGACAAGATCGCAGAGATCGAAGTGGTCGCAGATCCTGCGCGCCTCCATGAATTCGACCTGGCGGTCCTGAATGCCTGACGATGACGCCGCTGAGCGATGGAGGGATTCCCGATGTCGAGTAAGCAGCCAGATCAAGAGCGGATGAGGGCGCGACAACTGCGCGGCAAAGCTGCACAACTTCGTCCGTTGGCGTTGTTCGATCCAGGCTCAAGAATCGTCGCAAAGCACCCAGACCGGGTTCGGAAGGTGCTCCCGACGCGCGGCCTGAAGTGACTCCCTGGTGGCCGTGGGCCTTGATGGGCTTGCGGCCGGTGACGACATTATTGTTATGACTTGGCTGCACCGCGGCTGGCGCGACGTGCTCAAGGTTTATCCCCGCTCACACCCGCGCCGCCCGCTTACCGATGTCTTCGCAACGCGGTCTCCCGCTAACCCACGGCAGATTTCTCGTCGATTCTCGTCGCGTGCCGGTTTCGAATGACATCGGAGGCAGTATAGAATTGGCCGGTCCTCAGGTCCGGCCCTTTTGGTTTGCGCTTCACAGGTCTTTGTGATGTCGATCACCGAGCCGACGTTCACCGCAGCTGAAAATCGCAAGTCATTGTGGCGTTTCGGCTCCCCATCTTTAACATGAACCGGAGGCTCTATGAGCAGCCCTGTCCAGGAATCCACTCAGAACATTTCCAACCTGCTGGCGATTGACGAGGAGTACGCCTCGCCAGCGATCGTCGCTCAAACCTGCCGGCAGAAGAATTGGGCGGAGGAGCATCGCCGCTCCATCGAAAACCCCGAAGCCTTCTGGGGCGACTACGCCGGGAAATTCGTCTGGACGCGTCCTTGGGAAAAGGTTCTGGACTGGGATGGCGTGCATCACCAGTGGTTCCAAGGCGCGAAGACGAATATCACGATGAATGCCCTGGACCGCCACGCCAACTCCGAGCGGCGCAACCGAGCGGCTTACATCTGGCTGGCAGAAGACGGAAGCGAACGCATCGTCACCTACGGACAGCTCGACCGGATGGTCTGCCGCTTTGCGAATGGACTGAAATCGCTGGGTGTCAAGAAGGGCGACCGGGTCATCATTTATATGCCGCTGACCGTCGAAGGTGTGGTGGCGATGCTGGCCTGCGCGCGCATCGGAGCGATTCACTCGGTAGTCTACGCCGGATTAGGCCATACGGCTTTGCGCGACCGGATTGAAGATGCTCAGGCGAAGGTGGTTATTGCTGGCGACGTCGGCTTCCGGCGCGGCAAAACGGTCGCGCTGAAATCCATTGTGGACGAGGCGCTGGATGGTTTGGAAGCGGTCGAGAAGGTGGTGGTCTTTTCGCGACGTGCCGCCCAGATCAGTGGACGCGAAGTTGACTTCAACGATCTAACGAAATTTCCTGCGCAATGCCCCGCCGAAGAAATGGATGCCGAGGACCCTCTGTTCCTCCTCTATACCTCAGGATCAACTGGCAAGCCTAAGGGCGTGGTGCATGTCCACGGCGGATACATGGTGGGCACCACCTACTATCTAGAAAACTATTACGATGTCGGCGAGCAGGATATTTTCTGGTGCACCTCCGACATTGGCTGGATCGTGGGCCATTCCTACATCGTTTACGCGCCCTTGTGCGCTGGCGCCACCACTCTATTCCGCGAAGGCGCGATTGATTTTCCGAATCCTGGGATTGCCTGGGAAATCGTCGAGCGCTACGGGGTGACCAAGATGTTTACGGCGCCCACCGCGCTGCGTATGTTCATGCGCCATGGCGAGAAGATTCCCGGGCAATACGACATCACCAGCCTGCGTTTCATTGCTTGCGCCGGTGAGCCGCTCAACCCGGAGGCATGGCGCTGGGCGCAAACCCATCTGGCCGGTGACGGTAAATGGGGTTACGTGACCGACAACTGGTGGCAGACCGAGCTGGGTGGGCCGGCGATCGGAACCCCTCCCGCCATGGCTATGCGTCCGGGCAAGGCGGGCGTGTCGTTGCCCGGAACGATTGCGGATGTGGTCGATGACAAAGGAAAGCCCGTACCACCCGGCGTGGGCGGACGGCTGGTCTTGAAGCGTCCTTATCCTTGCATGCTGCGCACCGTGTGGCGCAATCCGGCTCGTTATGAGCGTGACTGGCAGCAGATTCCGGGCTGTTATGTCACTGGCGACGTCGCCCTGAAAGATAACGACGGCTACATCGCTGTGCTAGGTCGGGCTGATGACGTGCTTAATGTTGCGGGTCATCGCATTGCAACCGCCGAGGTTGAAAGCGCCCTGGTATCGCATCCCGCCGTGGCCGAAGCAGCTGCGATCGGCATCCCCGATCCCGTGAAAGGAGAAACCATCAAGGTGTTCGTGCAGACGCGCGTCGAGTACACACCATCGGACTCGCTCTCGGCCGCCCTGATCGAACACGTGAGAAGGGAACTGGGACCCATCGCAACTCCCTCCGCGCTGGAGTTTGTTGCCGCGCTGCCCAAGACGCGATCCGGCAAAATCCTGCGCCGCTTTCTTAAAGCCAAGGAGACCGGAACCGATGCGGGCGACGTTTCCACCATGGAAGGGTGAAAAGAAAGGTTCGAAAGTTTCAAGGTTCGAATGTTTCAAGGACAAACTCGACCCCACTTTGAAAACTTGTGACTTTCGAACCCGGAAGCCTGCTTTCCCCTGAACTACAGGATTTGACACGCACGCGTTCCTTGCGACACCATAGCAGCGCTCCACCTTACCAACGCCACAATAAAGTCTAGTTTGAAAAGTCGAATTGAGGAGGAAATCGAGATGAAGAAGATGCTTGCAATTTCAGCTCTTCTGGCCTTGCTGGTCACAGCGGCAATGGCCGGAGGCAGCAAAGGCAGTTGGACAGGCTATGTCAGTGACGCCAAGTGCGGTGCGAAGGTGAACGCGGACTGCGCTAAAAAGTGCGCCGAAGCCGGACAGCCGCTTGTGTTTGTCAACGATGCTGACAAGACCGTTCTACCCGTGGCCAATCAGGAAGCCTTGAAGGACCACGCCGGCCATCACGTCAAAGTAGAAGGTTCGATGGACAACAATACTCTAACCGTGGACAACGTCAGCATGGTCGAAGAGAGCGCAAAATAACCTCTCGCAGCGCAACGCACTCCGGATGGCTGTTTCTTGTCATGCGGAGTGCGTTTTCTTTTGTAGAAACCAGTGCGCCGCTCTGACCGCTTAATCTTCAGCAAAACTATTTCTCGCAAAGACTCTCAGGCCAAACAACAATTAACCGTTTCTAACAGTCTTCAGCTTCCTTTTCCTCCCCTCCGGGTCATCCTGTAGAAAGCGGCAGTAGACCACCTTAATAAAAAGCAGGATTTCTGAATAACCTCACAAAGCCCTGAAAACTCTGGCAGGGAACCCCGCTCCTCAGCAAACAACCGGCCACTCCGTTGTGCCATCGAAACGGGAGCGCGGGAAGGATTAGAGTGAATGGCCCCAGGCTCAGATTTGAGGCTCGCAGCCCTATTTGTTCTTTTTTTTGCTTTGATGTTGACAGGTTGTCAGGGATTGCGCAGTGCAGGACTGCCGCCTCCCTCGCCGCCCCCGCCTACTCCTCCGCCCCCGCCTACTCCTACTCCTCCGCCTCCGCCTCCTCCCCCTCCGGTTCAACTGACAGTAACCGTGACCGGGGCAGGAACGGTGACCATGCAGTATTACTCTTCCTGCAGCCAGCTCAGTCGGCGCCCAGTTTGTCGGCACTCTCCAGTCGCTGAACCACATTATTTTCCTGGCCCAGGAGAACCGCTCGTTTGATCACTACTTCGGAGCGCTCCGCGAATACTGGGCCAAGAGCCAGGGTATGTTTCCCGATCAGGACTTCGACGGCTTGCCGCAATTCAATCATCCTGCAGGGTCAACACCGACGAATCCCGGATGCGATCCGACTTCGCCGGTCACCAGCGGCTGCAACGCCACTCCGAATGATTCCAACCCAATTGCTTCCTTTCATCTGCTGACGCAGTGCATCGAGAACCCGAGCCCGTCCTGGAACGAAAGCCACGTGGATTGGAACCTGGGCGATCCGGTCAACAGCCCTGCCACGCTGGACGGCTTCGTGAATACCGCCGCCAACAACTCGCGCCGAAATACCGGCTACATGGATGTCAATGGCATCCGCGCCATGGGCTATTACGACGGCAACGATCTGAATTACTACTATTTCATGGCGTCGAGTTTCGCCACCTCGGATACATGGTTCTCGCCGCTCTTGTCGCGTACCCAACCCAATCGGATGTACCTGATCGCGGCTACTTCGCAGGGGCATGTTTATCCACCTCCGGACGGCTCTCCGGTCGGCGCCAAGACGATTTTTGAAGAACTGGAGAACGCGGGCCTGAGTTGGAAGATTTACGTGCCATCCCAGAGTACAGAGAACAGTAGTCCGTGTGCAGACAACGACTCTCCTTGCCTGATCAATTACAGCGAGATTGGAATGTTCAAGTTCGGACAAACGATGAAGGGCAATCCCACGCTGCTGGCGCACGTGCAGTCGGTCAGCCAGTATCTCGAGGACGTGCAGAATGGAACCTTGCCCAATGTCGCATTAATTGAACCCGCCTATGGCGCAGGTCTGGACGAACATCCAACTGTCAACGTGACACCCGGTGTCCCTCCGACCCGGATTCAGGATGGGGCCAGATATGTTTCCAAGCTGATTAACTCCTTGATGAATAGCCCATCGTGGAAGGATTCGGCTTTCATTCTCACCTTCGACGAGGGTGGGGGATTGTACGACCACGCTGCCCCCATATCAGCCCCCAATCCGGACGGCATACAACCATCGGATCTCTTCCAGAGTCCGGCTGATATCTGTGTTGTGACGTGGGGCGATAATTGCGATTTTACGTTTACTGGCTACCGCGTTCCGTTGATCGTGGTTTCGCCGTTCACGAAGAAAAATTACGTTTCCCATAAGAAAACCGACTACACGGCGATTCTGAAACTGATCGAGAAACGGTTTAACCTTCCCCATCTCACCAAGCGCGACGCGGCGGCCAGTGATATGACGGACTTTTTTGACTTCGCCAATGTGCCCTGGGCAACGCCGCCAGCCTCAGTTCCTGTCCAGGCGACCGGTGATCCCTGTTACCTGGACAGTTTGCCTTAGAGAAAAATTAGAATTCGGGCGGAGCCATTTCTTTGAGCCGCCCTGTTTACTTCCGGAATTCCATTCGCTGTTTTCTCGAACCGCGAAGGCATAGAATGTGACACATGGCCAAGAAAACAGGGATGAGCGATTCAGTTCTCTGGGTCGTCACGGTTGTCTTATTGGCACTTACCGCGTGGATGTACTTTAAGAGGTAGGTATTAATAGGTGTTAAGCGGTGGTCCACAACAAAAGGAAACGCGAGTCGGTCCGCCTCACTGGCTTCTCTGCGTAGCCAGTTGTCGCTCCTGCGGAGTCATTTCCCGCCAGATCATCTCCAGATTGCGCTGCACCCACATGTTGTCGGTGTTCTCGCGGGAAGCCAGAGCAAACCATCGGTACGCGTTGGGAAGATCGCGCGGCACACAGTGGCCGGTCGCGTACATGGTCCCCAGCAAGCTCCGGGCCCGGAGGTTTTCACGGTCGGCCGCGGCGCGCAATGAGCTCAATGCGCGGTCACAATTCTGTGGTACGCCCCGGCCGTAAAGATACTTCTCAGCGTTGATAACCAGCGCGTCATCCGGCGAAGTTACCGGCGCCGGCTTTGCCTTCGACTTTGCCAGTTTCTCAGGTTTGGCAGGCTTGATAGGCTTGGCAGGTTCGGTTGTGTCTGCTTCTTCGCTGCGGTCGCTTGCAGAAGGCGGTTTTTCCGCGGACGCGCTTTCGGCCTGCTCCTGCTTGCTTCCGGTAGTGTCCGGCGCCTCAGCAGCTGCCGGTTGGGCTGGAGCTGGGGACGGCGTTGGCGCGGCGGCGGCCAGAGCGTTGCCCGGATTCGGGGGGGCCGAGTTATCCGCCGGTGGCTGAGTTGGAGCTGCCTGGTCCTGCTCCTGTGGCGCCTGCTGGCCTGCCTGAATCGGGCTCTGCGCCGGACCCGTCGACCATGGCGCAGTCCACGATTTTCCCGAACGGGTGTATTCCAGCCATCCCAGTCCAGCAAAACCGAGAAGAATGATCAGCACCAGGGTGAAACGCCAGTAGGTGCGCCGCGGCCGCTCATCTTCAAACAAGTAGGTAACGTCCCGGGAAGAGTCTCCGTAACCGGTTCCCGAGGGTACATCATTTAAACCCAGGAACGACGGTCCACTGACCGGGGACCGAGTATCGGAGGTGCGCTCCCGCAGCCCTGACAACTCGCCCCTTCGTGTCGATCCAGGTTCGGAACCTGCGGCCGGCTTGTCTAGCGGAGTACCGCACATGCCGCAAAAGCGGTAATCGGCCGGGTTGTCATTCCTGCATTTGGGGCAGAGCACTCCTCCTCCTACTCTCTCCTACTCTCACATAGGATATTTTAGAGGAACGAAGGACGCCAGTGGTTTGCTGAGTATGAGTAGCTGCTAACTTTACAGGTTTCGCTTCAACGTGTTACAGTCAAGGACGTCACAAAAGACAATCGAAAACAGACAGGAGTGCACCAGGTTAGTGCTAGCCAGAGAGCAAAAGCAGTCCCTCATTGACCAATATCGCACGCATCCCACGGATACCGGCAGCCCAGAAGTCCAGATTGCGCTGTTAAGCGAGCGCATTGGTCAACTGACGGAGCACTTCAAGACGCACCAGAAAGACCACGGGTCACGCCGCGGTCTTCTCATGCTGGTCAGCAAGCGGCGTCGCTTGCTCGACTACCTCAAGAAATACGATTCCGAGCGCTACAAGACGGTGGTTCAGAAACTCGGCCTGCGCAAGTAACAACTTGCGGTCGGGTGCCCGGCGCATGGGTGCCGGGGCGTATTGGGGATGGCTCCGCCGATCGGTGGGCGGCCGAGCTTGAATTCCCCGAACTCGGAATAGTGTTTTCGGCCCCTTGCAATTACGCTACTGGCACTCTCATCTACCGTGCATCCGCTCTTGGCGGACACCCTCCTGCTCAAAAAAGGAATGAATCATGAAGCCCGAACCTCAAGTTACTAGCGTTGAACTTTCCGGCGGAAAACGCATCACTTTGGAAACAGGAAAACTGGCGAAGCAGGCGCATGGCAGTGCTGTGGTACGCCTGGGCGACAACGTTATCCTGGCCACCGCTGTGGCCAACCCCGAACCGCGGGAAGGAATCGATTTCTTCCCGTTGACGGTCGACTACCGTGAATACACCTATGCCGGCGGCCGCATCCCCGGCGGATTCATTAAGCGCGAAGGCCGCCCCAGTGAGCGCGAGATTCTCACCAGCCGCCAGATCGACCGCCCTATCCGCCCGCTTTTCCCGGAAGGTTTCCGCTGCGAGACCCAGGTCATTGCATTCGTGCTTTCTGCCGATACCGAGAACGACCCTGACGTCGTAGCCATCAACGCTGCTTCCTGCGCCCTGACTCTCTCCGACGTTCCGTTTCAAGGTCCGGTGGGCGCGGTGCGCGTCGGTCTTGTTGACGGACAATTCATCATTAATCCGACCTACTCGGAGATGCGTGACAGCCTGCTCAACATCATGGTCGTGGGCACCAAGGACGGCATCGTGATGATCGAGTCCGGCGGCAAGCAGGTGAAAGAAGAGACCGTGGTAGACGCGATTGAGTTCGCCCACGCCGAAATCAAAAAGATCTGTGCCGCGATCGAAGACTTACGCGGCCGCGCCGGCAAGCCCAAAAGGGAAGTCGTGCCTCCCGCATTCGACGAGGCCTACTACAACAATCTCAAGCAGAAAACCGGCGACCGGCTGACCGACGCCCTGGATACTGAAAAGCATCCCAAATCCGAAAGCTACAGCCTGGTTAAGGCCTTACAGGACGAGTTGCTGGAGGCCTTGCCGGAGGAAGATGAAGAGGGTCGCCGCCAACTCGAGCATTATTACGAAATCCTGCGCGAGCGCATCTTCCGCCAGCAGGTCATTGACCAACATCGCCGTCCCGATAGGCGAGAATTCGACCAGATCCGGCCCATCTGGATTGAAGTGGGCGTGTTGCCACGCACCCACGGTTCGGCCATCTTCACCCGCGGTGAGACCCAGGCGCTAGTCACGACCACCCTAGGCACGAGCGACGATATGCAGCGGCTCGAGGTTTTCGAGGGAGAGGCCAAGAAACGCTTCATGCTGCACTACAACTTCCCGCCGTTTTCGGTTGGGGAAGTAGCCTTCCTGCGCGGCGCAGGCCGCCGGGAAATCGGACACGGCGCGCTGGCGGAGCGAGCCCTCTCCGCCGTGCTGCCTAGTGAAGATAAGTGGCCCTACGCCATGCGCGTGGTTTCCGACATCTTGGAGTCCAACGGTTCTTCCTCGATGGCCACCGTCTGCGGGGCATCGCTCTCGCTAATGGATGCGGGCGTTCCCATCGCCGCGCCGGTTGCAGGTGTCGCGATGGGACTGGTGAAGGAAGGCGAGAAATACGCCATCCTGACCGACATCGCCGGTGCCGAAGACCATTACGGCGACATGGACTTTAAAGTTGCCGGAACCGGTGAAGGCATCACGGCTCTGCAGATGGACATCAAGGTGATGGGCATCACGCCCCAGATCATGCGCGAGGCTCTCGCCCAGGCCCGGCGCGGACGCCTGTTCATCCTCGACAAGATGCAGGAAGCCATCTCCACTCCGCGGGAGAAAGTCTCGGCCTATGCGCCGCGGATTTACACCTTGCAGATTCCTGTGGACAAGATTCGCGATGTGATTGGGCCCGGTGGCAAGATGATCCGCAGCATCATCGAGCAGACCGGAGTCAAAATTGACGTCGAAGATTCGGGCAAGGTCAACGTGGCGTCCAATGACGAAGCCTCGGCGGCCAGGGCTCTGCAGATTATCGGCGACCTGACTGCCACCGCCGAAGTAGGGAAGACCTATCTCGGCAAGGTCTCGCGCCTGGCGGATTTTGGAGCGTTTGTCGAAATCCTGCCTGGAACCGACGGTTTGCTGCACATCAGCGAAGTCGCCGAGCATCGCATCAAAGATATCCGCGACGAACTGAAAGAGGGCGACCAGGTTCTGGTCAAGGTGCTGGCCGTGGAAGGCAATCGTATTCGCCTGTCGCGCAAAGCGATTCTCAAGGAACAGCGCGCCAAGATGGGCGGCGGAGAAGCGCCCGCCGAAGGCGGTACGCCTGCTATGACCATCGAGGGCGGCGGAGAGTTCCCCGAGGAACCCGAAGGCGAACCTAACTTCAATCGGGACCAGCCCCGCCAGCTCGGCGGCGGAGGCGGGCGTCACGACCGCGGCGGCCGTGGTGGCGGTCGCGGTGGCCGAGGCGGTCGTGGCCATAACGGGCGGGGTGGTCGCGGTGGCCACGGTGGCGGACACGGTAGACATTAGCAGCCGAGCTGCGCCCGGCTCGGACGGGGTCAAAGACCCGTCCTCCCCCAATCCACAGCACCACCAAATGGGCCGCGATAAAATCGCGGCCCATTTTCTTGCTTAGGCAATGGCGAATTCTGCTGAGCTCGCTGTCCCCCAACGACATCTAACAAGAATTGGGAACCAAGGATCAAGGAGAGGTGGGGAAGGCCGGTACCTGGATTTCTCAACCTCGGCGTGCGTGGACGTAAGCTGGCCCTACGCCCTCACCAGGGGCGCGGCCACCTTCTTGGGCAGCATTTCGCCAATGCGCCGGATCTGCGCTCCCACGCCGCGTAATTTCTCTTCGATGTGCTCATAGCCGCGGTCAATGTGGTAAACGCGATCAATGATGGTTTCCCCATCGGCAACCAGCGCAGCCAAAACCAGCGAAGCGGAAGCCCGCAAATCCGAGGCCAGTACGGCGGCCGCGCTCAACGGCGTTTTTCCGCGCACGATCGCCCGCCGGCCCTCCATCTTGATGTTCGCTCCCATGCGCACCAGTTCCAGAGCATGCATGAAACGGTTCTCGAAGATGTTTTCCGTGATGATAGACGTTCCCTCCGCCTGAGTAGCCAGCGCCATGTACTGCGCCTGCATGTCGGTGGGGAAGCCGGGGTATTCTTCCGTGACCACGTCGGAAGCTTTCAGATCGCCACTGCCGAGCACGCGAACAGAATCCCCGTTGTGCGCCGTCTTCACTCCGACTTCTGTGAGTTTCTGGAGCAGAGCATCGAGATGATGCGGCTCGCAGCCGGAAACATTCAGGTCTCCTCCTGTAAGGGCAGCCGCAAGGATGAAGGTTCCAGCCTCAATGCGATCAGGACAAATGCGATGGCGCGCCCCATTCAGCTTGCTGACTCCCTTCACCCGGATGGTGGAAGTTCCCGCACCCTCGATGTTTGCGCCCATCTTGTTGAGCAGGTCAGCCAGATCGGCGACTTCCGGCTCACGGGCACAATTCTGCATGATGGTTTCTCCGTCGGCGAGGGTGGCAGCCATCAGCACGTCCTCGGTGCCGGTCACCGTGATCTTGTCGAAAACCACTTCAGCGCCGCGCAGCCGGCTTGCGTTTGCTTCCACGTAGCCGTGCTCCTGCGTGATGTGAGCGCCCAGGCGTTCAAGTCCTTTGATGTGGAGGTCGATAGGCCGAGCTCCAATGGCGCATCCCCCGGGAAGGGAAACCCGAGCCCGCCCACAACGAGCTACCAGCGAACCCAGAACCAGGGTGGAAGCTCGCATGGTCTTAACCAGTTCGTAGGAAGCTTCTGGCCTAGCCAGATTGCGACAGCAAATCGTGGTGCGGTGCTGCGCCCGCCCATACCCCAGCTCAACTTCGGCGCCCATGCTGGACAGCAGCTTGCGCGTGGTCTCGATGTCGCGTACCTGGGGCACATTCTCCAGGATGACGGGCTCTTCCGTGAGCAGGGCGGCGGCCATCGCAGGCAGGGCCGCGTTCTTGGCCCCGCTGACGCGAACCGTGCCCAGCAGGGGATTGCCGCCCCGAATAACAAACTTATCCATCGAATTCCTTTGGGAAGCCCGACGGTGGTTTCAATCCGGCTTTGTTTCCTATTGTAGCCAGTTGTCCTGTGGATAGCAGGAAAGGGGATGCCGGAAAACGCACTTTAGTGTCAGTCCCGTTTAACGCTGGTGATGGCCTCTCGGACATTCCCGCGAGAAAGTCTCAAAGCCCGCGCCGCCACATCGCGGCTCACGCCCGCCTTTAACATCACCAGGGTGATAGCCACGCTGCCCCCCGCCTGTAGTGCCTTGCGCGCCGCCTCGCGGGACACTCTGGCCGCCTGTTCCACGATGCTGATGCCACGCTCCCTCAACTTTTCGTTCTTCAGACGCAGGTTCACCATCAGGTTGCCGTAGACATAGCCCAGTCGAGTCATGGCCCCAGTTGAAAGCATGTTCAACACTAATTTCTGCGCCGTACCCGCCTTCAATCGGGAGGAGCCGGCCAGCACCTCTGGCCCGACCTGCGTCACAATCGCAAGGTGGGCGGCCTTTTCGAGCGGGGAATTCCGGTTGCAGGTGACAGCAATCGTCTTGGCGCCCTTGCGGCGAGCCTCCTGGATCGCCGCGACCGTGAACGGAGTACGTCCACTGGCGGCGATTCCGACCACCACATCGTTCTTGCCAGGCTTGCGCTTGGCGATCTGCTGACGGCCCAAGTCCGGCGAGTCCTCGCTGACCTCGGTGGCTGCCGCCAGCGCCTTGGTACCGCCCGCGATCACGAATTGAACAGTTCTCGGGTCGGTATCGAAGGTAGGCGGGGACTCGGCGGCGTCAAGGGCTGCGATCCTCCCGCTGGTCCCGGCGCCGACATAGATCAGTCGCCCGCCGCTGTGGAGCGCATCTTCAATCCAGTCGATCGCGCGCGCAATCTGCGGCAGAGCCCGCTTCACCGCCGCTGCCACCTTGGCATCTTCGGCATTCATGATGCGAGCAATTTCGAGCGACGACTTGTAGTCCAACCCCGCCGAGAGGGGATTGGGCTGTTCGGTTCTTAGTTTGCGAAGGATGAGGTTACTTTTCATGCTGCAACGCTTCCACTATTGCATCATGAAATTTTGGTCGCACCTGCTTAATAGCTTGGTTCTTCGAGTCCGGCCAGGTGCGGTTGGTCAACAGAGTCAGTGAAAACTGCCGCTCGGGATCGATCCACAGCGATGTTCCGGTGTACCCAAGATGCCCGAAAGAGCGCGGTGAAAAATACTTGCCCGACTGGGATGGTTGCGAAGCAGTATCCCAACCGAGCGCCCGAGACGTGCCGTCGGGAGTGGATTCACGGCGAGTGAATAGGGACAATGTCTCGGGGAGAATCAGGGGCTGCCCCCCCAAAAGCATGGTGTGGGCAAAATGGGCGAGGTCGCGCGCTGGTCCAAACAGCCCGGCATGTCCCGCTACTCCTCCCAGAACACTGGCGTTTTCGTCCTGAACTTCGCCCTGGATAATGCGCTTCCGAAAAGTTCGATCGTCGGCGGTGGGAGGAATGGAAGCACGGCAACGCGCCGGAGGGTTGAAGAGGGTGTCAGGCATGCCAAGCACGGGCAGGTGTCGGTAACAAAACTCATCCAGCCGTTCATCGGCAAGCCGCGCCAGCACCACTCCAAGAACGATGAAGCCAATGTCGCTGTATACCGCGACGGTTCCGGGATCGGCGGCCAGCGGAACCAAGAACGCTCGGCTCAGAAGCTGGTCTGGGGTGCGTGCTTGCAAGAACAATTTCTCGTACGCGGGCAGTCCCGAGGAGTGGGCCAGCAACATACGGACAGTTACTTCCCGCCGCCGCGCATCGCCAGTACCGAACTCGGGCACGGCCGCCACAACCGGCATGTCCAGGTCAAGAAAGCCACCCTGGTAGAGAACCATGGCCATGCTGGTAGTGGCAATCGCCTTGGAAAGCGATGCCAGATCGAACCTGGTGTCAACGGTAATTTCTGGAGAGCGCGGGTCATAGGTAAACCGCCCGACCGCCTTCAGAGCGACCAGCCTGCCTTTAAAGGTGACTGCCACCGACGCTCCGGGAAACGCGTGTGCGGCTATGGCGTCATGCAGGATGCCGAAAGCTCGCGGGAAAACCGCGTCCTGCTTCTCAAAGGCGGGAATCGGAAACGGCACGGAAGTTTTTGGGACGCTGTTCAGAAGGCAAAGGACCTCGGCTAAAGGCTAGGACCAACATTAGCAGAGTCCGGAGGGGAGGGTAAAGATGCGCATCCCGGTGTTCCCGGTGTACTAGAATCTCGTCGTGCCTGCACTCGTCGAGAGGCCAGTCGGTATCGCAGTCACCTTGGCGGTGATGGTCGTCGTGTTCATCGCTGAGCCTGTGCTGGCCTGGTTCATTTTTCCCGCTCTCGTGATCGGCGTGGTAGTAGCTGTAATTCTTCCCTCGTCGAAGCCGTCACCTGCTCGGCAACCCGACGAAAAAATGTCCGAGATCCAGATAGCCAAGATTCCGGTTAAAAGAGCCATGGGCCTGGTATTCACGACGGGGACCATGGCAATTTTCTTTATATCGATACCCCAGGCTTGTTGGTTCCGCGTGCTGGCTTTGCCTGCGGGTGTGCTGATCGGGGCCGGCCTGTACCTATCTGGGGCACAAACGGCACCCTTAG
>Ga0209804_1000646_pt1 | contig 26498 bp, 21 predicted proteins | sample GraSoiAngelo_139_FD_185896 | JGI IMG/M metagenome (GOLD analysis project Ga0209804, IMG submission 185896) | Grasslands soil microbial communities from the Angelo Coastal Reserve, California, USA - 14_0929_12_20cm (SPAdes) (version 2) | ecosystem: Environmental > Terrestrial > Soil > Grasslands ... | reverse complement strand
ACAGAAAAGCATGGGGCCGCGATGCGGGCGCGGGAGAAGCGGGGAGCCGATTGGCCGGATCGTGCGGGCGTGCCCATGCTCTTACCGAGATGGACGGAAGCATGGTTCCGGTGGTGGAAATGGCAGAGCCGGTGCCCGGAGAAGGGCCCAGGGATCGCCGAAAAACACGCCAACTGAGCTGGATGGAAGCCCGCTTATGCCTGGCCCATGAACGGGGTTCGGTGACTCCCGTCTTTGGAGCGACGATGGGCAGCGTGCAGGAAGCAGGAGGGCGGCTTTTGGTGTGCGCCTTGGAAGCGGGAGCGGGAAACCAGACGAAGTTCCATGGTGTGGGCGATGGAGCGGTGTGGATCACCGAGCAGATGGATGAACAGTTTGGCAGCCAAGCGCATTATCTGGTCGATCTCTGTCATCTTTGCGAATACCTGTCGGCGGCAGGAGAAGGGATCGCCGGGAAAGAGAAAGAGGCCTGGGTGGAAGAGAAGAAGAACTGGCTGAAAGAGAATCGCTGGAAGGATGTTCTCGAAGCACTGCGGCCATTTTTGGAAGCGGCCAACATCCCTGACCAAGAGGCTCCGGTTCGTGCCTGCCTCCGCTATATCTCCAACTGGTCGAATTGCTTGGACTACTAAGCTGCGCTCGCTGCGGATCTGCCATCGGTTCGGGCGAGGTTGAGAGTGCCCACCGCTATCTCATCCAGAACCGGGTGAAGATCGCAGTAGCATGGTGGAAGAGAGACAACCTCAGCAAGATGCTCGCTCTTCGGGTGGTGCGAGCGAACCGAGAATGGGAAGATTACTGGACAGCGTACAGGAGGCAGCATAAACTGACTCGCACTTTTAATTACACCCGCTGTGAGTCGCAAGATTGAAGGTCCGCATTGAGTATGAGAAGATTTTCTCCGTGTGCTCAAACCATTGGAGCTGCTGTTCGTTTCCTGCCAGACTATTGCTCCCTCACGCGCCCTTGCGGGCGCGCTCAACCTAACTTTGTCCTCCGTCTTGCTTTTAAACGTCGTTTTTGCGCAGGAGGACCTCGAGAACCCACCTAAGAGACAGCAAACCGGCATGAGCACCGGGGCTGCGCACGCTGCCATCAAGGATGCCCAGGCCCGCCCGATTACGGCGGGTGGATTCGCGGACGGCGCTCCCGCTGTTTTTAAGGACATCAGTCATGCAGCCGGGATAGACAAGTTTCACCATAAGTCTGGAACTCCGGAAAAGAGCACGATCCTGGAAACACCCGGCTCCGGTGTTGCGCTCCTCGACTATGACAGGGATGGGTGGCTCGATATCTATCTTGTGAACGGCTCGCCGTTTCCTGCCTTGAAGAGTCGCGAGGCGGCTCCACGGGCGATGCTGCTGCACAACAATCACGATGGCACCTTCACGGATGTCACGGACGGAGCCGGTGTCGCGAATGAGCGCTGGGGTTTCGGGGTCGCGGTGGGGGACTACGACAACGACGGATGGCCCGACTTGTACGTCACTAACTTTGGCCGGAACCGGCTATACCACAACAACCACGACGGTACCTTCACGGATGTCGCCGAGAAGGCACACGTGATGCTGGGTGGCTGGTCCACTGGTGCAACCTGGGGTGATTACGATCATAATGGCTACCTCGATCTTTTTGTCCCCGGGTACGTCAAGTTTGATCCCGAGAATCCCCCGATCGCGGGGAAGGGCAATCTTCCTCCAGGGTTCTGCCAGTTTCGCGGCATCAATGTTATGTGCGGTCCGCGGGGGTTGCCTGGCGAGAGCGATCACCTGTTTCACAATAATGGAGACGGAACTTTTACCGACGTCAGCGTGCACGCTGGCGTCTTCGATCCGCGGGGATATTACGGTTTTGCTTCTGTTTTTGTCGATGTGGATGATGACGGGTGGGTCGACTTGCTAGTCGCCAACGATTCTGTTCCCAAATATCTCTATCGGAACAAGCATGACGGCACATTTGAAGACGTCAGCTACCTCTCGGGCTTCGCGCTCAACGACGAAGGGCGTGAGCAGGCAGCTATGGGCATTGCAGTGGGCGACTTCAATCGTGACGGATTAGTCGATCTGTACGTCACAAATTTTTCCGATGACTACAACACCCTTTACCGCAATGACGGCGAAACCAGCTTCACAGACGTGAGCTTTGCCGCGGGGATTGCCAACGTGACGATCCCGTTTCTGGGCTGGGGCACCGGTTTTGTGGACTACGACAACGACGGACTTCTCGATATCTTCGTCGCCAATGGGCATGTCTATCCCGGCGTCGATAAGCAGGACTGGGGGACGACGTGGGCTCAGCGGCCCCTGCTGTTCCGCAACCTGAACGGCACGAAATTCGAAGAAGTTCCTCCGGCTGCCGGCAGCGGGCTAGCCGTGGTGGTTCCAGCGCGGGGCGCAGCGTTTGGCGACCTCTTCAACGACGGGCACATCGATGTCGTTATGAATGTCCTCGACTCGACACCCGTTCTCCTGCGCAACATCGTGACGAACTCAAACCACTGGTTGGAGTTCCAACTGGTCGGCGGTCCGAAAAGTCCGCGCGACGCGATCGGAGCGAAAGTGTTTGTAACGGCCGATGGGAGTCGACAACGCGGCGACTTGTTCAGCGGCGGCAGCTATGCTTCCAGCTCCGACCCACGCCTGCACTTTGGCTTGGGCGCAGTCACGAAGGTGGATAAGGTCGAGGTTCAGTGGCCCAGTGGAGCGAAGGAAGAGCTTCTAATTCCCGGAGTAGACCACATCTACACCATCGTCGAGGGAAACAATCCGCTTTCGAGAAGGAGATTCGGGTGAAAGCACTGTCCATGTAGGTACAGGCTGCACTCTTCTTCTTCTCCTTGCTTGCCTGGCCTGGACGATCCTTCGAACAGCGGTGCGCGGACAGGAGGCTTCTGCCAGTGACAAGCGCGTTCACTTTGGCTTGGGCAAACAAACTGTCCAAAAGATCGAGATTCGCTGGCCCAGCGGCCTTCGCCAGACCGTGAAGGACGTGCATGCCGACCAGATTCTTCAGATTGATGAGCCTGCGACTCGTTCGCCCGTCATGGAAAGACCATGAAAGGTAGTTCGACAAGCCTGCTGGTTCTCCAAGCCGTTTTCATGTTGTTGATTGCATTCGAGGCAATGGCGGGGCAGGAGAACTCGCCCCGCGGCAGCTTCGAGCAAGCTATCGCCGCGTTTCGGAGTGGACACTACTCTGCCGCTGTCAGTCTTTTTGAGCGCGTGGAGGCTCAGTCTCCGGGCGCAACCGAGGCCCTGTTGTATGAAGCCAAGGCCCTCATTCATCTCCAGAATTTCGCGCGCGCCGCAGAGGTTTTGCGGAGCTATATCGAAGCCCACCGAGATTCCTCAGACGCCCTGTACCTGCTGGGATTTGTGCTGCACCGTCAGAACCGACCTGCCGAATCGCTCGAAGTCTACACGCGGGCTGCTGCGATCGCTCCGCCGACCGGCGATGACCTCAAAGTTGTCGGATTGAATTACGTTCTCCTGGATGATTACAACGACGCCATCCGGTGGCTTGAAAGAGCGGTCCAGTTCGATCCGAAGAACAGGGACGCCTGGTACTATTTGGGGCGCGCCTATTACACAAAGGCGCAGCTGGTCGAGGCGCGAAAGGCATTTCTCGCCGTTCTCGATCTCGATCCGCAGGATGCCAAAGCTGAAAACAACCTTGGCTTGATTTTTGAGACAAGCGGTCAGCCATCAGCCGCAATCGAGGCCTACCAGAAAGCTATCGCCTGGCAGGAGAAGAGCCCAAATCCCAGCGAACAACCTTACGTGAATCTCGGGAACCTGCTGCTGGAACAGGGTCAAGGCAAGGAAGCGGTGGTTTTGCTCGAAAAAGCCATCCAACTCGCCCCTGACAACGCGTTTTGTCGCATGAAGCTGGGAGTCGCCTATCGCCAGGTGGGCCGACTGGAAGACAGTCGCCGTCAACTGGAAAAGGCGACGCAGCTTGAGCCCGACAATCCGGCCACGCATTATCAATTGGGCAGGTTGTACAAGCAAATGCACACTCTCGATCGGGCGCAAGCAGAATTTGATCGCACCGCCGAATTGCAGAGTCGGGCGGCTCGGCCGAAAACTTCGAGCGCCGATCACTGATGCCTGGCAAGACGTGTCGACGGGGTCTATTTGGGCTCTTCCGCCGGCGCGGGCGACTGAGCATCGCTGCTTTGCTGGGCCTGGTATTTCTTGAGCCGCATCTGGGATCGCTCAGCTTCCTGGTCCTTGAGTTTCTGGAACATCTGCATGGCGTTCCGAGCGTCATCGACACGGTGCAAGCGCCGATACACGGTTCCTAACTGGTACCAGGCTTGTTCGACAACCTCGAGATCCGAGTCGCTTTTGACAGCCCGCAGGAAATCTTCAGCGGCTGCGGCATCGTTGCCCAGCAACATCTCGGCTCGTCCCAGGTTGTAGTCGGAGTGCACGAGCCCCGGCTTTAGCCGCAAAGCCCCTTCGATGAGGTCTTTCCCTTTGGCTCCGTCGCCCTGCTCGACGGCAAGAGCTCCGAGTTTGTATCGCGCCAAGACGTTATTGGGATCAATCTCGAGCTCACGCTCAAACGCTTGCTCTGCCTCGTGAATCTTATTCGCGTTGCGATATTCTGTCCCGAGTTCCTCATGCAAGCCGGGCTGCGTGGGCGCGAGCCTGATCGCCGCCTCGTATTCTGTGATTGCCTCCACGTGCCGTTCGGCTTCCGCGTTTGCCTGCGCCAGCACTCGGTGCACACGCCACGACTCGGGATCGATCTTGAACATCTCCGCATAGCTGTCTTTGGAAACAAGCAGGTGGGCACGCCCGCGATGGTACAAAATATCGGGATCGCCGGGCTTGAGTTTGTCTGCCTTATCGAGAGCCTCCACTGCCTGTTCAGGATGATCCAGCGCGAGGTGCACGACACCCAGCCACATCCACGCATTGGCGTCCCTGGGGTGGCTGATGGTCTCCTTTTTTATGGCTGCCGAGGCCGCTTCCAAGCGATTCACGCGAAACTCGCTAATGCCCAGGAAAAGGCTCGCTCCGCGGAGATGCGGCTTTAGGGCAAGAGCCTTGTGAAAGCTCGCAATGGCGTCCTCGTACCGGCCCTGTTCCTGACGAACGAGGCCCAAGTTGAAGTGGGCCTCGGCAAAGGCGGGCGACTGCTTCAGGACGGCAGCGAAACCGGCGTCTGCTTCGTCAAGATGGCCTTCCTGCATGGCTTGCGTGGCGTGGGCGAATGTGGCGGCCGGTTCCGGCAATTGTGCCCAGGAGTGGACGGGATCCACCAGGATCAAGGCGATCAGCATGGCTCCACAGTGCCACGCCAGGCACCAGGCTGGAAGGCCGTTTCCCCTGTGCTTATCCAACGGATGTATGGCCAGTCGATTCCACCGATGATCGCCCAACACCATAAAAGTCTACACTGAGGGGACCGACGGGAAGGTCCCGAAAAACAAATCGGAACAAATCGGGAACAATTGCGGCCTTTGGCTGCATGACAAGTTGGGCGAGGTGGGATTTCAAAACTCGTATCGAAGCGTAATCTGCATCTGCCTGGGCCCATTGATCACGCCGTGACCGCTGCCGCCCGGCACACCGAAATACTGATCTCCGGGCCAGCCGTCAATGCCGCCAAACGTGTGTCGGTTGAAAGCATTCGGGATGTCGAGCTTAAACATAATATCCTGCCCCTCCCGTATGCTAGTTCGTTTGATGATGGCAAAATCCTCGTTCTTGTATCCTGGACTTCGCCACCAAGAGACCGCGGTGGGAAGATTGCCGAAAACGTAACCTCCACCGGTCGCCAGGGAGGCGGCACTCGGGTCGACAAATGCCGCGCAGTTAACGGGATGCGGCGCCGCGGGATCGTTAGGAGCGAACAAGCCGTTCGATGCGGTGCATCCGCTGTTCCAACCTTTGTCCAAGGCCGGCGTCCACTGGACGGGGTGTGAGCCGAAAACGGATTGCCCCGGAACCAAACTAAGCCGATAATTCCCGCCGCTGTAGGGATTGGCGGTAGCGTATTCGTTGATGACGGTTGGCGATCCGGCCTGGTAGCGATGGATACCGCTGACCTGCCACCCTCCCGCAATCTTGCTGGCGACTCCGTGGTGGAGATACTTCTTGCCTGGGCCGAACGGAAGTTCGTACAGGTAGCTGACGACGAACGCGTGCGGGATGTCCTGATAGCTCACGGCCTTCTCAGCGCGCAGGTTGTAGGGGTTCTGCGCGCCAAAGACGTTTGAGTTGAAGCCGGTCAGGGTAGAGAACGAAGAATCGGCGTCCGTAATAGTCTTCGAGTAGGTGTAGGACGCCAGCAGGTTCAGACCATTCCGGAAGCGCCGTTCCAGCTTGGTCTGGAGGGCATGATAGGTGGATTGGCCGAGATTTTCCAGGCAGCAGTTGGTAGTGATGGCTCCGTACTGCGGAAAGGGCCGCAGCAACTGCCCGATGGTCGCGTTCGAAACCCAGCCCGGGACGAACCAAGGCGGCACCGTGACTCCAAGCTGCGCGAGAACGGCCGGACCGTTTTTCCCATCGCTCCCATCCACGAGGAAATTCAACGCGTCCCCGAGTGAGTTGTACCTGGGATTGGGTGTATTGATCTGAGCCAGGTTCGAGAGCAGACGCGCCCCATGCTGCCCCACGTACCCAACGGCAAAGATCAAGTCGGGTGCGAGTTCGTGCTGGAGCTCCAACTGCCAGTTCTGGATCATGCCGGGGCGGCGGTAGTCAAAGGCAACGTAGCTGATGGTGTTGTTGGTGAACGTGTTCAGCGTTGGATCCTGGGTGTTGCTCGGTGGTGTGTAGGCAGGGAAACCTGCATCCAGGGGCGAAACGGGCGTAAAGTGGTCGGGATTCTGGAAGTTCGGATCGGCGGTCGTGCCGCTGCTAAGGTTACTTCCAAAATCTGAGTATGTGAGGGGAGCGTAATAGATGCTGTAGCCACCCCGAATAACGGTTTTCGCATTCGGATAAGGCGACCAGGAGAAACCGATCCGCGGGCCAATGTTCTTGAAGTAGGTGCTGGCCCCGGTAGCGCCCTTCCCATAAACCAATGCGCCAGGAGATCCAGGACTGGCGGGATTGACGGCGGTAAGCGATAACACGGATTGTGCCCCGATCGCCTCATGTCGCGGTGTTTCAATGTCCCACCTTAGACCGAGATTGAACGTGAGATTTCTCCGCGCCTTGAAGTCGTCCTGCACATAGGCCGCATAGTAGTTCTGCGCCCAGCGGGAGTAATGGGAGGAGACCGATAGAGTTTCCCGGTCGGGCAGGCCGAGCAGGAAACTCGCCATAGGATCTCCGGCGTTGCCGGCATTGGGGTCCTCACTAGGCGGAGTGAATGAGGTTTCACGGCTGTCGAAGTAGTAGTGGGGCGAGGTCGCCCCGGGGCTTTCCTTGGAATATTGATACGACCGCCAGTCGAAACCAAACTGAAGCGCGTGCCGGCCCTTGGTCCAGGAGACACTGTCGGCCACGACCAGCGCGTTCGGGATCTGCAGGCTTAAGGCATTGCCTCCCAGCTTGCTATAACCGATCGTATATTGACCACCGTTGAATTCGAAGGTCGGGAACGTCGGTCCGTCTGCGCCGGTAATGCCCAGAACCCGTGGCCAATCCGATCCGTTCACAGCCGGGGACTTCCCCGCAGTGTATATCCGGTTGAAGCCCACCGTCAGATGATTCAGGACCAAGGGGCTAGCCAGGTAGTCCCACCCCAGGCGAAGATAGTGGGTGAAGTAGTTGTTGTCGTAGTTGTCGGGGGTGATGGGCGCCGGCAAGGGAAAGTCATTGCCATTGAGAAAATTCTGTTCGCGGCTGTGGTAAGTGAAGAAAATCTTGCTCTTCTCGGTTGGGTTCTCGTCAATCCGGAAACTAGTCTGGGTGGTCACGACATGATCTAAAACTGCCGGATTGAGAAAATTTTGTATAACACCAGGTGCGCCATTGCTGGCCGAAGTGCCCGGGCGATTGGTGGAGGGTACATAGGTGAGGACCTTCTGAGCGACCCCGCTCAGATTGGGGATGACGTTGTTCGCGAACGGCAACCTGCAAGTGCGGCCGTTCACGATCCGGGTGGTGGAGGGATCAAATATCTGGCCTTGCAACACCTGCTGCTGAGTGCAAGGGTTGATGACGGGCTGCACGACCTTGTTAGCGTCTGTGAAGGTAAGACCCGGGCCCAGAAGAGCCGAGAAATCCCCCTTACGTTCCGCGGCTGTGGGCAAGGTCTGCACGCTATTGGACAAGCCCCTGCGGTTACGGTATTGCTCCCAAGCAAAGAAGAAGAATGTTTTGTCGCGGCCTTTGTAAAGTTTCGGGATCCACACCGGGCCACCGAGCGCGCCGCCGAAGTCGTTCTGCCGGTCACGCGGCTTCTTGTTCCCAAAGAAGTCATTGGTCCAGGAATTAGCATCGAGCGCCTCGTTCCGGAACAATTCGAAGACGCTTCCGTGATAACGGTTGGTGCCAGACTTGGTGGTAAAGCTCTCTACGCCGCCGGAGGTGTGCCCATATTGCGCGGTGGGTGTCGCAGTCGTGACCTTGAACTCGGTTAGAGCTTCGACGGACGGCGCCGTCTGGTCAAATGCTGCCCCTGAGTCGGAGCGTTGCACGCTGGCGCCATCGAGCAAAATCTCCGAGCCGAAGTTCTGTCCGCCGGACAATTTCGTTTCAAATACGCCAGCCGATCCGTGATCGCCTACTGTCCCCTGGCCCACGGTACCAGGCACCAGGAAAATAAATGTTTCGGGAGAGCGGACGAAGCTTTGTCCGGTGGAGTTCAAGGCCAGGGGTAGGTCGTGAATCTGCTTATCGCCCACCACCGAGCCGACGTCGGAGCTTTCTGTCTGGAGGGTGGGAGCATCCGCCAGGACGGTCACTTGTTCGTTCACACTGCCTGGCTGCATCGTGACATTCAGAGCCGTGGTGGTGTTGATTTGGATCTGGACTCCCGTCTGGACTGAATTCTTGAAGCCATCGGCCTCAACTGTGACGTCATAACGGCCGATCCGCACATCCGAGACGCGATAGACCCCTTCTGCAGTCGACTTCGTTTGATAAACCGCACCGGTGTCGACACCTCTGAGGGTAACCGAAGCGTCTTTGATGGCCGCACCCGTACTATCCGCGATGGAACCGGCAATCGTTCCCCGATCCGATTGAGCGGCGGCGCTAACAGCCATCGAAAGAACCAGAAACACAACCCACAGCCCCAATCCCCAACGGTGCTCAGTCCGCATAGCTGCGCCTCCCCTGGACACAATTCGCTCCCATTACGCCAAGCCAGATTCAAACGTTTGACTTCTGCCGGTCCCACATTTCACGTGTCAGCCGAAGACACTTACAGGGCACAGCGGCCCCACAACGCCTACCTGAGGTTGGGAGATTGTGTGCAGAACATGCCCATGTCAAGTAATCCAGTCGCTCAGCAGTCCCATAAAACTTTCGTACAGGCCGCGGTTGAAAACCTCGGATGAACAGTACCTTTCAGGCGTCAATCAGAACCTCATCGCCCAGATCGACGCCTTAGGCGAGACCACATCCTACACCTACGATGCGAACGGATTCCAGACGTCCGTCAGGGACCCCTCTCCAGCGGGCGGACCTTACGTCCGACCAGCGGGAGCTTAGTGACAAACGGTTCGCAGGGTCAATACGCATCTTGGCCGGCTTACTGTTTCAACTCGGTAGGCCAGTTCAGCACGAGCGTGAGTGGACGCGGCGTGGCCGTTTCCACCGGCAGGTCTATAAGGAAGCGGAGCCCATCCGGCGCGACGGCATACTGGATCGGGTGCGGGCTGATGGAGCGGGGCAGTGACGTCTGGAACAGTGCGCGGGGAGTACCGGGTTCAAAGACACCGCTGCTTTCGACCGGAACGACCATCAGACGGGAATCAGGGGACAAATAGAACAGCTCCTTTCCGTCGCGCCGCCATCTTGGTTGAGAACCTCCCGCGGCCGAAACGCGCCAGGTACCACCGCCGGAGGAGAAAGCTCGGACGTACACTTCCAGATTGCCGGTTTCATCCGAGGTATAAGCGACCCAGTGACCGTCCGGCGAAAATTGCCCCTGCTCCTCATTGGCGGGAGTTTGGATCAGGGGCTTGGTGGTTTTGTCCGCGGTGGAGTAAACGTAAACATCCCAGCCAGTGGTAGCGCCAGCGCCATGGTAGAGCACGTACTTGCCGTCGCGAGACCAGTCGGTGGGAAACTTCGCTCCGCCTCCCGCGAGCACCGCCTGTTGCTCCACCGCTCCGCTGGCAGGCTTTATGAAAAGGTCAGGCAGACCGCCTCCCCCTTCGGCGGCGTAGGCCAGTTCTTTCCCATCGTGCGACCACACAGGAAAGAATTCGTTTTTGGGAGTGAACGTTAACCGTCTTTGCTCTCCTGTAGCAGTATCGACCAGCACAATGTCGCGAGTGCCGAGCTGCAGATCGAAGGGATCGACGGCCACCCGCTTACCGTCGGGGGACAATGCAACGCTTGCATATCCCCCACTCCCAAGCGTCCCGATCTGCGCTCCCCGGTGTCCGTCGCGCTTCACCCACACCAGCCGCGTCTCTGGCGCAGTCGCGTTAGAGTAGGCGAGCACGCCATTGGAAGAGACAGAATAGGCGGCATAGCCGTACCCTTCACTTACTGCAATCCGCTCTGCGACGAGCCTCGGATCTCCCGTTCGCCGTAGCCGCTTAAGGTCGAATTCCTGGGCGATCAGTGTTCCGTTACGTTGTGCGTACAACAGATAACCCGACGCATAGCTGGGTTGCAGGGCGTCGTCGCTGTCCAACAGCCGACGCGGCGGTTCTCCATCCAGGGAGGAAATGAAGATGCCATTGCTTGCCGAATTCGGGCTACGAGCCAAATAAAGAAAATGCCGACCGTCCGGGAGGAAAATCGGATAACGATGTGACCATTCATCTTTCGCTCGATCCAGCTCCGTAACCGGCACCGGCGTTCCACCGGATGCCGACACCCGATAAAGTCGGTCCCCCACGTTGCGCGCCAAGATGATGGTGCCGTTGCTGCTCCATGAGCCGCCTCGCCCGTTCGGAGCATCGCACAGCACCTGGATGGCTCCGCTGCTGACGTGCAGCCGCTTCAGCTTACCTTCGGCAAAGAATGCGAGAGAGTGGCTGTCGGGCGACCAGAAAGCGGATATCGTGTCATCAGTGCCCGCAACAACGCGCGGCGTCAGCGCATCCAGATTGCGAATCCACAATTGCCTCCTTCCGCTGACATCAGCCGCGACGAACGCGAGTTGCTTGCCGTCGGGCGAAACGCTGATGGAGGGTGAGGCGACGGTGGCCTGCAGGGAAACGAATGTCGTCCCCGATGCCGGCAGCACTGAAAATCGCCCTGTAAGTGCTGAATCGGCCGGGCGCAGGTGCATCCCGTTCCATAGCGCCAGTGCCGCGATCGACAACAGAACTGCGGCAGTGACAGCCCAGGTTCGCCAGGAGAATCGCATGATCTGTCGCGCAGGTTTTGCGTTTGCCGACGCTTCCGCCACCCAGCGCAGCGCAATCAACAAATCGCGAGCGGCCTGCCAGCGGTCTTCCGGGTCCTTCGCAAGACAAACTCGGATGGCGTGATCAAGAGCACGTGGTGTCAATGGCTGCAATGAGCTAACCGGCTCCGGTTCTTTTTCGAGGATGGCTGAAGCCACGCTGAATGGGCTCTTGCCCGTAAATGCGGGACCTCCAGTCACCATTTCGTAGAGCACCGACCCGAGCGAGAAGATGTCGCTCCGCGCATCCACCTCTCTGCCCTCGATCTGCTCCGGCGACATGTATTGGAAAGTTCCAACCACCACACCACGCTCGGTGACTGGGGCCGTCTGGCTGGGCAGAACCATCGCTGTAGCTCCCGCTGCCAGTGGCGCCACCGGCTTCGCCAGGCCGAAATCCAGCAGCTTGGCGCCGGAGGAAGCCAGGATGATGTTGCCAGGCTTCAAGTCGCGATGGACAATGCCGCTGCGATGCGCCTTGTCCAAGGCATCGGCGATTTCGATTCCGTACCTCAGCACGTGCTCGACTGGCAGTGGGCCCTTTTGGAGGCGCTTCGCGAGCGTCTCACCTTCCACGCATTCCATCACCAGGAATAGAGTGCCTTCCTGGCTTCCAACATCGTGCAGCACGCAAATGTGAGGGTGGTTCAGCCGCGAGATGGCCTTCGCTTCGCGCTCGAAGCGCTGCCGCAACATCGGGTCTTCAGAAAGATGGGAAGGAAGGAGCTTGATGGCAACGATGCGGTCCAGGCGGGTGTCGCGGGCGCGGTAAACCTCGCCCATGCCGCCCGCCCCGAGCGGGGAAACGATCTCGTAGGGTCCGAGTTTGGCGCCTGCTCCTAACGCCATGTGGTGCGTATTATAGCCCGAAGTCTGCGCTTTACCTTGACCAGCAACGAGCGAATCGGGAATCACTCACCAATTCTGACGCAGGGTGGCATTCGTGTGTCGTCGTCAGTTCTTTCTCTTTTAGAACTTGCGCGTAGGTCTCGATCGCTCTAATTGCTTATCTAGCCGTTTAGTTGGCTGCTCGGAAAACCGGCCCGAACCGGTTGGTTTCACCAAAAAAATCCATGTTCAGCGGCGTCGTTGACAGCGCTCCTCGTGGACAACCAAAAGCCCCCGCCGAGAGAGACGGGGGCTGAGGGATTGCACTCTTATTTATTTTCTAGCGGCCAGCGCCCGCCATGCCTCCGCTCGCACCTTCCTGGGAATCGATCGAAATAAGAAACGCGTTGCGGTCCGAGTAGGAGAACTTGTGGCCTTGTATGTCGGCCCGGTGCTCGAGAGAACGATACATCTCAAACCCGTCGTTGTTCTGCGCACCAAAATACTTCACATTCTTCAACACCACGCCCGTGCCATCAGCCCCCGGTTCCAGCTTTAGTTTCATGGAGGCGAGTTGGCCACCCCCCAGCTTGGCTTCGGCAACGTCGCCGGAGCGGCTGATTTCGATTGGCGCTTCCTGTACCTTTAGCTCACCCCATTCGAGACCATAGGTCTTGAGTATCATGGGTGCAAGCGCGTCACGTTGTTCTTTGGTGGTGGATGGATCGAAGGATACGACCACCCACGCTCCTTTTTTATTTGTGCCCCACTCGTCGCCCAGATCGCCCGTCAGCCAATACTTGGCTCCAGCCAGATTCGTGCCGCCTGAATTTCCTTCGCGCACCTTCACCGCCATATTGAACTCGCAGTGCGGGTGCTCAGCGTGCTTGTTGAAGTAGCAAGGGCAAAACAAATGGCAGCTGCAAGCCTCTATGTAATCCGCCTTCATCCGCCAGGACGGCGTCAGTGTCGAAGCAATGAGCGGGAGCATGCAAAGAACGAGAGTGCTTAGTTGCATCCACTTTTTCATGTTCGCCTCCTTTTCAATCTGCTTGAAGAGTCCGAAGGGAAGTATCCTCATTGTCGCGGGGAGCGGTACTGATTTTACTGCGTTTGACCTCGAAGGTCACGTTGGTTGACAAGGCCTATGCCGTGCGATACCGAAGAACCGCAACGCCCCCAGACTTTAGATTAGCTTAGCCGGCTGCTGAAAAATTGATTCACAGCCTGTTTTTCTGTCTGTAACGGATTGTTGATGATCTCGAACGGTTTGATTTCAGGTGTTGTCCTAGCCTCTGGCTCTAGCTCGATGCCGCTGGAGACACACGTAGGCCCCGGCTTACACCGCCGTAGCTGGTGATTCTGCCCGTGACTACGGGCACTTCCCAGCCCGGACCTCCGCCGTGCCGGCGCTGATTGTACTTCGCAACCGGACGTGCGCAAAACCGGCATGGCGGTGGCAAACGGTCTGGGGACCCCCGCCCAACAAAGGAGCTTCGTATGCGCAACCTGCAAACGGTATTTGACAGAATGACATCCGCGACACGAGTTCTCCCGGTCCTGGCCGCTGCGACCTTATTTTAGTCTCATCCTCCTTGGCCAAAAATGGCGCTGTAGTGGTTGGGGCCCGAGAAGGTTCTGCGGGGAGCGCGGCGGGAGGAACGGGAAGAGAGGAGCCGTCATCGCGGTGGCGAGAAAGTTAGCCGTCTTGCTGCATCGGCAGTGGGTCAGCGGAAAGGGCGTAGTGGCCATAGGCTGCCAGTGTAATTGCTCTTCTCCCCAGATCATCACGGGACGAGGGACATCCGAGCTAGCTCCATCCTTGCCAACCTTCGTCGGGTGTATATTTCCGCCTTCAACTGAAAACTCGGCTTGGAAGATCATTATGACCACAGCAGTGATCCCGACCCCGCAGTCCGCAACCGCTGAATCAGCAATTGATTCTGAACAGACCACCTGCTCGATCGTCGGCGGTGGGCCGGGCGGCATGATGCTTGCCCTTCTTCTGGCGCGGAAACGTGTTCGCGTTACCCTTCTAGAGGCGCACAAGGATTTCGACCGCGAGTTTCGCGGCGACACTCTTCATCCCTCCGTTCTGGAGATACTTGACGAAATTGGTTTAGCAGAACCGCTTCACAAGCTCCGTCACGTGAAGATTTACGGCCCAACGCTTAGGGCGGCAAACACTAGTTTCAACCCCATTGATCTTCGCAGGCTGAAGACGAAGTTCCCTTACATCATGCTCATCCCGCAAACCAAGTTTCTCGAATTCATCGCGGACGAAGCGAGCAAGTATCCAGAGTTTCGGCTGAAAATGACAGCAAATGTGGAATCGCTGATCGAGGAGAACGGTCGAATTCGCGGCGTTCGCTATCTCAGCATCGATGGATGGCATGAAGTGCGAGCCGTGCTGACAGTAGGTGCCGATGGACGATTCTCAAAGGTTCGGCATTTGGGTGGCTTCGAACCGATCAAGACCTCACCGCCAATGGACATTTTGTGGTTCCGGTTACCGCACATGCCTGAAGACCCTCAGGAAGATTCCGGTCGAGTACGAGGCGGATTCGCCAACGGACGGATGTTGGCGGTCTTCGACCGTTTTGACTACTGGCAGGTGGGCTACGTTTTTCCGAAAGGCACGTATCAAGACTTGCGGGCAGCAGGTCTGGGCGCCCTTCGGGATTCAATAGTCGCAATCGAGCCACAATTTGCTAAGCACGTTGATTCTCTAACGGACTGGCACCAGTTCTCTCTACTGTCGGTGGAATCTAGTCGATGCCCGCGCTGGTACAAGCCCGGACTGCTGCTCATTGGCGATGCGGCCCACGTGATGTCGCCAGTGGGCGGCGTAGGCATCAACTATGCGATCCAAGATGCAACGGTGGCGGCAAATATATTGGCAATACCGCTGAGAACAGGTCAGGTGCGGGTCAGCGATCTGGCCAAAGTACAGTCGAAGCGAGAGTGGCCGACGCGCATCATCCAGGCAATTCAATCGGCAGTTCAAAAGCGCATCATCGCCAGTGTGTTTAGGTCGCCGAACGCGACGAGAATCCCAACCCTCGTTCCGCTCCTCTTCAGGATACCCGTGATACGAGACATCCCGGCACGCCTGATCGCGTTCGGCATTCATCCGGCGCATGTAGCAGAATAAGCAGTTGGCCGCGACGACGGTAATCCCTTGATTACCTCCTTCGCCGTCTTGATCGTTGCGCCGTCATGAATGGCGAGGGCAGGTGTTTGGCGCTACAATGGCGCAACTTAAGGAGGGAGCTATGGGTTATGTCTTGGCTTCAATGTTCGTGCTCGCGTCCACGATTCTGGTCTGCGCACAGGGGCCGTGTACTGAAGGCGCCGTCAAAGACGGAAAGCTCCCGATGGCAGATGACGCGTTTTCGTACATGCCGCCCTTTGGCAAGCCTGTGAGCGGCAAGACCGCAATCCAAAACACCGCCGAAAAGAAGTTCTCAGGCCGAACCAACGTCAAGCATTCGTGGGAGTCGGATCATAGGATTGTCTGTTCGGCGTCGGGTGACATGGCATACGAGCACGGGACAATGGACATGAGCTACGACGAACAGGGAAAGTCGCATGAATTCAAAGCGGTGATGCTTAACGTCTATAAGGCAAAGGGGGGAGTCTGCGAAAGAGTTGCCGGAACCATGCAGCCGCTGGAAGACGAGCACTGACACTCCCGCAGGACATCGCCTTGGGACTGACACTCTAATGCTTTGACCAGCATGAACCTTGACCGAACCATTGCCGAGATCGAGTGGCTGGAGCGGCTGTTCTCCCTCCCAGACACTCGACCGCTACAGTTGAGTGATCTTGCCACTGTGAACCAAAAGCACGACGAGATGTATGCGAATAATCCTTGGTTCCGACTGTGGAAGCGGTACGGCGTCTGAGCACCGGGCATTTCATCGGCCAGAGATCAGCAATGACAGACGAAAGCCTATTTCAGCATGGAACTACCATGGTGCGCCGACTATGACCGGCGCCCAGTGAGGCCATGCCGTGGCATCACGATCTCTTTCGCTGGGTCGCGGACATCGCGTTTTTGCTTTTTGCAGCTGTCTCGTGGCTACATCAGGGAGTTGTCCCGCCAAGGCTGCTTGCAGCCGACTTCCGCCAAGGACGTTCCGCATGCGTTTGAGGTTGTAAAACCATCGTGGCTAGACTCATCTCCGCCTGCGCTCCTACTACCAACTCGCGTAAGGGGCATGGGATGCCCAAAGATTCGGTACTTCAGCGCGGCAAACGGATGCTCCACCGTGGAGCGGCATAGTCGCATTGCCTCTTTTCTCCGCGAACGCCGGTTACGCCAACACAGCTACACAAGGCTGTCCAGATAGTGGAGCAGGAACAGGCCTTGGTATGGCTCGATTCCGGGGCGGTGTTCGAGCCAGTTCTCCGACAGTGTCAAGGAGAGGGCCAGGGAAGAACTTCAGTAAGGATTCCCCAGTTCAGCCATGCGATGTGCAAACAACGAAGAATAAGGCGGGAGCAGGACAGGAGGGCATCCAACATCACCCAAAAAATGAACAACGCATGCAGGAAGAGGGCGGGCGTTGCGAGTGCGGAAAAGAAGTGAGAAGCAGGAACGCCGGCATCCGTCTTCAGACTTCACGGCAACGACAGTTAACGATCTAGAAGACATTCACAGGGCTCTGGCGCGCAGGATAATATTGTTGCCGGAGGACTGTGAGAAAAATCATCCATGTCGACATGGACGCGTTTTATGCTTCGGTCGAGCAGCGCGATGATCCCGAGCTGCGGGGCAAGCCCGTAATCGTCGCTTGGCGCGGCGACCGCTCTGTCGTGTGTGCGGCTTCGTACGAGGCCAGGAGCTTCGGCGTGCGTTCGGCCATGCCGGCAGTACGAGCGGAACGCTTGTGTCCCGCTGCAATCTTCGTCGCCCCGGATTTTGCACGGTATCGGGCTGTGTCGCGAAGCGTGCGGGAGATCTTCAAACGCCACACGGACCTGATAGAACCACTATCACTCGACGAGGCCTACCTCGACGTTACCGAGAACAAGACGGGCTTACCGACGGCCACGCTGGTGGCGAGGACGATCCGTGAGCAAATCCAACATGAATTGAATCTGACTGCTTCGGCCGGTGTGGCGCCCAACAAGTTCTTGGCAAAATTGGCCTCTGACTGGCGCAAACCTGATGGCCTCTTTGTGATTCAGCCCGAGGACGTAGATGCCTTTCTTCTGCCACTGCCGGTTGGACGTCTGCCCGGAGTCGGCAAGATTACGGGAGAGAAGCTGGCCAAACTCGGAGTACAGACAGTAGAAGATTTGCGAGGTCTCGATTTGTCCATACTCGAACCCGAGTTCGGCCGCTATGGTCTGCGCCTGCACAAGCTTGCCCGTGGTATTGACGACAGCGAAGTCATCCCCGACCGGCCTACGCAATCACTCTCCGTCGAGGATACTTTTGAGAAGGACGTCCTGCTGGTAGAGACCGAGCCCATGATCCGGCGCCTTGCCGAGAAGCTTTGGTCGGCTTCGCACCAGGAATCACGGACGGCCCGCACGGTAGTGCTCAAGCTGAAGACAAGCGAGTTCAAGATTCTCACTCGCAGCCATACGCCAGGCTCTCCTCCGTCCACATGGGAAGAGTTGGCGGATATCGCGCTGCGGCTGCGAGAACGGGTGGCCTTAGGCCCACAGCAGCGCTATCGGCTCGTCGGCGTAGGGTTGAGCAACTTTCGGGAAACCAAAGAGAATGCCGCGCAACCGGTCCTTTTCGAGTAGCACGAATATGGAAACGATTCCCATCCCCGGCGCGGAAATCTACTACGACAAGAATTTCCTCTCATTGGAAGAGGCAACGACCCTGTTCAGCGTGCTGCGGACGAAGTGCGCCTGGGAAAGACACCAATCTTCCTTCGGAAATGCTGTGCCTCGCGACGAAGCCTACTACGGCGATCCGGGAACCAACTACACATATTCGCGGCGCGAGTACAAGCCGCTCGCCTGGATTCCGGAATTGCTCTTCTTGAGGAGCCGTGTAGAAGAGGCTACTCCCACAGTTGCTTACGCCAATTTGAGTTTGCCGAAACTGGGCTACAACGCCGTACTCTGCAACCTCTACCAAAACGGAAACGACAGCGTCGGCCTGCATGCGGATGCGGAGCCGGAAATGGGGCCGGTGATCGCTTCCATCAGTCTGGGAGCCGAACGTCTATTTCGTCTCAAAGGCCAAAATGGGGCTGTTGCTTTTGCGGAACGGTTGCCCCACGGGAGCCTGTTCATCATGGCGGGAAAGACGCAGAAAAACTTTAGGCACGAAGTACCAAAAGAACCTCATGTCGAACAACCGCGGATTAACCTGACATTCCGGCGCATCGAGCACAGGTAAGTTGCTGGCTGAAGCACAGCTGGACTCACGCCCCGCGTTTCGTCCGGGGCCAGTTAATGCGCCAGCGGCCGCCCGCTAAAGGCAACCAGAACGAACCCTTCAGGGCTGTTCCCCGAGCACAGTGGTAAAGCGCGCCAGCGCGCTCATAGAAACCGCGGGTGTGACATGTTTTGAGAATCGTGGAGAGCTGCACAGATGCCCGCGGCCGATGGTTGGTGCTTGCCATAGAGATCAAGCCGATTGTGCTTTCGGCTGCTAAATGGATGGTATCCAGCATCTGCAGCTCAGAAAACAGCGACGTGCGGCTGGGCTATCTCTCGGTCGCAGAACGCAGAGTGACCGCGTTCAGCACGACGCCAAAGTAACGGGAGAACGGGAGCCCCAACCAGAACTGGCGACTTTATCCCGTTGCTGCGCGTGGGAAGCCAGATTCTAGATCCGATCTAAGATCCAAGTTTCTAATCAACCGGAGCAAAGAATTGGGATGCATGCCCAAGGCTTTTGCGGCGTCCAAATAATTGCCCTTGGCTTCTCGAAAAGCCTCACGGACCAGCTGCTTCTTGAAGTCTGTGATCGCTGCGTGGTAGTGCGCTTTGCAAGGCGAGGCCGACGAACCCGTTTCTATAACGGCTTCTGGCAAGTCGTCCGGCAAGATAGTGTTGCTGGACCCCAACACCAGGGCACGCTCAACGGCATTCTCTAATTCGCGAATATTACCTGGCCAATCGTAGTTCATCAGGCACGCTCTTGCTTCCGCCGAGAGCAGTTTGGGTCGCATCTTACATTTCCGGCTGGCTTTGACGATGAAGTGCTCAGTTAGAGCTGGAATATCTTCGCGGCGATCCCGAAGGGCAGGCATGGTCAAGGTGACGACGTTCAGGCGATGATACAAATCTTTGCGGAAAGTGCCCGTTTTGACGGCCTCAGCCAAGCTTTTATTCGTGGCCGCGATCACGCGGATGTCAAGCTTTATGGGGTGAGTACTACCCACGCGTTCGAACTCACGCTCCTGTAGAATTCGGAGCAACTTGGCCTGCAAGCCGCTCGCCAGTTCGCCGATCTCGTCCAAGAATAACGTTCCGCCGTCAGCCAGCTCCAATTTCCCTTTCTTCAGCGCACTTGCGCCGGTGAAAGCACCCTTCTCATGCCCGAATAGCTCGCTCTCTAAAAGAGTATCGGGGATGGCAGCACAGTTGATTGCCACAAAAGGCCGCTCGGCCCGCGGACTGTTGCGGTGGATCGCTCGCGCTACCAGCTCTTTCCCCGTTCCACTTTCACCCTCTATAAGGACTGTGGATTCTGTGGGCGCAACCCGACGAACGAGCTCGAATACTTTTCGCATAGCCTGGCTGCCACCCACCATGTTGTGTTCCAGGTTGATTTCTGCGCGCAATCCCTCATTTTCTTTGCGTAACTGCTCCATATAGCGGACGTTACCGAGCGCGAGAGCGGCGATGCCTGCAATGGCCGTCATCACTTGCAGACGACTGTCATCGAATTGATCTGACCGGTGCTGGCTGTCAAGATAAATCGCCCCCAATACTCTGTCCGCAGCTATTAGCGGAACGCAGAGCACGGAGCGTATGCGCAATTCAGTCACGGTTTGAACGGCACGAAGGCCTTCATCATCGAAGATGTCGTTCACGACCAAGCCGACTCGCTCCCGCACAACCCGTTGCACGATGGTGCGGCTTACTTGGACGGGATGATTCGGACCGCGGACTCGATCCCAGGCAACCGCGGAGCTGAACTCTTCGGCATGTTCGAAGAGCAGGATGGCGCCACGCTCGGCAGGGACCAGGTCGAAGATGGAGCCAAGGAGCTGCCATTGCAGCGACTCTAAGTCCCAAATGCCGCCGATACGGGTGGCGAGCTTCAGCAGAGCACTCAAGTCGCTAGCCCAATGCGCTGTCTGAGGCAACCGTGAAAGCAGCTTGTCAGGCTGCAGATGAAAAGCATCCTCGGGATGGAGCAGAACTGGAGCGCTCCCCAGCACCCTCGTTTCGGTAAACTCGACCTCACTTCTTTGTAGGTCTTCTTCACCGCCCTCAAGCAGAAACATGAGCACCGACGAACCGACGGAGATTTGGTCTCCGTGTCGCAGCTGACCTTCGTCCACTGCCATTCCATTTACGCTCGTCCCATTTCGGCTTCCAAGATCACGAATGATGACCTGGTCTCCTTTACGAGTAAGCAGGCAGTGCTGGCGCGACAAAGCTGGATCAGAGATCCAGAGGTGATTGGATGGGTCGCGCCCGATCGATAGTTCCCCGCAAGCCATAGAGACGGTTGCGCCTTGCAAGGGCCCAGAGATGCCAGACACCCTAGGGTTCATTTTCCCCTCGTCGCGATGTGTTTAGCACATTTTCCCGGCGAGCGCACGTGACACTCATTAACCCCATTAACCCCATTAACGCCCATTAACCTAAGGGTTCGCCATTAACAGTTGGGTTAGCCAAAACCCCTCGGTCGCGATGCGTTCGATACCGATTACCTTTCACAACTTGAGAAGTAAGCCTTTGCAAATCAGGTACTTATCATGATTAGTACGCCCAGACTAGCATATCGCCCTGGTCTGGCACACCGCCTGCAATTCAACACGGCGTAACACGGAGGCAAGCCATGAAACGCACAATTTATTTACCGTGGAATACATCAAGAAACAGAATCAAAGAAGCAGAAGATGCTCGCAACAATCGTCTGGAAATCGTGAAAGCACTGTCCTGGGGACAAATATCGCGTCGCGATTTGCTCAAGTGGGGCCTGATTACAGCCGCGGGCGCACTCGCCCCGATTAAAGGCCTGAACCCCTTCGTATCGAGTGCGTACGGAGAAGTGCCGACGGGAGCCCCCAACAGTCCCGGACTGATTGGCCTGGATTTCACGCAGCCCATGCTGCGTCTGGAAGTTCTCCCGCGCAATCCAATCTCTTCATTGAATCCTCGACCGATGGTCGAGGCCAATGAGACATTGCAGCGGGTTGACCCTGCTCTGGGCGGCGGCTTTGGGCCAATCGAAGGTCGTCCTCCGGGGCCGGAGTGGGCACACCAGCGATGGGCGGAGTTTCCTCCCGCTGTGGCTATCGAGGCGACTCAGGAATGTGCAAAGACCAATGCGAACGGCAATATTCCTTTTAAATTTCACCCCAACCTGCCCACTCAGGGACCTTTGGCGATGTGGACTTTCAACGGAACCGTCCCGCCGAAACTGGTGTTGGGGCGTTATGGCGAACCGATCTTGTTCCGCCATCACAACAAACTGCCGGCGGATGTCAGGATGAATGGTGGCTTCGGGCGGCATACGATCAGCACCCACGAGCACAACGGGCACCACGGGTCGGAGAACGACGGCTTCACCGGAGCGTTTTTCTTCCCCGGTCAGTTCTACGACTGCCACTGGCCCATCATCCTGGCCGGACACGACACTATCAATACCGATGCTACGGACAAGATGGCCGGCAGTCCTGATGATAACGGCGGCTACACCAAGGTTCCAGGGGACTGGCATGAGACCATGAGCACGCACTGGTTCCACGATCACATGTTCAACTTCACCGCCCAGAACGTCTACAAGGGCAATGCCGCCATGTTCAATATCTATAGCGCAATCGATCGCGGCAACGAGACCATCCGGGACGGCGTCAACCTCGGCCTGCCCAGCGGCTCAGCAAAATCCTGGGGCAACCTGGATTACGACATCAACCTGATGCTGGCCGACAAGGCATGGGATTCAAACGGACAGCTCTTCTTTGACATCTTCCAGCTCGACGGATTTCTGGGAGACGTTATGACCGTGAACGCCTGCTATAAGCCGTATTTCGAAGTGGAAGCTCGCAAGTATCGCTTCCGCATTCTGAACGGCAGCGTTTCGCGCTTTTTCAAGTTGGCCTTAAGCGATGGCTCGCCGATGATCCAGATCGGAAATGACGGCAACCTGCTGCCTCACCCGATATTGCTGACGGAACTGGACGAACAATCCATCGCCGAGCGCTACGACATCGTCATTGACTTCTCCCGCTACAAACCTGGGGAGAAAGTCTGGATGGTGAACCTCTGCGAGCATGACGACGGCCGCGGACCAAAGACCGATCTGTCGCTGGCAGAAGCACTCGCGGGCAATTCCGCCGATGCTTGCGTCGGCAAGTTTCTCGAGTTCCGGATCATTCCGTCGACGAAACCCGATTACAGCCAGGTGCCTGGCACCTTGATTCCGAACCCCGATCTATCCGCGATTCCTGTAGCTCGGGAGCGTACCTTCGAGTTTGGGCGGTCCAACGGCACCGATGACGCGCCCTGGACCGTCAGAACAGATGGTGGACAAGGTCTGGCCGCCGACTACAACCAAATTTCGGCGGCTCCTAAGCGCGGTACTCGCGAAGTTTGGACGTTGATCAATGGTGGCGGTGGTTGGGATCACCCCATTCACATTCACTTTGAAGAGAGTCAGATGCTGGCTCGTGACGGAAGTCTCAGCAATGTGCCACCCTGGGAACGAGGTCGCAAGGACGTGTTTCGTCTCCATCGCGGAGGCACCGTCACAGTTACCTTACAATTTCGCGAATTTGCAGGAATGTTCGTCGAGCACTGTCACAACACGGTGCATGAGGACCACGCCATGCTGATTCGCTGGGAGCTGGACCGCGGCTTGGTGGCTTTGCCCACTCCAGTTCCGACCCCGCAGGGTGTGGAATTCATCGCTCCGACTGCTCTGCCAACTGCCTATTAGGTGAACAAAACTCAAGACCGGCCGCCTCGGCCGCGGCCCGATCTACTGAATATTATAAGGAGGGCTTATGTTTGAAGGACTGTTTCAACCAATGCATCTGCTGGTAATTTTCGGACTTGCCATTCTCATGTTCGGTCCCAAGAAGCTCCCAGAATTGGGGAAGGGATTGGGAGAAGGCATTCGAGGCTTCAAGTCCGCCATGAAAGACGAACCAGGGCCGGTCCGCACCACCGCTGAGCAAAGCAGGCTGAGCTAAATCGTGCTTTTCGAGAAGCAGCAACCGGTTCGCTAACTCGCAACTAGGCTGAACAACCACATCATTGCGCTGAGGATTATAAGGAGAAACGTCATGCCGCCGAAGAGCTCAAATCGCATCGCGCTGGCCACTGCATTGGTTTTGGGTGCTATGACTGCGTTAGCCCTGTGCCCAGCCGCCGCCGCAGACAACGGCTCCCCCTGGGGCGGGAACTATTTTCCCAATGTGCCTCTGGTTACGCAGGACGGGAAAACAGTTCACTTCTACGACGATCTTCTTCGGGGCAAGACGGTCGTAATCAATTTCATCTACACGAAATGCGGCGACACTTGTCCACTCGAGACCGCAAAATTGGCTCAGGTGCAACGGCAGCTCGGCGAGCGGGTGGGCAAGGACGTCTTCTTTTACTCCATCAGCATCGATCCCGAAAGAGACACGCCTCAGGAACTGAAAGCTTATGCGGACAAGTTTCACGTGAAGCCAGGCTGGCTTTTCCTTACCGGCGAAAAAAAGGATGTCGAGCTGATACGCAAGAAGCTTGGCCAGGCTGCGCGTCCTGGCGAGAATGCTCTGACCGGGCACAGCACCACCCTCACGCTCGGCGACGAAGCGACGGGTCAGTGGATGCAGGACAGCGCGTTGGATGATCCAAAGTATGTCGCGGTCATGGTGGGTGACTGGCTATCCTCCTGGCAACATCACGCGCCCGGGACGAGTTACACCGAAGCCCGCATAGTTGACTCTGACAAAGGCGCGTATCTTTTCAAAACCCGCTGCGCCGCTTGCCATACGGTCGGCCACGGTGACGGCGTGGGGCCGGATCTTATTGGCGTTTCCAGTATTCGCAGCCGCAGCTGGCTCACTCAATTCATCGAAATGCCGGATAAGATGGTTGCCGAACGGGATCCTATTGCGACTGCCCTTTATAACAAGTACAAGCAGGTACCGATGCCCAACCTGCGGCTGGGTGATCCAGATGTAGCGGCCCTGATCGCCTACCTAGACGCTCAAACCCGCGAGCGGAATGCGGGCGTCTCGCCTAAAAAGACGAGCCAGGCGAAATAGGCCGCTTAGGTTTGCTGATGTCGAATCGCCTCCCCTGCTCCCACGTTCCGCCAATTGTCGCTCTCTTCTGTTACCGTGATGATTTCGCCCGTGTCCGGGTCCAAGTAGGAAACGCATTCATCGCTTGAGACTTCCATGGTCTCGGCGATTTCACGGAGAGAAATGAGCTTCGCCATACTGTTCTACTCCTTGAATGACGAAAGCGGGGTCATCTGGAACCGGACTATAAGACGCCAGCGCTTCGACTGCAGCCCTCTGCTCTCTTTGTAGGTCCGTCATCACGATCGCTACGCGAATGGACCGAGTCACCGACGGAACACCCGCCCCCTATTTGATAAATCTTCCATATTCATCGGGCAGCGCGATCCCGAAGTGCTCGCATAAAACCCGGACATCGTGATAATCGTTCTCATCGAGTTCGTAGCCTGAATGGAACCTGACGAGCCACTCGGGCGAAATGCACCGGACTGGATTGCCACTGATCGAGCCCTTTCCTGTCAGGTGCTCCCGTTGGTACTCCACACCTTGCACATGGTTGCCACTCTCATCCAGGGTGTATGAATGAACATCGACCTCACGTGCGCTTGCGTCGGCGAGGACGAAATTGCATTCCCAGCTATCGGCGCGAGATTTCTCCAGATAGCCTCTCGTGCTTAACAAATCCCGCAGTCTTGGCACATACTCGTGCGGCAGTGCGATGTCGAGATCTTGGTGGACACGCGTTTGTTGACCCAGCAGGGCATCCACGGCCCAACCGCCATCCACGTAGACCTCAATGCCATGTTGCTCCAGAAACTTAATCAACTCGGCAGCGTATTCGGCCTTCATGCGATCAGTCTAAACCGAAGCTGCTGTCGCAGGTTCGCTGCCGTCGGAGAACTCGAAATCCTCGAAATCCAGTGGATGCTGATCCCGGCTTGGGCCAGTGGCTGTGAAAACCCAGCTATGATGCTAACTGCGGAGGGCTGCGTATCCCCTATTTCAAAGGTGCGCCACTGTGGTGCGTACTCGGCAGTCTCGAACTGCGGACTGGCGGCACTTGAGTTGAACGGTATCCCGCTGGAACCTAATGTCGGTGAGGTCGTAAGAGGGTTGTCGGGGCCGGGCATTGCGCCGACCCAGTATCACGAGGAAGGGCGGGAGAAATAGCGAAATCCGGGCGAGGAAGATCGTTTGTTTGTGGCATGGATAAGTTGGGCTGGTGCGTCTCGAAAACCTCTAAATGTCTGAGCCACGGGAAGTATACGTCCTTATCTTCAACTGCTTTTGGGCCGAAACCAGCATGGTCATGACAACCTACTCATTGCTTCGGCAATAGAGTAAACGATCCCACCACTCCGGCGTGGTCCGACGGCCATAGCTGCATCGAGCCGGGCGGAGTGGTACCCACTAAGGATATCTCCCGTGCCGTGATTCCATCACCTCTGGTCAGAACCAAGTCGATTCGCTGATTCGGCGTCGAGGCCTGGGTCTGCGGATCCTCGCCGTGGAGCGGCCACGTGTTACCCGCATCGCCAGGGTGAAGGATCTCCCATACATCCAGGAATCCTGCATTCACCAGGGTATGGTAAGCGGGACTCTGGGTTAGGCTTGGATTGTTGGCGTCAGAGTTCAAGTCCCCGGCTAACACGAGGGGCAGACCCGACGAGCCGGGTCCACTTACCAATTCGAGTGCTTGCGCGGCCTGCACCTCAAGATTCAGGGTTTCAAGATGGGTCGTGACGACGCGATATGTCTTGCCCCGCAGCT
>Ga0209804_1000645_pt1 | contig 26511 bp, 25 predicted proteins | sample GraSoiAngelo_139_FD_185896 | JGI IMG/M metagenome (GOLD analysis project Ga0209804, IMG submission 185896) | Grasslands soil microbial communities from the Angelo Coastal Reserve, California, USA - 14_0929_12_20cm (SPAdes) (version 2) | ecosystem: Environmental > Terrestrial > Soil > Grasslands ... | reverse complement strand
AGGCCTTTTTAATTATGGTGCAAATGCAGGATGTGATGTCGAAGCCGATGCCGGATTTCCGGGAAGGCAGCATCGTCAAAGGACGTATTTTGGAAGTTCGCCCGCGCGAAGTGCTGGTCGACATCGGCTACAAATCCGAGGGCGTGATTTCGCTGGCGGAATTTGAGGACGTGGAAAATTTGGAAGTCGGCGACGAAGTCGACGTGTTGCTCGAGCGACTCGAGAACGACGAGGGCATGGTGGTCCTTTCGAAAGAGAAAGCGGCCTATCGCCAGAACTGGAACAAGATCGCCGGCGTGTTTCAACAAGACGGCCTGATCAAAGGCAAGGTTAAATCCGTCGTCAAAGGTGGATTGATGGTGAACATCGGCGTTGAAGCATTTTTGCCCGCGTCCCAGATCGACATCGTGCCGCCAAAAGATTTGCAGCAGTTCGTCGGCAACACTTACGATTTCAAGATCGTCAAAATCAACGACGATCGGCGTAACGTTGTCTTGAGCCGGCGCGAATTGATCGAGCAGGAACGGAGCGAGAAGCGACAGAAATTCATGGACGGCGTGAACGTTGGCGATCGGGTCACCGGCACAGTGAAAAATCTAACCGACTTCGGCGCGTTCATCGATCTGGACGGCATGGACGGCTTGCTCCACATCACCGACATGACCTGGGGCCGACTCGGGCACCCAAGCGAGCTGGTGAAAGTCGGTCAACAACTCGAAGTCCAGGTCCTCGACATTAATAAAGAGAAAGAGCGCGTCTCATTAGGCCTGAAGCAGACTCAGAAAAATCCGTGGGACCAGATTGAAGAGCGCTTCCCGGCCGGTCAGAAGGTCAAAGGCAAAATTACCAATCTCGTTCCTTACGGCGCGTTCGTGGAATTGGAGGAAGGCGTCGAAGGTCTCATTCACGTTTCCGAACTTTCGTGGACGAAGCGAATCATGCGGCCGTCCGATATTTTGACCGTTGGCCAGGAAGTCGAAGCCGTCGTCCTCGGCGTTAACAAAGAAGAGCAGAAGATTTCTTTAGGGTTACGTCAGCTGGAACCGAATCCGTGGGATGAGATCGAACATAAATTCACCATCGGCAGCCGCGTGAAGGGCACCATTCGAAACATGACCGCCTACGGCGCGTTTGTGGAGCTCGACGAAGGAATCGATGGGATGATCCACGTTTCGGATTTGAGCTGGACCCGGAAAATCAATCACCCGAGCGAAGTCTTTAAGAAAGGCGACGAAGTCGAGGCCGAAGTCATCGACATCGATAAAACAAATCAACGGATCAGTCTCGGCATCAAACAACTGAGCGAAGATCCGTGGAAGAACATCGATCAGAAATACAAAATCGGCGATCTGGTGAAAGGCAACGTGACCAAGCTCGCCAGTTTCGGCGCGTTCGTGCAATTGCAGGACGACATCGACGGGCTCGTTCACATCTCGCAATTGAGCGAGGAGCATGTGGCGAAAGTAAAAGACGTGCTCAAGGTCGGGCAGCAAGTCGAAGCACGTGTGATCAAAGTCGACAAAGTCGAGCGCCGCATCGGGTTGTCAATCAAAGCGGCCAACTACTCCGAGGAGCAATTGAGGAAGGAAGCCGAAACGTTCGACACGCTCCGTCCCGGCGAGGACATGGTCGGATTGGAGAAAGCGTTCGCCGCCGCGGAGCAGGAGGAATATCGCCCCGGCGAAGCCAAGAAGGCGGACAAAGAATCAAAGTCGGCCAAAGAGCCGAAGGAATCCAAACGCGAGTCGAAAAAGGAATCCAAGAAAAAGTAATTTAGTTGGACCGTTGCGGACGGTTATGTCACGCAGCTTCAGTCGACATCAGCTTCGATTGTTAATCAGCGCAGTTTTGTTGTCGATCCTCGCCGCTTGCGGTGGTCCTTCCCGCGAGATCGTCGGTAAATGGCGAACGTCGTCCGATCCGAACTCAGTCGTTTGGGAATTTGCTGACAACGGGCTCGTCCTGATCGGCAGCACTCGAGGCAGATATAGATTTGGGGACAGCGATCGAGTGAAAATTGAGACGCCGTTCGGGACCTCGGTTTATCAAGTCGCAGTTTCGCGTGACCACATGACATTCCGAGAGTCGACCGGTTCGCGACTTGAATTTAGCAGAGTGAAATAAAACGACATCACCTTCCCGCGACGCTGGGCTAAGAATTACAGACCCGCGACACACCGATTGATTCAACGGCGCTGAGTTCATCCAAGAAAAAGCGCGAAGATCCGTCACTCACGACTGAGAAAGAAACCCACGACGATCCTAAGCGGCTGGATTATTGTGTAGCTGTGACGAACGCCTGCGCGATGGTGCCGTTGAACAGCAATCAATCGATGGTTTTGCGCAAGCAGGCCGAGGCAATGCCAGCATGAAGGCCGCGGTCGGCATGGTTTTAAAAGGCGTAATGAGCAAACGAAGCGCATCCCGATCCTCTGATCAGGAAGTGATGCGACATCTTTCGCGCTCGCAGATTTTCAAAGATTACGAAAGGGCATTCAGCGAGGCCATGGGTTTGCCGCTGAATATCCGAGGGCACGATTCGTGGTCGCCGGCGCACCATGGAAAAGAGAATAGCGATTCACTCGCGTCGATTCTGGCTCGTTTCAACAAAGCGCGCGCCGCGTGTTTGAGGGCCCAAAGCGACGCGTCTCGAGAACCGGACTCAACAACACGCACCGTTACCTGGTTCGCCGGACTCTCCGAAAGCGCAGTGCCGGTGTATGTAGGCGACCACATTCTTGGTTTTCTCGAGACCGGCGAAGTGATGCTCAAGAACCCGACCAAGAAACATTTCGCGACTATTACCCGGCAGCTCCGCGCATGGGGCTACAAGACGGATTGGAAGCAACTTGAGCGGGCTTATTTTCGGACGTGCGTCTTATCGCCGGACCGGTATCGCGCGATGCTGCGGCTCCTGAGTATTTTTGCGCAACATCTTTCGATCTTGTCGAATCAGCTGGTAGTAGGCCGCGAGAAGGAAGAGTCCGCGAACATGGCGCGAACGCGGCAATTCATCGAGAAGCATCAGGCGGAGCCGCTGTCGCTCGGGCGGGTAGCCCACGCGGCCAACATCAGTAGGCATTACTTTTGCAAGATGTTCAAGAAAGCGACTGGGATGAATTTCATCGATTACCTCTCGAGAGTTCGAGTGGAGAAATCGAAGACGCTTTTGCTCAATCCCAACTCGCGAATTAGCGAAGCTGCCTTCGCCTGCGGATTTCAATCCATGACCAACTTCAATCGCGCGTTTAAGCGAATCGTCGGTCGCTCTCCCACGCAATTTCGCGAATCGCTTCCGAAACTGCGACGCTCGGTATAGCGCTGTTCGTCCGGTGAGAAAGGCCGAGCAGTTCGGCGAGGCGTGACTCATACGAGTCGCAGGTGGGGCAATTGCCGTTCGGCTCGACCCAGTCGGGATGCTGGACGCGCAAGGCGTGGTGGATCTGTTGCTGGAGTTGGGTGTAAGAGTTGATTTTATCAAACATGGGAATGACTCGGTGAAGGCTCAAGTGTGCCGCGGGACGGCAACAGGCGACTAGGTTAGCCGCCCTTAGACTGGTGGGGCGAACGCACGGAACATTCCGCACGTCCGCCGTCAGTGTTAGCGCATTACGCCACTTTAACTTCGATGGCTTTTGATTTTGGTCTTGCCGTTGTCGGGAGGTGCACTTTCAGCACTCCGTCGCGGAACTCCGCCGTCACTTTCATGCTATCGGCGTCGTCAGGCAGCGTGAAGCTGCGTCGGAAATTACCAAAGGAACGCTCGACGCGATGGAATTTTCTTTTCTGATCTTCCTTCTCGCTTTTGCGTTCTCCGGAAACGCAGAGGACGCCGTCTTCAACTGTTACTCTCACGTCATCCTTCTTCATTTCAGGCAGGTCAGCTTTAAGGAGATACCCGCGATCATCTTCACTGATATCAACCTCCGGCGACCAATCTGCGACTGTCAGGCTGTGGGTCTCGCCACCGCCTATTCTGTTCGGAAATCCGCCCAAGAAACGGTTGAAGCGATTTTGCGATTCTTCCATATCTCTAAGCTGATTCCATGTTATTAATGTATTCATTTTTTTGCCTTTCTGGATTGAATTGAAGCCATCTTAGGGCACTGCGCTCACCGCTTATTGTCAGAGTCGACCCTAATCTTGCGTACGTTGAGGAAGCGCGTGATCCGTGGCTGAATGACAGAGATCAGCAGTCAGATGTCAGAGATCGGAGGATCGACATCAAGGAAAACAAAACGCCTGGCGGCGAGCATTGTCTCAATCCGCCAGGCGCTGAATTGCTAGCTTGGCCTAAAAATTGGCCAAGCAAGTCGCGGGACTTAGTGCTTGTCCGGAGTGAGGATCACTTTATCGACTACCAGGTCGTTGCCCTGTTTGACGAAGTGAACGCGAACCTTCGAATCTTTTCTAATTTTCGAGGCTTCAATCACCTTTCCGTGTGCATTCACGTATTCGACATTCTTGTTGAACGTGTAGTGCATCGGTTCGGTTGCTTCGGTTTTCAGGATCAGGGAATCGCCCGGAGTAAACTCCGTGACGGTGCCAAAACTCTCAGTTGTCGTCGTGGTGGTCTGAGTCATTCCATTGGGTTGTGTCGCAACCTTCGTGGAGGACGTGGATGTTTGCGCGAAAGCCACTGAACCCATAAGGGCTGTGGCAAACGCGATACTAACGATTAACTTAATCATAGAAACTAACTTTCTAGTTTACTGAATTGCTGCAGTGATCGCAGCGAAAGGCCATCCGGTTCGTGTTTCCGAAGAAATTCGGCGAACCAAGTAGGTAAATGGATGCGGCAGTTGCCTAGTGTAGCCCGACAAAGCTCTCGCACAACCTCAACATTTCCGACGACTAGCGCCTCACGACACTCAGACTATTCTTCGCCGCATGAGCCGACCGAAGGACCCGTCGACCCGCCGCGTACGTGTACACCGTAGCCACCAGAGATCACCCGCTGCACTGCTTCGCCGGTTTTGGGATCAACGTGGAGCGGCTTGTCGCGGATGCTTTGCTTAACCTCGAAGCGCCGTACCGGCTTGGTGGCATCAGTGGTTTCGTAAATGTAAGTCGGCATTGTTCAACGAAAAATGATTCGGGCGACATTTGCCGCGCGAGGAATATGCAGTTCGAGCAGGGCTTTCGCAGCCTCGTCCTCGGTGAGGCAATGTCTGCGGACGACTGCAGAGATGGCATTGGCGACTTGTGCGTCGCGGACTATCTCGCGCAATTCGATGAGGTGCATCTGCTGGGATATTCTACACCAGTTCTTGATATACGGCTGCTATTTGTTTGGTCGCGTTTCGGCTGGTTTTACTCCCTCGGTTTCTGAACCTGTCTCGCAGCGGCCACTTCGTTCTTCTGATTTCTCTATTCAGCAATCACATCCGGTTTCATCCCCCTGCCTGCCCGCGATGGTGGGTAATCCGCGGTGGATTGAGAGATTCCTGGACCATTCGCCTTCGCTCAAAGCAGGCTTCCGCTCGGAATGACAACAGGCGCGTACGCAAAACGCGCCTTTCCGCTTCGCGTGAAACAAATTCGGCGAAGCAGAAAAGGCGCGAATGTTGGTTAACTCTTAATCCTCGTCGAGGATCACGCGGTCGACGAGCATGTTGTCACCCTCGGTGACGTAATGCACGCGAACTGGCACGCCCACTCTGACGCGGGTGCGCACGGTCGCTTCGTCGAGTTCCTTACCGCTTCTGGTCACATAAACGACCTTTTTGCCGAAGCGATAATGTCTCGGGCCGGCACTTTCCTTCAGCACGATAGTGCTCCCCGGAGAAAACTCCGTGATCGTGCCGGTGCCCTCAGTCGTAGTCGTTGTAGTGGTGGTTTCAGAAACCTGTGCCCACGCGAACGGAGCCGCGACTGCCAATGCCATACTGAGTATTACCTTCTTCATGTTTATTAGACGAACGCGCCGCGAGGCATATTCGGACTGGATAATGTGTTTCTCGGTAATTTGCCGAGAAAGTCGAAATGCAACTCAGCGAATATGAAGTTTCTCGACTTCATTTTTGTGACAGGCAGAAATTGGTTCTATGCAAACGAACTCGTCAGCGACACCGCCGCCGTTAATCTGGATGACCAGCTGGTCGACACCGTGCGCTACAAGGTTCAATAACTGGCACATCCGCTTGCGAATGGTCATCGTTTAGGCTTGTCGTCGGACTTGTCGGCTGTCATCCTACGCGAGGCAGCTCACTCAGAAAACCGAAAGGAGATCAATATGCTTAGTCGATTCATCGCATTTCTTTACGGATTAGTTTGTTACCTCGTCTTCCTGGTCGCATTTCTGTATGCGATCGCTTTTGTCGGCAACATCGGTCTTGTTCGAAAGACGATCGATTCGGGACCGCCGGCGCCGCTGACAAAAGCGCTCATTATCAACGCCATTTTGCTGAGTCTCTTTGCAGTGCAGCACAGCGTAATGGCGCGGCAATGGTTCAAGCGCGCCTGGAAAAAAATTGTTCCCGAACCGGTTGAGCGCAGCACCTACGTTTTACTCGCGAGTCTGATTCTGTTGCTCCTCTTTTGGAAATGGCAGCCGATGAAAGGGATTATTTGGGACGTGCACAACCCAAATGGTCGCACGGTGCTAACGGGTTTGTTCTGGATCGGCTGGGGTTTGGTCCTCGTTTCAACTTATCTGATCGACCACTTTGGTCTCTTCGGGATGAAGCAGGTTTACAACTACTTGGTCGGCAAACACGATGAGCCGCCGCCCTTTAAAACGCCGACGTTGTATAGAATGGTGCGGCATCCACTTTATCTGGGATTCATCATTGCCTTCTGGGCGACGCCAAAGATGACCACCGGGCATCTCTTCTTCGCCATCATGACCACGGCTTACATTCTCGTCGCCATTCAATTCGAAGAGCGCGATCTGATTCGCTTCTACGGCGACAGCTATCGAAAGTACCGCGAACAAGTGTCGATGTTGTTCCCGCTGCGCCTGCGAAAACGGTGACTTAAAACAACATCCGTTCTCACTCGCGTCGTCGATCAGCGCTCCCGCTAACGGTTTAGAAAACGCGCGAGCAATTTGTGAAAATGATGCGTGCCGGTCTCGCGGCGCGGCGAATAACGGCCCCGATCATAAAGACGCGAGCGGACACCGCGCTGAACGGCTTCGACTACTTCCTCATCTTCCATTTCCACGCGATGCAAATCGGAGCCAACACCGGTTGATTGTCGATCTTTATCCCAGACGTAGCTGAGGAACGAAACTTTCGTGCGATCAAGCCCGAGCGGATAAACGACGTTCACGGAAATTCCCCACGGATAAAAATTCAGCATCAGATTCGGGAACAACCAGGAATAGAACGCCGCGACGTTCTTGCCGAAATCCGGGTGATCCTTGGGCAACTCGAATGAATCCTTCTTCGATTTGCCGACGCCAATCTGAATCGACCCGTACGGATTCAGGTCGTGACGGTATTCAGCGTAATCCAAACCACTCAAACTCGTGCCGTGCACGTACGGGAGATGAAATTCTTCCAGATAATTGTCGCAATAGAGCGCCCAGTTGGCTTTCAGGAAATAATCGTGTGACGTGGAGGGATCGAAGACTGCGCGGTCAACCGGAAGAAAACTGACTCGCTTATTTAGGGGCTCGATCCATTCCGCGAACGAGAACACCGGATTAAGATTGCAAAACAGAAACGGCCCCCAGCGTTCGAGGGCGACACGCGGCAGGTTGTCCTTCTCGCTTGGAAAATTTGCGACGCCATCGAATTCAGGCATCGACACAAACGAACCATCGAGCGCGAACTTGCGACCGTGATAACGGCAGCGCATTCCTTTGACGTGCCCCTCGCCTTCTACGACGAGCGTACCGCGATGCGTGCAGACATTCGAAAGACAATGCGTTTGCATCTTCTCGTCGATCGTGAGCAACAGCGGCTCATCGAGACAACCTTCAAGCAAAGTGAATGGCCGGACGTGCCCGGCCGTTTTCAATTGCGCGGATTCGCCGACGAATTGCCACGAATGCGTGAAAATTTTCTCCTTGGCGCGTTCGTACCAGACAGGATCGACATAGACCTCCGCGGGCAACGTCTCCGCGTGCGCGATGTCGTCAGCGATCTGAAAGGAAGGTTTGTTGTCCACAGATTTCGCCAGCCTTCGCAATGCTACGGCTCGGCAGGCAGATTTTCGCAGAAACGAGATCAATCAGGAAAGCAGATTGTAGGGCAACCGCTCCGGTTGCCATCCCGGTTCCAGATCGGCAGGCGATGCGCCTGGCCCACAATTCATCGAACTGTCGGTCATGACCTTTGGCGGGAACTTGCCTGGCGAGCTGCTCGTTTTTTGGCCGCCGAATACTCAGGGTTTCCGGGGTTCATCCCGCTTCATTCCGGCACCAGCAGTATAGGCCAAAAGCTTCTGGTTAACAATTCCTAATGCCTTGATATACAGTTGCTTGATGAACTCCAGTTGTTCCTTGACGTCGGGGCACTCAAACCCGAGATGCTCGAGGGTCGCGATGACCGAAAGACTGAGCGCCCCCGCCTTGTCCACTTCTTTGTTCAGATCCTTCAATTGCGCTCGCACCTGCTGCCTCTTTAGCGGCGGCAACGCGTCATACTCAGTCGCGTCCGGTAGTGAGGCGAGACGGATGCACAAATTAGCTAGATAGAGCGTTTCACGCCGCGCGAGATCGAGAACCTTCGGGCGGGCCCAAAACACCACTGTTCTCAGCAAACAATATTGGAACTCGGGCTCCGATTTGGCCAATTCGACGGCACGGCTGCCGGCCGCGCGCAACTGATCACTGAAGGCCTCGATGTCCTTCGGCACGTCGCTTGTCCGGCTGATCTGAGCGTCGGCGCTCTTCATCGCCGCTTCGAGCTTGGCTTGGAGGTCATAGTAGCGGTCCTTGGCGTGGTGGTGGATCTCGAAAGTTCCTTTCCAGGAGTGGACGGTCGCATCAGGCCCCATTCCAATTGCTACCCAGTTTTGGAGACTTCTCGGGTCGAGGGTGCCCTCGATTGTCACGCAATCGCCGCGTGTGACGTTGAAGAAGATTGGGGTAGTGCCAGAATCACTCAGCTTTCCCGATGTCTCAACGGTGCGAGCCGCTTCCATATGCGAGGTGAACGTACCGGTGCGCGCAGCGTCCCACCGGAACATACTTCCGGAACCCGGAGCATCAGGAAGCTGGATTCGCTTAGGGCTTAACTTGCCCTCAGTGGTTATGGTGCCGCTCCCGGCAATGCCCGGATGCTCCACAAATTTGGCGACGACGTTTGACTCGGAATTCCAAGTTCCCAAGGCCATGCCCTCCAAAGCGCCGCCAAGTTTTTCGGGCGAGAAATGCATGAGATCGAACGTGCCGTTCACCGTAGTGCTCCCCTTAGTATCGAGGCTACCACGCTCGGCGTGCATGGTGACGGAGCCGTTCCAAACGCCGGCCCACTGGCCTCTAGCGACCTCCTCAGGCGGCTCGCAGGGCAAATCCGCGGCGATCGCCCGAGTGAGCCACAGCAAAAGAACGCAGCCAACGATGCCAGCCAAACCGCGAATTATCTGAGCCCAGCGTTCCGAGTGCACGACTCGTCCTTTATTCGATGACCGGGAGAAGCGTTAACCACAGATTTGGGACATTTTCGCAGAAAAAAGATCGATCAGGAAAGCAGGAAATCCTTAAGTCAGTAAACCGCTAAATACTTTTAAAAACGTCGAGATATTTAATGCCTGAACCGGTATTGAAAATCACCACCTGCTCGCCGCTGTCGATCTTTTCAGAGGCGCGCAGTTTTTTCAGCGCGGCGAAACAAGCTGCCCCTTCCGGCGCAATGAAAAGACCTTCCGCCGATCCAACTTCGCGGACGGTCCGAATCATTTCCTCATCCTCAACGGCAATCGCGCCGCCTTTCGAGTCACGCAGAATTCGCAGCATCAGAAAATCGCCGATCGCTTTCGGAACGCGCAAACCAGATGCGACCGTGTGCGCATTTGGAAATTCGCCGGCGAATTCTTCTCCAGCTTCGAACGCGCGCACGATCGGCGCGCAACCGCTTGCTTGAACGGAAAACATCCGCGGGCGCTTCTGATCAATCCAACCGAGCTTTTCCATTTCGTCGAACGCTTTCCACATTCCGATCAATCCGGTGCCGCCACCGGTCGGATAAAGAATTACATCTGGCAGTTTCCAATTGAGTTGGTCAGCCAGTTCGCAGCCGAGCGTCTTCTTGCCTTCCACCCGATACGGTTCTTTGAGCGTCGATATGTCGAACCAACCTTCTTTCTCTTTGCGGCGTGCGATTTCCGCGCCGCAATCGGTAATCAGCCCATCGATCAGCGTGACGTGAGCGCCGAGCTTGCGACATTCAATAATGTTTGCACGCGGTGTATCGCGCGGCATGAAAATGTGGGCTTCGAGTCCGGCGCGCGCGGCGTAAGCGGCCAGCGCGCCACCGGCATTTCCAGCACTCGGAACGGCGATTTTCTCCGCGCCGAGATATTTCGCCATTGAAACGGCCACGCTCATTCCGCGCGCTTTGAAACTTTGGGTCGGATTGAGCGATTCGTCTTTGATCCAAAGATCGACATCTAAACCGGCGGCAAATTTCTTCGCCGGCAACAATGGTGTTCCGCCTTCGCCTAACGAGATTGGCTCTGCATCTTTCGGCAGCGGCAACAATTCACGATAACGCCAAAGCGATTCCTCACGTGCTCGCAACGTCTCGCGCAAGCTTGACGGCTTCAAGCCGTCAAGCTTGCCAACGGCGCCAAGATCAATAACCGCAAACAACGGTTTGCCACAAGCGGTACAAAGATTTTGCAACCGCGACCAATCGTGCCGCAGCCCGCACGATGTGCACTCGAGATGCGTCACAAACATAAACAAAGATAGTTCTCCACAAATTTCACAGATTTACACAGATTTTTCGTTTCTTAATCTGCGACAATCTGCGAAATCTGCGGACCGGAATGAACCTTTCGCCGCCAACCCAGGCTCGCCGGCCGTGGTACCGTCCATCGCTGACAACGCAGATCATGATTGGACTTGTCGTCGGCGCATTGATCGGCTGGCTGCAGCCCGATTGGGGTAACAAAGTCTATTTTCTGCGCGACATTTTCATCAACCTGATCAAGTCGATCATCGCCCCGCTGGTTTTCTCCACCATCGTGGTCGGCATCGCCGGCGCCGGCGCATTGAAAAAGGTCGGCCGGATGGGCGTCAAAGCGCTGGTTTATTTTGAAATCGTCACGACCGCCGCGCTTTTCATCGGACTCGCGGTTGTGAATTTCACTAAGCCCGGAGCTGGCGTGACTCTCGCGGCCGGCAACATCGACATCGTCAAGACGATCGAGCAAAGCCATCCCAAAACACTGGTCGAAACAATTGTGCACGCGTTTCCGTCGAGCGTGATCGACGCGATGGTACGTGGCGACGTTCTCCAAATCGTCGCTTTCAGTGTGCTGTTCGCGCTCGCTGTGTCCGCAGTTGGCGAAAAAGGAAAACCGATCGTGCGCGCGATGGACAGTCTTTCGCAGATCATGTTCAAGTTCACCAACTACGTGATGATGTTTGCGCCAGTTGGTGTGGGCGCGGCGATGGCGCACACGATTGGCACGCAAGGACCAGGCGTGCTGGTCAATCTGGGAAAACTGATTCTTTCACTTTATCTAGCGCTTATCATTTTCGTCGTACTGGTTTTTGGAATCGTGGCGTTCATCGTGCGCCTACCGATCCGGCAATTTTTCCGCGCGGTCCGCGAACCAGCGGCGCTGGCCTTTGCGACTACAAGCAGCGAATCGGCGTTGCCGAAGGCGATGCAGGCGATGGAACGATTTGGTGTGCCGCGTCATATCGTCGGCTTTGTCATGCCGACGGGCTATTCGTTTAATCTCGACGGTTCGACGCTGTATCTGGCGATGGCGTCCGTATTCGTCGCGCAGGCTGCCGAGACGACGATGGGCTGGCACATGGGACTCGGCCAGCAAATCACGATGATGCTGACGTTAATGCTCACTTCCAAAGGTGTTGCCGCAGTCCCACGCGCATCACTCGTCATTTTGCTGGCAACGCTAAATACGTTTGTGCCGGCCGGCCTTGGTCCCATCGGCGTGGCGATTATTTTCGGCGTCGATGAGCTGATGGACATGGGTCGCACCTGCGTGAACGTGATCGGGAATTGTCTGGCCACCGTCGTAGTGGCGCGCTGGGAAAAAGAATTCGACGAAAATCGGGCGCGCGTTTTCGGAACGCTGCAGGAAGCAGAACTGGATTTGAAATCCGGCGACGTCGCTTTTGCCGAGGCTGTCCGGCAGGGTGACTGAGATCGAGCCGGTTACATTTACATCTTCAGCGCGGTGCGCAGATGCGGGATGAGACGTTTGCTGAATTCGACCGAATCGCCGGCGGACAAGTGCGACCATTCCGGACAATTGAATCCGGCCAGTTCCGGAAAGTCGGAATAGTAAATGCCGGGCGCGCCGGTCATTTTTAACAGCGGATCCCAAGTTTTTGCGCGCGGCGTTTCGCGATCTTCGAGTTCTTTCAATCCGCCGCTATGTGGAAATCGGACGAAAACAATTTTGCCGCCGCGGGAGCGAATCTTCTCCACCGCGATCGTAATATCGCGAAAACGATTTCCGATCGCCTCCCCAATCTTCGCCATGAACTGTTCTTTTGGAATGTAACTCGGCGGCGGCGGCGGCGTGAAAAGAGGGATCCAGATTTGCTGAATACGCTGCGCCAATTCGCTGCCGGGGCGGGCGCATGCTTCGATCATCCGGGCGCGCCGCTCGCAATCGAGCGTCCCAAAATAGGGCGGAAGCCGCGGCGGGACAAGCGCACCAGGGCGATTTGGAATCGGGAGGCGCTTCAGCAGATCGTCGAGCGTCAGTTCTTCCTGTTTTAGGAAGGCGACCTGTTCTTCCAACGGAAAAGCGAGATACTGGCTCGCGCGTTGGGCCGGTGTTTGGGAATGAAACCGTTTCACCGCTTTTTCGGCGCGCTCCATCGGCGGCGTGCCGGGCGGAGCAAAAAATAAACGCGGAACGACACTACAAATAATGGTGCCGTGGAAGCTTTCATCCTTCGCCAGGTTCGCGAGCAGGGGGTAACCGCAGCCGCCGCCCATCGCCAGTTGCACCGGGCGTTTGCCCAGTCCTTTTTGCAATTCATCAAGATCGAGATCGAACCAGCCGCGCGAATCGCCGATGATCACGATCGACTCGGGCGTGACGGCGCGCCGCCTTAAAGTCCAAAGGTCTTCATTATCATTAAGAGTCGGACCGTAACCAATCGCACGGCAGTACAATTCCCACCCCACGCTCACGGTAATGACAACGAGAACGACGACAACGGCCATGCCTCGCCACGGGACCGGCGGAATCGGCCGCTCGAATTCAAGTGGAGGACCGCCGTGAATTTGTTCGGCGCGCGACGGTTTTCGGAAAAACAACCGTGGAAGGCGAAGTCTTTCCTTAAAATTGGAAATAAATGAACGCATTGCTGGTTCCTTGAGTGAGAATGATTGCGCAGGCCATCAGCGCCCAGGCGGCAGTCACGATCCAGCGCGGCAAACGTGTCACCGCTGTTTCGATGTTACTGTCACGCAGCGAGCAGTGGACGCTGATCATGCCAATCGTGACGAGCGCGACCTGAAGCATTTCGCGGGTGGAGAGAATGGCATCTCCATGGGTGTGCTGGCCGAACATTCCGCCGAGCATTCTACTCGCGATCGTGAAATCAGACGCGCGAAAATAAACCCAGGCGATGCAAACCGCTGCGTAAGTCGCGGCGCCGGCGAGAATGCGCGTGGCGAGATTGTTCGCCCAGGCTTTGTCTTCGAACAAAATGCGAGAGACGCGCTCGATCACCAGATAAGAGCCGTGCAACAAACCCCAGACGACAAAAGTCCAGGCCGCGCCGTGCCAGAGCCCACCGAGAAACATGACAATGACGAGATTTAACGCGGCTCGAAATGGGCGGACCTGATTGCCGCCGAGTGGAATATAAAGATAATCGCGCAGAAAAGTGGAAAGCGAAATGTGCCAGCGCCGCCAGAAATCGGAGAAACCGATCGCGGCGTAAGGAAAACGGAAGTTGTCCTTCAAATGAAAACCAAGAGTCAAAGCAGCGCCGATCGCGCAAGTCGAATAACCGGCGAAATCGAAAAAGATTTGTCCGGCAAACGCGATCACGCCCGCCCAGGAATCGAGCGCTACAAGCGGGCCGGCATAACCGAAGACGCGATCGGCCGAACCGGACAGCAAAGTGTCGGCGAGCACAATTTTCTCGAATAACCCGAGGGTCATCATTGCAACTCCCCAAAGAAATTGACCGGCACGCAGAGGCTGTGGTCTGACCAGTTGCGGGAGAAAATCTCCGGCGCGCACGATTGGACCGGCAACAAGCTGCGGAAAAAATGAAACGGCGAGAATAAAATCGCGCAACGATCTCGTCGGCTGCAAAACGCCGCGATAAATGTCGAGCGTGTAAGAAAGTGAATGGAAGGTGTAGAACGAAATGCCAACCGGCAAAAGAATATCCAGACGCGGCGGCTGATAGATGATTCCGATGTGCGCGAGCAGCCATTGGAAATTTTGGAGCAAGAAATTTCCATATTTGAAGAACCCGAGCATGCTCAGGTTCATGCAGACGCTCGCGACCAGCCAAACGCGCCTTTTGTGTCGATCTTTGGCTTTGCCAATTTGCCGCCCGAGCCAGAAATCCATTGCCGTGGTGGAGAACAAAAGGGCAGCGAACGGCGGATTCCAGGCGCCGTAAAAAATGTAGCTGGCAACAACCAGCAGATTTTTCCGCGCCGTCCAAGAACCGATGCTCCAGTAAAGCGTGACGACGATCACGAAGAAGACGACGAAAGTGAGCGAGTTAAAAAGCATGGCGAAAGTCCGACCGAATTACACTGCCGAGACGAGCAGCCGATTTAGGTCAGCCATATTGAGCGAAATTTGTAGCGGCTATCGCGACATCCTGCAAGATCGACAAATCGCAGTCGACCCTTGAATATGGCGGCGACCCTCACCTCAATCCTCTCCCTGATTGAGGGAGAGGAAGTCGCGAAGCGGCAGGTGAGGGTTTATGTCTGATGGAACTCGTTTTCCTTTTTGCGCCGGGCGCGGGCGCGCCGTCAACACATCCGTGGATGCAGCGTTGGAAACAAAGGCTTATCCAAATTGGTGACGTCGAGACGTTCGATTATGATTACATGCGCGCGGCACGAAAACGTCCCGATCGCTTGCCGCAATTAATCGCAGCGCATCGCGCAGCTTTCGCCAAAGTGCGCGCGAAAACATCCGGGTCAATCATTCTGATCGGCAAGAGCATGGGCGGACGCATTGGTTGTCATGTCGCTTTGGGAGAGAACGTGAATGGCGTTGTCTGCCTCAGTTATCCACTCTGCGGCGGTGGCGACCGTTCGAAATTGCGCGATCAGGTCTTGCGAGATTTGCGCACGCCAATTCTTTTTGTCCAGGGCACACGCGACCCGCTTTGTCCTTTGGATTTGCTCGAATCCGTTCGATCAAAGATGACCGCGCCGAATTTTATTCACGTCGTCGAAGGCGGCGATCATTCCCTCCTCGTCCGCAAAAAGGATTTGGCCGGCGAGACGCAGAACGATGTCGATCAACGAATTCTAGGTGCGATTGCAACCTTCGCGAACGAAGTCAGCAAGCAAAGACAACAGTAAGAGATTTCTCGACTTCGCTTGAAATGACAATCTCTAGCTAACTTAGCGGGAGCCAGTTGCCCGGTTGCGGCACGAGCTTCGTGCCGTTGAGGGAGAGATACGTGTATTCCTGCAACAGCCGTTCGTAATCGGAGAGAAGCTTCATCGCGTCGTTCGGCTTCAGAAAATCGGTCTTGATCGCGATATCGACTTGCGATTTGAGCAATCGCATCAATTCGACTTTGTCCCACTGCGTCATCGCGAGCACTTCGCCGATGGTGCTGCCTTCAATGACTTCTTCAATGTACCAGCCGGATTCTTCATCGGGATCGAGAAAGACGTGCGCTTCGGTAACGCGGCCGAACAAATTGTGAAGGTCGCCCATGATGTCCTGGTACGCGCCGACCATGAAGACGCCGAGATAATAAATTTCGCCGGGAATGACGCGATGAAGCGGGAGCGTCTCGCGCACATCCTGCAAATCGGTGAACTTGGAAACCTTGCCGTCTGAATCGCAGGTAATGTCAACGATGGTGCCCTGTCGATCCGGCGGAGTCGTCAGGCGATGGATCGGCATGATTGGAAAAAGCTGACCGAGCGCCCAGTGATCGAGGAGCGATTGGAAGACGGAAAAGTTGCAGATGTATTGATCACTCAGCGTTGTCTCCAATTCCTTCACTTCCTCGGGTACAAACTTCAGGCCGCGGTGCATGTTCGCGATCTGTTGGGCAAGCTGCCAGTAAACGGTGTCAATTTTCGCCTTCGATTCGAGATCGAGCAGACCGAGATTGAACGTCTCCTGCGATTCTTCCTTGATTTGTTGAATGTCGTGCAAACTCTCAATGCGATTGCCGCGCTTGAGCCGCTGTTTCACATCGAGAATGTCGTGAACGAGTTTGTGATCTTTCTCAGTCCCTTCGACTCTGATCTTCGGCGCGGTCTTCTCGATAGAACTGAATGCCTCGACCACCAGCACCGAATGATGCGCGACGACGGCGCGTCCGCCTTCATTGACGATGGCCGGATGCGGGACGCCTTCGGAATCGCACACGTCCATGATGTTCCAGACGACGTCATTGGCATATTCCTGAAGCGAATAATTGGCGGAGCTGTCGAAATCGCTGCCCGAACCGTCGTAATCAACGCCGAGACCGCCGCCAACATCAAGATATCCGAGCTCGTGGCCGAGCTTCGAAAGTTTTGCGTAATACCGGGCGGCTTCGCGCACCGCGCGTTTGATTGTGGAAATGTCGGGAACTTGTGAGCCGACGTGAAAATGAATCAGCTTGAGGCACTGCGCGAAGCCCGCCTCTTTCAACATTTGGCTGGCGGCGACGAGATTGGTCGTGTCGAGACCGAACTTGGCGTTCTCGCCGCCGCTCGGTGACCATTTGCCGGAACCTTTGCTGTGCAGCCGCACCCGAATCCCGATGACCGGCTCGACACCAACTTCTTTTGCGGCGCGAATGGTTTGCTCAAGTTCTTCCAGTTTCTCGACGACGATAACGACTAACTTTCCAAGTTTGCGACCGAGAAGCGCGATGCGAATGAAAGCCTGGTCCTTGTAACCGTTGCAAATGATCAGACTCTCCGCGTCCTTGTGCATTGCGAGCGCGGCAACCAATTCCGGCTTGCTACCCGCTTCGAGTCCAAAATGAAATTGCTGGCCGGCATCGACAATCTCTTCGATGACTTCGCGCAGTTGGTTGACCTTGATCGGGAAGACGCCCCGATATTGACCGCGATAGTCGAATTCCGTGATCGCGTTTTGGAAAGCGAGGTTGACCGATTCGACGCGGTGACGGAGCAGATCCTGAAAGCGAATGACGAGCGGAAAACTGAGACCGCGGGTGCGGGCTTCATTTACAACTTCGAGAATATTTATGCTGCCGCCGTTTTCCTGAAGCGGTTTGGCAACAACGTTGCCTTCGGCGTTGACGGTGAAATAACCGCTACCCCAGCCATCAACATTGTAAGTCGCGATTGCGGACTCGACGTCCCAGTCTTTCATCTCTTCTTTAGCGCGCGGCGCCAAACCGCAGACGAATAATGATTCAGCGCGCCCAACATGCAAGAAAAGCGTGCAAAAATTTTGCCAACTTATTCACAATTTTGACGGCAGCTTGTTTTTCCGGGCCGCGCGGATAACGTTCGCCGGGGATGAATAAAACGGTGATCGAAGTGCAGGTCCGCGCGGTGTTGCCGACAAGTGGCGGGTGCGCGGTTTTCATTGGGAACAACGACAAGGTTTTTATTATCTATGTCGATCAAACGGTCGGGAGCGCCATCACCATGTTCATGCGCGACATCACCAAGGAACGCCCGCTCACGCACGACCTGATGGCGCACCTGATGACGGCGCTCGGCGCGAAAGTCGAGCGCGTGATCATTAACGACCTGAAAAACGCGACCTACTATGCGCGAGCGATTATTCGGGCGGAAAACGAATTGCAGCAGAAAAAGATCATCGAGCTGGACGCGCGGCCAAGCGATTGCATCGCTATCGCCACCCAACAGAAAGCGCCGATTTACGTCAGCCAGGAAGTTTGGGATGAAGTCGATGACATGAGCGACGTCCTCCGCAAAATGGAGGAAGAAGGGCTCAAGCCGGATCCCGAAACCGAGTCCGAAGACTAGCCTTTTGGCGGGTTTGCCGATCAGAAGCGCAGTTTTACTTCGCTTTCGTGCTGCTCGGTCGGACAGGGCGCATTCAACGGCACATCGGTTTGCGCTGCGCTCGCCTGAACCAGCTGATTGTCGATCAAGTATTTCTCGACTTCTTCACCACTGGCATCGGCCAACATTTTGCCGTTGATTTCAACGCAGGGTGAAAGCGGCTGGCCGCTCTTCGTTTCCATCTCCCAACGAAAGGCTGGGTTTTGGATGATGTCCTTTTCCGTGTAAGGCAAATTATACTTGGCGAGCACGGCACGAACTCCAGCACTCCAGCCACAATAGGTTTTCAGGTAAGCAATGATTTGGGGCGTATCCATTTGTCACGAACATAACACAGCGACCGGAAATTTCAGCCCCAACACATCCAGATCGCTTTTTTTACGAATATAAGATCGACAAGACGCCGGCGACTTGACTAAAAGCCCTGCCGGGAGCTCCGATTTTCCCTGAGGCCGTGTTTGGCGGAGCTCCCGGCGCCCTAAATTCTAAATTTTGTGCCGGATCGGCCTGAGCGATTGGGTCAACTTTTGTAAACCAAGTTCGAGGCGCGTCTTAACCGTGCCGAGCGGGGCGCGAGTGACGGCCGCAATTTCGCGGTGACTCATTCCGGCAAAGAACGCCAGCTCGAGCGCTTCGCGCTGATGACGCGGCAGCACATTGAGCCGACGATGGAGAAAATGCCGCAAGTCGGAGCGCGAGATGTTGTCGCCGAACGAATGATTGTCCGGGCCCGAGGCCGGCTGTTCGTTGAGATGCTCCTGGTAACGTTCTTTTGCGCGACAATAAGCCTGCTTCCGGCGAAGCCGATCGATCGCACGCCGGCGCGCGAGTGTGACAACCCAGCCAAGTAACTTGCCGGCGTTGGGCGAATAATGGTCGGCCTCGTGCCAGATCTGCAGCAGGATGTCCTGCAATACATCGTCAGCGTCCCCTTCCTCATGCACGACATTGCCGATGACCGATTTCAGTCTGCCGCCGTGGCGCGAATAAAATTCGTGCAACGCTTCGGGTCGATGGTCAGTGATGGCTTCCATGAGCGCTTCATCGGAAACCATTGCGCCGTTTGCGGTGCTGTACTGCAAAGTTGGATTCAACATAAGTCCTTCCCTAACGAGTTTTTGTCGTTCCTTTCATCGCGCTTGTTTGCGTAACTCCAACGATGAGAAACCCAGAGCGGATGCGCAATCGGGCTGCACACCGGTTCGGCAGTAGGTCAAATCCTTAGACGCGTTGGGTTTGGAAAGCGTCGATCAAGCGGCCGGACGAAATTGCATCGCGAACTTGCGAAATCGCGTGGAAAACTTTTCCCGCGGTCGAGCGGTCGTTTTTCGCGGCAAAGTCTCTTCCTCTGGCAACATCGACATCCGTGTCAGCACTTCGTCGGTCGGAATCACCCAATCCATTGGAATCGAATGGCAATTCCGAGTTGGGCAGATCAAGCGTAACGGTCCGGTGCCGCGCGTGCCGCCGACAACGAGAACATCGCGTCCTTCAATGATCTGACCACAGGCAAGGCAGTAACGCTTGTCGTCGAGCGAGTGCCATTTCCGGAAGCGATCGAGTCGCTGCAGAATCTCCAATTTCTCCGTGCCGGAGAGTACGATGGGAGCGAGCAGTTGCATCGCGATGGAGAATCGCAGATGAGCGAGCCGCTACGCAATCAGACGAACGGCGCATTCAATTATAGGTGAAAACCTGATAATCGAAGCCGCCTGCTCGCTGACTACCGGGCAAATCATGTTGTCGGGAGATCCAGCCCCAGGCGGCGCGCACTTTTCTTCATAAAACCCACATCCAGTCGAGGCGAGGTGCGCGTTTTGAGGGTGGATGAAAAAGGCTAAAGGGTTCAGTTCAAATGGAAGGCATGCTGTTGATTCAACGATGGGGGCGATGGAACGGATGGACCTTTACTGTGCTGCGCATCCGGGCAGTCCGTCAGCGGCGCGCCGACCGCAGCTGTTCCTTCGCAGTCACCTTTGGATCGCGCTCCTGGGTCCGAGCGTGGAGGAAGGAATTGTTGGCATCGGCGCAACGGTCGAAGCGGCGCTTCGGGCCTTTGACGCCCAATATCTCGCCGGTCTACGTCCGCCGGCCGAAGCGCTCCGCCGCGGACTCTATAATTCAAGACTGACCAGGGCCTGATTCTCGGTCGCTTGCGGCGCAATAAGCGACGATCCGGCACAAAACGATCCCGGCCGGCACGATCAATGACAACGTGTGCCGGTAGATCTGGGTTTGATTCGCGCAAGAATCCGGCGAGCTCTTCCGATTTGCCGAATTCTTATCGCGCGATCCAGGCGTTGAGCGCCAGCCCGGTCATCAACGAAACTGCGGTCGTCGTTGCGCAAGCGCGCTCAATTCTGGCTGAACGCAAAATTCTTAGCGGTTCGGGAACCGTTTCCGCGAACAGCTATTGCGTCGGCGGCCAGAGCGCACTCAACATCGGGAAAAAACTTGAAGACCTGGTCCAGGCAGGCGGTTTCAAAGATGGGCCGGAGATTTTCTTGCATCGCGGCGAGCGAAAATTCACCACCGTATTCCTGAGTATTCTGCATTCCGTCGATAAGAACGGCCAGGCCGGAGCTGTCCAAATAGGTGACCTTGGAAAGATCGACGACCACGCGTTTGGGTTTGTTCGCAACAATCGCACGAAGCGATGCAGCGACCTCTGGCGAGAGGTGGAAATCGATTTCACCATCAAGCGTCAGTACCTTTGCCGTTGGCATTTCCGTCCGCCTGCGTGACGCTACGCTCAGCCGTCGATGCCGCAATCGGACAACTATCTGGCCTTCTTATCCTTAAAATCCCTACGCGACGAAAGGATAACGTTGAAACGACGCGGTCGTTAGCTGGGTTTCTTTCCCCGCGTTTGGGCTTGCGGTGATGTTGCGCCTAGGCATCTGAGAGAGTTCAGGCTAGAGTAAAGGCGCGGCTTGGGGCCGCCGAAGCCGCGCATCATTAATAAATGAGGGCCATGCCCGCGAACAGAAAGACGAAAAGCTCGGGTGCGAAGCGCCCATCCGTTAAGCGCAACCCCAAACCGCAGTTCGGCGCCGATGGCGCTACAGAAAAAGAGAAATCATCGGCACTTTGCCCGATTGTGGGAATTGGCGGTTCGGCCGGCGGATTTGAAGCAGCAATGGAATTCTTGCGCCAGTTGCCATCGAAAACGGGGATGGCTTTTGTGATCGTGCAACATCTCGATCCGCATCACGCCAGCCGGCTTTCCAATTTGCTCGGCAAAGTCACGGCGATGCCAGTCAGCGAAGTTACAGGAACAACGACACCAAGACCAAACACCGTTTATGTGCAACCGCCGAACAAATGCGTCATCGCCAAAAATGGCGCGCTCACATTGGTTCGACGTGAAGAACGGCTCAACGTTGCGATCGACCACTTTTTTGAATCGCTCGCCGAAGAATGTGGATCGCGCGCCATCGGCGTCGTGCTCTCTGGAAGCGGCAGTGACGGCACGGCCGGTTTGCGCGCGATCAAAGCGGCCGGGGGTTTGACGTTCGCCCAAAATGAGGAGAGCGCCAAGTTCGACGCGATGCCGCGGAGCGCGATTCGCGCGGGGTTCGTCGATCTTGTTCTGACGCCGCGAGAAATCGCACGGGAAATCGAGCGCATTTCCAATCATCCCTATATCCGCCGGCCGCTGAGCGATCCGGAAGAAATCGAAAAGGCCGCCTACAAACAGGCGGACGATCTGGGCCGCATTTTTCTGTCTCTGAAAAAGCAAATGGGCGTCGATTTCAGTGCCTACAAGGAAAGCACGCTGATTCGACGGATCCAGCGGCGGATGGCGCTGCACCGGATCGACAAGATGAGTCAATACGCGCGGTTTATGCGCGACAACAAAAGAGAAATCGAAGCGCTCTTTGACGATCTGCTTATCAGCGTGACTCGGTTTTTCCGGGACGAAGCCCTCTTCCGCGCCTTGAAGAAACGTTTCTTGCCGGCGCTGCTCAAAAATAAAAGCAACGATCGACAACCTGAGCTTCGCGCGTGGGTGCCGGGTTGCGCCAGTGGCGAAGAAGTTTATTCGCTCGCGATATGTATTTTGGAAACGCTCGGCCGCGGTCCTTCCAAAATACGCATCCAGATTTTCGGCACCGATCTAAGCGAATCGGTGATCGAACATGCGCGGCTGGGAATTTATTCCAGCGCTATCGAAAAAGATGTTTCGCCGGCGCGACTGAAACGTTTTTTTGTGAAGCGGGACGGCACTTATCAAATCCATCGCAACGTGCGCGACATCTGCACGTTTGCCCGTCAAAATATCACGGCCGATCCGCCATTTTCACGGCTCGACCTGATCAGTTGCCGCAACGTGCTCATTTACTTGAGCGCGGAACTGCACAAGCGCTGCATCCCGCAGTTTCATTACGCCCTCAATCCCGGCGGCTACTTGATTCTGGGACCGGCCGAATCGGTGGGCTTGTACGACGAGCTTTTCAAATTGGCGGACAAAAAAAACAAAATTTACGCGAAGACTGTCGTTACTACGCCGCGCATGGCAGACCTCATCCCGCAGCGTGGCCTTGGACTTTCGCATCTCGGGGAAAGATCGACAGCCGGCGCTGGCGCAGATTTCGGGGGCGATCTTTTGAAAGTGGCCGACCGCATTATGCTCGGTGCCTACTCGCCGGCAGCGGTCGTAATCGACCACGACATGCACGTGCAACAATTCCGCGGCCGGACCGAGTTGTTTCTCGAACACGCACCAGGTCCGGCCACATTCAATCTCCTGCGACTGGCGCGGCCGACCCTGGTGCCAGACCTGCGCGCCACAATTCATCGCGCGATCAAAACGAACCAGCCTGCCCGGAAAGAGCGGGCGAAAGTTAAGCTGAGCGGCCGAACCTACGAAATAAATATTCAGGCGGTGCCATTCAAAATCCCCGGCACCGACAAATCGTGGCTGCTGGTTATTTTTGATGAGACCACCAAAGGGACTAAACGTGAAAAGCTGCCACGCGCTCTGGGAAAAACGGGGACGGAGCGTGAAGTGGGCGAATTGCGGCGGGAATTGGCCGTTTCGAAGGAATCGCTCCAAGCCATCATCGAAGAACAGGAGGGGACCAATGAAGAATTGAAGTCGGCCAACGAAGAAATCGAGTCGAGCAACGAGGAGCTGCAATCGACCAACGAAGAACTGGAAACGGCCAAGGAAGAATTGCAATCGACCAATGAAGAGCTGACCACGTTGAACGAAGAGCTGAGCAATCGAAATCTCGAGATGATGCAACTGACGGGCGAGCTAAACAATTTGCTGGCCAGCATTCAAATGCCAATCGTGATGGTGGACAATGCGTTGACGGTGCGGCGGGCAACGCCGGCGGCGCGTGGCGCTTTTAATATTTTGCCGACCGATATCGGGCGCCCATTGAGCGAACTGCGGCCGAACATTGACGTGCCCGACCTGGAAAATATTTTACGCGAAGTGATCGAGACGTTGAGCACACGCGAGCGCAAAGTGACCGACAAGGACGGCCGCCAGTATTCACTGCGAATCCGGCCTTACCGCACAACCGATAATAAGATCGACGGCGCTGTTCTCACCCTCATCGACATCGATGGAAACAGCGAACGCGGTTCGCGGCGAAAAAGGCAGTAGCCGAGCAACGATGAAAAAGCAGCCACAGCCCGCCCGGAAGGAAAAACGATCGACCCGTAACGGTGCCGAGCCCAATTCAAACAGCAGGCGTGACCGAGGATCGTCCATTCATGGGCTGCGCCATCCCAAGACCGAACTGGAATCAGCCATCCAGCGATACGTCGACCTTTACGATTTTGCGCCGATCGCTTACGTCAGCTTTGACCGCGCCGGCCGCATCGAGGAAGCGAATCTCGCTGCAACCGAATTGCTGAGCGAGCCGCGGGACCTGTTAATTGGACGACCGTTTGCGTTCTACGTCGCGGATCTGGATTCGCTTCTCCGCCACCTGCTTTATTGCCGCACTTCGCAGCAACAGGTGAAGACGGAACTGCTATTGAAAAGCAGAAAGGGCGAACAGATTCCGGCGCTGCTTTTGAGCACTCCGATCACTTCGACGGCGAGAAACGGCGCATTGCTCTATCAAACCGCCATTATTGATTTGCGCGACCGCAAAATGACGGAGGAAGCGTTGCGCGCGAAGGAGGCCGAATTGGAAGAAATTATCAATCGCACGCCTTTCATGCTTACTCGCTGCACTCGCGATCTCCGCTTCCGATTCGTCAGTCGCACCTACGCCGAGATGCTTGGCCGGCCTGCGGAAGAAATCAGCGGCAAGCCGATCATTGAAATCGTGGGCAAAAAAGCTTTTAAGACGATTTTGCCTTACGCCGAAAAAGTACTGCGGGGACAGCGGGTCGAATACGAAACCGAAGTTTCTTACCGTGCAGCTCGACCGCGCTCGATGCATTGTGTTTATACGCCCGATCGCGATGGGAAAGGCAATGTGATCGGATGGTTTGGTTCGATCATTGATGTTACTCAGCGCAAGCAGGCGGAAGATGCGCTGCGCCAATCAAAAAACCTTTTGGAGAAGCGAGTCCGCGCACGAACCGCGGAGTTGCACGGGGCAAACGAGGAACTGAAAACCGAAATCAGCCGGCGCAAGGGACTCGAAGGCCAGATTCTCGAAATCAGCGATCGCGAGCAGGAACGGCTCGGTCAGGAATTGCACGACGGACTTTGCCAGCAACTGACGGCGATCGGGTTCCTGGCCCGCGCCACCGCGCTGCGGTTAAAGAATCATCGCGTGGTGCAAACGGACGATCTGGAAAAAATCGCGCAGTTAATCAACAGCTCGGTCATGGACGCCCGCAATATCGCGCGCGATCTGCACAAGGAAGAGATCGACGCCGCCGAATTTCCCTCCGCGCTGCGAAATCTGGTCGAAAGAAAAATTTGGCGAACATCCTGCCGGCTCGACTTGAAAACGGAAGTGAACATTGAAGACGACAACGTTGCCTCGCAGCTTTACCGCATCTTGCGGGAAGCGCTTATCAACGCAAACAAACATGCTCGCGCCACCCAAATATTGTTGGAGGTCAGGCGTCTCAAAAGCGACCTCGTCTTCAGCGTGACCGACAACGGCGTCGGATTTAACACGAAAACAAAGACCGGCCACGGTTTGGGCTTCCACATCATGAAGTACCGCGCCGAATCGATCGGTGCTCGGTTAGAATTCGAGTCTCTCAAGAAAGGCGGCGCGCGTGTCGCCTGCTACTTGCCGATGACGATCACCAAATGAAAAGCGCGACCACAATAAAGGAAAGTTCGAAACCGAGCTCCAAGTCGGGGCGCGCAAAACGCATCGTCATCGTTGACGATCATCCGCTGTTTCGAAAAGGACTCGAACAGTTGATCAACAGTTCGGACGACGCTTTCAATATCTGCGGTGAGGCGGGAGACGCGGCCGAAGGCATGAGCGTGATTCGACAATTGAAGCCTGATCTGGCGATTCTCGATCTTAGTTTGCCCGGCGCCAACGGGATCGAGCTGATCAAGAATATCCGTGCTGAATTCCAAAAGCTACCGGTGCTTATTCTCTCGATGCACGATGAATCGCTCTACGCACTGCGCGCATTGCGCGCCGGCGCGCAGGGTTACGTGATGAAACAGGAGGCGCTCGAAAATGTGATCAGAGCGATCCGCGAAGTGCTTGCCGGCCGGCCGTATCTCAGCCACGACATGTCGGCGAAACTGATCACCAATTTCGCGAGCGGATCCAATCAGGCGAACCCGACTGATAAGCTGAGCGATCGCGAGCTCGAGATCCTCGAATTGTTCGGGAAAGGCCGCGACGTTCATGAAATCGCGCGGGCATTGCACATCAGCGCCAAAACGGTGGAGACGCATCGCGCGCACATCAAAGAGAAATTGAATTTGAAGAACGCCCGCCAGGTGACTCGGTTTGCGGTGCAATGGTTGGAAGCCCAGGCGTGAAGAAGATTTATCGAATTAAAGATTTAGTGATTTAACGATTGAGTCATGGATAGACTCGATCAAGCCAAACGATTGCAGGATCGAACGAAGAAGTTTGCCGTTCGCGTTATCAAAGCATTTACAAGACTCCCGAAGAATGAAGCGACGCGAACGGTTGATCGGCAATTTCTTAGATCAGGTACTTCGCTTGCAGCCAACTACCGAGCCGCCGCGCGCGATCCGCTGCCGACTTTATTT
>Ga0209804_1000636_pt1 | contig 26747 bp, 19 predicted proteins | sample GraSoiAngelo_139_FD_185896 | JGI IMG/M metagenome (GOLD analysis project Ga0209804, IMG submission 185896) | Grasslands soil microbial communities from the Angelo Coastal Reserve, California, USA - 14_0929_12_20cm (SPAdes) (version 2) | ecosystem: Environmental > Terrestrial > Soil > Grasslands ... | reverse complement strand
CGAACGTGCATGGACGCGGGTTAACGATGAAGCCGCTAATTTCCAACGTTGAATCGTTCAACCTGATTAACGCTGACGGGAAATCGATTCGCTCTTCACGCGACGAAAACCACGAATTGTTCCGACTCGCGATCGGTGGTTACGGGCTGTTTGGGTTAATCGAGAGCGTAACGCTTCGTCTCGTTCCCCGGCAAAAACTGCGACGTGTAGTCGAGATAATTCGAGCGAGTGATCTGCCCAAGCGGTTTGAAGAGCGAATCGCGCAAAATTTTCTTTATGGCGACTTTCAGTTTTCAGTCGACGAAAAATCGACGGACTTTCTCCAACGCGGCGTGTTTTCTTGTTACCAGCCGATCGACGAACGCGAACCGATCGTCGCTAAGAAGGAGCTACGCGACGACGATTGGCTGGAGCTCCTGCGGTTGGCTTACACGGACCGCGGGAAAGCTTTCAAGCGTTATAGCGATTACTATTTATCGACAAACGGACAGACTTATTGGTCCGACACGAATCAACTTGGCGCTTATCTGCCGAATTATGCGCAGAAGATCCGGGGTCAGATCGGCGGAGATGAATCGAGCCTGATCATCACTGAGATTTACGTGCCGCGAGGAGACCTTCCCGACTTTTTAGCGCAAGCGGCAGAGCTCCTGCGCTCGAATCGCACAATCCTCATCTATGGCACAGTCCGGTTAATCGAAAAAGATAATGAGAGCTTTTTGGCTTGGGCCAAAGAACCTTACGCGTGCATCATCTTTAATTTGCTCACGTTCCACACATCGGACGGCATTGAAGCGTCCGCGCGCGCCTTTCGCGGCTTGATTGATTTGGCGATAGCCCGCGCCGGAAGCTATTATCTGACTTACCATAAATTCGCAAAATCAGAGCAGGTCATGGCGTGCTACCCGCAGTTCAAACAATTTCTGGACCTCAAAAGAAAGTACGATCCGACTGAGCGCTTTCAGAGTGATTGGTATCGCCATTATCGGAAGCTTTTCGCGCGCTCGTGAATTCCCTGTCATGTTGAGCGAAGCGAAACACCTCTGAATACTTCGGTTAGTTTCGCTTCTAATTACGAACTGAGATTCTTCGCTTCGCTCAGAATGACATACTAGAATGGCTTTTCATGCAGCCGTTCGCAATCATTGCCTTGGTTCTGATTCTGACGCGCGTCGTCACTGAACTGTGGCTGAGCGGACTGAATCAGCGTCACGTGCGGGAGCGGGCGAATGAAGTGCCGTTTGCATTTCGCGGCGTCATCGACGCGGCGATGTATCGCCGTTCGGTTGATTACACACTAGCCAAGGGCCGCTTTGGAGACATCGTCAACGTGTTCGATACCGTGGTACTCATCGCGGTACTGTTTAGCGGCCTGTTGCCATGGGCGTTTGGAAGATTCAGCGTGAACCTTGGCATGTCGATCCTGGCCATGGTTGGATTTCTATTTTTTACAGGCATCGCGTTGAGCATCCCGGGATTGCCTTTCGCCTGGTATGCGCAATTCAAAATCGAACAGCGATTTGGCTTCAACACCACAAGCATGAAGACGTGGATCGCTGATCGTATCAAGGGATTATTCCTCGCATTGCTGCTCGGCTATCCGCTGCTTCTGCTGGTGTTGAAACTGATCGAATGGACTGGCACGAACTGGTGGCTTTGGGCTGCGGCGGTTGTCATCGCCTTCCAATTGCTTCTGCTGCTGATCGCGCCGGCGATCATCATGCCGCTTTTCAACAAGTTCACGCCACTGCCCGAAGGAGAATTGCGCCAACGCCTTTTTGCACTGGCGCAGCGTACCCATTTTCCTACGCGCAGCATCGAAGTGATGGACGGGAGTAAACGCTCGCGCCACTCCAACGCCTTCTTTACCGGCCTTGGACGTTTTAGAAAAATCGTGCTGTTCGACACACTGATCGCACAACTCACCGAGCCGGAGCTGGAATCCGTACTAGCGCATGAAATTGGCCATTACAAAAAACGCCACGTAATCAAGATGCTGAGCGTTTCCATGGCCGGCGTCGTCGTGGCGTTCGCGGCAACAGCCTGGCTGGCACGCCAGCAGTGGTTTTATCGCGCGTTTGGTTTCACGTATCAGGGAGGCTTTGCCGCCGCACATTTCGTTCCCGCCATATTGCTGTTCGCGATGCTGGCGGGGACAATCAGCTTTTGGTTTTCGCCGCTGGTTCACGTCTGGTCGCGCCGTTTCGAATACGAGGCGGACGCATTTGCCCGTGTCGCGATGAGAGAGACGCAGTCGCTGATTCAAGCGCTCCGCAAACTGACCAAAAACAACCTGAGCAATCTCACGCCACACCCGCTCTACAGCAGCTTTTATTACTCGCACCCGACTCTGCTGGAACGGGAACGCGCTCTGGGAATAGAGGGTTAGGGCTAGCAGCGGATGTCTTGTAGATTCCCCGCGTTGCATTTTCTTGTCATGTTGAGCGAAGCGAAACATCTCTGGTTATTCTCTGACACGTTGTGGAATAAATGACCTGAGATTCTTCTCCCGCGACTGCGGGATCAGAATGACAAGGTTCCTACTATGTCGAAAGTCATTGTTGTTGGGGCGGGAATTAATGGTGTCACCGCTGCAATCGAATTAAAGAAACGCGGACACCATGCGATTCTGATCGATCCAGGACCGTTACCGCATCCGCTGGCGGCATCCACTGACATCAGCAAAGCGGTTCGCGCAGCTTATGGCGCGGATGAAGACTACATAGAGCTAGCAGAACGCTCGATCAAACTGTGGCGCAAATGGAATGAAGAATTTGGAATTGAACTGTATCACGAGACTGGCGTGATGTTCGTGCGCCGTCGGGAGATGAAGCCCGGCGATTTCGAATACGAAAGTTTCAAAACACTACAACAGCGCGGGCACAAGGTTGAGCGCATGAATTCAGCGCAACTGTGGAGGCGGTTTCCAGTCTGGAATCCTGAATTGTTCCGAGATGGTGTTCTTGAGTTCGAAGCGGGTTATGCGGAAAGCGGTCGCGCGGTCGCGACGTTAATCCAACGCGCGGAGTCCATCGGCGTCGAACTTCGCCGCAGCAGCCGTTTCGCCCATTTGGATGAACGTGATCACCGCATTGAGGGAATTATCCTCGACAACGGAGAGCGCATCGCGGCCGATCGCATTGTGATGGCGGTTGGCGCGTGGTCACCGTATCTGCTGCCGTTCACAAAAAAATTCTTCCGCGCCAGGGGCCAGCCAGTGTTCCACTTGAAACCTCCGCGACCTGATCTCTTTGCATCTGAGCGTTTCCCCGTATTTGGCGCGGACATTACGACCACGGGATATTACGGATTTCCTCTTAATCGTGATGGCCTCGTGAAGATCGCAAACCACGGGCCAGGACGCGAGATGTCTCCCGAATCTCCCCAACGCGCAGCCACTTCCGAGGATGAAGAAAACCTGCGCAAGTTTTTGTCATGGGCCTTGCCCGAACTCGCCGAGGCGCCAATTGTTTATACCCGCGTGTGCATGTACTGCGATACCCACGATGGAAATTTTTGGATAGCGCCCGATCCGGAACGTGAAGGACTCGTGATCGCCGCCGGCGATTGTGGACATGGATTTAAATTTGCGCCGGTGCTTGGCGAAATTATTGCGGATGCCGTCGAGCAGAAATCCAATCCGATTCTGGAAAAATTTCGGTGGCGACCGGCAGTGCCTGTAGGAACCGGAACAGACGTCGCGCGTTTCCAGAGCAACCATGAATCGGCAACTGATCCTTGAAAAGAGGACAGAGAGTCTGAATCAAATCGCACCTATCGGACGGCAACCACGCGGCGATACAACGCCTCATATCGAGGGACAACGCGAGCGGCTGAGAATCTTTCCCTCACGCGAGTGCGACTTCGTTCACCGAGTTCACGGGCCAGATTTGGAGATTCGACCAACGCGTCTAAGGCAGCAGCCGCGGCGGTTACATCACCAAAAGGATATAGCGGACAAGCGTCACCTATCACTTCGGGAATACCGCCGACACGAAACGCGACGACAGGTTTGCCATAAAATGCCGTCTCGAGAATGCTCAGCCCGAAGCTTTCGTATTCGGATGTGTAGAGTCCGGCATCCGCGGCTTCTAAATACTCTTCCACCGCAGCTGTGTTCTGGCGAACAATGACGCTGTCGCGGAGTTTCAATTCGTCGAGCAGTGGCTCGTAAGGCTCAAAAGCGTCGCCTGCTAAAATGAACAATCGAAGGCGCGCTCGGTTCTTCGACATCGCAATCGTGCGCAGCAACAGATCGATGCGTTTGACGGGTCGCAAATTCGACATGTGTAGGACAAGAAATTTATCGGTTACGCCGAAATCGCCTCGAACTTCTTCGCGGCTCCTCTTCGGTTTATTCGGAGTGAAGAAATTCGGAATCACTTCAATCGGTCGCTTCAAACGAAAAACTTCCTGAGTTTCGTTCCGAAGACTCTCTGACACTGCGGTCACCGCGTCGGAATGCACAAGGGCGTGCTCGATGGCGGTGCGGTAGTCAGGATCCTGGCCGAGCAGAGTGGTATCGCTTCCGTGCAAAGTTGTGACGATACGCGGAGCTGACGATCCGACGATTTGCGAGGCTAAACACGCGGCTAGCGCGTGGGGTACCGCGTAATGAACATGAAAAAGGTCGAGCTGCTGGGAACGCGCCACTTCCGCCATTTTCACTGCGAGCGGCAGGGTATAGTCGGGACACGGGAACAAAGCGTTGTTCGCAAAATCAACTAGATGGAAATGAAGGCCTTCCTGCGGCAGGTCTAGCCGAACGGGTTGAGCATAACTGAAGAAGTAAACTTCATGACCGCGCCGCGCTAATTCTGACCCGAGGGCCGTCGCCAAAATCCCACTTCCGCCAATCAACGGAAAACATGCAATCCCAATTTTGAGCGGCCCCGATTCCATTACAGTTCCGTATAGGCTCTATCGAAATCAGAAATTTCGTCGCGCTTGATAAATTTCACGTTGGAAGCGTCCTCCTTATTGATGTAATGCTGCTCGCTGGCCCCGGCGACGTAATGAGTGCATCGAATCACTGATTGCATCCAACAAAAACGCGTATCGCGCGTCGGGCTGATTTGCTTCGGACCAAATTCTCCTCCCGGAATCTCCAAAAACCGATTGCCGCCTTTGTGTAGCAACAATTTCCCATCGCGGTAACGTGCGCGAACGATCTCTCCTTCATAAGGTTGATCGACGAAATAGTCTGATACCGCAACAGCACGGGCTCGGAACTCGGGCACGCTGGATCGCTCCACCCTCACACCTTCGAGCAACGCCATGCGCGTGTACATCTCGAGACAAAAATCGGCGACATTTGAACATTTTGTCTCCTTGAAGTGTGCTACCAAAGGCGCTGGAGCATAATTTGGAAGTTGGCGCGCAGTTTTTTCCTGCCATTCCGGAAGGACACGTTTGGCATACAGTGGCGAAAACTCTTTTTGGATCTTATTCTCGAATCGAAAGTTTAGGGCTACTTCCTGCTTGCTGCTTCGATCTCGCAAAATGGTAATCGTCTCGCGCGGGTCATGATCACTGTCATGAAGGAAAAAGACGATTTCACCGCCAATCTCTTTTTGGAGACGTCTGGCCGCCGAAATCTTAGCGAACAAAAATCGCTTGGGAAAAAATCCGCACGGCTGCTGGCCGAAACAAATAATCGGATGGCCCATCGCTCAGAACGACCTTCATCCCGCAGCGTGAGCTTCCGTGCCGCGAAAGATAGTTTGCTGCAAGACCGGCGCGACGATCAGCACAGCCGCGCATCCAATAAAATTGTACCAGAGATAACCGATATTCGTCGTAGCGAACAGGACGAAGACGAGCATTTGGGCAAGGAGCGCCGCGAAAAACGCGGCCGATCCGGTAACTCGACGAATAAAGAAAGCGGCCAGAAAGAGACCCAGGATGCTGCCATAGAATACCGAGCCCAGAATGTTGCCCGCTTCGATCAGATTTTCGACTAAACTGGCAAACGAAGCGACTCCGATGGCAATTAAACCCCAGGCCGCTGTCAGCGCTTTCGCCGCGACGACATAATGATGGTCGCTTGCGTTCGGGCGAATCAACGGGCGATAAAAGTCGATCGCGGTAGTGGAACCGAGAGCATTCAGAGTTGCTGCCATCGCCGACATGGTCGCGCACAAGATCACCGCGATCAGCAATCCGACAAGCCCGTGCGGCATCTGCTGGAGAATAAAAGTAATGAATACGTAGTCCGATTCCTTGCTTTTTGGATCCGCGCCCGCCTGCTGGAGAATTGTCTTGGTTTGGTTGCGCAACTCGCGTGCCTGCCCCTCGAGTTCCCGCACCTTGGTCATGGCGACATCACGCTCGTTTGAGGAACCGTTGGACGATGCGCTGGAGACAGCGCGAATAGCAGCGCGTTTTTGGGTGAAGACGTCATCGAATTGCGTTTGCAACGCCGCCAGTTGCGGCGCATAGCCACTCTCCATGGCACGTTGGTACGCCGGCTGATTGAAATAAACGGGCGGTTTTTCGAATTGATAAAACATGAAGACGATCGCACCGAGCAGCAGAATGAAAAATTGCATTGGCACTTTCACAGCGGCATTGAAAAGCAACCCGAGACGACTCTCTTTGAGCGAGCCTCCCGCGAGATATCGTTGCACCTGCGATTGATCCGCCCCGAAATAGGAAAGCGCGAGAAAAAAGCCGCCAATCAGGCCAGACCAGAATGTGTAGCGCTTGTGGGGATCGACAGAAAAATCAACCGCCTCAAGTTTGCCCATTTTGCCCGCAACCGAGAGCGTGCTTCCAAACGAGAGATCGGGCGATAGCCGGTAAACCGCTACTGCAAATGCAATCGCCATGCCGATCAAAATCACAACCATCTGGTAGCGTTGGGTGATGCTTACAATCTTGGTCCCGCCCACGACCGTGTAGATAATGACTAATCCACCCGCGAGCCAGATGGTCAGGTTCAAGCGCCACCCGACCAACGCGGAGAGAATAATGGCCGGCGCGTAGATCGTGATGCCAGCAGCGATGCCTCGTTGCACAAGAAACAGGAATGCGCCGAGTAGCTGCGTCTTCCGATCGAATCGCTCGCCCAGGTACTGATAGGCCGTGTAAACTTTGAGCCGCTGATAGATCGGAACGAAGACGGCGCACACAACGATGAGCGCGAGTGGTTGCCCAAAATAATTCTGGATAAAACCTATGCCGCTCTCATACGCCTGGCCGGGCATGGAGAGAAACGTGATCGGCCCTGCCTGGGTCGCGAGCACCGAGAGTCCAATCGTGCCCCACTGAATACTCGCATCACCCTTGAGATATTCACCTAACGAGGCGCTTCCGCGGGTTCGCCAGAGCCCATAAATCGGGATCGCCAGAATCGTGGCGATGAGAACGAGGTAATCCAGCCGGTTCACGAAAACCGGAGGGTAAAGAGGTAGAGGAGCACCACCTCCACGGTAAAAAGCGAAAGCGCCAGACCATACGCTTTGCGCCAGGAACGCGCATCTGGCTTACCATCCCCCACGTTCATTTTCCTAATGACAGCATGTTCGCGACTAACCGGTAAGCTCCGGGGACGCCGGCCGGCAATTGCCTGAACCAGGAATAACTCGTGTAGATAAAGAAACCTTTCCCTGATTTCGCAACCAGTAGACCGCCATCGAGCGGCTTTTCCTTTGGGTCATTGGACGAAAGGATCGCTGTCCAGGCTGGATCCCACTTCTTGGGAAAGTAAAGTCCGCGTTCCTGCACCCATCCTTCAAAATCTTTCGACGTGATTTTGTTTGGAGTAGTCATGAGTGAATGATCCGGCGCAAGAATACGCACCTCCGCGTTTTCGTCAGTGACGCGGTCGCGCGAGATTTCCAAAGGATACGGCGCCAATTGATCAGTCTTAAGCTCGGCCAGGGTGTTGTACTGCGCGACAGCAACTCCGCCAGCTTTTACATACGCAAATAATTCCGGCAACCAATTGGCAATTCGCTCCTGCGTGTTATAGGCGCGGACCCCCAGCACGACTGCAGAGAACTGCTTGAGGTTTTCAGCCGTGATATCGGACTCGCTCAAAATCTTCACCGAGTAACCGATCTGTTGGAGGCTTTCTGGAACATCATCGCCGGCGCCGGGGATGTAACCGATACGTTCGCCTTTTTCGCGAATATCGGCGCGAACAAGCCTGGCTTCCGCCGGTGGCATCAGCGTGTGCACGCCGATGTGCGGATACGAAATGCGCACGCGCCCCAACGAATAGTCGCGGCCGTCAATTGAGACGACGGCTCGCAACGTCCCTTCGCTATCCTGGTCTGGTGGCTTGACGGTAAATGTGGCTACCATCTCGGCATCGGCTGCCTTTAAATCTATCGGAATAGACGCCGGATAAACTCCCCACCCCTGCGGCACAGCCAGTTTAAGTTCCCCTTTCGCAGGACCGGTGGCGGCCGTGATATGTACTCCAACGGATTTCGGTTGGTTCGTCGCGAAAATCAATACGCTATTCGCGACTTTCGCGAAAACGGGTGGCTCAATAACCAGCGGTCGCCGCAGCTCGCCCGCCACTGGGTCGACCAAGCGGTACTTTGTATCCACGATATAACGGAGTTCCTGGCCATTGACCTGCAGAACAATCTCGACGGGCAGATCGGGCGGATTTTCGGGCAGGCCGACCAAGGTTTGTTCATCCACCGCGAAGGCGCCAAGCGTTCCAGATTTACGAAGCCAATACGGCTGGGAATAGGGAGTATTCTCCGGGATCTTGCACGACAGATCCCTCGTAACTAGTTCGTTGGATGGAAGCGCTGCGTCAATTTTCATCGAGTCGCCCGAGAGTGAAAAACGGATTTCCTGCAGCGTGACTGGAATATTACAGCGATTGATTGCCTCCAGCTTTATCGTCGCCGTCTGCCCTGGAGTGATGGCCTCGTTGGTTGTCGACGCCTCCACATGCAAGCCGAGACAGGCGGCGATGATCCCATCCAACTCGGCTTTCTTCTCCGGGACCCAGGAATCATCCTTAATTCCATTCATCGCCTGCCGTAGCTTCAACAACTCAGGCACCGACGCAGCCGGGTCGGCTGGAAGAAACTGCGAAATGATCTGGCGAATCTGTGTAGCAATAGATTCCGAATTTGCCACGCGCGACCAGTTCGTATCGATGCCTTCGAAAAGCGAGGTCGTCATGGGCTGACCTTCCAGCAGTTTGAAATATTCTTTTCGCGCGCCGCGTCGCGGGGGACTGCCTACGCCCTGGCTCTTGTGCATGCTCAGACTGGCGGCCGCGATTTCCGTGTACGCCTTTCCGAGAAGCGAATTGTAACCGCCTGCTTCCAAAACGGTCAGACCGGTCGGATCGAAAGGAAGGTTGCGGTTCGAAAAGAAAAATGGAGACGTGTTCCAAACCAGCCGCGTGGGGCGCCATGGTTTTACGAAAGCCAGTTGCTCTGGGAAACGATTGGGGTCACCGGCCGCCGAGAATGCTTCGCCCGCCAGAATGGCTGACGCCGTGTGATGGCCATGCGTCAATTGATCTTCCGGACTGAAGCGCGTCACTATTACGTCCGGTCGAAACTTCCGAACCACCCAGACCACATCGGACAGAATTTTGTCATGATCCCAGATGCGCATGGTCTCTTCAGCCGTCTTGGAAAACCCGAAGTCGATTGCTCGTGAGAAGAACTGTTTGCCATGGTCGACGCGCCGCGCTGCCAGTAATTCCTCAGTTCGAATAACGCCGAGTCTCTCACGCAGTTCCGGTCCAATTAAATTCTGACCGCCATCCCCTCGCGTAATCGAAAGATAAGCGGTCTCATAAAGTGAGCCGTTCGACCACAATGCCATGAGATTTGTGTTCTCATCATCGGGGTGAGCTGCAATGTAAAGAACCCGGCCAAGCACGTTGAGCTTCTGTAGTGCGAGCTGAATCTCGCCGGCATTCGATTGCTCATGAGATAACAACGGCGGCGCATCCGACGCATTGGCCATGCATCGGACGGCGAACATCGCAACCCCAATGGCTGATCGCCAACAACGCGAAATGCTCTGGTGCGTCAAACGCAAAGTCGGACTCCCGGTTGTGAACGTCCCATCGCGCGCTATCGCCGTTCCTCCCAGGATAGCATGTGTTACGCGCTACTTATTGACGTCCTGCTTTGCTTCGAGTCGCGTGATTAATGCTTGGATGCTCTGTTTCTGCGCATCGGTAGGAGCAGCAGCTTGTGCCTTCTTGGCATCGCTGGCCGCGCCGGCGAAATCACCTGCTGCAGACTTGATGCGGGCGCGCGCAAGATCTCCGTAAACTCCCTGCGGAAACCGTTTGTCGACATCTTTGAAGATCTCCATCGCTTCAGCGTTCTGTTTCTGAAACTGCAGCCGTCGACCATAGGAATAGAGTTGCGGTGCAGTCGCAACTTCAACAGCGTGGTTCCAGGTGGTTTTCGCCTCATCCGGGCGGTTCAAAGCTTTGAGAATATCCGCTTTGGTGCTGAGATTATCGAACCTTTCCTCATTTTGAATTGAGGCATCGGCCCAGCGCAACGCTTCATCGAGATTAATCTTTCTGGCTAAACAAAATTGCGCGCCTTCATCCAAAGCCTGCCAGGTAAATTGACCGCGACCCTTTAGTTGCGCCCGGATGTTCTCCAGCGTCTGCTCCGCATCTTTAATCGAGACAGTGAAGGGAACACCCAACTTTTCCCACTTGAGTGTCACGGCCGTCGAATCTGGTTTCAAATCTTCGAACTCAAACTCAAGCGCCTCTTCCGACTCAGACAGGGGTTTCGGTTTTACATTCACGCGCAAAGCATCTTCGTCCTGCTTATAACTGTAGCTTCCCCACCCCGTATTGGTTTTCGAAAAGATAACCGTCCACGAATCCGGGTTCGGAATCATGTGCAGACCATAAACTCCTTTGGCTAGCGGTTTCCCCTCCACCGAAACCGGATCGCTGAATTCAATCGTCGTGTTTTCATTAGCACCTGCGCGCCAAACTTTGCCGTACGGAACGAGGCCTCCCCAAATTTTTCGGCCGTTCACCAATGGACGATGGTACTTGACCGTAATATCCGTCAGGGCGATGCGCTGTTTGACCTCGGCAGCCTGACTGACATCAGGCAGGTTCAAATCGTTTTGTGCGGAAACGGTTCCGCCAAGGACAAAAATGACGAGACAAAGAGCAAATAGCTTAGGCGTGAGTGTTTTCATGATTTTAAGCGATTACCCTTCTCAGATTTTCGGCACTCCGCTACCGGATAATTACAAGATTTTTCTTCCACGCCTTCGAGTTGAAGTGACGCCCGATCTGCTGCGATGGAGCTGTTTTTGGTACGCGAAGCCGGCTTATTACGCCACCTAACGAGTGTGATTAGAGCAAGCTGCGACCCCAAGAGAAATTCTTCGCCTGATTCAGGATGATATCTGCTCTTTTTGCGCTGCTTCTTTTTTTGGTTGGCGCTTGACCAGCGTGATTTGCTTGATGCGCGCCGAATCGGACGGGCTCCACGTCGCGACATCGGGATCGTCCTTGAAAGCATTGTGGACGAGACGCCGTTCGTAGGAATTCATCGGCTCGAGCTGAAGCGAGCGACCGGTAATGCGCACACGTTCGGCCAATTCCCGAACCCGTTGCACGATGCGGTCTTCGCGCATCGAGCGGTAATGCTCGCAATCCACGATTACCTTTTCAACATCCTTGTCCCTGGCTTGCAGCAGCCGGTTAAGCAAAAACTGGATGGCCTCCAGCGTCTCGCCGTTGCGCCCAATCAGGCGACCACTTTCCTCGGTATAAATCTGCAATGTCGGGTTACCGCCCTCATTACTGGTCTCCTCGATTTGCACCACGAAACCGAGGTAACCCAGCAAAGTATCGAGCAGATCTTTCGGTGGCATCATCGCTTTCGCTTTGCTGTTGGCGCGACTTTTTCCAGTGTGGGCATGGGTTGTCGTTTATTCTGATAAAATTGCAAGATGCTGAAAAGATTCTGTGCGGTGTAATACAATGCCAGAGCCGCGGCAAAATTGTAGCAGATAAATAAAAAGATCAGCGGGGTGAACATCATCACGCGGCGCTGAGTCGGATCGCCGGTTTTTGGCGTCATCGCCATAAGCCAAATCTGTGTCGCCGCCATACACAGCGGGATGATATTTACGGGCCAACCCAGCAGTGGCAGGTGCGCTATTGTGTCCGGCTGGGAAAGATCCCTTACCCAAAGAAATTTTGCGTTCCGCAATTCCACCGCTTGGCCCAGCATTTTGAAGAGACCGAAAAAGATCGGGATTTGAATCATCATCGGCAAACAGCCACCGACCGGATTGATGCCGTACTGTTTGTAAAGTTTCATCAACTCCTGATTCATCCGGGTCGGATCGTCTTTGTACTTTTCCTTCAACTCCTGCATCTTCGGCGATAGCGCGGCCATCTGCCGCATGGACCGGTTTGCTCGATTTTGAATCGGCCAGAGCGTCAGCTTGATAATCGTCGTGAGGGCCAGAATGGAGAGGCCATAGTCCCCAAGCCAACTGTGAAGCAGGTTCATGAAGTTGAGGAGAAACTGGCACACCAGCTTGAAAATCCCGAAGTCCATCACCTCCGCTTCATTATGCGGAAGTTGCGCGAGCCGATGGTAAAGCTTCGGCCCGGCATAGATTTCAAAACGGGCGCTGTATGTTTGCCCGGGTTGCAACTGAAATCCCGGCATCCCAAGCGCGCCTTCGATCGCGGGTAGTTTTTGGTCCGACGCATATTCGGTTTCAAAGCGCCGACCCCATACGCTAGTGGCCTTCGCCGTGAGTGGCGCCATCAGCGTGGTGAAAAATTGGTTACTCACCGCGACCCATTCCGCACCGGCGATACTCTCCTGGTAATAAGGCCGCGCAGCGCGCTGGCCCAGCCCAAGGAATCCGCCGCTGCTACCAAACCAACCAACATCGATTCCTTTTGCCTTGCCATCGATGCACCAGACGAGCCGCGTGTAGGAAGGATAATCTTTGGGATGAATAGGCGCTGCCGACCCAAGCGCCACAAAATAGCCAGGGTTTTGATATGGCTTGCTCCCCCGGTTCTGGAGATCGACGTCCATTTCGATCACGTAGTTGTCTTTCTTCTCCGGGGATTTCTCGAAGAAGAACTTTTTCCGAATGGCGACTTGTTCGCCCGTTGTCCCCTCAAATTGCACAACCGAATTTGATTCTGTCGATGCGTTAAACTCAGGAAGCGTTGGCGTCTCGATAAATCGCGACTCAATGATTGCGCCGATTGGCGCGTTCTGCGCCGAATTCAACACAACGTGCTGTCCTTTCTCAGCCATCTGCCTCAAGAGAACGGCTTCCTTGATGCCGCCTCCGCGATTCGTTAGACGCAACTCAACATCCGAGTTTCGCAGCGTTTCTATCTTCTCAGCAAAACTCGGAGCCGCCTCGGCGCTCTTCGGCGTAGTCTCTGGGGTAGCCGGCGACGGGGATGCTTCAAAAACTTTCGGGGTTGCCGTGGGCGACGCTTGACCTGACGCGGCATTAACTGGCGCCGGCCGCGGAGGCATCTGTTTTGCTATGTAAATTTGCCACCCTACGAGCCCGATTACGCAAACGGCAACGACAATCCATGCAGTTCGATCCATAAACGGTAGGTCGTCGTTGAGCGGCTACTCAGCAGAGCCGGATATGGCGTCTGACGCGGATGCTAGATACTGGATGCTCGATTCTGGATTTTTCCGGTGCGGCACTGGATCATACCCACATCCGCCCCAGGGTTGACATCGCGCGAGGCGTTTTAATCCCAGCCAGCTTCCGCGGCCGATGCCATGTATCTCTACCGCTTCCAGAAAATAGGCCGAGCATGTCGGCGTAAATCGGCAGCCCGAATCAGGTCCGCACAGCAAACCAAGGAGGGGCGAAAGCGTGCATTGATAAACGCGAATCATAGAACGAAGCAGCCAGAGCATCAGAGCAGAATAGAAGCGCGTCTCGCGAGACGCAACCATTCATCCTCCAAGGCTCGATAGCTCGCATTCGCAGCGTCGCGCTTTGCAATAAGCACGATCCAAAAGTCCTGTCGCAAATCATGCTGATGCTGGCGCACAATCTCACGCAAACGGCGCCGAACACGATTGCGAATTACCGCGCTTCCCAAGCGACGAGAGGTAATGAAGCCTACACGACACAACCCGGAATTCTCGACGACTGTTGCGCTGAGTGTTAGCAAGTTGCCGCGCCGTACCAGGCCTTCTCGTTTTACACGCTCGAATTCGGACGCGCGCGTCAGGCGACGCGATTTTGGAAATGAAAGCGAACTTGACCGCTTCATATCGGTTGTCGATTCGTTACTATAGACCGAAAAATGTTGGAGGAGCTCTTCGACGCAATCTTGGGCTCGCGGAGCTCGCCCCTCCAAGTACGGATGCGGCATCCGTACAGCAAAAGTCTTCTCCCGGAAAATCTCGAGAGAAGACTTCGCGAAGAAAAAAGCCGACGAATTTAGGGAGTTGGCGAGCTCTCAGCAGGAGATTCGCTGGTCCCACCGGTAGATGTTGACGTTTCGGGAGAAGATTCCGTTGTCGAAGCCGGACTGGTTGTTTCAGTTGTTGTCGGCGGACTCGTGGCCGCCGGACTTGCCGCAGGCTCAGTTGTCTCGGTCTTTTGCTCGCACGCCGCGAGGAGCGCGGCACCGGCCAGAATGCAGATGTATTTTTTCATAATGTTAATTGGAAGAGGCATATTGCTTTAACAGTTTAATCGGAGCAAGGCGGTTTTTGACCGCATTTGATTCTGCTTTTTAAAAGTAAATGCTTGGTGCGCGCGGATTAAAGCGGGGCCTCGTATTTGAGTCCATGCGCCTCCGCCACCGCCTTGCAAGTGAGTCGTCCGTCGCGGGTGTTGATGCCACCAATTAAGGCAGGTTGTTTTTTACATGCGCCCTCGAGACCGAGATCCGCGAGCAATTCTACATAGCGAAACGTGACATTTGTAAGCGCCTGGGTTGCTGTGCGCGCGTAGGCTGCCGGCATGTTTGCCACGCAATAATGCGTGACATCTTCCTCCACGTAAACTGGATCAAGATGCGTGGTGGGTCGCGACGTTTCCGCGCAACCGCCTTGATCGATGGAAATATCCACCAGCACACTGCCCGGCTTCATTTTTCGCAGCATCTGTCGCGTGATTAACTTCGGCGCCTTCGCTCCGGGCAATAGGACGGCGCCAATCAGCAGATCGCAATCCGCCATCAAGTCCTGTAAGTTTGCCTCGCTTGAATAGAGCGTATTGGTATTTTCCATCGCGAGGTCGAGATAACGCAGACGTTCTAGATCAACATCAAGGATCGTGACTTCCGCGCCCAGGCCTGTTGCAATGCGTGCTGCATTCACACCCGACGTCCCGCCGCCCACAACAACGACGCGTCCAGGCAAAACCCCCGGCACACCGGCTAACAAGACCCCGCTGCCTCCGTTGTATTTCGCGAGAAAATTCGCGCCCATCACCGCTGACATGCGACCTGCGATCTCGCTCATTGGCTCGAGCAATGGCAAACGATGATTAATCTGAATCGTCTCATATGCCACTGCGGTCACGCCCGACTTCAGCAACGCTTCAGTAAGAGATTTACTCGCCGCCAGATGCAGATACGTGAAGAGGATTTGAGCCTTTCGCAGCAATGGAAACTCCGCCTCGAGCGGCTCTTTCACTTTCACAACCATGTCAGCTCGCGTGAAAACTTCTTTCGCTTGATCGACAATCTCAGCGCCGGCCTTGACGTATTCTTCATCCGGATAACCCGAGCCTATACCGGCGTTCTTTTGTACCACGACTGAATGCCCCCGCCTCGTGAGTTGACTCGCAGCCGATGGCAGCAGGGCGACGCGTTGCTCCTGCTCCTTAATTTCTTTAGGGATACCAATGATCATGTAAGAAGGTGAATGGTGATAAGTGATCAGTGAATGGTGGTAAAGTGAAATCCACCGACACGACCAACTGAATTTTTATTCACCAGTCACCAGTCAATATTCACTAATTCAAAGACGGATCGTCTGGCGCGGCAGCCAGCATCTTATACCACGGTCCCAGGCCGCGCATGATTTCGAACCACAGATTCGGAAGACGATCGAGTTTAAGCACCGAGGGATTAGCTTTTTGAAGAAGCCAGGCTTTCTGATTCATCTCGCTTTCAAGCTGTCCCGCTCCCCAGCCCGCATAGCCTACAAACGCGCAAACTGTAATTACTTTTTTTGGGTCAACTGCGTCGCTTGCTTCCTCGAGACCGACATTGTGATTGAGCTTAAGCCCTTTGCTCTGGTGCCATTCGAACGCTGCAAACATCAGTTGATTTTTCCCCACAGGTCCGCCGAGAAAAACGGGCACCTCAGCAAGTCCCCCAGGTGGCGCCTCGGTGACGAGATCGGCTACCTGTCTTTCGAGTGGGCGATTGATGATGACACCCAAAGCCCCCTCGCCTGGGTCATGCTCGGAAATGAAAAGCACTGTGCGTCGGAAATTCGGATCGAGCATATTAGGATGAGCGACCAGCAATGAACCAGCAAGGCTGCGCGCCGCTTGCTCCTCATCAAAATTACCCATGTAAAACTAGAGACCGCGACGCGCGCTCGCGCAACCCAGGTCACGCAATCGAATCTCGCACGCCAGACCCACAGGAGAAATGACGAAGAGAAACATCGAGCCTTCGTCATTTAAACATTCGGGTTTATTTCGTCATTCGTCGCTCGTCCTTCGTCATTCACTTCATTCCTCATTCGTTATTTTTCCACCCTCATCTTCCGTGCGAATTTTTTCATATAAAATTTGTTGCGATCTGCCGGAAGTTCGTTTAGTAGCCTCGAAGTTTTTCAAGATTGTTCTGGGGGGAACAGCCGCCCTTCACGCCTATCGGGTGTGGGGGGCGGTAATTTTTTGAGCGAAATTCTCTCTCTTTCTTCTTGCTCTTGCTCGTGCTCACCTGCCGCGCCGTAGATAGACGAAGGCGGGTGCTCGTGCTCGATTAGAGCCTGAGCAAAACAAACGCCCAACGTTCAACGTCCAACGCTCAATGTCGAAATCCCTGAACTCGGGCCGAATTTCGTGGCCGGTTGCTTTTACGCTGGTGGCGCTGCTAATCGCCATGGTGGTTGTAATCATTTTTTGGCGCATCGAAACCTGGCCGGCCCGCACAGCGCAACAAAGCACCGCCGAGCTTGAGCAACTGGGCAAGGATTTACGCAGCGCTTTTGTCGACATCGCGCATTTGCAGCCGCGCATCACGATTAACAACCGTGTCTATATGGAACAGACGACGCCCGTGAGCGAACTGGTTGTTTTGTCACGACGCATCGAAGTTGAACATGAGCTGCTCCATACATGGGTGGGCAGTTCGAAGCGTGTAAAGTTGCATGGCACATTCATCGTCAAAGCCGGCTTCGATCTACAGCAAAACCTGGCGGTCGATATTCGACCCAATGAAATCATCGTTCAGCTGCCGCACGCCCGGATCCTTGGTATCGAACAGGAGCAGGTGGACGTCCTCGCGTTTGAAAATGGATTGTGGAACCGCATTTCAGGCCAGGACATGCAAAGCGAATTATCGATCCTGCCGGAGCTTGCACGGGAAAAAGCAGCAGAAGGTGACTTGCCAGCCGAAGCCGAGCGCACGTTGCAACAACAAATCGAGCAACGCGTACACGCACCGCAACCGCTGCATTTGATTTTCAAAGGTGTCGCTGCAAATCAAGCCAAATGAATGACGAATATCTAACCAGGAATCAATCTCTAAGCGCGACTGGCCAAACAGAGACAATCACCGCCTGTTTTCTTAACCTTCGTCATTTGGACTTCCTTCGACATTCGTCATTCACAGAAATCTAAATGCCCCTAAAAAGTCGATTTCTCCTAGTTAGTCTGTTTCTTCTGCTTGCCGCGTTGCTGGCATTTTGGTTTACGCCATTTGCCGTTTCCCATGGTGTTCGTTGGTGGATTTGGTGGAGAGCGCGACAGGAGGGCTTCATTGTTAATATCGACAAGATCGATGCACCGTTCCTGCGTCCGGTTGCGATCCGGCAACTGCGCCTGAGAAACGCACACGATGACAAGCTCCGCATCGATCTTACAATCACGGATGCGACGTTCGAGTTGAACTTCAAGCACATCCTCCTTCACAGCCGAGGTCGCGCCATCCGTAATCTGTCGATTCGGGAATTGCATGGAGAGTTGCGCCGAAGCAATCCAACTGTGCGAGCGATGACGCGGCGGGGTTGGGCAACACTGCACCGAATGCTTCCGGAAGATCTGACCGTCGCCGGCTCGGAGGTGCGGATTGAAAACGGACCAACGCTTGTTTTGTTGCGAAACGGATTTCTATCCGCGAATCAGACCGAAGCGGGTCGTTTTAGCGCTGCCGAGGTGATGATAGCCTCGCCGTGGTTCCACCAGACGTTTTCGCAATTGCGCGGTGCAACTCATTGGGAAGCTGATCACCTGACAATCGCCGGGCTCACTTTAACGCATGGCCTCGATCTGCAGTCGGCTACGGCGGACTTGTCGCGCCTGGGAAACCAACGCGTCGGATTGCAGTTCGACGTTGACGCGTTCGGAGGAAAAATCCGCGGAAACATTTCGCACGAATGGCGCTCCCAACATTTTAACTGGAAAATTGCCGGCGGAGCTACCGATATTTCTCTTGAGCAAACTTCGGAAGCATTCGGGTTCGCCGATCGCGTTAGCGGTTTGCTCCACGCTGGTAACTTCACTTTTCGCGGAAACTTTGCTGAGCCGGACCTGGTAACCGCCTCACTTTGGAGCGAACTGACCGGGCTTACCTGGCGCAATCGCACCGCCGAAGCGATGATGCTTGGTGCCGCGCTCTATAACCGCCGGATTCAGCTTCAGCAACTGTACATAAAGCAACAGGCAAACCAGTTTACTTTAAACGGCGAAGCTGCATTTCCCTCAAGTGTGTCCGGCTGGCTTAGTCCGGATTTTCGCGGCAACATTTCCGCGTCGATCGATCAGTTGGGCGATTTCGCGGCTCTGTTTGGCGCGAACGCCGGCGATTTCGCGGGCAAGATCACCATTGATGGAGCGATGGATACTCGTGACCGCAAATTTGGCGGACATCTCATGGTTGAGGGTGCATCGCTCACATTTTTTAAGACTGCCATCGACAACCTGAGCGCGAAACTGAATTTAAAAGCGACGGACCTGGAGATCGAACAATTGGCGATGACGCACAAGAACGATTCTCTCAGCGGACAGGGTAAAATCGATCTGTCGCACGAGCACAACTATTCAGGGACGCTCGAAGCTAGATTAAACAACCTAATCGATTACCTGTCGATTCCGCGCGAAGCGGCTGGAAAAGGAAATCAAATCCCGGCTGATGTTCAGGCAACCATCGATTCCGGTAAGTGGGACGTACGGGGTGTGATCCACATGCCTAATTCGAGCCCGATTAGCTTCACAGCCAATTTTCCTTTGCCAATCGGGACGGATTGGAACGCTTTCCGGATATCTCCGTTGAATATCACACTCAACTTTCCATCGGTCTTTCTCGCAAAAGCGCCTCAGCTCTTTCACCCACAAATATTCAGCGACGGCATTCTGAGCGGAAACATTTCGCTTTCCGAAACGTTGCAACATCCTCACATCGATGGCGACATCCAGCTGATGAACGGAAAGATGTCCGGCGACGCCGGAGGTTCTATCAATCTCACTGAAGCAAGCGGACGAATTGTTTTTGGAGGAAATCGCGCATCGATAGAGTTTCTCAATCTTGCGACCAAGAGTACAGATCTTTCACTTCGTGGAGAGATCGATTTTCAGGATACGAACAATGTGACGGTCAGAATAGATGGTGGGATGCCGATCTTCGATCTAACGCCCCACCAAATCGGTTGCATGAACAAAATCGAATTTGCGTCGGTACCATTCACTCTGGCGCCCGCTGTCGCAGAGTTGCAATTCCGCGGATCGCTTTTTCAATCCGACTGGACCATCGGTTTAAAAGAGCGAACGATCGCAGGGTCCTCTGACATTCCAGATCCGGATGGTGTCACTCGGAAATTTCCGCTCTGTTTCTCAAGTAATCCCTTGGAAACAGCTACATTATTGCTGGGATCACTTCCGCGGTCCGAAGCGCATCCCGCAACAACGCCCCCAAAAAAAGGAACAAAGGCACGGCAGTAGGATTACCGTCCGTCGCTTTCGTTTAATCTTGCGTTTTCTTTACGTCATCCCGAACGAAGTATTTGCCGCGCCGGAGCTCTTAGCGAAGGTGGGAGGGACCTGGCTTTAGCAGAGGAACTACTCTTAGTTTTCAGCGTGATCCCAGCTTCGTAGGCGAGGTGCTTCGCTCCGCTCAGCAAAACACGCGTGGAACGTAGTTCGGGTGCACCCTCCAAATGTGGGAAACGCTCAAGCGCCGCTACAAGTTCTCTGTCACCAGCCAGCGCGAAAGCTTTTCCTCGAGCTCGCGTGTGAGATTGATACTAAACTCCGCGCTTGCGTCCAGACGCAGCGCGTTGCCGTTTGCGCGATCGAACAGCAATCGGACCGGGCGCCGGCCCGGCGAGCTGGAAAGGATCCTGCGCACCTCTCGCAATTCATCCCCTGTTGTTGCCGCAGAGAACTGCAAGAGCACCGCGGATTCCGGGTCTGTCGATCCTTCAGTCGCGCCGTTGGGCTTTCGGGACGAAAGCGTCTTGATCTCCTGTGCCACGGCCCGAGGAACTTCATCCCGTTTATCCAGCGTTCCTTTTATTTCAACGACGCGCCCTGCCTCCAAGGCGCCTGAAACCTTCAGGTAAACCTCGTTCCACACCACCACTTCGAGCATATCGGCCCGGTCTTCGATCCAAACGACCGCGAACGGTTTGCCCTCTTTTCTCGTAAACTTTTTCTCAACCTCCACAATCGCACCGGCAATCCTGAATGGCGCGCGATCGTCCAGACCGGACAATGAAGCGATCGATCTATAATTTTTCGCCGCGAAAACAGCTGCGTACGCGTCGAGTGGGTGGCCGCTGACGTAAAAGCCGAGTAGCTCTTTCTCGTAGGAAAGTTTTTGATGCTCGCTCCAGGGAGTGGCTGGCCTTTTTCTTGATCCAGTGGGAGCGGTTGCTTCATCAAAGAGTGAAACTTGCCCAGCGATCCTGTCACGTTGCGCTGCAGCGGAAGCAGTCACCGCGTCATCAATACAGTTAAAAAGTTCGGAACGGTCTCGGCCCAGGAAATCAAATGCGCCGGCCTTGATAAGGCTTTCAAGCATCTTGCGATTGGCAACGCGCGAGTCCAGCCGCGCGCAGAAATCCTCCAATGAGGTGAAATCACCTTGTTCGCGTTCGCGAATCGCCGTTTCCATGGCCATTTCGCCGACGTGTTTGATGGCGGCAAGCCCGTAACGAATGGCGCTGTACCCGTTACCGTTGGCTGCGGTCGCCCTTGTTTTCTCCGTGCTGCCGCGATCAGCGCCCGCGGCTACAGTTTCCGGCGTAAACTTCAAGCCGCTTTTGTTGATGTCCGGCGGTAGGATGGAAATGCCCATCCTTCTGCATTCGCCGACAAAAACAGAAATTTTTTCTGTGTTGTTGATTTCGTTGCTCAGCAAACCCGCCATGAATTCCACCGGGTAATGCGCCTTTAGATACGCAGTTTGATAACTGATCACGCCATAGGCTGCGCTGTGGCTCTTGTTAAATCCGTAACCGGCGAATTTTTCCAGCAAATCGAAGATCGCATTCGCTTTTTTCTCGGGAATCTTGTTTGTGCGCGCGCAGCCTTCGATGAAATTTTTCCGCTCTTTTGCCATCTTCTCCTTGTCTTTCTTGCCCATGGCGCGCCGGAGAAGATCGGCTTGCGCGAGTGAGTAGCCGGCAAGTTTGCTCGCCGCTGCCATCACCTGTTCCTGGTAAATCATCACGCCGTACGTATCGGCGCAGATATCTTCGAGCAGTGGATGCAGATATTTGATGGGCGTGATCCCCTTTTTCGCTTTCACGTATTCCGGAATGAGTTCCATCGGCCCGGGTCGATAAAGCGCGATGAGTGCGATGATGTCGTCGAGCTTCTTTACGTCGAACTGCTTCGACAAACTGGTCATCCCACCAGACTCCATCTGGAAAAGGCCAATCGTATCGCCGCGGTTATAGAGAAGGAACGCAGCGGCATCATCGAGTGAAATGTCCTTCAGCGAAAAGTTTGGCTCGCGCTCGTGAATCAGGGCCAGTGTATCCTCAATGACTGTTAGCGTTTTCAATCCGAGGAAATCCATTTTCAGGAGGCCCAGGTCATTAAGCGGTCCCATGGCGTACTGGCTGATCACGTCGTTGCCTTTCACATCGCGGCAAAGCGGGATGTAATCAGACAAGTCGCGATCGGCGATCACCACTCCTGCGGCGTGCACGCCCGCATTTCGCGACAAGCCTTCGAGAATTTTGGCGTAATCAAACAGCTGCCGGGTCGCCGGCTCGGTGGCTACCGCTCGTTTCAGCTCCGGATTTTTTTCCACGGCTGAATCGAGCGTGATGTTCAGCTCATTTGGGATCATCTTTGCAATGCGATCCGCATCTCGATAGCTCAGCCCCATCACCCGCCCCACGTCGCGCACCACACTTTTCGCCTTGAGCTTGCCAAACGTAATGATCTGCGCGACGCGACGTTCACCGTATTTCCGCCGGACGTACTCGAGGACTTCTCCGCGGCGTGCTTCGCAAAAATCAATATCGATATCCGGCGGCGAAACGCGGTCCGGATTCAAAAATCGCTCGAAAAGCAATCCGTACTGGAGCGGATCGATATCGGTGATCCCGAGAACGTACGTAACCATTGAGCCGGCGGCAGAGCCGCGTCCGGGTCCTACAGGAATGCCTTTCTCTTTGGCAAAATGGATGAAATCCCAAACAATGAGCAAATAGCTGACGAATCCGGTTTTTTCGAAAACGCCTAACTCGTAATCGAGCTGTCGAATCAATTCCGGGTCGTTCGACGCGCGTTCGCCGTAGCGCCGCCGCAAACCGTCGTAACAAAGCTCGCGCAGATATTCTTCCCGCGTTTTCCCGGGCGGCGCTGGATACTCCGGATACTTGGAGCACCCAAACTCAAGATCGAGGTGACAGCGTTCGCCAATTTCGAGCGTGTTCGCAATCGCTTCTGGAAAATCGCGGAAAAGCTCGCGCATCTCGGCCGGCGACTTGAAATACAGCTCCGGCACGTAACGCATCCGATTTTCATCCTGCACCATTTTTCCAGTGCCAATGCAAAGCATGACGTCATGCGCCTGGTGATCGCTCCGGCGCAGAAAATGAACATCGTTTGCCGCCACCAATCCCACGCCAAGATCCCGCGCAATTTGCGGCAACGCTGTCATGCACTTGCGTTGTTCGTCCATCCCGTGATCGTGCAATTCGATGAAAAAATTCTTCGCGCCGAGAATCTCCCGATATTCGGCCGCGCTCTGTTTCGCCTTCTCGATGTTATTTGCCTGAATTGCGGAGTTGATTTCACCCGCGAGACAGCCACTCAGCCCGATTAATCCTTCCGAGTGCGCGGCGAGCAGTTGCTTGTCGATCCTGGGCGCGTAATGGAATCCTTCAAGGTGCGCTGCCGTCACCAACTTAACGAGATTTCGGTAGCCAGTCTCGTTCTCCGCCAACAGAGTGAAATGATAGGCTGAATCGCGCCGCGATGCCGGGCGATCTTTATTTGATCCAGGGGCAATATAGGCTTCGCAACCGATGATCGGTTTCACGCCGGCACGCTGCGCTTCCTGGTAAAATTCAATCGCCCCAAACAAATTGCCGTGATCGGTGATCGCGACTGCCGGCATTTTGAATTCGACGGCTTTTTTCATCAGCTCTTTCATTCGGATGGCGCCATCCAGCAGCGAATATTCAGTATGCAGATGCAGATGAACGAAAGAGTCGCGAGCCATTTACGGTCACTATAAATGCGAGGTCAGACGCGGCAAGAGTCCGTGAACCGTAAATCGTTAAATCGTTACATCGTTTTTCGAATTCACGGTCCACGAATCACGAACTACGTGGTGAAAAACCGTGCTTGCATTCGCATCGCGGCATTGCTAAGAGAGCGCGTGCTGCGTTTCACTTCGATCACGAGATACCAGGCGACGCTGAGTTTGCTTTGAGATGAAAAAACTGGAAGCCATCATCAAACCGTTCAAGCTCGAAGAGGTCAAAGAAGCGCTGGCCGAGCTTGGTATCGAGGGGATGACCGTCACAGAAGTCAAAGGTTTCGGCCGGCAAAAAGGGCACACTGAGATTTATCGCGGGAGCGAATACACGGTCGATTTTCTGCCCAAAGTGAAAGTGGAAGTGGTGATGGCGGACGACATGGTGGAGAAGGCCGTCAGCGTGGTGGTGGCCGCGGCGAAAACCGGCAAAATCGGGGATGGAAAAGTGTTTGTGCTCCCGGTGGAACACGCCGTGCGCATCCGCACGGAAGAGATCGGCGAAAAAGCAGTGTGATGCAGAAGTTGATAGTTGAGAGCTGATAGTTGAGAGAAACTGCCAGCCTCGCGCGCGACTATCGTTTGTGAGACGTGACACTAGGTGAATTTTGTTAAAGATTACGTTTTTAATTTCCACCAGCCCTCAACCATCAACTAACAACTCCTCAAAATGGCCAAAGACAAAACTCCATCCGACGTCACCAAAATAATCAAAGACGCCAACGTGAAATTGATCGACTTCAAGTTCACGGATTTGCTCGGCACCTGGCAGCATTTCACGACTACGCTCACCGAATACAATGAGGAAATATTCACCGATGGGCTCGGCTTTGACGGATCGAGCATCCGCGGCTGGCGCGTGATCAACGCCTCAGACATGCTCGTCATTCCCGACGCAACAACAGCGTGGATCGATGTTTTCAACGCCGAACCGACGCTGAGTCTCATTTGCACTATCGTCGATCCAATTACTCGCCAACCGTACGACCGCGACCCGCGCGGCGTCGCCGAAAAAGCGGAGGCTTATCTCAAATCCACCGGCATTGCAGACACCGCGTTTATCGGACCGGAAGCGGAATTCTTTATTTTCGACGATGTGCGATTTGCCAATACCGGAAACGCGTCATCATACATCGTCGATAGCGCCGAAGGACATTGGAACAGCGCGCGCGAAGAATTTCCGAACCTCGGTTACAAGATTCGCGCCAAGGAAGGTTATTTCCCTGTCTCGCCGATGGATTCGCTGCAAGACATTCGCAACGAAATGTGTTTGGAGCTGGAGAAAGCCGGCGTTGCGATCGAGCGCCAGCATCACGAGGTCGCGACCGCTGGCCAGGCCGAGATCGACATCCGGTTCGCGCCACTCAAACGCATGGGCGACAACATGCAGTATTACAAATACATCCTGCGCAACGTTGCCAAGCGTCACAACAAAACGGTGACCTTCATGCCGAAACCGATTTTCGCCGATAACGGGTCGGGCATGCACACGCACATCTCGCTTTGGAACGGCGACAAACCGCTCTTTGCCGGAAACGGTTACGCTGGCCTGAGTGAGACCGCGCTCTTTTTTATCGGGGGAATTTTGAAACACGCGCCTGCGCTCACCTGCCTGACGAATCCGACTACCAACAGTTACAAGCGGCTAGTCCCTGGCTTCGAAGCGCCGGTCAATCTCGCCTACTCCGCGCGCAATCGCTCCGCCGCCATTCGAATTCCGACCTATTCACCTAGTCCGAAAGCAAAGCGCATCGAATTCCGCACGCCGGACGCCGCTGCAAACCCATATCTCGCGTTCTCAGCGATGCTGCTTGCCGGTCTCGACGGAGTCCAAAACCGCATGGATCCCGGCGATCCGCTCGACAAAAATCTTTACGAACTGCCACCCGAAGAACTCGCCCAGGTCGCCAGCGTGCCGGATTCACTCCGCGGCGCGATCGAAGCGCTCCAGGCCGATCATTCCTTCCTGTTACGCGGCGACGTCTTCAACGAAGACTTCATCGCCAACTGGATCGACATGAAACAAAAAGAATACGACGCGCTGCGTTTGCGACCTCACCCGTACGAGTTCGCGATGTATTACGACGTGTAATCGCGAACACGCCGCCCGCGCCTGTCACGCAGTGGCGCCGACAAGCCGACCAGGTTGTCGCGAGCACAAAGGCGGGTCCGCGCGGATGAGGACACTGGGATAGCGCTCAATGCTTCACCCACCAGGCGCGAAGCTGCCGCACCACAGCCGTTTTGCTTGCCACTGGCACTTTCTTTGCCCATTGCCCGTTGACCCGGAGGCGAAAACTCTTGCTCGTCGCGAAAGGCAGATCGATCAATTCCAGCCGGAGCCGTCTTCCGGTGTGATGATTCCTAAGCACCAACGAATAATGCGCTTTGGGTCGCGGCATGCTCCCTTTTAACGGGACAAACCCCGGCAGGCGAGCGATAAATGAACATCACTCGTGCACGCGGAAATGTCTCGCCCCATGCAAAAATCGGGGTCTAATTATAGTTAGGCCTATGCGCGCACTTTGGTTCGTCGCCTTTGTCTTATGCGCGACCGCCGCGTTCGCAAGCGAAGACGCACCGGGCGAGTACACGTTCAAAGCCCCGAGCGGGCGGTTCACGATTGTTGAGCGCTGGATTCGTCCAGACTACGTCGCGGACAATCGCGACTGCACCCCTGGAGAGTGTGGCTGGAAAGCTACCGTGCAGTTCACAGACAAATCGAAGCGTGAAGTTATTCTTGCGGATGAGCCCGAGTGGTACGCCTGGCCAGCTGACTATCGCATTTCTTCGGACGAAAAGTGGATCATTCGCGACCAGAAGACCGGTTCTGGCGAGAATT